>WBZO01005283.1_pt1 | contig 13256 bp, 10 predicted proteins | sample 5204261 | NCBI WGS metagenome assembly WBZO01 (sample SAMN12412400, study PRJNA552823) | activated sludge metagenome | isolation source: activated sludge from anammox sidestream of wastewater treatment plant... | place: USA: North Carolina | collected 2017-09
ATGGGTTGTTCGCTGTTCATAGTATGTTGTTTTTAGTTGTTTACAAGAACAAGTTTGATAAAATATTTTTTAGTCTTTTTCAGGCATTACTGCCCTGGGCTTCTTCAGTTTCTCATCGGATCCGGATTTTAAAGTAGTTTTCACAGGAGCCGGTTTTATTGTCTTTTCTTTTTTTGTGTCACTTACCGGCTTTGTGTCTTCCGGTTCATCTTTCGTCATTAAAGGCTTCTCGATGGTCATATCAGTGGTAAATATGGTATCACTATGCATCTGCTGTGCTTTCTGCATCAGTTTCTCCACATTCTTTCTCAGCTGAACCGAATCCACTTTCGTCATGGGTTTCCCTTTGGCAGCTACTACCTGCCGGGCAAACTGCACGTCTATCGTGGCATATTTATTAAAGCCGGTCTTGCTCAGCACTTCTTTATAAAAAGTCATCAGCCTTCCGAACTTAGCTTCGATATCACTTCCATCTCCCAATTCCACTATGTGATTGCCCACCACAGGTATCATTTCAAATTTCTGCCCGTCATTAATGTTGATCTGCGCCACCTGCGACATCCAGAATGAATTATTCAAAATAAATTCTGCGATATCCCTTACCTGGCTGAGCAGCACACTGTCTTTTTGTTTTGAGATCTTCTCCGGGTATCCGGTGAACACAGGAACTTTTGCTATTGCCAGATCCGACAGAGGCAGCTTCTTTAAAAAATTATCCACGTAAAAAGATCTGTTATCGGTACTGAATACCCTGGCTATGGGATCTCTTTCATCAACTGCTACATGCAACACATTTTTATTATCGAAATAGAGCTGTGCATTTTCGATCCAGACATTCTTTTCAAGTGAAGCTTTCAGCAGGTGAAGATCCACTTTTGATAATGACTTCCCGGTTATCTTTCCATGTGTGGTGGCATTCATCAACTGCAGCAGATCACTTTTCTGTATAAAAGATCTTCCGGAATTCGCCCTGACAGATATATCAATGTCCTTGCAGATATCCTTATTCTTCTTACCAATGGCTGCAACCAGCAAAGTCAGTAACCCTCCGCCAATCACCAGCCAAATGCCGGCAAATAAAACTTTCCGTATCGTTTTTTTAGTATCCAAGATTCTTTTCGATTATCTCTTTTATCGGCTGCACCAATCTGTCTATATCGCCTGCTCCGGATGTGATTAAAACTTTTTTTTCCGGAAACTCCGAAATTTGATCAACCCATTTTATCAACTCTTCCTTGCTCATCACCCGCTTTTTTTCTTTTTTCATTTTATTCAGGATCATCCGGCTATCCACCCCTTCTATCGGCAGTTCTCTTGCAGGATAGACAGGAAGAAGGATCACTTCATCGGCTTCATCAAGTACTTCAGCAAAACCATCGGCCAGATCCCTTGTCCTTGTGTACAAATGCGGCTGAAAAATTATCGTGCATTTCCGGTCGCTGAACAATGATTTGGCTCCATGAATGAGCGCTCTTAATTCTTCCGGATGATGAGCATAGTCGTCAATAAAAATAATGTTCTCACTCCTGACGATATACTCAAACCTTCTCTTTACACCTTTAAAAGAACTGACTGCTTTTTTTATTTTTTCATCTTCAATTCCCAAATAGTTTGCTACCGTTACCGCTGCCACTGAGTTTTCCACATTATGAAGTCCTCCAATATGCAATTCCAGTTCACCGATCACTTTCCCGTTGATCACTACATCAAAAAAATAACTGCCATCCTTCATCCGGATATTCCTGGCATACGCATTGGCTTTTTCGTTTTGCAAACTATAAGTCAGGTGTTTTGGCTGCCTCAGATCCTTTTCTCTTTTTAGTCCCGACTTTGTCAGCAATAAGCCTCCCGGTTTCAACCTCCGGCTGAATTCAACGAACGCATTTTCCATCGCTTCTGCCGTGCCATAGATATCCAGATGATCGGCATCCATTGCCGTGATCACTGCGATATCGGGGCTTAATTTCAAAAAACTTCTATCGTATTCATCTGCTTCCACCACGCAGGTGTTGTTTCCTGCACTTTCTTTTTTCCCTGCTGATCCCGGCAACCAGAAATTTGTTCCATAGTTCACTGAGATCCCCCCGAGAAAAGCGGTACATCCATAACCGCTGTCGCGAAGCAAATGGGCGATCATGGTGGTGATAGTTGTCTTGCCATGCGTTCCCGAAACACAGATATTAAAAGAACTTTGAGTGATCATCTGCAGCACATCACTCCTCTTTACCACTTTGTACCCGTTTTGCTGATAATATACCAGCTCTTTATGATCCTTTGGGACTGCCGGCGTGTACACCACCAGTTGTACATCCTTAGGGATCGCATCCACTTCTTCTTTGTAATGAACTTCTATTCCGCTCTGCTGTAATTCCTGTGTCAGTGCCGATTTTGTTCTGTCGTACCCGGATACTTTCACTCCTTTGGAATGGAAGTATCTTGCCAGTGCACTCATACCTATCCCACCGATCCCGATAAAATAAACCGACCTGATCTTTTTAATTTCATCGCTCATCTTTCAGTTTTCAATTCACATCTTTCTTTCCCCCCGAAGGGGGTATTCATAAGGACAGTATTGTTTGGACCTTCTTCTACCTTGTTCCTTTTCAGGGAACCAGGTTTTTAAAAATCTCTTCCGATATTTTTCTATCTGCATCGGTTATTGCCAATGCAGCAATATTTCTTTTCAATGCATTTTGCCGGTTCTCATCTTTTGAAAGATCAATGATCAACGGGATCAGTTTTTCATTTGCTTCATTGTTCTTCACCATGAGCGCTGCTTTTTTATTTGCCAACTGCATTGCATTCACGGTCTGATGATCTTCGGCTGCAAAAGGATAGGGTACGAATACCACCGGCTTTTTTACAACACACAACTCAGCAACGGTCATGGCGCCGGAACGGGATACCACGATATCTGCCGCCGCATACGCATATTCCATTTGTGTGATAAAGTCATTCACCCAAACACCGCTCTTACCTTTGATCCGGTCCCTGGCCTGATATATGTACAGCTTGCCTGTCTGCCAGATCAGTTGTAAATCCGCATTCAGCAGATCGTCGAGGCCTTTGTCAACAACTTCATTGATCATCTTTGCACCCAGGCTTCCTCCGAAGACAAGGACTGTTTTCTTTCTCTCATCAAGCGAAAAGAACTTTATTCCTTCGCTTTTTGTTACAGTTGACTGAGAGATCGAAGTGCGGACCGGATTGCCGCTTATCCTGATCTTCTCTTTGGGAAAGAATTTCTCCATTCCATCGGTTGCCACAAAAACTCCGGTCGCTTTTTTTCCCAATAAAATATTCGACTTCCCGGCAAAAGAATTCGACTCATGAATGAAAGTCGGAATACCTTTTGACTGAGCCACTCTCAACACAGGGAAGCTTGAATATCCACCCACGCCGATCACTGCATCGGGTCTGAATGTTTTGAGGATCTTACGAACCTGGAAAAAGCTTTTTACCAGTTTAAATGGAAGCCCGGCATTTTTTATCAAAGAACTACGATTGAACCCTGCTATATTGATCCCTTCTATTTTATATCCTGCCTGCGGCACTTTTTCCATCTCCATTTTCCCTTTCGCCCCTACAAACAATATTTCCGTATCAGGCCTTTCTCTTTTCAATGCGTTTGCAATGGCAATGGCAGGAAAAATATGACCTCCTGTTCCACCGCCGGCGATTATGATCTTAAACCGCTTTTCTTTTTCAGGAGAAGGGCCCGGTATATTGCTATCGCTCGTTTTTTCATTCATTACGGGTTCATTTAAAGAACTTTTGTTTCTTCCGCTGTCTTCAAAGAATTTTCCTGTTCCACATTCCTGGCTACACTTAAAATAATTCCTATAGCAAAACAAGTGAACAAAAAACTGGAACCTCCCATACTTACCAACGGTAAGGTCACTCCTGTTACCGGAAACAAATTCACGGTGACCGCCATATTGATCATCGCCTGAAGAGCCAGCGTAAAACTTAATCCCAAAGCCAGGAATGCGCCGAATGCATAAGGACATCTCTTGAATATCCTGATGCAGCGATAAAGAAAAACGAGGTAAATAAACAGAATGAATACACCGCCCGCCAGTCCATACTCCTCAATGATGATAGCAAAAATAAAATCATTATACGCCTGAGGTAAATAATCTCTCGTCGTGCTGTTGCCGGGGCCGACACCAAAAATTCCGCCTTTGGCGATGGCGATCTTTGCCTGGTTTACCTGGTACGAATCGTCATTGTCAGCCTCCTTTGTATCGTAAATAAAGCTTTCCACTCTGCCGATCCACGTATCTACACGGGCAAACAAACCTGTGGATGCTTTTTTTGTTATAGCTGCATCATCGTTTCCGGACCTGTGCTGGACTACCGCAGCCATTATCAGAAATAATACGGGTATCATTGCCAGGCCGATGGTAACAAGAATATGTTTTACCCTGGCACGGCCAATGAACATCAGCATCAGGCAACTGGCGCCAAGCAATAATGCCGTAGAAAGATTGGCAGGAGCAATCAACAGGCAAGTGATAGCAACAGGAGTCATGACCGGTATGAATCCTTTTTTCAGATCTTTGATCACATCCTGTTTTTTACTGATCAATCTTGCCAGGTACATGAATAGTGCAAGCTTGGCCAGATCTGAAGTTTGCATGGTCATGTTGATCAGCGGAAGGCGTATCCATCTGCTTCCTTCGTTCATGCGGACTCCAAAAAACAAGGTGTATAATAAAAGAGGTATAGAAACGATAAACAAAATCTGGGCTATTTTTGAATAGATTGTATAATTGATGCGATGGGCAAAGTATATCACCGATATGCCGAGCACAATGAATCCGATCTGCTTGAATAAATAAATCTCGGTATTCCCTTTGTAGTTTTTATATGCCAAAGAACCCGTAGCGCTATACACGGCAAGCAAAGAAACCAACGCCAGCAATATCACCAAAGCCCAGATCACTTTATCCCCTTTGGTATGCCGGTGCAAATTTTTGTGCCATCCTTTCAAAGGATTTTGCAGAGTTTGTATATGGGTCTGTCCGGTCATTTTTAAATTTGTTGCATCTTATAATTCTCTCACTGCTTTCTTGAACTGAATCCCTCTATCTTCATAATTCTTAAACAGGTCAAAGCTTGCACAGGCGGGGCTCAGTAATACTACATCTCCCTTATCAGCAAAATGAAAGGCAGCCTGTACGGATTCCGAAGCGCTGCCGGCGTTTACAATAGGGCTAACAAACTTTCCGAAAGCATCATGGATCTTACGGTTATCTTTCCCAAGGCATATGATCGCTTTCACCTTCTCTTTCACCATATCATTAAGTAGAGAATAATCATTTCCTTTATCCACACCTCCTAAAATCAGGATGGTTGGTTTGGTCATGCTTTCGAGGGCATACCATGTGGAATTCACGTTGGTGGCTTTGCTGTCATTAATAAACTCCACTCCACGAACCATTGATACGTATTCCATCCTGTGCTCCAGGCTTTGAAAATCCATTACTGCCTCACGCACTTTTTCTTTCCTGATATCCATAGTAACAGCAGCCAGGCTCGCTGCCATGGTATTATAATGGTTATGTTTGCCTCTCAACGCAAAATCAAAAACACTCATCATTTTATATTCGGCACCTGTCCTGATGTACATATCTCCGTCTTTGATAAATGCTCCGTGGGTTAATTCTTTTCTCATACTGAATGGCAGTAGTTTAGATTGAATATTGAATTGTTTTAAATATTTCATAGTTACTTCATCATCTTCGCAGTAAATGAAATAATCATTGTCCTGCTGGTTCATGGTGATCCGGAATTTGCTCCGGATATAATTTTCAAATTTGTACTCATAGCGATCCAGGTGATCTTCAGTGATATTGGTCAGCACAGCTATATCCGGCCTGAAGGTCTTAATATCATCTAACTGGAAACTGCTCACTTCCGCCACATATAATTGCTTCGGATCTGTTGCTACCCGGCGGGCAAATGAAAAACCAATGTTGCCGACTAATGCACAATCCAAACCCGCTTTCTCGCAGATATGAAAAATAAGCGCCGTTGTGGTCGTCTTTCCGTTACTTCCCGTGATAGCAATGATTTTGCTGTTCCCTTTGAAGCGGTAAGCCAGTTCCATTTCACTGATGACCTCAATTCCTTTTGCCCGTATCTTTCTCATCATTTCATTCTTTTCCGGAATTCCCGGGCTTTTCATCACTTCATCGGATCTGAGGATCCGTTCTTCATCATGACCACTTTCTTCAAATTCAATTCCTGCCTGTTTCAGTTCGCTACGGTAATCTTCTTTCAAAGAACCTGAATCGGAAACGAACACGCCATAACCTTTTTGTTTAGCCAGCAAGGCAGCGCCCACACCGCTTTCGCCTCCGCCTAATATGACCATTCGCTTGCTCATGTTTCATCACATGTACGGAATATGGTTCTTCACAAGCATTGATTTCTCAACTGCACCACAATTCGGTTTGGATCTTGTATCCGGTTTTTCGGAAAATTGGATCAGGGTTTTTCAATAATATTTTCAGATATCGAACCGCCCTAAAATCTTCTTGCCTTATCTCAACTTCAACGTCACTATACTTGCCAATACACAGAGTACCGTCACTATCCAGAACCTCGTCACAATTTTTGCTTCATGATACCCCAGCTTCTGGTAATGATGATGCAGAGGGCTCATTAAAAAAATCCTTTTCCCTGCACCATACTTTCTTTTTGTGTATTTAAAATATCCGACCTGCAGCATCACACTGACATTCTCCACCAAAAACACTCCGCAGAAGATCGGTATTAGCAATTCCTTATGCACAATGATGGCCAACGCTGCAATGATGCCGCCCAATGTAAGGCTGCCGGTATCACCCATAAATACCTGCGCCGGATATGAATTATACCATAGAAAACCGACACAGGCTCCAATCATCGCCGCAATAAATATGGACAACTCATCCAGATCCGGGATGTACATGATATTCAGGTAATCGGCAAAAAAGAAATTACCGCTGCAATAAGCAAAAATCCCCAGCACTACTCCTATCAATGCCGATGTGCCTGATGCAAGCCCATCCAAACCATCCGTGATATTGGCACCGTTCGAAACTGCTGTTATGATGAATATCACGATCACTATGTAAAGAACCCAAGTGTAATCTCTCCAGCCAGACGGTAACAATTTTGAATAATTGAACTCATGGTTTTTCACAAAGGGTATTGTGGTGATTGGAGTCTTTGTTTCAACAAAATATTTTGTCCTTCCATTCACTTCCTTCGCAATGACCATCGTGTCACTTGTTGCCGGGGTGCCGATAAACTCTCTCCAAATTTTTACGTTACTGTTGAAATAAAGAGTGGCCCCGACAATTACACCCAACCCAATCTGCCCAAGTATTTTAAACTTTCCTGCCAATCCATGCTTATCGCTCTTTTTATACTTTTCTCCTTTTTGCAGGGCTGCTTTCTTAGCTTTCAGCTTTAAATAATCATCTACAAATCCGATAATTCCCAGCCAAACAGTGCTGAACACCATCAAACGCACATACGCTTTATTCAGGTTGGCCAGCAATAAGGTCGGAACCAGAATCGCAAGAATGATAATGATCCCACCCATTGTCGGCGTTCCTTTCTTTTTCTCCTCGCCGGCTAAGCCCAGATCACGAACTCCTTCTCCTACTAATTTATTTTTAAGAATACGGATCAGTTTTTTTCCATAGATCATGGTGATGATCAATGAAAGAAGCATCGCCATTAAAACCCTGAAAGAAATAAACTCGAATAAACCGCTGCCGGGAAACTTGTGTCCGCTCTCGTTCAGCCAATGAAATAAATGATACAGCATTATCGGTTATTGGTTTACTCTTTCTTTTTTTCCTGTTTTCTTTTATTCATTTCCATTCATCGCCGGTTCTCTCCTCACACCTTTGTTCTAAACTCATTTTTCCAATTCATTAAATATCTCTTTTACAACTTCTTTATCATCGAAGTGGGTTTTTACTCCTTTTATCTCCTGATATTTCTCATGACCTTTCCCGGCTACAAGAATGATATCTTCAGGATCGGCAAAACTTATGGCCGCTTTGATCGCTTCTTTTCTGTCCACAATTGAGATATACTTTCTTCTTGCCGCTGTGCTCACTCCCGCTTCCATATCCTTAATGATCTGTGCCGGGTCTTCACTTCTCGGATTGTCACTGGTGAAGAACACCCTGTCACTGTACTCGCAGGCTACTTCAGCCATCTCCGGTCTTTTGGTTTTATCTCTGTCCCCACCGCATCCCACTACCGTTGTGATCTTCTCAAAACCTTTTCTCAGTTTCTTTATGGTAGCCAGCACATTCAGTAATGCATCCGGAGTATGCGCATAATCCACGATGACCATCACTTTTTCCTTTTCAGACACCATATAATCAAATCTTCCTTCTGCACCGGTCAATACACTCAGCTGTCTCAACACTTCATGCTTATCTTCATTCATGCAAATGGCTGCACCATAAACAGCCAGCAGATTATAGGCGTTGAACTCACCGATCAATCTGAAATGAACTTCACTGTCATTTACGGTCATCACCAGGCCGGTCAGATTATTCTCTAATATCTTCCCTTTATAATCTGCTATTGTTCTCAGACTGTAGAAATATTTTTTTGCATGAGTATTCTGCAGCATCACTTCTCCTCTTTTATCATCTTTATTGCTGATAGCAAAAGCATCAGAAGGCAATGAATCAAAAAAGGACTTTTTCACCCGGATATACTCTTCAAAAGTTTTATGATAATCCAGATGATCATGAGTGATATTACTGAAAATACCTCCGGCAAAATGCAGCCCTGCCATACGGTGTTGTTGTATGGCATGAGAGCTTGCTTCCATGAAAACATGAGAACAACCTGAATTATGCATTTGCTTCAGCAAACTGTTCAGGGTGACCGCATCGGGAGTAGTATGTGTAGCAGACATCACACTCCCGCCGATTCTGTTTTCTACCGTACTCAGCAAACCGCTTTTATAACCCAACGATGTAAAGAGCTTATACAATAATGTTGCTATGGTTGTCTTGCCATTGGTTCCCGTCACTCCCACCAGTGTCATCTTCTCTGAAGGAGAACCAAAAAAATTATGAGCAATATATCCGGATGCGATTGCACTGTCTTCCACCTGCACATAAGTGACTCCTTCCTTCAAAGCAGAAGGGATCGCTTCACATACTATGACCACAGCTCCGGAACTGATCGCTTTTTCAATGAACTGATGACCGTCTGCCGCTGTTCCTTTCACTGCAATGAAAGCTGTACCGTTTTTCACTTTCCTGGAATCGATCTGCACCTCACTTACTTCCACATCCCTGCTTCCCGTTACCGACCTGATGCTCACTTTATATAATAACTCCTGCAGTTTCATTTTAACTTAACTGTAGGTAAACCGTCGCTCCTTTCTTAATGATGCTCCCTTCGGAAAGCGATTGTGCCATCACTTTGCCCTTTCCATTCGGTACTACTTTTAATCCAATATTCTCCAGAAGAAACAAGGCGTCTTTCAATCCCATTCCCTTTACATCCGGCATGGTCTGCTTTTTTATCTCATTAGGCTTTACCAAAGGCTCATAGTTCTTTGCATACACATCTGCCCAGGTATGTTGCAGAGAAGAATCCGTATAACTAATGTTTAACTGCTTAAATACATTCCTGATGTCATTGGCATTGCCTGCATAGAAATAAGAAGAGCTGTCTTTTGATGCTGCATATAAAGAAGAATTCTTCTTGTCAACATACATTGCATAAAGACGTGTGGCTACTTCTTTGAACACCGGAGCTGCCAGTTGTCCGCCATAATGCAGATATGAATGCGGTTTTGTCCGGATCACTACAATACAGGTATATTGAGGATCATTAGCCGGGAAATATCCGACAAAGGATGCCTGGTACACTCCATCACTGTATTTCAATTTTCCATCTGCAACATGTGCAGTGCCTGTCTTTCCTGCTACCTGGAAAGGCATTCCCTTGAAGGCAGGCCTGCCCGTTCCTTCTTTCACCACATCCTCCATACATTCTTTTGCTGATCTTATTACTGAAGGTGAGCAAAAATCATCACTGATCACAACCGGATTATTTTCTTTCAGCACCACCCCATTGCTCTGCACACGGCTCACGAGATAGGGCTTCATCATCTTTCCATCGTTGGCAACAGCATTATAAAGCATCAGCGTTTGTAACGGGCTCACTTCAACCGCATATCCAAAACACATAGTGACCAAATCTTTCAGATTGGCTCCTTTTACCAAATTGGCCATGTGTGGCCTGTCTTCACCAACAAGATCAATACCTGTTACAGTATCCAGATGAAAACGGTGTAAATATTCTTTGAATTTCCAGGGCTGGCTTGCAAAAGACCGGTACCCGATCTTGCTCATCCCGATATTTGAGCTGTGAGCAAAACATTCTTTTACAGTAAGTACCGGTTTAGGGGCTCTTTCCGCATCATTTACTTCACGCACTCCCACAAATGCTTTACCGGCGCTGCCGATTTCTACTTTATCTTCCGTGGTGATCTTTCCTTCACTCAACACGCTTAATAAAGTTGCCAGTTTAAAGGTGGAGCCCGGTTCAGTAGTTAGCATCGCATAATTATAATCTTCATCATAAGTACCGTCCGGCCTGCGGCCAAGATTTGCCATGGCTTTGATCTTACCCGTCCTGGTTTCCATTACAATGCAGGTGCCATAGCGGGCTTCACTTTTATCCATCATATTCATCAGTGAATTTTCCGCTATATCCTGAATGTTCACGTCCAGAGTTGTGATAATGTCTTTCCCGTTTTCCGGTTCTATTTCATATCCATCCACCGGAACAGCCACTCCTCCTGTAATGAAGCGTACCAATCGTTTTCCTTTCTGCCCTTTCAGCAGCGAATCATAGGTCCTTTCCAATCCGATATTTTGCGCATTTTCCCGATAAAGGCCTATCGTCCTTTTTGCCATCATCATGAAAGGATTTTTGCGGAAGGGCTTAACCTCTGCAATGACACCACTTTTATTTCTTCCCAACTTCACCAAAGGGAAATCTCTGAATACCTTGTACTGTGCAAAACTCAATTTCTTCTTAAGAGGATAGTAGCGTTGCCTGCTATTATAAGCCGCCTGCAATTCCTTTTTATATTGTGCTGCTGACTTATCAGCAAAGAAACCGGCGAGTGATTTTGAAAAAGCATCAATATTTTCTTTGAAGACTTTTCCGTTCTTCTCTCTGAGGCCATCAGCCATAAAGTCAATGTAAATATTGAACTGAGGAAGTGAAGTACTGAGCATCTGACCGTCTTCGCTGTATATCGTTCCTCTCTCAGCATCCACAGGAATGAAGCGCTGGTGCATGCTGTCACCCATGCTGCGCCAGTAATTTCCCTGGACACGCTGAATATAGAAAGCACGTCCCAGAACAAAACAGCTTAATGCTATAATACCTAAAAAACTCAAATAGACCCGCCATAATATGTCACGCCTGACTTCCAATGACTGCTCTTTTTAGTTGTTTAATGTCTCCTGATCTTACAGAAATAGTATCTGATGCCGCCCTTTAAAAATTATTCGCCGTTCCTTATCTATGTTCGCCTGTTTTTATGTATCAATTCTTCTTTACTGAATCAGATAATATTACCGGGGATACGACCAATTCTTTCAAACCCAACGGTTCCACTGCTTTTGCCAACTCACTTTCCTGGCTCCTGAACATCACCTCACTCTTTACCGTTTTATATTCATACTTCAATTCCTTCACCTCTTTTCCTGTTTTGTTAATCGCCCGGATCATATTATCTGCATAGTGACCGTTGTGTATATAGATCACTGCCAATAAAGTGAGAAATAAAAAAAAAGGAACCTGTTTCACTATCGAATGATAATTCAGGATCTTCTTCCATCCTGAATGAATTCCATCCCGCACTTTCATTTGTTCACTGCTTTCCTGATTTTCCATATTCATTGACTTTCATTTTCTTTTTCCGGATCAAGTGCCACAATCCGTAGATGCGGCACTTATATCCGGTGTTAGTTTCAAAGGATTTAGATTTCTCAGAATTTATACCCTCACGTGTACTGTTCATTATTATTGAAACCCTTCCCCCTCTTTCATTCTCTTTTCTGCGATCCTCAGCTTGGCGCTGCGTGCCCTCGGATTCCTTTTCACTTCATCTTCTGCAGGCAGGATCGGTTTTTTTGTTACCACTCTCAGTTCATTTGTTTTCTCTATATTGAAAAAAGGATTACTCACCGGTTCATCAAATGACCCGGACCTGAAAAAATTCTTCACCAGCCTGTCTTCCAGAGAATGAAAAGTGATCACTGCAATCCTTCCTCCCGGCTTCAATAAAGCAGGAATCTGGAGAAGCATCTCCTTTAATGCGCCCAATTCATCATTCACTTCTATCCGTAATGCCTGAAACACTTTTGCGAAGTATTTATCCGGATTACCTTTTACAATATTGCGAATTGCATTCTGCAGATCGCCGGTGGTCTGTAAGGGTGTTGACCTGCGAACCGTAACGATGATCCGTGCAAGCGTTTTTGCATTGGTTACCTCTCCATACTGTTCAAACAACTTATGAAGCCTTTGTTCATCATAGGTGTTTACAATATCAGCTGCAGTGATGTCCTGATGCTGATCCATTCTCATATCCAGCGCTGCATTGAAGCGAGTGGAAAATCCCCGCTGTTCTTCATCAAACTGATGACTGCTCACTCCCAGATCTGCAAGAATACCGTTCACCTCTTGCACCTGATGCAAACGGAGAAAACGATGCAGATGACGAAAATTCTGCCGGATAAAAGTTATTCTGGAATCTGAGGGAAGATTTTTTTGTGCATCTGAATCCTGATCAAAAGCCAACAGCCTTCCCCGGGGACCAAGTTGTTTCAAGATCGCTTTAGAATGGCCGCCACCGCCAAAAGTGCAATCTACATATATGCCGCCGGGGTCTATCTTCAGACCATCTACTGTTTCTTTCAAAAGAACCGGTGTATGGTATGACTGTGCCAATGATGAAGGGTTACGATTAAAAAATCATTCCTTGTCCTTTGCCATTACATCTTTAGCCAGATCACTGAATGCCTCCGCAGAGAAAGAGTCAAAGAGCTGTTTGTACTTATTACTATCCCAGATTTCTATTTTATTGACCGCCGCCACCAATACGATATCTTTCTTCAACTCTGCATACTCCTTCAGATTTGGTGGTATCAGCAAACGACCTGCACTGTCCGGTTCTACCTGAGTTGCCCCGT
>WBZO01005284.1_pt1 | contig 13253 bp, 10 predicted proteins | sample 5204261 | NCBI WGS metagenome assembly WBZO01 (sample SAMN12412400, study PRJNA552823) | activated sludge metagenome | isolation source: activated sludge from anammox sidestream of wastewater treatment plant... | place: USA: North Carolina | collected 2017-09
GGCAGGCGTCGGCGGCGCGGTCGAGGCCGTAGAGGTTGGCGCTCTTGTCGAAGAGCGGCGTCTGCGGCGTGTTGAGGTACTTCGGCTCGTCGTCGGGGCGCAGGGCGCGCGCGCCGAAGCCGATCAGGCGGCGGCGGGCGTCGCGCGTGGGGAACATGAGCCGCGCGCGGAACCGGTCGTATGCCCCCCGATCACCCTCGATCGCAAGGCCGGCCTCCATGAGGTCGGCTGGCTTGAAACCGCGCGTCACGAGGTGGTCGATGAGGCCGCTCCAGCCGTCCGGGGCGTAGCCGAGCTGCCACGTCTCGATGGTGGTGGCGTCCAGCCCGCGGCTCTCGCAGTAGGCGCGCGCCTCCGCGCCCTCCGGCCCGGCGAGGGCGGCCTGGAAGTAGACGGCAGCGGCCTCGTTGGCGGCGAGCAGCCGCTCGTGGACCTCGCGCTCCGCGACCTCGCGCTGGCTGGGCGCGCGGAGTTCGACACCAGCGCGCTCCGCGCAGAGGCGCAGCGCCTCCTTGAAGTCGAGGCCCTCCTGGCGGCGGACGAACTCGATCACGTCGCCGCCGGTGGAGCAGGAGCCGAAGCAGTGCCAGGTCTGGCGCTCCTGGTCGACAACGAACGACGGCGTCCGTTCGCTGTGGAACGGGCACCGGGCCTTCCAGGAACGCCCCATTTTCTTGAGTTCGGGGACGTAGCCGGACACGACATCCACGATGTCGAGGCGCGCCTTGATGTCGTCGATCTGGGTCATGTGTCTATGTAGACACCGCAGCCGCCAGATCGTTACGCCCGGATGCCTACGCGGCGCCCGCGGGTGGCTGAATCACCGGGATCACCGGCGGCGGGGTCGCCACCGGGCGGTTCCGCACCCGCTCCGCCGCCTCCGCCTCGCGCGTTTCGATGCCGGCGACCAGCGCCTCCGCCGCGTCCGCCCCGAGGCCGGGGAGGTCGAGCGCCTGTAGCGCCTGGTAGCGCGCCCCGGCGAGGGCGTGGACCACCTGGGGCGGCAGCGGCCGCTCCGGGACGGCGACCTCGGACGCCTCGCCCCGGAGGCGGGCGGCGTCCGCGCGCTCCTCCGCGGCCAGCCGTGCGAGCAGCCGTACTACCGTCACGCCGTCCCCGAGGTTCGTCGCGAAGTCGCGCTCGGTGACGCCCTCAAGCGCCGCGAGCAGCGCGGCGCGGGACGCCTCCAGCCGCGCGCGGAGGCGGGCGCGGGCGTCGTTGTCGAGGGGTATGGGGGCGCCTTCGGTCATGCGCGGGAGGCTATCGCGGGTAGGTGTTGTTGGCGATCACGGCGTCGTCCACGCCGTCCGAGGAGAGCCGGATGGAGATCTGCGCCAGGCTGAGCCCGCGCAGGTCGTTGAACGGCACCTCCAGCGCCGCCCCCGCCTCGATCGTCCCGCTCACGGTCTGACGACCGAGCAGGGCGGTGCTGGGCAGCGCCTCGCGAACGCTGACGGTGAACGAGCCGCGCACCGGGATCGGCGAGTTGTTACGGATCACCACTACCAGGTGGCCGTCCGCGCTGGCGGTGTCCGCGCTCAACACCTCCAGGTCGTTGGGGACGTCCGGCTCCACGATGCCGTCCCAAGCGTTGTTGTCCGGATCCTCCTCCGCGACCGGGGGATCGACGATCAGGTGGATACGGATCGTGCTGCGGATCTGCACCGTCTGGCCCGGCACCTCGCCCTCCACGCGTTCGCCGGCGCGCAGCGGCTCGCCCGGCCGCGCGACGCGCAGCGGCACCGGTTCGCCCTCGTTCACCGAGACGAGGATGGTGCCCGGCGCATCGCCGGCGCCCTGGTTGTGGACGGTGAGGTGGAGGCGGTTCTCCCGCGCGAACGCCGCCTCCACGATCAGGTCGGGGAGGTCGGGCGTGAACGTGGGTGCGCCCACCGCGCCACCGGAGCGCGGGTCCGCGAGCACGGGCAGCGTCTCCGCGTCGACGCCCTCGACCTGCGTGGCGAGCACCCAGCCGATCACCGTCGGCCGCGCGGACGGGCCGAGGGCGATCCACTGGCCGTCCGCGGACCGGCCCAGCACGCGGATCGGCTCGGTCTGGAGCAGCCGCGCGACGATCGCCACCTGGTCGCTCGGCGCGGAACGCAGGTCCACGGTGCCGGTCAGGCGCGGCTCTCCCGCCTCGCCCGCGACCGAGGTTGGCGTGATCGCGGGCGTCGGGTCGTCGCCGCCACGGTTGAGCACCACGAACAGGAACGACGCGATCGTCACCACGATCACCACGCCGATGACCGCGCCGGCCGCCTCGAAGCGCCGGCGTTCCTCGATCACCTCTTCCAGGCGCTCGTCGTCGGCGTTCATTCGTCCGTCCCCACCAGCAGCACGCGCCGGGTGTTGTTGAACTCGTTGCTCTCTTCGACCTCGTTGCCGGGGTCGACCTCGATGACGTAGAGGCCGGTCGCGGTCACCACGGTGCCCGTGTTGATCGAGGCGCTGCGGCCCGCGCCGAGCGGCGACCCGCTCAGGTCCACGTCCAGCACGCCCACGATCTCACCATCGGCTGTCGTGATCCGCAGCCCCACCTGTCCATCGAACGGGGCACGGCCGATGTTCGTGATGCGCACCGCCAGCTGGCCCGTGGGCTGGACGTCTGCGCTGCTCACCGTCAGGTCGGGCAGGGCGGAGGGATCGTCCGTGCCGCCGGCGCCCGAGCCGCCCTCAGAGCCCGCCGCGCCGGCCAGCGCCGGGACCGCCGCGAGGTCGGGCAGCCGGTCCGCCACCATGTGCGCCGTTGGGATCCAGCCCTCCAGCGTGGAGGTGACGGGGTAGATCACACGGAGCCACTCGTCGTCCTCGGTGCGGCCGGTGACGCGCACCGTGCGCCCCTCCGGGATGATCGCGACGAGGTCAGCGGAGCGCGTGGGGCGGCCGTACATGTTGGAGGTCAGCGCGACCACGGCGAGCGTCCCGTCGTCGGCCGCTTCCGTGCCGGTCGCCTCGGGCGCGGCGGGGGCACCCTCCGACGCATCGACGAACCAGATCGCCGCCATGGCGACGCCCGCGACGAGGACGATCAGCAGTCCGGCGATGGTAGGTGCGCGCAGCGGTGCCCTCCGACCGTCCGTGTCGTGCCTGGATGCGACCATCCTACCGCCGCCACGACCGGGCGGCGGCTATGGGATCAGCCGCAGCACCCGCGCCCGCGCCAGCGCGTAGCCGTCTGTCATGCCGGAAACGTAGTCCGCCGCGCGACGCCACGGCGGATCGTCCGGCAGCGAGAACCCGCTGATCTGGTCCGGGTGCGCCTCGTAGTGGCGGTAGAGCGCCTCCACGATCTGCTGGCCTCGCCGCGCCTCGGTCAGCGTCGACTCGTGCAGGTAGACCCGCGTGAACATGAACTCGCGCAGCGCGTCCGTCGCCGCCAGCACCTCCCCGCCGAGGCGGATGCGCGGCTCGTCGCCCTCGAACGTCTCGGTGGAGGCGACGACGCAGTCCACGACGAGCGCCGCGATGCGGTCGGAGTGCGTGCGGCCAAGGACGGCGTGGACCTCCCGCGGGAGGTCGGACTCGGTAATCAGCTCGGCGCGGATCGCGTCCTCAATGTCGTGGTTCAGGTAGGCGATCGAGTCGGCCAGTTTCACGATCTGACCTTCGAGGGTGGACGCGAAGCCCCACGCCTCCGCCGCGACGGACTCTCGGGTCTTCGAGTGCTTCAGGATGCCCTCGCGCGTCTCGGGCATCAGGTTCAGCCCAGCGCCGCCGTGCTCCAACACCTCCACGATGCGGAGCGACTGCTCGTTGTGGCGGAAGCCGCCGGGCAGGAGAGCCGCCAGCGTCTCCTCGCCAGCGTGGCCGAAGGGGGTGTGGCCGAGGTCGTGACCGAGGCCGATCGCCTCCGTCAGGTCCTCGTTCAGGTTGAGGGCGCGGGCGATGGTGCGGGCGACCTGCTGCACCTCGATCGTGTGGGTCATGCGCGTGACCACGTGGTCGGAGTCGGGGTGCACGAACACCTGGGTCTTGTGCTTCAAGCGGCGGAACGCGCGCGTGTGGATGATGCGGTCACGGTCGACCTGGAACGCGCCTCGAAGCGGGTCGGGCGGCTCCGGGCGGGCACGGCCGGGACTGATCGCCTCGCGCGCTGCGAGCGGGGACAGCGAGGCCTCACGGGCCTCGAGGAGCGTCCGGACGTGGCTGATGGCGAGGCGAGGGTCGTACGTCATGCCGGGGAGCATCGCCTCCAAACGATAAGACGAGTATACGGTACAACCGCATGTGGGCATCTCCGGGGTGCTTCAGGTAGGTCACAACCGGCTCCCGGCGTATACTCCGCGTAAGAGACCGCGCCGGGGCGGGGAGAACCAGCCGGCGCCGGACCGACCCCCCACGTATTCGCCACGCCGGGACACCACGCCCATGCGTGGCCATGTGCGTTGGCAGACACCCCTGTCTCGCCCCGGAAGCGGCGAAACGGCACTGGAAGGCAGTCCTGCATGACCATCGCATCCCGGGAGACCGACGCTACGCGGCCGCTGGAGCAGATGGTCCATTTCTTCGGTGACGGCCAGGCCTCCGCGGTCGACCGCACGCTCCTGGGCGGCAAGGGCGCCGGCCTCGCGGAGATGAGCAGCCTCGGCATCCCGGTCCCGCCGGGGATCACCATCACCACCGAGGTGTGCAACGCCTACTACGCGCTCGGCCGCCAGTTCCCGGACGGCCTCGCCGCGCAGGTGGAGGACGGCCTCCGCCGCATCGAGGAGCGCGTAGGCGCCCGCTTCGGCGACCCGGCGAACCCGCTTCTCCTCTCCGTGCGCTCCGGCGCGCGCGTCTCCATGCCGGGCATGATGGACACGATCCTCAACCTGGGCCTGAACGACACCACCGCCGCCGGCCTCGCCGAGCGTTCAGGCAACGCCCGCTTCGCGTACGACTCCTACCGCCGCTTCGTGCAGATGTACGGCGACGTGGTCATGGGCGTGGCCAAGCAGTCCGAGACCGACCACGATCCGTTCGAGGTGCTGCTGAACGCCAAGAAGCGCGCCCGCAACGTGAAGGACGACACGCAGCTGGACGCGGACGCCCTCCGCGAGCTGGTCGCCGAGTACAAGGCGCTGGTGCTGGAGCGCACCGGCCGCCCGTTCCCGGAGGACCCGAAGGAGCAGCTGTGGGGCGCCATCGGCGCGGTGTTCTCCTCCTGGGAGACGCCCCGCGCCGTCGTATACCGGCAGATGCACGGCTACCCGGACTGGTGGGGCACCGCCGTCAACGTGCAGGCGATGGTCTTCGGCAACCTGGGTGAGGACTGCGCCACCGGTGTGCTCTTCACCCGGAACCCCTCCACCGGCGGCCGGCTCATCTTCGGCGAGTTCCTGGTGAACGCGCAGGGTGAGGACGTGGTCGCCGGCATCCGCACGCCGAGCCCGATCACGAAGGCCGCGCGCAGCTCGGACGACCCGCCGTCCCTCGAAGAGCAGATGCCGGAGGTGTACGCGCAGATCGCGGAGGCGTGCGAGCGCCTGGAGACGCACTTCCGCGACATGCAGGACATCGAGTTCACCGTCCAGCAGGGCAAGTTGTGGATCCTGCAGACCCGCTCCGGCAAGCGCTCCGGCCAGGCGATGGTGAAGATCGCCGTGGACATGGTGCACGAGGGCCGGCTGACCCAGAAGGAAGCGCTCGCGCGCCTCGATCCGGAGCAGCTGAACGAACTCCTGCACCCGGTGTTCCGCCGCGACGCGAAGCGTGAGGTCATCACCACCGGCCTGGCCGCCTCGCCGGGCGCGGCCGTCGGCAAGGTCGTGTTCACGCCCGGTGACGCCGTGCAGTGGGCCGCCCGCGGCGAGGACGTCATCCTCGTCCGCGACGAGACCAGCCCCGAGGACATCGAGGGCATGAAGGACGCGCGCGCGATCGTGACGGCGCGCGGCGGCATGACCTCGCACGCCGCGGTCGTGGCGCGCGGCATGGGCAAGTGCTGCGTCTCCGGCTGCGCCGGCCTGCAGATCGACTACGCGCACCGCGAGTTCCACGTGGAAGTGCCGGGCCGCGGCACCGTCATCGTCCGCGAGGGCGATGTGGTCTCCGTGGACGGCACCACCGGCGAGGTGATGCTGGGGGCGCTGCCGCTGGCTGAGGCGATCTTCCCGCCGGAGTACGACGAACTGATGGGCTGGGTGGACACCGTCCGCACTCTGCGCGTGCGCGCCAACGCCGACACGCCCGAGGACGCCGAGCGTGCCCGCTCGTTCGGCGCGGAGGGCATCGGCCTCTGCCGCACGGAGCACATGTTCTTCGGCGCCGACCGCATCCTGGCGATGCGCCAGATGATCCTGTCGCAGACGGAGGAGGAGCGCCGCGCGGCCCTCGAGAAGATCCTGCCGTACCAGCGCGAGGACTTCGTCGGCATCCTGAAGGCGATGGCCGGGTTCCCGGTGACCATCCGCCTGCTGGACCCGCCGTTGCACGAGTTCCTGCCTCACACCTCGATCGAGATCACGGAACTCGCCGCCGCGCTCAACCTGCGCGCCGCGGACGTGGAGCAGCGCGTCGAGAGCCTGCGCGAGTTCAACCCGATGCTCGGCCACCGCGGCGTCCGCCTCGCGGTGACCTACCCGGAGATCTACGAGATCCAGACCCGCGCGATCATCGAGGCGGCCTGCACCCTCCAGCAGGAGGGCGTGGACGTGCACCCCGAGATCATGATTCCGCTCGTCGGCCTGGAGGCGGAACTGGAGTCGCTCCGGCGCGCCACCATCGCTACGGCGGAGCAGGTGCTGTCCGAGCGCAACCAGCGCATCGAGTACACCGTGGGCACGATGATCGAACTGCCGCGCGCCTGCGTGGTGGCGGACCGGATCGCGGAGCACGCGGACTTCTTCTCGTTCGGCACCAACGACCTCACGCAGACCACCTTCGGCCTGTCGCGTGATGACGCGGGACGGTTCCTGCCGTCCTACATCAAGCAGCACATCGTAGAGCGCGACCCGTTCGTCGAACTCGACCGCGAGGGCGTGGGCGGGCTGATCAAGATGGCGATCGCGAAGGGGCGCGGCGTGAAGCCCGGCCTGAAGGTCGGCATCTGTGGCGAGCACGGCGGCAACCCGCCGAGCGTCGCGTTCTGCCACGAGGCGGGCCTGAACTACGTCTCCTGCTCCCCGTATCGCGTGCCGATCGCCCGCCTGGCCGCGGCGCAGGCCGCGCTCGGTGGCGGCATCGAGGGCAACGGGTAGGTCTCAGCCCCCGCTCGGACTCACGCGAAGGCGGCCTCAGGGCCGCCTTCGCTGCTTCTTCCGCCGTCGCTCCGCGGCCCGACGTTCCTCGCTCTTCGCGCTGCGTGGCGCCCGCGGCTCATCGTGCTCCGGGACGCGCCTCGGCCCCCACGCCACGAGGCCGGTGAGGATCGCCTGGACGCCCGCCACGGGCGTCATCACGAGCCGCTCGGCGGTGCTGCGCGAGGCGAGGTTGCCAGCGACGTTCAGCAGCAGCAGGAACGCCAGCACGCCTCCGAAGCGGCGCGCGAGCGCCACCCGGCGGTCGCCCTCGGCAAGCGGACGTGCGGCGACGGTCACGAGCACCGCCGCGCCGAGGAGGAACACGACGGCTGCCGCACTGGCGAGGCGGAGGCCGCCCGGCAGCACGCCCTCGTACCGTCCACCCCAGGCGAGGTGCGCCCACGGCGCACCCAGCGCGAGCGCCGCCTGAAACGCCGCCATCGCGACGAACCCGATGGCGGCGGCACGGGCGACCAGGCGGACGGGCATCGGCGGCTCCTTGGCGGTGCGCGGATCGTAGACCGGCGGCGGGTGGCGATCCCGCGCCGACTTCCGCTAGGCTCCGCGAACTTCGTTCAGGGAGCGTGAACCATGTCCAACGACGACCGCCCGGGCTCGCTCAGCGGCATCCGCGTCCTGGCCGCCACACAGATCGTCGCGGGCCCGTACGCGGGCATCGTCCTCTCCGACTTCGGCGCGGACGTGGTGAAACTCGAACCGCTGGAGGGGGAGGGGTACCGCTCCTCGGGCGCCCTCGTCGCGGGCGAGGGGAAGCGCTTCCAGTCGCTCAACCGCGGTGCGAAGTCGCTCGCGCTCGACACCTCGACCGAGGCGGGACGGGCGGCGCTCCACCGCATCATCCCGTCGTTCGACGTGGTGCTGACGAACTACCGGCCGGGCGTGCCGGAGCGCATGGGCCTGGGCTACGAGACGCTCCGCGCCCTCCACCCCGGCCTCATCTACTGCTCGATCACCGGCTTCGGCGACCGCGGCCCGCTGGCGGACAAGGGCGCGACGGACTTCGTCGCCGCCGCGTTCACCGGCTTGATCGCCGGCGACGAGAAGATCACGCCGGATGGCAGCCCCGCGCAGATGACCCCGGCGATCGCCGACTACACCACCGGCCTCGCCTGCGTCGCCTCGATCAATGCGGCGCTCTACCACCGCGAGCGCACCGGCGAGGGCCAGCGCATCGATGCCTCGCTGCTGGCCTCGGCGCTCTCGATCCAGGACGTGTACGTGATGCGGCAGGCGGTGACGGACGCCAGCCAGCGCGACCCGATGATGGAGCGCGTGCGCGCGCTCCGGGCGCAGGGCGGGACGTACGAGGAGGTCCTGGAGGAGCGGGCCGCCTACCGCTGGGCGAGCGCCGGGCCGCCGCGCCTCTACTACAACGGCTACAACGCGAAGGACGGCCAGATCGTCCTCGGCTGCCTCACGAAGGCCACCCGCGCCGGCGCACGTCGCGTGCTCGGCATGGAGCACGACCGCTCCGACGAGCGCGACTTCGACGCGTACGACCCGGAGACGCGCGCGCTGGTGCTGCGCTGGCGCGCCGAGATCGCGGAGAGGGTGCGGCAGCGCACCGTCGCCGAGTGGGTCACGGCGTTCGAGGCGGAAGGCGTGCCGGTGGCCCCCCTCCACCTGCCGGAGGAGATCGCCGACCACCCCCAGGTGCAGGCGATGGACCTGATGGTGGACTTCGACCACCCCGTCACCGGCCCCCAGAGCGTCGTCGGCCCGATCACGCGCATGTCCGCCACCCCCACGCGCGCATACCGCCCCTCGCCCGCCCTCGGCGAGCACACGGACGAAGTGCTCCGCCTCGGCGGCCTGTCGGACGACGAGGTCACCGCGCTCCGCGCTCAGGGCGTGGTGCGCTGAACAGGAATTGCGAAGGGCGCCGATTGCTCGGCGCCCTTCCAATTACCCCTGCCGCACGACCTGGGGAGCGTCGGCGGAAGAAACAGTCTGTGTCAGCGACGTCGAATACTACTCCACCGTGACCGTCTTGGCGAGGTTCCGCGGCTGGTCGACGTCGGCGCCGCGGCGGGTGGCGATGTAGTACGAGAGCAACTGCAGCGGGACGACCGCCACGATCGGCGTCAGCAGCGGGTCGACCTCGGGCATCTCGAGGATGTCCGTGGCCACGCCCGCCAGCGAGCGGTCACCCTCCGACACGAGCGCGATCACTGGCCCACGGCGCGCACGCAGCTGCTCGATGTTCGAGCGCATCTTGTCGAACACCTCGTCGCGCGGGGCGATGGCGACGGTCGGGAAGTCCTCCTGGATGAGGGCGATGGGGCCGTGCTTCATCTCACCGGCGGCGTAGCCCTCCGCGTGGATATACGAGACCTCCTTCAGTTTCAGGGCGCCCTCCAGCGCGGCGGGGTAGCCCAGCCCGCGTCCGAGGAAGAGGAAGTCGTCGTACACGGCATAGCGGTCTGCCAACGCCTCGATCTGCGGCGCGAGGTCCAGCGCCGCGCCGATCGCCGCCGGGAGGTGGAGCGCGGCGTGCACCTGCTGCGCCTCCACGACCGGGTCGAGCGTGCCACGCAGCCGGCCGAGGTAGAGCGCCAGGCCGTGCAGCAGCGTCATGGAGGCGACCATGGTCTTCGTGGAGGCGACGGCGATCTCCGGGCCGGTGCGCATGAGCAGCGTGCCGTCCGCCACGCGCGTGGTCTGCGCGCCGGGGGTGTTGCAGAGCGTGATCTGCGGGCAGCCGGCGCGCTTCGCCTCGTCCATCGCGGCGAGGGTGTCCACGGTCTCGCCGGACTGTGCGATCGAGATCACCAGCGTGTGCTCGTCCAGCACCGGCTGGCGGTAGCGGAACTCGGCGGAGTTATCGACCTCGGCGGGCAGTCGCGCGAACCGCTCGAAGTAGTGGCGGCCGACCATCGCCGAGTGCATGGAGGTGCCCATGCCCACCAGCACCACGCGCGTGAGCGCCTTCGCCCACGCCGCATCGAACGGCACGGCGTCCGAGAAGTCCACGCGCGGCGGCGCGGTGAGGTAGCGGCCGCGCATCGCGTTCAGGACGGCGTCCGGCTGCTCGTGGATCTCCTTCAGCATGAAGTGCTTGTACGGGCCCTTCACCGCGGAGACCGGGTCATACGGCAGGACCTCGATCGCCTTCGCGATCGCGTGCCCCTCGATGTCCACGTAGCGCACGGCGGCGGCGGTCATGTCCACGAACTCGCCAGGCTCCAGGAAGGAGACGCGGCGGGTGTGCGGCAGCAGCGCGCCGAGGTCAGACGCGAGCAGATGCTCACCCTCGCCGGTGCCGACGACGATGCCGCCGGCGTTGCCGACGCGCGCGGCCACCATGCGTCCCGGCTCGTGCACGGCGACCGCGACCAGCGAGTAGGCGCCGTGCGCCTCCGCGACGACGTGCCGCAGCGCGTCCAGCAGGTCCACGCCGCGTTCCACCTCGCCGGCGAGCATGTGCGCGAGGACTTCCGTGTCCGTCTCGGAGCGGAACGGACCGCGGCCGAAGCGGGCGCGTAGATCCTCGAAGTTCTCGATGATGCCGTTGTGGATGACGGCGATCACGCCGTCCGGGTCGAGCTGCGGGTGGGCGTTGCGGTCGCTCGGCTCACCGTGCGTGGCCCAGCGGGTATGGCCGATGCCGGCGGTCGCAGGGGGCAGGACGCCCTCCACGCGCTGCACGAGGGCATCGAGCTTCCCGGTGGCGTGGGCAACGTAGAACCGCTCGTCCGCGTCGAACAGGGCGATGCCCGCGGAGTCATAGCCGCGGTACTCGAGGCGTCGCAGACCATCGAGGAGGATGGGGCCGGCGGGTCGCTGGCCGGTGTATCCGACAATGCCGCACATGGGCGTTCGCTCCCGGGTGCCCCCGCGCCCGCTCCAGTCATTCTAGCGCACGCGGCCGGTTAGCCGTCCCGCCGCTGCTCACCGTCCCCGCCGCTGGCGCCGTCACCGTCCCCGTTGGCATCGAATGTCGCGTCCGCCTCGGGCAGGCCGTCCGCCTCGGGCTCCGCGATCGGCGCGCCGTCCGCGGGCCGCGCGGGGCGCTTGCCGTCCCGCGCGCGCACCGCCACGACCTCGCCGCTCGTTTCTTCGCCGTACACGCCGCGCAGTTCCTCGGGCAGCATCGCCGCGATGGCGCGCATCATGCGGTCGGTGCCCGCCTCGGCGGCATCGGCGCCCGGCACCTTCGCATCGAGCATGAACGGCTCACCGAAGGTGACGGTGATGCGCGGGCGGCGGCGGAGCAGGCCCGCCCAGAAGACGTGCGGCTTCCTGACGCGCGACCCGGTGATCGCCACCGGCACCACCGGCGCCTTCGCCAGCAGCGCCACCATTGCGGCACCGGGGAGGGCGGCGCGCATCCCGGCACCGCGCGAGCGCGTGCCTTCCGGGAACATCAGCACCACCTCGCCGTTGCGGAGGTAGTTCCGTGCGACGCGGAGCGCGCCCATGTCGCTGGAGAAGCGGCGCACCGGGAACGCGCCGTACGCCCAGAACCACCATCCAACCAGCGGGACCTCGAACAGTTCGCGCTTCGCCATCGGGTGGACGCGCCTCGGGCGGGCGGAGGCGGCGACGAGCGGCGGGTCGAGGTTGTCGAGGTGGTTCGCGACCAGGACCAACGGGCCATCCGCGGGCAGATGCTCGCGCCCGTGCACCTCCCACCGCGCAAATGTGAACAGCACGAGGCGTGTGAGCGTCGTGGAGGCAGCGTAGGGGAGCGAGTGGAGCAGGCGCTTGATCGCGGTCATCGCGCGTCCAGCCTACGACGCCGCGCCGTTCATGGCCCGGTAGTGGATCAGCGTCTGCTCCACGACCTGGTCGATCCCGAGCGCGTCGGTGTCGATCACGAGCGCGTCGTCGGCCGCCTGCTCGCGCTTGATCGCGCGGTGGCCGGTGTTGTCGAGTTCGTCGCGTCGCCGGGTCTGTGTGAGCACCTGGTCGAAGTTCGTCGACCGGCCGGCGTCGAGCTCTTCGCCGAGGCGGCGACGCGCGCGCACCTCGGTGGAGGCGTCCAGGAACACCTTCGTCCGCGCCTCCGCGAGGACGCGCGTGCCGATGTCGCGACCGGCCATCACCACCGGCTCGCGCGTGGCGATGGCGCGCTGGCGGCGCACCAGTTCGTCGCGGACCTCGGCGATGCGGGAGACCAGCGAGACGTTGCGCTCGACCTCCGGGTCGCGGAGGAGGGCGTTCACGTCCACGCCGTCCAGGATGATGCGCGGGTCGGTCGGCTCCTCCCAGCGCATGTCCAGGTCGAGCGCCTTCACGAGGGCGGTGACCGCCGCTTCGTCCTCGGTGTTCGTGCCGGTGCGGAGCACGGCGAGCGTGCAGGCGCGGTACATGAGGCCCGTGTCGAAGAAGCCGATCTTCAGCGCCTCCGCGACCGCGCGGCCAACGACGCTCTTCCCGGAAGCGGTGGGGCCGTCGATGGCGACGCTGCGGGCGATGGACTCTGGCGCGTCGACTGGCATCCGCTCCCTCTTCACCCGCTGGTTCAGGTTCCGGGAATCATAGGCAGCGCTCGATCTCAGGCGCTAGCCGCGTCTCCGAGGCCGACGAGCGAGCGGAGCGTCGCCACCTCCTCCGACGTCAGCCGGCGGGACTCGCCGGGGCCGAGATCCCCGAGGTCGAGCGGCCCGAACGCGGTCCGGCGGAGCACCATCACGCGGTGGCCCAGCGTCTCCAGCATCCGGCGCACCTGGCGGTTGCGCCCCTCGCGGATCACGAGGCGAAGCATCGTGTCGCGCCCCGTGCCGCCGATGCGTTCCACCTCGGCGGGGGCAGTACGCCCGTCCTCAAGGTCGATGCCGCGCCGGAGCATCTCGACCGACCGATCTGACACAACACCCTCCACGTACGCCTCGTACGTCTTCGAGACGTGATAGCGGGGGTGGGTCAGGCGGTGGACCAGCTCGCCGTCCGTCGACATCAGGAGCAGACCGGAGGTGTCGATGTCCAGGCGGCCTACGTAGCGGAGGCCGGTAGGTGCCTCTGGCAGCAGGTCGTAGACGGTCGGGCGGCCCTGCTCGTCGG
>WBZO01005288.1_pt1 | contig 13244 bp, 11 predicted proteins | sample 5204261 | NCBI WGS metagenome assembly WBZO01 (sample SAMN12412400, study PRJNA552823) | activated sludge metagenome | isolation source: activated sludge from anammox sidestream of wastewater treatment plant... | place: USA: North Carolina | collected 2017-09
CTGCTCGACCTTCTGGATCGGGCCGTGCCGCGTCATCCGCGGCGAGACGATGAAGATCAAGGAACTGGAGTACGTGCAGGCGGCGACGGCGATCGGCTTCGGCCGCGTCTACATCCTCCTCAAGCATGTCATCCCCAACACCGCGCATCTCATGTTCATCAACTTCTCGCTGCTGTTCATCGGCGCGATCAAGTCCGAGGTCATTCTCAGTTTCCTCGGCCTGGGCGTGAAGGGACAGGCGAGTTGGGGGATCATGATCCGCGACGCCAAGGATGAAGTCGCCTCCTACTTCTTCTGGCAGATCGGGGCGGCCACGTTCCTCATGTTCGTCCTCGTGCTCGCGTTCAACATCTTCACCGACGCCCTGCAGGATGCGTTCGATCCCAGGCACGTGGATTGACCGGAAGACTTCCCCATGATTCAGCGCGCCGCCTTCAACGCCGAGCCGATCCTCACCGTCAGAAACCTCACGACGCGCTTCCGCACGGACCTCGGCCTGGTCACCGCGGTCGATGACGTTTCATTTGACGTGGCGGCGGGCGAAACGCTCGGCATCGTGGGCGAGTCGGGCTGCGGCAAGACGGTCACGAGCAAGTCGATCATGCGCCTGCTGCCCGAGCAGGTGACCCGCATCGACCCGAAGAGCCGCATCATGTTCAAGGGCGTCAACCTCGCCACCGCCGACGAGGCGGCGATGCGCTCCATCCGCGGCGACAAGATCGCCATGATCTTTCAGGAGCCGATGACCAGCCTCAACCCCGTCTTTCGCGTCGGCTGGCAGATCGACGAGGCCCTCAAGTATCACACGACGCTCAATCGCGCCCAGCGGCGCGAGCGAACGATTGAGATGCTTCGCCTCGTCGAGATTCCCAATCCTGAGCGGCGGGTGGATGAATACCCGCATCAACTCTCCGGCGGGATGCGGCAGCGAGTCATGATCGCCATCGCGCTGTGCTGCGAGCCGGACATTCTTATCGCCGACGAGCCGACCACGGCGCTCGACGTGACGATCCAGGCGCAGATTCTCAACCTCATGGATGGCCTGAAGCGCAAACTCAACACCGCGATCGTCCTCATCACTCACAACCTCGGCGTGGTGGCGCAGGTGTGCGACCGGGTCATCGTCATGTACGCCGGCCGGATCATCGAGACCGGCAGCGTACACGACATCTTCCACCGCCCGCAGCATCCGTACACGCAGGCGCTGCTCGAGTCGATTCCCAAGCGCGGCCGGCGCGAGCACGGCAAGCGCCTCCCGACGATCCCCGGCATTGTGCCGAGCCTGCACGATCTGCCCGACCACTGCCGCTTCGCCGAGCGCTGCCGCTACCGGCAGGACAAGTGTACGGCGAGCGAGCCGGATCTCGTCGACGCGGGCGCCGGCCGTTCGTACCGCTGCTTCTTCCCGCTCCATACCCACGATGAGTCCTCGGATCGCGTGGCGCCCCACGTCCACGATGAGTCTTCGAATCGTGGGGTGCGTCAGGAGGGCTCCTGATGCCCCTTCTCGAAATCCGCAACCTCGTCAAAAAGTTTCCTGTTCGCGGCGGCGTGCTCAACCGCGTCATCGGCCACGTGCACGCCGTCAGCGACGTCTCGTTCGACGTGCACAAGGGCGAAACGCTGGGCATCGTCGGGGAGTCCGGCTGCGGCAAATCCACCCTCGGCAAGATGCTCATCCGCCTCATCGAGCCGACCTCGGGCACGATTTGCTACGAGGGCAGGGACATCACCCGGCTCGATCACGTCGAACTGATGCCCTTCCGCCGCACGATGCAGATCATCTTCCAGGATCCGTATTCATCGCTGAATCCGCGTCTGACGGTGCGCTCGCTGCTGCGCGAGGCGATCGCCTTTCACCGCATCGTGCCGCGCGCCGAGATGGATGAGTACATCACCAACCTGATCCGAAAAGTCGGTCTGCGCGCCGACGCGGCCGACAAGTTCCCCCACGAGTTTTCCGGCGGGCAGAGGCAGCGCATCGGTATTGCCCGCGCGCTGGCGACCAAACCCGAGTTCATCGTCGCCGATGAGCCCGTCTCCGCCCTCGACGTCTCCATTCAGGCGCAGGTTCTGAACCTGCTCATGGACCTCAAGGACGAGTTCGGCCTCACGCTCGTGTTCATCTCGCACGACCTCAAGGTCATTCAGCACTTCTGCGACCGCGTGATGGTGATGTACCTCGGACGGACCGTCGAGATGATGCCCTGCCTCGACCTCGACGAGCAGGTCAAGCATCCTTACAGCAAGGCGCTCCTCGGCGCGAACCCGATCGATGATCCCAGCGACCGCCGGCCGCTGACGATTCTCCAGGGCGACGTGCCGAGCCCGTTCAACGTGCCGAAGGGCTGCCCATTCACCGGCCGCTGCCCGGAGGTGATCGACCGCTGCCGCGAGGAGATGCCCCCGGCCGAGTCGCACTCCGACGGCCATCTTGTGGCGTGCTGGGTGGCGAGCGAGGGCGTGGCGGAGTGCCAGCGCGGAGCATAAGCGTCTCGCCTGTCATCTCGCGCCGGAGCATAGGCGTCTCGCCTGTGCGAACATCCAATGGCGCGCTCGCACGGGTGGGACGTCCATGCTCCGGCCGCGTGTCCTGCAGTGCGCTTTGTGGGACACGCGATCCGCGCCGAGTCGCGGTAGACTGCTTCAAGGAGGAGGCGGCGCATGGCCGTTGGACTTCTGGCTGTATTCGTCGTGCTGCTCTACGCCAACGCCGATGAACTCGGGCTCAAGGGAGTGCTGTTCTCGCTGGCGTTTGTGGCTGGAGGGTTCGCCATCTCCCTTGCCATCGAAAACCCGGCGCCGCTCACGATCGCCATGGCGCTCGCAGACATCGCGCTCGTGCTGATGCTCTTCGGCGGGGATGTTCGGATTCGATAGAGGGAGGCCGGCTGCCTCGCTCACGCTTCGAGCCTTACTGCGGGCGCGTTTGCATGGTCGCACAGGCGAGACGCCCATGCTCCATTACACGGCCGCACTGCGCTTCGCGGACTCGACCGGCTGGCCGGCGCGCTCCCACGCCATGAAGCCGCCCGCGAGGTTCGTCGCCGTGAATCCCATCCGCTTGAGATAGGCGCAGGCGTACGACGACCGCACGCCGCTGCGGCAGTGGACGATCAGATCGCTACCGGGTTCGAGTTCCTTGAGGCGGGCCATCAGGCGCGTGTGAGCGATGTTGGCGCTGCCGGCGATGCGCCCCTCCTCGTGCTCGACGAGGCGGCGCACGTCGAGGACGTTCGCCTCGCCGCGATTGATGCGATCCGCCACCGCGTTCACTGCCACCTCATCGATCGACTCGATTCGCCCGGCCGCGCGGCGGTACTCCTCAAACACCTCCGGCGTGATGAAACCCTCAACGCGATCAAGGCCGATGCGGATAAGCAGCCGCACCGCCTCTTCGAGATTGGCTTCGTCGATGAGGAGAACGATGCGATCCTCGGCCTGCGCGTAGCAGCCGGGAATCGTCGGAAAAGACGAGTCGAAAGGCGTGAAGAGGCTGCCGGGCAGGTGGCTCTCGCGGAAGGTCCGCCACGGCCGCGTATCGAGCACCATCACTTCTCGCGGCAGTGTTTCGAGGTCGCGCGGCGACAGCGCCCTCGGATGAGGCAGGGCCTTGAGCACCGGCGCGCCATCGCGGTTGAGCACTTTCATGCGCGCGAAATACATCGGCGGCTCGGGCTGGCCGCTGAGGACGTAGTCGAGGAAGGCGTCGCAGTCGGCGGCGAGGCGGATCGCGGGGTTGAAGCGCTTCTCGTAGCCGACTGTCGTCTGCGGCACGGCGCCGAGCGCCTTTCCGCAGGCGCTTCCCGCCCCGTGCCCCGGCCAGACCTGGAGGTAATCGGGCCACTGCGCAAAGCGAGCGGCGGACTCGAAGAGATGCCGGGCTGACGCTTCCTGCGCCCCGGCCACGCCGACGGCGCTCTCAAGCAGGTCGGGCCGGCCCGTGTCGCCCACAAAAACGAAGTCGCCGCTGAGCACGCCCATCGGCTCGTCAGCCCGCCCGCCGCGATCGGTCACGAGAAAACAGATGTGCTCAGGCGTGTGGCCGGGCGTGTGCACCACGCGGAACTCGATGCCGCCGATGCGGAATGTGTTGCCGTCGCGCAGTCGCACGGCATCGTACGAGCCTCCGGCGCTGCGCTGATCGAGCCAGCGGTACTTCCACTCTTCGTCGCCGCAGTCGGAGAGATAGAGGCGAGCACCGGCTTCGCCGAACTGCCGCAGGCCGGAGAGGTAGTCGGCGTGAATGTGCGTCTCGGCGGCCGCGACGAGGCGCAGGCCCTGCCGCTGCGCTTCGCGGATGTAGCGGTCGATGTCGCGCTCGGGGTCGATGATGATGGCCTCGCCGGTGGCCTGGCAGCCGATGAGGTAGGCCGCCTGCGAAAGGCGGTCATCGTAGATCTGGCGCAAGAGCATGAGCGGCTCCGTGGGGCGTGGAGGTGATGAGGCATTATACGGGCCGGCGGCGCACTCCGGTCCGCGCCATGCCGCGAGGCCGTGGGCCGGGCTGCCGCATCGCGCCTGCTGCGCCGCGCGTCGGCGCTATACTCCGCCGCCAGCGCGGGCGTAACTCAATGGTAGAGTGTCAGCCTTCCAAGCTGAATGTTGAGGGTTCGAGTCCCTTCGCCCGCTTTGATCCCGGCGCCGCCAGATCGTCGTTCACTGAGAGTGGGGGAGCGCGGCCGGTTCATCCAATGACACGGCCGGCCGCGATGCGTGGGGCGGCGTCGAGGCCGGCTCGCGGCGCAGCGCGTCGTAGTCCTGCAGGGCAATGAGTTGATCGAGCGTGTACTGCATACCGCACTCGGGGCAGGTGCAGTCCGTCTTGCCCACAAGGGAGTAGCCGCACTGCGGGCAGGAGACGTTGACGCATCCGGACCGGCCGACGATCGAACGGCCGCGCATCCGGCGATAAAGCAACGATGCGATGAGCAGGGTGGTGGCGGTCAGGCCGCCGAACATGCACGCGGCGATCCACACCTCCTCGTGGCGCATCCGGGACTCGGCGATCACCGCCAGCAGAATGGCGACGAACCAGATCGCTCCGAGGGCGAAGGCGCCGCGCAGGAGCGGGCCGAGTACGGCATGACCAAGCCACAGCCAGGAGAGCAGCAGCAACCACGCCAGCCCCGCGACAACGAGCACGAGGGCGGCGGTGCCCTCGCCGACGCGCGCTCCCGCCTCGGAGATGAGACCGAGAGCCACCAGCGCCGCCACGATGGCGGCGCCGAGCCCGCCGACGCTCAGCGCCATTCGGCCGAAGATGGTGAGCCGACCGCTCACGAGATCCGCCCAGAGCGACGGAGCGTCGTCGTCTGACCGCTGAGGAGTCCAGGCCACCTTGCACCTTCTCTCCGCGGGGCCGCCGCGCGCGTGAGGCGCACGAGTCCGCATCAGATGATTGGCCGGGAACCCGCCGGAATTCCAGTCGGCCCGGGAGATGGCAACCCGGCCCGCGCGGCGCCGTGTGGCCGAAAGCCGATGCTCCGCCCCGCGCTCGGCGGCATTGGCGGCGTGGGCAAGCCTCGGCGCCGCCCGGCAGCGCCGCCGGCCCCGGCCCTACAATGCCTCGCATCACCTCGGAGAGAAAAGAGCAAGCGATGAGCAAGCACGCCAGGCCCGATCACCCCATCCACGACCTGCTGGCCCGGCGCTGGAGTCCGTACGCGTTTGACGATCGCCCCGTCTCGGCCGAGGATGCACTTTCGCTCTTCGAGGCGGCGCGGTGGGCGGCCTCTTCCTACAACGAGCAGCCCTGGCGCTTCATCGCGGCGCTGCGGACGGACGCGGCCGCGTTCGAGAAGGTGCTCTCCTGCCTCGTGGAAGCGAACCGGCAGTGGGCGCAGCACGCGGGACTGCTCGCGCTGGGCGTGATCCGCACGACCTTCTCGCGCAACGACAAGCCCAACCGAGTGGCGATGCACGACCTCGGTCTGGCGGCGGCGAACCTGACGTTCGAGGCGACGGCGCGCGGCCTGTACGTCCACCAGATGGCGGGCATCGACCCCGACGCGGCGCGGCGGCTCTTCCACGTCCCCGAAGGACACGAAGTGGCCACGGCGATCGCCGTCGGCTACCGCACGCCCGACTCGCGCCTGAGCGGAGAGTTGCGCGAGCGCGAAACCTCGCCGCGGGCGCGCAAAGCGCTGCGCGAGTTCGTCTTCGGCGACGACTGGAATGAGCCGGCGGCCTTCGTGCCGGTCCGGGTCAGCGGAACGTGAACTCGACGAGGTTGCTCACGCGGCACGTGGCGCGCTCGACGGACTGGATGAGCACGCGCCGTCCCGCCGCGCCCGGAGGGATCGGCAGGTCGAGGACGGCGTCGCCGTTGCCGTCGGCGACGGCGTCGCCGGCGATCTGCGGCTGGGCCATGCTCACCGCCACGCCTCCGCAACCGGGAATGTTCGTGCTGCCGCTGCGCATGCTGTAGACGAGGTAAACGCGGCGGCCGGCGGTGCAGTTCGTCGTGCGGAAGCGGTTGACCTCGCCGGCGCGTCCCGGTTCGGGATCGCCCAGCGCGATGTTGCGGCTGACGTTGGCGAGGTACGTCCCGCGCCCATGCGTGGCGGCGACAAGGGTGTTGTCGTCCTTCCAGAGGAGTTCGTCAATGGGCACCGTGCCGGGCCCCTGCGTTGCGGCGGACCACGTCTGCCCGCCGTCGGTCGAGGTGAAGATGCCGATGTCGGTGCCGGCGTAGATCCAGCCTTCAACCTCGGGATGGACTTCGAGCGCGCTGACGGGCGTCGAAGGCAGCGGCCAGTCGCCGCCCGTGCCGCTGATCGCGGTCCACTCGCCCCGGGTCACGTCAAAGCGCCAAACGTTGTCCGGCTCCCAGCCCATGAAGGAAAAGTAGACGGTGTCGCGGTTGAGCGGATCGACAACGATGTGGGAGACCCAGCGGTCCGGCGGCTGGGCGGCTCCGACGTCGTCGATGCGGTTCCAGGTCGGGGTCACGGCGGTGCCGTTCTCGGTCATGAAGATGTAGCCGTTGTTGTGGCCGACGAAGATGCGGTTCGAGTTGCCCGGCGCGACGGTGATGGTGCTGATGTTGCGAGGGTCGTTGTCCTCGAAGTGGTTCTGCCCGATGAAGTGAGTCTGCGGGCCGGGATCGGGCGAGAGCCCCAGCGCCGGCTTGATGGCCGTCCAGGTCGGCGGCGTGCCCTTGACGTTGTTGGTGCGCCAGAGTCGGCGGCAGCCGGTGAGCATGCGATTCGGATCGTTGGGATCGAGGATGAAGTGGGGGATGAAGTTGCAGTTGGCGCGATTCGTTTCGCTGATCCCGCTGTGGATGTAACTCCAGTTCTGCCCGCCGTTGGTCGAGCGGAAGATCTGGGAGAAGTAGATCTCTCCGTAGAGGTAGTTGGGATCGACGGGGTCGGCGGCGCAGAACCCGCCGTCGCCGCCGAAGGTCATGCGCCAGTCCTGCGGGTTGCCGGCGTAGCGCAGCGTGCCGTTGTCCTGCGTGCCGCCGACGATGACGCTGCCGCTCGCGCTGACCGCCACGCCGTAGAACTGCGTGACCCCGAGGTTGTTGTTCAGGTTCGTGTAGGATGAGCCGAGCGCATCGGGGACGCGGCTGATGCCGCCGTCGTGGCCGACGAAAACGACGCGATTGCTCCCGCCGTTGTAGAGCGGGTGATTGACGATGACGTGGAAGTCAGGGTGCATGTTGTTCCACACCCGCGACATGCTCGCGCCGCCGTTGGTCGAGCGGTAGATGTACACGCCTCAGGCGACAATCGTCTCGGCGTTGGTGGGATCGACCCAGATCACGCTGTTGTAGGCGGAGTAAGTGCTCAGGCTGCCGCCGCGCGAGGCATACGTCTGCCCGCCGTCGACCGAGCGGTAGATGCGCACGCTCCCGCTGATGCTCACGCCGGCGTAGACGATGCTCGGATTGCTCGGGGCGTAAGCGAGTTCGACGCGGACGTTGGTCGGAATGCCCGAGGCGGTCTGCCACGTGACGCCGCCGTCCGTCGAGTAGTAGGCGCCGGGATTGTGATGGTCGCCGCCGGCGACGAGGCGGTTGGGATTGGAGGGGTCGGCCTTGACGTCGAGCACGCCGAAGGTTGCCGTCCGCGTCCACGAGTTGCCGCCGTCGGTCGTGCGGTGAATGCCCGACGCTGTCGCCGCGAGCATGATCGACGGATTGGTCGGGTGGATGACGAGGCGGTTGACGAAGTGCCAGTTCTCGTCGGCGGTGCTGGGCATCTGGGCCCACGTCCTGCCGCTGTCGGTGGACTTGAAGATCCCGGCGCCGCGGATGGCGGCGGTGTTGGACGATCCTTCGTCGGCGTCGAAGAAGCCCTCGCCCGTGCCTGCGTAGAGGATGTCGGGGTTGATGGGATCGATGGCCATGCACCCGACGGAGAGCGAGGCCATGAAGTCATCGAGTGGGAACCAGGAGGCGCCGCCGTCGGTCGTCTTCCAGACTCCGCCGCTCGCTGAGCCGACCCACATGGTGTCAGGCGTGGAGGGATGCACGATGATGGCGCGAAGGCGGCCGCCGATGTTGCCCGGGCCGATCCATGTCCAGGCGTCGGGGGAGATGCCCGCGCCGTCGATCGGGTTGGTCAGCAGGTAGTCCCGCTGCGCCTTGGCGTTCATGAGCGCGTTGGCCGGCACGGTGCCGTCGGCGCTGAGGCGGGCCTGGTAGCGCTGCCGGGCCGCGGCGAGGGGCTGGTCGTGCTTGAGTTGACGCCGGATCGCCCGCGGACCCTCCGGGTCGTCGAAGGGCTGGACCGTCGTACACGAAGCGCCTGCGGCCAGCATCAAGCCGAGTGCCGTCAGAGTCAGGAATCGACGCATCTTCATTCTGAGCCTCCCTCGTAAAACCGATGCCTCGGCGGCCCGGGCCGACCGGCCACGTGCCCATCATACCGGACCGGCCCGGCGAAGTGTCGGCGAAAACGCCCGAACGCATCCCGCACTGCCGCCACGGCCCCGGGGATACAGGCTCAACCTCGCCTCCAGCGTCCAGTATTCCACACTCGTCCGCATCGAACCAGTCGGAGCCTCACTTCCGCAACGGAGAAAATCCCCGGCCGGGGAGCGGAAATCCGGCCGCGATCGTGTATCTTCATGAAGAGCGTCCGCCGCCTGAGCAGTGGGGGAGTGGCTGGGCGCCACAGGGGAGAGAAAACATGCCTGCGCTCAAGAGTCGGCCCGTCCGATACCTTCCGGTCATTGCCGCCTTCGTTCTGCCCGTGATCCTCGGCGGTGCGGTCCGGCTCGCCCTCGCCGGCGGGGGCGGCGAGAACGTCCTGCTCATCATCAACCCCATGAACCGCGAGTCGCTGCTCATCGGCAACTACTACGCGGCCGCGCGGGGGATTCCCGAGCGCAACGTGCTCTACCTCGTGCCCGCCTCGGCCAACTACCCGCAGTTCGTCACGGAGAACACCGCTGCGACGTTCGGCTCGCTCGCCAACCGGGAACTGGGCGACCACATCGACTTCGTCGTGGTCACGCCCGGCAACGAGTTCTTCATCAATGCGCCGGGGCTGGTCAACGACTCCTGCTCGCCGGTGACCAAGTTCTCGACCGGCTCAGCATTCACGATGTCCTTCATCGCCGACTCGATCCGGCAGGGGGATCAGCAATCCACGCGGCCAAACCGCTATTTCGGCACGAGCAACACGCCGCTCGCCTTCGACAGCAATACGCGGTGGTTCGGCGGCATTCCCAGCGACCGGCCTGACGCGGAGCAGTACTTCGTCGGCGTCATGCTCGGCTACACGGGCGAGCGCGGCAACACGGTCGCGCAAGTGCTCGACATGATCGACCGCAGCGTGGCGGTCGACGGGACGTTCCCCGGCGGCACGTTCTACTTCATGCAGACGAACGACGACCTGCGCAGTTCGCCGCGGCACGGGTGGTACCCGATCGTCCGCGACGCGATCCGCGCGCTGGGCGGGCAGGCGGAGCACCTGTGCTGCAACGCTCTGCCCAACGGCGCCCAGGACGTCCTCGGCCTGATGACGGGGGCGGCGACGGTGGACATCGAAGGCTCGGGCATCAACATCCTCCCCGGCGCCTTCTGCGATCATCTCACCAGTTTCGCCGGCACCTTCGACAACGGCAGCCAGACCAAAATGTCGCGCTGGATCGCCAACGGCGCCAGCGGCACGGCCGGCACGGTCGAAGAGCCTTGCAACTATCCCGGAAAATTCCCCCATGCGCGCATGCACCTGTACTACTTTCAGGGCCTCACGCTCGGCGAATCGGTGCTGCGCAGCCTCGCGCAGATTCCCTTCCAGGTGCTGGTGATGGGGGACCCGCTCACCCAGCCGTTCACTCACATCCCGCAGGTGAGCGTCGTCGACGCGCCGACGGGGCCGGTCTCGGGCATCATCCGACTGACGCCCGACGCCCAGACGAGCCATCCAACAGCCCTGATCAGCCACTACGACCTGCTGATCGACGGCGCGACGACGCTGACGGTGCAGCGCGGCCGCGTCTTTTCCCTCGACACCACGCGCCTGAGCGACGGCTGGCACGACCTGCGCGTCCTTGCCTACGACGACTCCGACGTGCGCTCGACGGGGCGGTGGCGCGGCGCGCTGGTCGTCAACAACCTCGGCCGCAGCGCAACGGTCCAATCCAGCCGCCGGAGCGGCAACTACGCGGATCGATTCGACTTCACCATGTCTGCGACGGGCGGGGGCGTCGTCGAGTATCGTGTGATCCAGAACGGCCGCGTCCTCGGCGCCGTGACCGACCCGGCCAACCCCGTGCGCACCTTCGGCGCAACGCTCGGCGCCGGCGACATCATCGTGCAGGGTGAAGCGCTCTTCGCCGACGGGTCGCTGGTCCGCAGCGAGCCGCTGGCGCTGACGGTCGCTGACGATCCCGGCTCGCCCGCGGCGATTCAGCCCTACGCGTACAGTTTCACGAAACACGTTCTGACCGATCAGCCGGTCCTGCTCGAACTGCCCGGCACGTTCAACCAATTCGACGCGGGAGTCGGCTATGAGATCCGCACGCCGCCGAGCCACTCGACGATCATCTCGACCACGACCGGGCCGTACCGGGTGCTTCAGCCGGACCCGAACGCGACGGGGACGGACCAGTTGACCTTTCAGTGGACCTCGCCCAACGGCAACTCGAATATCGGGACGATCACGCTCGTCTATCGGCGCTGCATCCCCGGCCGCCTGCAACTGGCCGTCGGCCCGCTGCGCCGCGGCCAGCAGGGCGTCTTCGACGTTTCCTGCGCTTATCCGAACGAGATGACGTACCTGGCGTACAGCCTTCAGGGCACGGGCAACGTGTTTGTGCCGCAACTCAACGTGACGCTGAACCTGCGCAACCCTGTGCAGGCGGGCAACCCGAAGCGCTCCGACGCCGAAGGCAACGTGCGATGGACGCTGCCGGTCCCGAACATCAGCCCCAGGCCGGTGTGGATTCAGGCGGCCCAGCGCAGCGCCGTGAGCAACGTGGTCGAGACGATGGTGAACTAGCCGGTTGCGATACAGGGATTGCGGGCAGATCAGGCCGGGGCAAAGCGAGGCCGCCGAGCGCCGCCCCGGATGGTGCGCCGCGAGGCGGACCTGACGATTCAATGCGCGATAACTCACTGTAATCAAAAGACTTACATCGATCAGTATTGCCGTCGCCCCCCACGGATTCTGCCGCAAGATTCAACGTCCTAGAATATATGTTATGTTAAACATCGCCCGCTCCGGGCGCTGGACCGGTCATCCCTCGAGTGCCGCCCGCGGCGCCTCGGGATGCGCCAGCGTCGGGCCTATCTCCACGGAATCCGCGACGCCTCCTCAGTCGCCAGTGGCGCGGCGCCCGCGCTGATCGGCCATCGCTGCTGGAACTCACCCGAGTCGCCGAGATCCGCCGTCCAGTCCACGAGGTTGCCCGCATCATCGAAGATGTAGCAAGGCGGGCCGGAGGGCAGCGTCCACTTCGGTGCGACCGGGCCGGTGACGTAGTACCACCGCCGGCTGTCGATCTCCAGTAGGCGGATGCTCGTGGCTCGGCGGAGAATCTCGGCCCGCTGCACCTCGATCGTTGCGCCGAGCGCGGACGGCGCGGACGCGCCCGTTTGGTAAAGACACGCCGCGAACCATGCAATGAGACCGCCGGCCGCCGCGGCAATCAACGCCGCACTCAGCACGCGCCGCCGGCCGAATCCCCTGGATTGCAGGACCATCGCCGGAGCGTACGAAGCCATCAGCCGCCGGTCCATCAGCCGCGCCGCGGACATATGCGGTACGATCCTCCTCGGCGCCTGAGCGCGACGCCCCAGCGAGCCGAGATTGACCTGAGCGACGTTGACCCGCGACTTGAGATTGAGCGCCTCCCGTGACACCCCCCATCCGCCGCGTGACCGTGTACTGTGCTTCGAGCCGCAACCTCGACCGCGCCTACATCGAGGCGGCCGAGCGGCTCGGCGTCGCGATCGCGCGGGCCAGACTCATGCTCGTCTACGGCGGCGGCAGCCTCGGCCTCATGGGCGCCGTGGCCGACAGCGTCCACCGCGGCGGCGGGCGCGTCCACGGCGTCATCACCGAGAAACTCGCCGCGATGGAACTCGCCCGCGAGACGTGCGATGAACTCGAGATCGTCCCAACGATGCGGGCACGCAAGCAGCGCATGGAGGAACTCGCCGACGCCTTCATCACCCTGCCCGGCGGCGTGGGAACCTACGAGGAACTCTTCGAGATGCTCGTCGCCCGCCAGTTCCGCGACCACGACAAGCCGCTGCTGGTTGTCAACGTCAACGACTACTTCCGCCCCTTGCTCGACCTCCTCCAGCGCGGCGTGGATGAAGGCTTCATTCATCCCCCCACCCGCGACCTGCTGACGTTCGTCGCCGCGCCCGAGGAGGCGGTCGAGCGGCTGACGGGGTGAGGCGCCGCTTGCGGCTTCGCGAAACCGCGTGCGACGAGGTCGCCCCTACGATGAGGCGTGAGTGAAAGCGCTCCACACCAATCGATCGGCCTCATCGCCGGGCAGGGGCAGTTGCCGCTGCTCGTGGCGCGGGGCATTCGCCGCGCGGGGCGCAGCGTGGCCGCGGTCGGGCTGGCGGGACAGTTCGACCCCGCCCTGCCGGAGCAGTGCGACTCGTTTCGCGAGGTCGGCCTGGCGAGCCTGGGGCGCTGGATACGCACCTTTCACCGCTGGCGCGTCTCCGAAGCGATCATGGTCGGCCGCGTCTCGCACCAGCGCAAGTACGCGCGGTTCCAATGGCTGCGCCATCCGCCGGATTGGCGGGCGGCCCGGCTGTG
>WBZO01005100.1_pt1 | contig 13242 bp, 13 predicted proteins | sample 5204261 | NCBI WGS metagenome assembly WBZO01 (sample SAMN12412400, study PRJNA552823) | activated sludge metagenome | isolation source: activated sludge from anammox sidestream of wastewater treatment plant... | place: USA: North Carolina | collected 2017-09
ACACAACACAGGATATGGACAATTCTGGCGTCCGGCGGTAGCATTAGGCATTCACCTGTTGTTGGTTCAAGGAAGGAGGTTTGCGCATGGCCGAGCCCTTCGTGTTCCTTACGGAACAGCACATCATCGGTGATATATCCCACCTTATGTACTACCCCGAGGTGCAACGCTTCTACCGCAGCGTCCTTGGTGTGGTCGGCGTCTGGGGCGGTCCGGAGGCCCGCCGCCAGATGGAGGAAGCGATCAAACAGATGGAGACGGCAGGGCCAGCTGGGGCCGGCGCCCACAGGGAGCCTCAAACGCCGAAGACGATGGCCGAGGCGATCCTCAAGGGGATGGATGAGGCAGGGATCGACATCATAACCCTACTCCGCGAATCGTTCATGGATACCACGGGCTATGCCGCCTGCTGGTCTACCAACGGCCAGGTCATGGAAGTGGTGGAGCAGGCCCCGGAGCGCTTCATGCTGGAGTCCAACGTGGGACCGGTAATCCGCCGAGGCTGGAAGAACGCCAATTGGGAGCTCGAATACCTGGTAAAGAACCATGGCGTCAGGCTGAACAAAGTATATCAGGTAGAGGATGACGGACCGCTGAACGATCCGCGCATGTACCCTTTCTACGAGAAGGCCCAGGAACTGGGAGTGGTCCTTACCATACACATGGGCGAAGCGTATGTGACCCCCCAGCTCGGGAAGAGGTCGCTGCCCATCCTCCTCGACGACGTCTGCACGGAGTTCCCCAGCCTGAAGATCATCGGCTACCACATCGGATGGCCGTACCACGAGGAGTTGTTCGGCCTGGCGGGCAAGCACGAAGGTCTGTATGTGGGACTGTCCGGGACGATTGGCTGGATGGCGCGGGCGCCCTATAAGGGCTATCACTTCATCGGCGAGGCCCTGGAGTGGGCTGGAGCGGACAAGATCGTCATGGGTTCGGATGGTGGGCCGGAGGATCTCAAACGGCGGGTGGACTTCATCCGCAACCTGGATATTCCGGTGGAGATGCAGCAGCAGTACGGCTACCCGAAGATCACGCAGGAGATCCGGGATAAGATTCTTGGGTTGAACCTGGCGCGCATAACAGGCGTGGAGCCCAGGAAGCGGCTGTAGGTTAAGCCCCCAGGAGCAGCCGTTCGAAGGCCCCCGCTTTAGGCGGGGGCCTTCTCTATCTCGCGGGGTCGCCCCTGTCCTTAAGGTAGGTGTTTAAGTATTGCCTCTTGGGTCTGCTGCACCCAGTCGGCGGAAGGCCCCGAGTCCTCGGGCAGCCGCGGCAGACTGGCCACGAGTTTCACGAGCGCTAGAAGCTCTTCCCGGTGCTCGGGGTACCTGCTGGTGTACTTGACGAGGTCACCCTCGCCCGCTATCAACTCGTCGATACACTCCGCCAGCTCATCCTCAACGCGCCTCAGCTTTCCCATCTTCCCGCTCCTCCAGGAGGGCACGAAGGTTTCGCAGAGCACGATATTGTATTACGCGTATGGCGTTCACGCTCTTGTTCAGTAATCCAGCGACCTCAGGGTAGTCCATATTATCGATGAAACGGAAGAGTATTACCTGTCTTTCTGAGGGTTTCAGCTTCAGTATTGCCTTAGCCATCTCCTCTTGCTGCCACTCCGCGAAGTAGGCTTCTTCTGGAGAAGTAAAGCGCGCGGTGGCGGGGATGCCATCGTGCAAGGGAGATTCTCGACGCTTTTTGCGTACGCGGCTCAGGATAAGGTTATGGGCCACGGTGAGAAGCCACGACAGGATGGGCTTGCCGCGGTCTTCGTAGCGGCCGATGGCGGACCACGCCTGGAGAAAGGTTTGAGCGGTTATGTCTTCCGCCTCAGGGTGGGAGCCGAGGAAGTAGTAAACGTGGCGATAGACACGCTGTACGTGCTCTTCGTACAGTGCAGCGAAGGCTTCTCTATCGCTCCACTGCCTCGTACCAACGAGGGCCCCGTGAGGGACTGCAGCCCCTTCCAATGGCGACCTCCCTTGCTAGCACCCCCGGGGTTGACCCACGCGTCCCGGAATACTAAACGCACTTGCGTTATGAATATTTCACGGACGCTTCACTGATGGGGATTTAGAGTAAAGAACCTGTTAAGAACAAGTTAACGGCGCTCAGAGGGCTTGTCAACACAGGAGACCAATTTTCAAGTATTTATCTGCCAATAATCGCCACCGAAGCTCTCGGCAGCGCCCTGTTACTAGACATAATCTGTCTGACCAGGCCCTCTCTTTGCGTTGCCCTCTTCAAACCCTTGTCTGCCCCTGCCCTCTTGACCCGGCTTATCAAAGGGGAGACGCTCTTGGCGTGACGCTGGAAGTCCGCATAGCCTTTGTACTGTTCTTCTTCGCAGTCTGGTTGGTCCTGGGGCTGCTTCCCTGGGTCGTCCTCGCCGTCTTAACCCGTGGCCGCGGCGCTCTTCTCGGTCTTCCCCTAGCCCTGGCCGCGGCCGCCGCCGCGGGCGTCATCGTGCCTCTGGCCGGCCTGCGCGACTTCCGCGGCTTTCTGGTCAGCCTGGTGACAGCGCTGGCGGGCTCGGCTCTGGCATGCATCCTCTCCTTCTTCCTGCAGAGGCGCTTATCCAATCGCGCCACATTGCAGGAACAGCAGCGTGAAAGCTCGCTACCCCCTCCGGCCCGAGCGCCCTAACCAACGCGCTGGGTCGCCCCCTCCTTCGACTGGCTGTCAGGACAAGCGGAAGGTGGCCTGAGTGAGGCTCGGGGTGAGCATTAGAGCCGCCTTGTGTAGATCCCTTTTCGTACCCCTCCTCTGGATGCTCCTTACGCAATCGGGCTAAACTCTGAGTGTGAGCGACGAGGTTCCTGCCGTCCCATTCCTGCCTTCAGCGGCTGCTGAGGCGCCCCCCGTCGTCGCTCTCTCCACGATGTGGTCGCAGCAGCGCTTCCTGCGGGACGGGATCGAGGGTGACGATATGATAGCGTTCGCCCGCACGGCCACCCGTCTGGGCTTCGGCGCGATCGAGATCAACTATGTGGTCCCGCCGGAGGGCGTAGAGCAACTCCTCCAGACCCGTGGGGCCAGGGTCTCCTCCCTCCATTCGCCCACGCCGCGAGTGCTAGTGAACGAGGTCTGGTCCGACGCTCTCAACCTCGCTTCCGCTGACGATGAAGAGCGGAAGCTGGCCGTCGAGCGGGCGCAGGCGACCATCGACCATGCCGCCCGCGCGGGCGCCGGGCGGATAGTCGTTCATCTGGGCGCGATAGCCATGGAAGGGGGAATGTTCGAGGAGGAGGTCCGGCTCCGCCGCCTGTACGATGAACGTGTCCGCGACGGGGAAGAAGTCGAGGCCCTGCGTCAGGCCGCTCAGGAGCGCCGCAGAGAGGCTGCGGGAAGGTTCTTCCCTCATGCCAGGCGCTCTCTCGAGGAGATCGCGGAGCACGCCGCCCGGTTCGGCGTGGCGGTGGGCCTGGAGAACCGCTACCACTTCCACGAGTTCCCCTTGATCGAGGAGATGCGCGAGCTTCTCGCCGGCTATCCTCCTGACGTTGTGGGCTTCTGGCTGGACATGGGTCACGCGGAGGTTATGGAGAGGTTGGGACTCGTGAGGAAGGAATCCTGGCTGGAAGAGTTGCGCGAGCGCTGCATCGGGGTCCACGTGCACGACATTAAAGGGCTGGCCGACCATCAGCCGCCTGGCCACGGTACAGCTGACTGGGCGCACTTCACCAAGATGATCCCACCCGGCATCCCGAGGGTCCTTGAGATAAACCAGAAGACACCGGCGCATCAGGTAGCCGCCTCTATCCCGTTCCTGCGCGGGCTCGGCCTCATCCCGTGAAGTCCGACCTCGCCATATCCGCTGTCCATCATGCCTGACGATCTCGCGCGGTTGGACGCCACAGATCAAGCGGCGCTTGTCCGGCGGAAGGAAATCAGTCCCCTGGAGCTCGCGAACGCCGCCATAGAGCGGATCGAGCGGCTCGACCCAACCCTCAACGCCGTCGTCATTCGCGCCTTCGACCTGGCGCGCGCTTACGCCTCCGGCCCGCTGCCCGAGGGGCCCTTCACCGGCGTTCCCTTCCTCCTGAAGAACCTGGGCGCGGACTCCGCGGGCATCCCTTCAGACAGCGGTTCAGCCTTCCTCGCTGGCTACGTCTCCGATTACGACAGCGCAGTCGTCGCGCGTTACAAACGGGCCGGACTGGTAGTCCTGGGCAAGACGAACAGCCCGGAATTCGGCCTCACGCCTGTAACCGAGCCCCGTCTGCACGGCCCCACGCGCAACCCCTGGGACACCTCGCGGACGTGCGGCGGATCGAGCGGGGGCGCGGCGGCGGCGGTGGCCAGCGGGATGGTACCCGCCGCTCACGGCAGCGATGGCGGGGGGTCCATACGTATCCCTTCGTCCTGCTGCGGGCTGTTTGGGATCAAGCCCACGCGGGGCCGCGTCTCTTACGGCCCGAACATCGGCGATGTGATGAACGGCCTGACCAACACCCACGTAATCACCCGTTCCGTCCGCGATAGCGCCGCCCTCCTCGACGCCACGTCCGGCCCCGAGCCCGGCGATCCCTACTGGGCGCCGCCGCCGGTCCGGCCGTTCCTTCAGGAGGTCGGCGCTGAACCTGGACCCCTGCGCATCGCCTTCTCCGACCGGGACCTGGCGGGAAGGCTCCTGCATCCGGACTGCGTGGCTGCCGTCCATGACGCCGCCCATCTCTGCGCCTCGCTAGGGCACGCCGTCGAGGAGGCGTCGCCGAATGTCGAACGGCAAGAACTGATCGACGCCTTTACGCCCGTCTGGGCCGCGGGCTGCGCCTGGAGCGTCGAAGGAAGCGCCAGAGGGAGGCGCGACAGGCCGCTGCCGGAGCTGTTCGAGCCACTGACCTGGGCCCTTTACGAGAAGGGCTTGCGAGTGACGGGACCGGAATACCTCCTGGCGATCAGCGACCTCCAGCGCATCGCGCGCCGGATCGCCGCCTTCTTTGAGGTCTATGACCTGTGGCTCACCCCCACCCTTGGCGAGCCGCCACTCCCTATCGGCGCGCTGGCGCCCGATCCTGTTGACCCCTTCCAGGCCTACCTGCGCGGCTTCGATTTCGTTCCCTTCACGCCCCTGGCCAACGCCACCGGACAGCCCGCCATGTCCGTGCCCTTGTACTGGAACAGGGAAGGGCTGCCCATCGGCGTCCACTTTGTCGCGCGCTACGGTGATGAAGCCACGCTTTTCCGTCTAGCGTCCCAGCTCGAGCGGGCGCGGCCCTGGTCGGAGAGGTGGCCTGCGAGGGCGTAACGCTTGGCCTGATGCGGCATGCCGCTTGGTAGTTGGCGGCAGTGGAGGGGCTAGGGCAGGTAGTTCAGGGGATTGACGGGCGCGCCGTTGATGTAGAGGACGAAATGAAGGTGTGTGCCCGTGCTGTAACCGGTACTTCCTACACCTCCCAACGTCTCACCCTGCCAAACCTCTTGACCCACGCTCACTCCGATTGAGGAGAGATGTGCGTAGAGCGTGCGCGAGCCGTCCGGGTGCTGAATGATTACGTAGAGGCCATAACCAGAATTGTCTCCGGCGGCCCACACGACTTGACCGCCCGCTGACGCCACTACCGGGGCTCCGTGCCTACCATAGCCGTCGATATCGATGGCGGGATGACCGCCACTGAAGTAGGTCGTGATGTTCCCCACGAAGGGCCAGATGAAGCGCGAGGCCGGTGCGGGAGCCGGCGCCGGCGGGGGCGGCGGGGCTGCAGGAGGTGGGGCCGTAGGCTGAACCTCTGGTGGCGCCACCTGGGAAGGCGGCGCGGGAGCCGGCTCAGGGGCGGGGGCGGCCGCCAGGATTGGCCCCGGGGCGGTAGGAGCCGGAGGCGGCACGGCGCCGGGCAGCACCAGCAGGGTCTTGTCCGCCAGATTGTCCGGCGAAGCGAGATTATTCGGGGCGAAGTCGATGATCGACTGGACCGAGATGCCGTAGTAGGCCGCGATATCGCTTAGCGTATCGCCAAGCTTCACGTGGTAGATGATCCCGTTGACGCCAGGCAGCCGCAATACCTTGCCGGCGATGAGAACATCTGGATGTTCGGAAACCGCCGGGTTGTTCCAGAGGATGTATTGGGGGTCCATGCCCAGGCCGGCGGCGATGCCCTCTACCGTATCGCCCGGCTGAATGGTGTAGTCCCAGAAGGGGGGTTTGGGGGCGGGAGTTGGGGCGGGAGTCTGCTCCGGGGTAGGGGTAGGTGTCGGATCGGGAGCGGGAGCAAGGGCGATAGCGTCGGGTCCGCCGATTGACAGGCCCTCGACCGTAGCCAGGACGACGGACGTCCTCAGATATCCGGAGGTATCAACGACGGGCTGGTCCGTGGTACGAGAGACGATCGGGCTAGAGAATATCTTACTGCCGTTGCCGATCCCTGCGACAACAGCCACGATAGAGAGAACTAGAAGTAGACCGTGAAGTGTGTATCGTCTGTATTCTGTTAGCGACTGCCCCGCCGCTTCTGGGCGAGACGACCGCCTGGCTTCGCCCGGCGACAACTGCCGCTGGGACGGAGTGTGCGGGTCTCGAATAACACCCTCCTATATGCGAGGTCCTCAGTCCACCACCTTTCTCGCCGATATTCCCTCCGAACCTCGTTTTAGGTAACTGGCGATCATTATAAAGTACTTGTCAAGTCCTTCACAAACTTTATATCTAACAACTCCCTTCCAGTAGGGGATCAGCACCGATCAGCACCAGGCGCTATGCGCCGATAGAGATCCCGTAGCCTACTTCCGTTCTCTATCCTGGAGCCCAAGCCTGATCTTCTCGGATGACGAGAGAGCGGAAAGGTCCACGGCGCGTCGAGACGGCGCTCCCAAGGGGATGCGCGATGCCGGGCCTCCCCGGCGAAGGCTCTCGCGTATCTGCCCCGCCACACGCTCCGCCGCCTCCATCTGCCGCTCTACATCCTGTACGGTCTCGCCTGGCACGAGATCCGGCGGTATGTGAGGTGAGGCCGAAAGAAGGGCCTCCCGATACTTGAGGACCACCTCATGAAGACCACTGCGCGCCTCGGAAAGCTGCGCCTCGGTGGAGGCAAGCTGCGAGCGCAGGAAGCCGGCCTGCTCGCGCAGGTCCTCCATTTCGCTGATCTCGCCCATGCGAGCCTGGGCGGCCTGACGCGCTTCTATCAGTTCGGCCCTCGTGGTAGACAACTCCGTCTGGGCGCTAGCGGCGCGAGCCTCTGCCTCAGCCGTAGCTGACTGAAGCGTCTCGATCTGGGCTACAGCCTCATCCAACTGCGCTTGCAGGCCTTCTGTCTCTCCGTCCATGCGGCTTTGATCGCTCATATCTTCCTCCTGAATCCAGTCCTGTCCCAAGAGGAGAGTAGAACGAGCGTACTGTTCTGCCAAGCGCCAAGTGGCAGTCTGGCGCCGGGAAGAGAAGTCATATCGCAGCCTTTCGTGAATTCGGCTCCTCGCGTCCGTTTGCGTATCCTGTTGCTAAACATCGGTCCTGTGCTACAGTTGCCCTCAAAGTTTCGAGTCGCGGAAAGAGGGTGCGGAACATAGGCGTTCTGGCCTCGGGTTCGATCGCGGGCCGCAAACGGGCCGCTTTGCTGCTGGCGGGCGCGCTTGTGGGCGCGCTTCTAACGCTCTCCTGCTTGCCCGGCGGCTCCCGGACCGGACAGGAAGGGGACTCTGCGACTTCCTCCCCAGCGCCTGTACTCGAGATAGCCGCTATCCCGGCGCGGGCTCAACCAACGCCTCTCCTTGCTCCTGCTCTGGAGGTGGGACGAGATTTCCTGAAGGCGCTCGCCGAAGGGCGGTATTCGGCGTCATGGGACTTGCTGGCCGCCGCCAGCCGGCAGAAGTGGGTGGACGCGGAGAAGTACAGCGCCTTCCTGTCCCGCAAGTTCGGCCCCCTGAAGATGGCTTTGCAGGCGGAGAGTCCGGCCCCAAGGCAGGGATGGCGGGACCCGGAGACCGGTATGCGCTACGAGACCGCCGCTTTCCTGAGCGTGAGAGGCGCGATCGGGGACCGGCTTGGCGAGGCCTTATCCTTGCCGCCGCTGGTCGTCGTGCAAGAGGAAGGGCAGTGGCGGGTGGCCGGCGAGGGGCCTGCCGCGCGCCGAGGTCCCGTGTTCCCGCTGGCTCAAGGAGAAACACAGTCCCTGGCCGTTCCCATCCTTGTCTACCACCACGTGGCCTCCACCTGGCCCGGCGATAGCGGCCAGCGATCGATAACCGTGCTGACCGGGGCCTTCGAGCAGGAGCTAGCATACCTTCAGGGCGCGGGTTACCGGAGCGTGACCCTTGCGGAGCTGGCCAACGCCCTCCTCTATGAGCTGCCCCTGCCCGCCAAGCCCGTTGTCATCGCCTTCGACGATGGCTACGGGGACATGTTCACCGACGCCTTTCCCACCCTCCAGAAGTACGGATTCGTGGGGAGCTTCGCACTCCCGACAGGCCTTATCGGAGGTGCGGGATACCTGACCTGGGAACAGGTAAAAGCGATGAGCGACGCGGGAATGGAGTTCGTCTCACATTCGGTTAATCATGTCGGACTCCACCTCGTCCCTGAAGAGCAAGCGATCTCCGAACTGCGAGATTCGCGGGCCGAACTGGAGAAACATCTTCAAGCGCCTGTCCAGATCCTCGTATACCCCTACGGGGAGCCCTTCGCCAACGGAAGCCCCGAGCAGCAGCGGGCCGTTATCGACCTGCTCCGGCGCGAGGGATACGCGCTTGCTGTGACCAACCCGCTCCCTGGAACACCGCCGGTGATCGCCCAGCGAGGAGATCTGCCCTACCAGTTGCAACGCATCAACGTTTCTCCGGGAATGTCCATCGATAGATTCGCGCGCAGGCTCCAGGGGACCGATGTGCGGTAGCGAGGCGGCCCGTTACCCGCTATGCCCAAGCAGGCGAGAGAGGGATTTCTTCAAGGCCTGTTCGTCGATCGGCGCGGCCGCCACTTCTTCCCCCGCGATCGCGATAACCGGTATTCTCAGCCAGTAGCGCCTGTTTAACTCGATGTCTCCCTCGATATCCACTACCTCGATATCAAACCGGCGCTTGCTCGCCAGGCGGCGGAGCAGGCTCTCCGCTTCGCGGCAGAGCCCGCAATCATTCTTACTGAACAGAGTGACTTTAGGCAGTTCGCTCATGGGACCGGAAAGGATGGTACCGTAAGACTGGCCCCTGGAAAAGCAGCGCGGCTCAAAGCGCAAGAGATCAGAAGATAACCCTGCCAGGGCCGGCGCAGGCTAGACAGAGCGCGGGTGCAGACCAGGGCAAACTTCGCACTAACTGACGGTTTTTCACCTTGCCACTCAGACCTCCCCCTGATATACTCCGCGCAAAATGCGGCTTAAAGGTGGAGGGAGCAAAAGTGGTTGTGGTGAACAACTTTCCAAAGTGTCAGAAGTGCGAGATTGGAGACCTGGTACCATTATCGGATTTCGGCAGTCAGGGCGCCGCAATCTACTTCAAGGCCTGGGCCTGCACTAATCCAATCTGCGGTTTCAACATCAAAATACGTAACGGCGACCTCTACGTCGACGAGCCTATCTCCAGCGGCGCCATGCATACCCCGAGGGTGCGCGCCTAGCGTTCTCTTGCTCCCGTGGTTAACCGGGAGACGCATAATGCGGTTCAGGCTGTGTTTGCGCCTGCGATGTCTCCGATAACAAAAATCCTCGAGGACCGTCTACCATAATGGCGAGAGGGTTACTATCCGTCTAGCTAGAGGAGTCTATTTGAGGAGGACTTGGGCCTGCTTAGGTTTCCTTGCTCTGGCGGTCGCAGGTCTCCTCTTCCTGTTCTCCCCCTCGCGACCAGCCCAGGCTTCGCATCTCTGCGGCGCCACAGGTAGCCCCTATGGTCCCTTCGCCCTCGAGACATGGGAAGCGAGGGACTGGCGCAACACATACGCCCGGACGCTGGAGCTTGCCGGGTTCAACGCTCTTTTCCCTGAACTGCCGGGTTTCGCGACCCCCCCACTGGAAACCGGCCCCCGCTCGTCCGGCTCTGGCGTCCGCCGCGATCCTTATGAACCGCCCACCCTGCTGAAGTCCATCGCCTGGCTGGAGAGCAGTTGGGCGCAGGCCAGCAATTATGATCCGGTGGTGGACTATGGCCAGGTGGGGCCTGCTCTGATCTCACATGATTGCGGTTACGGGATAATGCAGGTAACAACCGGAATGCAGAACATCTCCAGCATTCCCAGCACCGAACAAGCGATGATCGGCGGACATTACGCTTTCAATGTTGCGCGCGGCTCGCAGATACTGGCGGACAAGTGGAACGCCGCCCCAGAATACCGGCCCATCGTAGGATCGCGAGACCCCACGATTATCGAAAACTGGTACTACGCCGTGTGGGGGTACAATGGCTTTGTCTTCCAGAATCACCCCCTGAACCCCAATTTCCCCGCCTCCAGGCTGCCCTACAGCTGCAACCTGAACGACGACTTCGGCCACGACCGTTCCCGCTATCCCTATCAGGAACTCGTCCTGGGCTGCGTGACACGTCCGCCCGTTCCAGGCGGTAGCCAGTTGTGGAACCCTGTGGAGGTGCACCTCCCCGACCTGTCCAATCCCACGTACGCCGGCCCGCTGAGCCTGGCTAGTTGGAACGCCTGCTCCAGTAGCCTGAACTGCGCGGGCATGGATATGCCAACCCCCAATCCTAACCACTCCGACATGAACTCCCTCGCCTTCGATAGGGCCCAAGTGCTGGGAAGCCCCACACTCGCCCTGTCCACGAAAAGCCTCGGCCTGGTCGCGGTCCCCGGCGGCCAGAGCGCCCCGGCCACGATAACCGTAAGCAACACGGGTACCGGCCTCCTGACCTGGAAGCTAACGCCGTCCGCACCGTGGCTGAAGATATCCCGGATAGAAGGAGTGTCCCTTGGCGCCGATCTAGGTGTCAACACTTCGACCTTCTCAGTCTGGGCCGATACAGCCTCCCTCTATCCGGGTACCAATACCGCTCAGGTTGTCGTCGAGTCGCTCTACGCCTCCCAGTCTCCCGTGACCATTACTGTCAGCGTTCGCACCGCCGACGGCGCGCTTATGGCCGGCGATGACGGCAAAGTGCACGTGCTAATGGGCGGCCTCCGACGCTCGATCCCCGACACCCAGACCTTCGAGGCCATGCGCTATTCTTGGGGAAGCGTTGTAAAGGTACCTGATAACTGGCTGTCTACAGTACCTGCAGGTAGTCCCTTGCCCAGTGTTATCGCCGATGGGCGGCTCGTTCAGGGGATGGGGCAATCGCGGATATACGCGATGGAGAAGGGCGCCAAGAGACCGATATCGAACGTAGAGGCTTTCAACAAGTGCGGCTACGGCTGGGACTCCGTCTTGATATTACAGGCGAAGACGGTGGACGCTCTCCCTAGTGGCGCCACCCTTTCGGGACAGCCTTGCCCACGCCCTTCTTTCGGCGACGGCAAACTGCTTCAGGATCCGGACGGTGACCGCTGGGTGTCCATCGGGGGCTACCGTAAACTCGTGGCCGGCGACGCCGCTTTCGAAGACTGCGGATACCGGCAAGCGGAGGTCGACCCCCTGCCCACCGGAGTAATGGCGCAGATACCCACTGGATCGCCGGTGACGGGCTGCTCTCGGGACGGGACTCTGGTTGCCCCCGGAGATTCGAAAATCTACCGAATCACTGGTGGCCTGATGCGGCACATCCCCGATGCCATCACCTTCGAAGCTTCAGGCATGAATTGGGGCAAAATAGTGCCTATCGCTCCCGGCCGGCTGCCCAGCGGTAATCCCCTTCTCAGCCTGATAGGAGCCGGCAGGTTGATCAAAGACGAAGCGCAGCCGGCTATATACGTGATCGACAGCGAGAAGAAAAGGCCCATATCGGGGCCGGACGTGTTCAAGGCATGCGGCTACGAATGGAAGGACATAACTGTTCTTCCCTCCGCCGCCGCAACGACGATACCGCAGGGCGCGCCTCTTCAAGCGGCGCCCTGTCCGCAGCCCCAGTTCCCGACCGGGACGCTCCTGCAAGGCCACGACGGGCGCATATGGGTGACCCTGGCGGCAGCCAGGAAGTGGATAACGAACTGGTCCGATTTCTCCGCTTGTGGCTACCAGCCCGGGAATATCGATGCCGCCCCTGACTCCTTCCTCCTTCCTCTTAAGGAGGAGGATATCGTTAAGGACTGCAAAGCCGAGGGGTCGCTGATCACGAATGGAGACGGCAAGGTGTACACGGTGCGGGGTGGGCGCAAGAGGCTGATACCGAATGACGCTACCTTCGAGGCCAACCACTTCGCTCGGACTGCTATCACGCCCGTGCCGGACAACCTGCTGGCCGCGGGCAAGCCCCTGCTCGATGTCATCGCCACCGGGCGGCTCGTGAAATCTCCCACCGGCGCGACGATCTACGCCATGGACTCCGGAAAGAAGCGGCCTATCGCCAACCCAACCGCCTTTTCGGCCTGCGGCTATGATTGGTATTCGGTCACTATCCTCTCAGGGAGCACGATCGCTTCCCTGCCGGCGGGACAGGTGATCAACGGCCAGCCCTGCCCAAAGGCGTCCTTCCCCGACGGGACGCTATTCGCCGCCTCGGACACCAAGCTGTGGGTGGCTCATTCGCAAAAGCGGGACCTTATCCCCAACCTCACGGTCTTTCGCGCTTGTGGATATAATCAAGGAGACCTGAATATTGTGCCTGATGGTGTTTTCGCCGGCCTCCCTATCGGATCGAATGTTATCGGGCCACCCTGTCCATAGGCCAAGCGTCGCCCTCAGTTTCGCGCTGTTAGGCCTAATTCGCACTGAAAAGGCAGAAAGAGCGCGTTTAGCCAGATAATTTAGAGCCGTTTCTTCGTTGTTATTTGAGAGATGAATCCGAGTTTTAAAGTCGCGGGCCGGGACCACATCGGAACGGCTCTGGGTATTCCTGACTTCTTCATCTCCCTTTTTAACCTCTGGCACCGCCGCGAACTCCTCATGAACATGACGTCGCGGCATCTGCGAGGCCAGTACAAGCAATCGGTCCTGGGCTACGCCTGGACAATAGTGAACCCCCTGTCCCAGATGTTGATCCTGACGCTGGTCTTCTCGCGACTGTTTCATTCCGTGCAGGGGTATCCGGTTTACGTTTTGAGCGGTTTGATCGCTTGGATCTTCTTTTCGCAAACCACCTCGGCGGCACTGCAGCAAAACGTGTGGGGTGGATCGCTGTTGCACCGAATCTATTTCCCGCGCACCGCCCTCACGGTATCCGCTCTGGGCATCGGGATGGTCAATCTGCTCCTTTCCCTGGCACCCCTGGCGC
>WBZO01005291.1_pt1 | contig 13242 bp, 10 predicted proteins | sample 5204261 | NCBI WGS metagenome assembly WBZO01 (sample SAMN12412400, study PRJNA552823) | activated sludge metagenome | isolation source: activated sludge from anammox sidestream of wastewater treatment plant... | place: USA: North Carolina | collected 2017-09
GAGATGCCGAGCGTGGCGAAGCCCGCGGGCATCGACGCGACGCGGTCGCCGTGGCTCATCCACACCTCGAGCGGCTCGCGCTTCGCGAAGCGGTGGAAGATGCCCTCCGGCTTCTCGACGACGACGCGTGCGGCGCCGTACTCGCGCTTGTCCGCCTTCTCGACCTTGCCGCCCATCACCTGGGCGAGGAGCTGCATCCCGTAGCAGATGCCGAGGACGGGGACGCCGAGCTCGAGGACGCGCTTGTCGAGACCGGGCGCCCCCTCGTCGTAGACGCTCGCGGGGCCGCCCGAGAGGATGATCGCCCGCGGAGCGAGCTCGCGGATCTTCTCGAAGTCCACCGTGCAGGGATGGATCTCGCAGTAGACCTTGTGCTCGCGCACGCGCCTCGCGATGAGCTGGGTGTACTGCGAGCCGAAGTCGAGGATGAGGACGAGGTCCTTCGCCATGCATGTTCTCCGCAGGGGGCGGAGGTAGCACGCGGAGCCGTCAGGGAGAAGGCGCGGCAGACGGCGGAGGTGACGGGAGGCGCGGGGCACTCCGCGCCGCGCCGAGCGGACCGAGCTCGAGTGACAGCAGCACCATCATGCTCGCGACCGCCGCCCAGAGGGCGCGTTCGCGGGTCTCGTACCTCGAGGTCCAGACGGCGCGCGCGCGCGTGAGCGCGGCGAAGGCCGCGGCCAGCGGCGCGATCGGCGCCACCCACGTCGCGATCCCGCCGGAGGGCCCGTCGGCGACGTCCGGGGGCTCGCCCGCGGTGAAGGTCACGATGATCATGACGATGCCGAAGAGCACGGCGCCGCCCGCGGCGACGAAGAGCGCGCGCTCGCGCGTGCCCTGGACGCTCTTCAGCGAGAGGACGGCGGCGACGACGAGCACGATCACCGTGAGGATCCCGCTCGCGAGCATCGAGTCGCCCCGGAGCGCGCGGCCGAGCGGCGCGCTGAGGTGCAGGATGCGCAGCGCGACGAACGCGAGCACCGCCGGCGACAGGATGGATGCCGCGAGCGTGATCTTCGCGGACGAGGGGAGGGGGTGCGGCGCGTCCTCGACGTCCAACTCCGCCGCGGGCGTGTGCGTCCGCAGCGCGGGCGTCGAGGGCGGCGCCGCGGGCGCCTCACGCGGCGCGTCCCGGCGCTCGAGATCGAGCGGCGCCGGGGGACGCACCGAGGCGGTCGCACGCGCGGGAGGCGCATGCCGGCCCGCCGCGCGCGGATCGAGCACCGGCGGGATCGACGACGGCTTGTCCCGAGGGAGATCGCGCGAAGGCGGTGCGCCGAGCTGGAGGTCCACCTCGCCGGGCGGATCGTCGTCGTCGAACGTGCGGTCGAGCTCGTGCTCGCCGCGAGGCGGCAGCGACTCCGACGAGCCCGCCCGCTGCGCGTCCACGGCGATGTTCGGGCGAGAGGAAGGAGGCGAAGGGCTCGCGGCGGCCGCGGCCTTCGTGAGCTCGTCGAGCGGGAGCTCGCCGTACTCGCCCGACGAAGAGCGCAGGGCATCGACGCGCCGCGACTCCGAGAGCGGCGGTGCGGCCGGCTTCGGCGCCGGCGCGTCGTCGACGTGCGGGGGCGGCGGATCGCTCCCGGGGGAGCTCAGCGTGAGCAGCGCGCTCTTCGCCGGACCCTCGCGGCGAGGCACCGGAGGCTTCTTCGGGACCGGCGGTGGCTCCGCAGTCTCCGCCTTCTTCATCCGCTCCGCGGCGACCGAGGTCTCGGGGACGAAGAGCGACGGGATGCGCGCGTTCGCCGGGAGCGCCGCCTTCTTCGGCGGCCCGCCGTGCGCGGCCCCCGCCGGGGCATCGTCGATCTCCGGCGCCGTGTCGACGCGCGTCCGCACCGAGCCGCGGAGCCGGTCGCGAACGTCCCGCATCTCGTCTGCGACCTTGGCCGCGTTCGGCAGGCGCTTCGTCTTGTCGCGCGCGGTGCACCGCGCGACGAGCTCCGCGAGCTCCGGCGTCGCGCCCTTCATCACCTTCGAGAGGGCCGGCACCTCGCGCGTCTTCACCAGCTGGAGGACGGCGTTCGCGGTCTCGGCCTCGAAGGGCGTCTCGCCCGCGAGCAGCTCGTAGAGGATGATGCCGAGCGCCCAGACGTCGGCGCGCGCGTCGACGTCCGTCTTGCTGATGATCTGCTCGGGCGCCATGTAGTGCGGCGTCCCGATGAGCATCCGCAGCTCCTTCGTGCTCAGATCGCCGACGGTCGCATAGCGGGACGCGCCGAAATCGAGCACCTTCGGCGTGATCTTGCTGCCCTCGCGCGAGAGGAAGATGTTCGCCGGCTTGAGGTCGCGATGGATGACCTCGCGCTCGTGCGCCGCTCCCACGGCGTCGGCCACGGGGATCATGATCTCGAGGGCCTCGACGGCCGAGAGGCGTCCTCCTCGTGCACCGAGATACCGCTCGAGGTCCTCGCCCGAGAGGAACTCCTGCACGATGAACGGGGTACCGTCGTCGTCGCGCGCGACATCGAGGACGTCGACGACGTTCGGGTGCCGGATCATCGCGGCGGCGCGCGCCTCGCGGAGGAACCGCAGCACGTCGTCCTCGTTGTCGACGTACTCGCGGCTGAGGATCTTCACCGCGACGTCGCGGCCGAGCGACACGTTGGTCGCGCGGTACACCTCGCCCATGCCGCCGATGCCGATGCAGTCGCCGAGGAGGTACTTCCCGGCCAGGAAGTCGCCCTTCCGTTGGCCCTGGCGCGCCACCGCTTTCTCCGCCACTCCGCACGAGTATAGGACGAACTCTCGCGAATCGACGCTCTTTCAGGCACTGGAACGTGCGGTTGCCATGGGCGCCGCAGCTCGCAGCACGTACACCGGGAGCCGCCTCAGAGCGCTCAGAACGTCCCGCCGATCGCCGCCGCTCCGCCGCCGAGCGTCGGCGCCACGTCGAAGCCGATGCGCGGCGAGGCCTTGGCGGCCTGGACGTTCACGCGCTCGGGGATCTTCGGTCGCGTGACGATCATGTACGCGGACACGGCGAGCGCGACGACGCCGCCGACGAGCGAGATGTCGGCGATGATCAGCTTCGTGCGCGCCTTGTCGACGTCGCTCTCCGCGCAGCGGGGCTTGCACTGCTGGAGATCGTCGACGTCGCTCTTCCCGGAGATCCCGAAGTACGCGAAGCTGCCGAGCGCGACCACGCCGATGCCGCCCACCACGAGCGCAGGCACGATCGTGCCCTCGTCGGCGCCCGTCGGCGGCGGGGCAGGGGGCGGAGGAGCAGGAGAGGCCCCGAAGGCGACGGTGATCGCGCGGCCCTTCTCGCCCGCGCGCACGAGCACCTTCTCCCGCTTGATCGCGCCGCCGTGCTCGAGCTCGAAGGTGTGCTCGCCCGCGTCCACGAGCTGGGGCTTGCCGTCGAGGCGCTCGGTCAGGACGACGCCGTCCATCGAGACCTTCACGTCGGTGACGTCCTTGCCCGCTTCCTTCGCGCCGAACACGACGGTCGGGGCTTCACGATCGAGCTGATCGAGCCACTTGCCGCAGTCGCTCTTGATCGGGCCGGGACAGACGTCGCGCGCGCAGACGAGCATCTGCTCGCGCGCGCGGCGGTACTTCCCTTCGTCGCGGAGGGTCTGCGCCTGCTCGGCCGACGTCGCGCAGAGCTCCCGATCGTCGGCCGCCGCGCGCGTCTGGGCGAGCAGGCCGCCGGCAAGCACGGACACCCCGAGGAGCGCTCGCAGCGCCTTCCTATCTCTCACGTCGTGCCTCCGTCTCCACACCACCCCGGAAGGCTACGCTAGATGCACTCACGCTTGTACTTCCTGTGGCCCGCGGCATCGACCGTATACGGAGGGTCGCAGCTCGGCTTCGCAGCGGGCGTGGGCTTCGCGACCGGCGCGACGACGGGCCGTGACGGCGACGCGCGGCGCTCGGCCGGCGATGCTGCCTCGGCGGCCGCCGCCTTCGCCGCGGCGGTCGTCGGCCCGAGGACCGCGAGCGTCCGCGCTTCGCGCGTGAGCTGGTTCGGCTCGCCGACGACCGATCCGTCGAGGCCGTCGCGCAGCGCGACCGCACCGAGGATCGCGCCGGTGGCCGCGAGGGACATCGCGATCCCGAGGAACCACTTCACGCCGGTGCCGCCGCTTCGCGGCTGCGTGGTCGCGCTCGCCGCGGGACGAGAGACCGAGATGCTCGAGACCTGCGAGTGCGCATCGGGCGCCGAGGGCGCGAGATCGATCCTCGGATCGGACGACGACACCACGTTCAGGGACGCGGCCTCGATCGACGCGATCACCGAAGCCCGGCGCGCGAGCTCGTCTGCGGCGACGGCCTCGACCCACTCGCCGACCTCGGAGGGCGAGGCGAGGCCGATCGTCTGCTCGATGGCGACGGCGAACTCGCGCGCGGTCGCGAAGCGGGCGCTGGGATCGCGCGCGAGCCCGCGGCAGACCACGTCATCGACCGCGGGGCCGAGCGCCGGATTGTGCGTGCTCGGCGGATCGACGTGCCCCTCGATGGCGCGCGCGAAGACGACGGCCTCGGTCTCGCCGTCGAAGAGCCGCCGGCCGGCGAGCGCCTCCCAGAGCACGACGGCGGCGGCGTAGATGTCCGTCTGCCGGCTGACCGCGGCGCCGCTCAGCTGCTCGGGCGGCATGTACGCGATCTTGCCCTTCACCTGCCCGTCGCGCGTCGTCTGCAGACGCCCGCGCGCCTTCGCGACGCCGAAGTCGAGGACGCGCGCGATGCCGTCGGTGCCGACGAGGATGTTCTGCGGGGAGACGTCGCGATGGACGATACCGAGCTCGCGGCCGTGCTCGTCCTTGGTCTGGTGCGCGGCATGGAGGCCGTGGAGCACCGAGGAGAGGATCGACGCGGCGACCCGCGGAGGCATGGGGATCCCCCGCGACCATCCCGCGCGCAGGAGCTTCGAGAGCGCCTCGCCCGAGACGTACTCCATGACGATGAAGATCTCGCCTTGCAGCGAGACGACATCGAGCGTGGGGACGACGTTCGGATGACGGATGCGCCCGCACAGGCGCGCCTCGTCGAGGAACATCGAGACGAACTCGGGATCCTTGGCGAAGTGCGGATGCAGCCGCTTGATCGCGACCATGCGCGAGAAGCCGACGGGCCCCGCGAGGCGCCCGAAGTGGACGGTGGCCATCCCGCCCGACGCCAGCTCGCCGAACAGCACGTAGCGCCCGATCTGCCGGGGAGCGTGCTCGTCGGATCGACGCATTCCGATCGAGATTACCCCGGGAAAGCCGACGGGTGCGACGCCGAACAGGCCGGATTCGACGATTTGTCGGGAAGGAGGAGGCCTCTCTCTCACGCCGTCGTCGGTTCTCGGCGCGCGGCGGTTGGTGTAGGCACGCGCATCGATGAGCAGCAATCCTAGTGTCCGCGTGAAGCGGCTCCGCCCGAGCGCGGAGCTCCCGCGCTACCAGACCTCCGGCGCAGCGGGCATGGACCTCCACGCCGCCCTCGACGCGCCGATCACCCTCGCGCCCGGCGCCCGCGCGCTCGTCCCCACCGGCCTCGCACTCGCGATCCCGCACGGCTGGGAGGGCCAGGTGCGTCCGCGCTCCGGGCTCGCGGCGAAGCACGGCGTGACGGTGATCAACGCGCCGGGGACCATCGACTCGGACTACCGCGGGGAGGTCGGCGTCGTCCTCGTCAACCACGGGCAGGAGCCGTTCGTCGTGAAGCACGGCGAGCGCATCGCGCAGATCGTGTTCGCGCCGTACGCGCAGGCGACGCTCGAGGAGGTCGACGAGCTCGACGAGACGGCGCGGGGCGCGGGCGGCTACGGCAGCACGGGGCGCTGACGGACGCGCATGACGGACGTCGTCGCGAGGGGCGCGGCGACGATCGGGGTCCACGCGTGCGCATCGGCGGACGGCGGCAGCGCGTGCCCGTCGTCGACGAGGATCTTCGCCGCGCGATCGCACGCGTCGAACGCCGACACGTAGCGCGTGCCCGGCTTCAGGTACGGCTCGATCGAGGTCGTCAGCTCGGGGTTGTGCTTGGCGAGCAGCGGCAGCGACGCGCGGATGTCGGACTCGGCGTTCTTGCGGAGCGCCATCGAGCGCGAGGCCGCGACCTCCACGTCGGTCGTCGCGAACACGCGCACGAGCGCGGACGCGTCTCCGCACGCGGGCGGCCGGAGGGGCGCGAGCTTCATCCACGCGACCGTCATCGCGAGCACGGCGCCGATCGTCGCCGGCGCGAGGACGAGCCGCGCGGGCGCGGAGGGGAGGGGATCGTCGCGGCGGCGGCCGAGGAGGACGACCGCGGGGAGCGCGGCGACGAAGGCCATCGTCGCGGTCTGCGTCTGCTGTCCGGACGTGATCGAGGGCGGGAGGAACGGCGCCGACAGCAGGATCCCCGCGTACGCCCAGCGGAGCAGCGACAGCTCGGGATCGCGTCGACGGCGCCAGAAGGCGACGTAGATCGCCCCGAGCGACGAGAGGACGAGCGCGCCGCCGAGGAGGCCCATCGCTCCGGCGCTGAGCAGGCTGTAGAGACCGAGCTCGCGCTTCCAGAGCACGAGCGGCCCGACGATGCCGTGCTCCTTCATCGACGCGCGGACCCTCTCGCCGTCCTCGAGGACGTGGTCGTCGGGGTTCGTCCACACGTACCCGAACATCCCGAGCGGCGAGACGAAGAGACCCGTACCGGAGCGGACGAGACCAGACGCGAGGAGCATCGGATGCTCCTTCGACTCGGACTTCACCACGTCCCACGCGGCGGAGACGCGGCTGTCGATCGGGAGCTGCTGGAGCTCGGGATGCGTCTGCCCGAGATAGCCGAAGCCCTCGTCGTGCATCGCGCCGTAGACGATCCCAGGGTAGTCGGAGAACATGACGCCGCTCCCGCACGTCGCGACGACCGCGCGGTTGAACGCGAAGCCGGAGACGACGACCCCGGCCGCGATCGCGAGGTAGCCCGCGCGACGCCGCCCCTCCTTCGGGAGGAAGGTGCGCGCGGCCCAGAGCCCGAGCAGGGGAAGGACGAAGAACGATCCCGTGCGGGCGAGCAGCGCGAGCGTGAGCGCGAACAGCGCCGCGAGCACGAGCCGTCGGGCGCGCGCGTGGAAGCGCTCGTCGCCTCGCAGCGCGTTCGCGCGCCAGACGAGGGCGAAGCCGATCGCGCCGAGCGGGAGGCCGAAGTGCTCGGTCTGCACGAAGCCGGTCCACCGCCGCTCGACGAAGAGGAGCGCGAGGTACACGACGAGCGCGCTCTTGTAGCCGTGCGTCTTCCACACCTCGAGCGCGGCGAGCGCGGTCGCCCATGCGCCCACGATCGCCATGATCACGAAGCCGATGCGGAGGTCGCCGTTCGTGAGTCGGAGCAGCAGCGCGAGCGCGACGCTGTAGAGCGGACGCTTCGAGCCCACCTCCAGGAAGCGATCGCCGTGGAGCAGGCGCAGCGAGTCGCCGTAGTAGTCGTGGCTGTCGCTCCACGGGAGGATCCCGCCGAGGACGGCGTTGCGCCCTTCGTAGCCGAGCGTCCAGAGATGGATCAGCCATGCGAAGACGAGCGCGAGCGTCACTCCGTGCAGGCCGAGCACGCGACCGCGCGGGGTCGCCGCGTCGAGCCGCCGGAAGACGAACCACAGCACGACGGGGAGCGCGATGCAGTCGTAGCGCGGCACGGCCTTGGCGACGGCGAGGACCAGGCCGTACGCGACCGCGGCTCCTATGCAGAGGACGGGACCTCGCCGCTCGAAGCTCACGTCGAGAGCCGCTCCAACAGCCGCAGGACCTCCGCCGCGACCTCCGCGCGGTCGTGATCGGCGGCGACGAGGTGGCCGCTGCGCGGGAACACGCGCGTGGCGACGTCCTTCGAGCCGAGCGCGGCGGCGACGGCGCGCGCGTTCGCCGGCGGGCAGACCCGGTCCTTCGCGCCGTGGAGGACGAGGGCAGGGACGTCGATCGCGCGGAGCTTCGGCCGGACGCGCCGGCCCGCCTTGTACACCTCGAGCGCGGCCCGGAGCGGATCGCGGTCGTACGAGACGATGCGCGCGCGCATCGCAGGATCGCGGATGTCGCTCGACCAGAGCTTGAGGAGGTACCAGTCCGGGAGCTGCCACCCGCGCCGGTCGACGAAGCCGAGCGCCGCGCTCACCGGCGCGCTCAGGGTGATCGCGTTGCCGAGGAGCACGAGCCCGGCGAGCCCCTCGGGACGGCGCGACGCGATCTCCATCGCCACCAAGCTGCCGAGCGAGAAGCCGCAGAGCACGAACCGCCGGTGGTCGCGCTGGGCGCGAACGACCTCCTCGGCCATGGCGTCGACCCAGTGCTCGAAGGTCGTGTCCTGGAGATCGTGCGGCTTCGATCCATGGCCGGGGAGCAGCGGCGCGCGCACCGCGAAGCCGCGCTCGGCGACCGCGTCGGCGAGGGGACGGATCTCCGAGGTGGTGCCGGTGAAGCCGTGGAACGCGACGAGGCAAGGGCCTCGGCCGGGACGGTCGATGGGGCCCGCGTCCTCCGTGCCGACCAGGCGGCCGGTCCTCACGCTGTGGCTCCGCGAGACGATCACGCGCGCTTCACCCCTCGCCGCGCTTGATCTGGTAGCCGCGGATCTTCTTGTGGAGGTTCGTGCGCTCGACGCCGAGGACCACCGCGGTGCGCGAGATGTTCCAGCCGGTGAGCTTCAGCGTGTCGACGATGTACTTCCGCTCCGTCTGCTCGCGGTACTCGCGGAGCGTGAGGTACTGACCGGGGACGGGCGCCTTCGTCGTCGATGCCGTCTCGGGCTCGTCCTCGCCGAACGACTCGCCCTGCGCCGCGTCGGCCGCCGCGGCCGCCTCTTCCTCGCCGAAGGGGCTCTCGTGCGGGTCCTCGGGCAGATCGGCGATGGTGACGCGATCGCCCGAGAGGATGGCCATGCGCTCGACGACGTTCTTCAGCTCGCGGACGTTGCCCGGCCACTTGCGCGCGACGAGCGCCTGGATGACGGCGTCGTCCATCGGCTTCGGCTTCGTGCCGTTCTCCTTGGCGAAGCCCTGCATGAACGAGTGGGCGAGCAGCGGGATGTCCTCGACGCGCTCGCGGAGCGACGGGCTGCGCAGCGGGAACACGTTGAGGCGGAAGAAGAGGTCCTCGCGGAACTCGCCGGTCTCCACGGCCTTGCCGAGGTCCTTGTTCGTCGCCGCCAGCACGCGGACGTCGACGTGGATCACGTGCTCGCTGCCGACGCGCGAGATCTCGCCGGACTGGAGCGCGCGGAGCACCTTCGCCTGCGCGACGAGGTCCATGTCGCCGATCTCGTCGAGGAAGATCGTGCCGCCGTGGGCCTGCTCGAAGAAGCCGCGCCGCTTGTTCTGTGCCCCGGTGAACGCGCCCTTCTCGTGGCCGAACAGCTCGCTCTCGATGAGCTCGCGCGGGATGGCCGCGCAGTTCACCTTCACGAACGGCTCGTCCTTGCGCGGCGAGAGGCGGTGGACCGCGCGCGCGATGAGCTCCTTGCCCGTGCCGCTCTCGCCGGTGATGAGGACGCTCGCGCGCGTGGGCGCGACCTTCTCGATCTCGTGGAAGACGCGCTGCATGGGCGCGCTCTTGCCGATCATCTCGTACTTCGCGAGCTGCTCCTGCGAGACCGCCGCGAGCGCGCGCTTCGCCTGCGCCGCCTCGAGCACGTTCTTCACGCTCACCAGCACGCGCTCGCGGGCGAGGGGCTTCTCGAAGAAGTCGCTCGCGCCGAGCTTGATCGCGTGCACCGCGTCGTTCACCGTCGCGTGGCCGCTGATGACGATGATCGGCGTGTCCTTCGTCGCCTCCTCGCGCCGGATCCGCTCGAGGGCCTCGAGGCCGCTCATCTGCGGGAGCTTGACGTCGAAGATGGCCAGATCGACGGGCGTGTTGGGGCTCCCGAGGATCTGGAGCGCGACCTCCGCGCTCTCCGCCCCGATGACGCGATAGCCCTCGCCCTCGAGCACGAGCGACAGCGTGCGCCGGATGTTCTTCTCGTCGTCGACGACGAGGATGGTCTTCGCGGTGGGACCGCCGTCGGTTCCGGGAGCTGCCTGCGTCATCGGCCGCGAACGGTAGCACCGAAGGCGCCGCGGATTCGACGACGCGAATGCCCCGCGAGCGCAATCCGGGGTCTGGGTGTAGGCTGCAGAGCTGCCGTGGGAACGGTCGCTCGAGGAGCACGCGGCAGCCATTCTCTGCTGCACGTCGTGGCGGCCCTTGCCGTCACGTACGCCTGTGCCCCGTCGGCGCCTGACGCGGGCGTGGCCGGGAGCCCCGACGCGACCGAACCGTGCTCCTCCGGTCCGCCGTACCCCGACGATGCGACGTTCCCCGTCGAGGGTGCGCAGCAGCCGGACCTCCCGGTCTGCACGGCGCGATGCGGAGCGAAGGCGGGCGGCCTCCATCAGGCCTACTCCTTCGACGGGCTCCCGAGCGGGTCGTGCTCCCGGAGCGGCGCCGCCTGCCAGATGGCCGCGCAGCAGCGGTGCTCCTGTCCCGAGGCCGCTGGCCCCTTGCATGAATTCGTCTGTACCTGCCGGTCGGGCGAGTGGTCGTGCGTCATCACGGTGCAGGGAGGAGCGACGTGCGGCGCGTGCACGGAAGCCGACGGCGGCGACGGGGGGACGGAGTGAGGCGTCAGAACGCGATGCCCACGAGGATGCGGTGCACCGAGAGCTTCGGGTGCACCACGTCGAGCGCGAAGCCGTAGCCGACCTCGAGCGAGCCCAGGTGGAGCAGCCCCTGCGCCATCGGCATGATCCCGCCGCCGCGGATGTCGCTCGTGCTCGCGACCAGCGTCGGAGGCGTGGCCTGCGAGATCGACAGCCGTGTCTCCGAGCCGCGGTCGAACGTGCCCAGCGCGCCGACGCCGACGGTGAGGTACGTCGGGAACACGTAGGGGAAGAGGAGGAAGCGCCAGTTGACCGTGAGCTCGCCGAACAGGCGGCGCACGGAGCGATCGACGATCGGCTCGCTCGTGTCGTCCTTGCCCGCGAAGAGGATGCCGACGCGCATGGTGAGCGCGAAGCGATCGGCGCCGACGAGGCTGCCGCCGAGGTACGGCCCGAGGTACGTCTGCGCATCGACGTGCCACATCAGCCCGATGCCGCCGTCGCGGAAGGTCCAGCGACCGAGGTACCTCCGCGCGCCGATGTGCTTCGTGAGCGCCTGCAGGTGGACGACGGGCACGCCGAAGCCGATGCGCGACTCGAGCAGGCGATCGGCGACCCCGACGACGTGACCGTCGCAGCTCAGCATCGGGCCGCCGGAGTTGCCCGGCGAGAGCACCGCGTCGGTCTGGATGTACGCGTCGCTCTTGGCGCTGACGATCCCCTGCGAAACGCTGAAGTTGAGGAGGCCCTCGAGCTCCTGCGAGAAGCGCGCGAGATCGCCGTACGGGTTGCCGATCGCGAGGATGGGCGCGCCGACCGGCAGCTCGTAGCGCGGGACGAGCGGGGGGGAGTCGCTCGGCTCGGCGAGCTCGAGGATCGCGAGGTCGTGCGCCTCGTCGACGGCGACGACCTCGGCCGTCGTGCTCTTGCCGCCGGGGAACTCGACGCGGACCTCGCGCCCGAGATCGACCACGTGGAGAGCGGTGGCGACGTGCTTCTTCGAGAAGTAGACGAAGCCGGTGCCGAGCGCGCCGTCCGGCCGCGTGATGCGTACGACGCTCGGCTTGGTCTCGCGATAGACGCGCTCGATGAAGGCGCCCTTGCACTCCGGGCCGCTCTCCTCGGATGCGCGCTCCTGCTCTGCGTGCGCGGCGGCCGGAACGAGGAAGGTGAGGAGGGACGACGCGAGGGCGACGGCGCCTCTCACACGCCGCGCTCCTTCATGTACGCGAGGAAGTTTCCGGCCTGCACGACGAGGGGGCTCTTCGGGTAGTCGCGCAGGATCGAGGCGAACGACTCGCGCGCCTCGGGGTACTTCTTCATCTTGAGGTAGACCTCGCCGAGGAGGAGGAGGGCCTCGGCCTCGAGCCCGGAGTCGACCTCCTCGCCGATCGGCGCGGGCTTCGCGCTCGCCCCGCCGCCGCCCTTGCCCTGCTTGCCGGCGCGCGCGGGGGTGCCGCTCGTGAGCTGGGGGCCGCCGGCGAAGTTCCTCATCGCGTACTGGATGCGGAGCACCGCGGCCTCGAAGTTGTCGCGCGCGAGGTAGAACCGCGCGACGTACAGCTCGTGGCGCATGAGCCGCGCGGTGACGTCGGCGAGCAGCTCGCGGATCTTCTCGGACTCCTTCGCGTTCGGGTAGTCGTGGACGTAGCCCTTCAGCTCCTTGAATGCGTCGAGGATGACCGCCTGGTCGCGCTCGTCCGCGGTGGGGAGGAGGAAGGAGTCCGAGATCTGGCGGTACTGCGCCTCGGCGATCTTCGAGCGCGCGTAGGCGACCTCCTCGGCGTCCGAGCGGTGGTCGTGGACGAACTGGCGGTAGCCGCGGATCGCCTCGGCGAACTTCTCCTGCTCGAAGTCGGCGTCGGCGATGCGGAGCTCGGCGAGCTTCGCGTACTTCGAGTAGTGGTACTTCCGCTTCACCTCGCGGAAGAGCGACTGCGCCTCGATCCAGTTGTGCGCCTGGAACTCCGCGAACGCCTCGTCGTAGGCGCGCTTCGCGTCGGCGGTGTAGCTGAGCGCGGTGCGCGGCTCGTTCTTCTCGCAGCCGGCCGCACCGATCGCGGAGACCGCGAGGACCACGGCGACGAGCGCGGAGCGAGGGCGGAGCACGACCGACGGATTACTACGTCACTTCTCGCCGCGCCAGCGCACGATGCGCCACGCGGGGGCCTCTCCGTCCGCCTTCGCCTGCCGGTGCACCGTGCGGACGATGAGCCGCACCTTCTCGGCGAGATCCGCGGGGGGCGCCTCGCCGCTCTCGGGATCGGGCGTGAGGCTCACGGTCACGTCGCCCCCCTCGGTCACCGTCACGGTCGCGCCGAAGCTCGCCGTGGGAACATGCGCGGCCCCTCGATAGTTCCAGGGCGGGCTCTCTTGCTTCGCGCGTTCGAGGGCGATGCGGACGCCGCTCTCGGGTCGATCTCCGGCGATGGGCACGCGCGGGGGGTACCACATTCGGCCCATTCAGGTAAAAGTGAGCCGCCATGGTCGAGAAGAACCCGATCACCCCCGGAGGCGCCCAGAAGCTCCGCGACGAGCTCCAGCACCGGAAGTCCGTCGAGCGCCCGGCGATCACCGCGATGATCGCGGAGGCGCGCGCGCACGGCGACCTCAGCGAGAACGCCGAGTACCACGCCGCCAAGGAGCGCCAGGGCTTCAACGAGGGCCGGATCAAGGAGATCGAGGACAAGCTCGCCCGCGCCGAG
>WBZO01005292.1_pt1 | contig 13239 bp, 9 predicted proteins | sample 5204261 | NCBI WGS metagenome assembly WBZO01 (sample SAMN12412400, study PRJNA552823) | activated sludge metagenome | isolation source: activated sludge from anammox sidestream of wastewater treatment plant... | place: USA: North Carolina | collected 2017-09
GCATGTGGGCGATGTCGAGCGACAGCCTGCTCAGCACGCGCAAGATTCGTCAGCCAATCCTGGACCGCGGTGACATCGAAACGGCCTTCGACGGCATCACCTACCAAAAGGGTGCGGCGGTGCTGGCCATGTTCGAGCGCTGGGTGGGGGAGGAAAAGTTCCGCGAAGGCATGCGTGCCTATCTCGCACAGCATGCGCTGGGCAGTGGCAGTTCCGATGATCTCATCGACACGCTGGCCGCGCACAGCGGCAAGGGTGAGGCGTTTGCCAAAGCCATGCGCAGCTTTCTCGACCAACCGGGCGTGCCGCTGATCAAGGCCGGAATCGAATGCCGGCAGGGCAAGGCCACGCTCGAACTGGCGCAGGCACGCTATCTGCCATACGGGGTATTCGCCAAGGATGCACAGTTGTGGTCGGCACCGGTCTGCGTGCGCTTTGGACAGGGTGGGGCAAATACCTCGCAGTGTTTTCTGCTCGACAAGCCGCGCCAGTCATTCGCGCTCGATGGCGCATGCCCGGACTGGTTCCTGCCCAATGCCGATGCCCGCGGCTACTACCGTTTTGAATTGGGCGCCACCGATTTTGCCAAGCTGGGCAAGATCAGCCGACAGCTGTCACCGGCCGAGCAGATGATGTATGCCGATGCGCTGGGCTCGGCCTTCAAGCGCGGCACCTTGCCGCCGACGGCCCTGCTCGAAGCGATGCCGGTGTTTGCCGATTCCGAAATGCCGCAGATCGCCACGGCGCTGTTCCCCGGCTACCAATGGATTCGTGAGCACGTTGCCAGTGCGTCGGTGCGTCCGGCCCTCGATGCCTGGGTGGCTGCTCTGTATGCGCCGCGCATGCGCGAGCTGGGCTGGCAGCGCAAGCCGGACGAGCCGGGAACCGTCACCGCGCTGCGCTCGCGGCTGGCTGATTTTCTGGCGATGGATCTGCGTGATCCTGCGGCGCGCGCCGCGCTGGCCAGGCAAGGGCGCGCTGCGCTCGGCCTGGATGGCGCTGGGGGCGTTGACCTGTCACGCGCCGATCCCGATCTTCTGGTCGATGCACTCAAGGTGGCGGTGCAGGATGGCGGCGCGGACGCGTTCGAAGCCGCGCAGAAAGCCTTTCAGGCCAGCCGCAACACGACACACCGCTATGCCTTGATCGGTGCGCTGGGGGCCACGCGCAATCCGCAACTGGCGGCGCGAGTGCGCAACTATGGCCTGACGACGGAGGTGCAGATCGGCGAAATGTCCCGGCTGTATGCCGCACAAATGGCCGAGCCGGAGAATCGCCAGGCGACCTGGCAGTGGATGACTGAGCATTTCGAGGCCTTCCGTACACGTCTTCCGCCCTTTTCGCAGTCGCGTGTTCCCGCGATGTTTGCGGGAGCACGCTGCACGGCTTCGGAAGCCGATGAGATGGCTGCGTACTTCACACCACGCATTGCCAGCCTGATCGGCGGCGAGCGTGGATTGAGCCAGACCCTGGAGCGTGTGCGGCAGTGCGACGCCCTGCGCGGGCATGTCGATGCCAAGGTGCTGGAGGAGTGGGTCGCAACGCACGCCCGACGCTAGGAAAGACAGGTGCAACCTTGCGCGGGCGGCAGGTCCGCAAGCGCGGGGCTGCGCTTGTGTGCCGAAATGGGCAAACCTAGAATCCGGCAGCATGAACATGCTGCGGGTAGCGGTGCGGTTTCCGGATCGGATGCGCGTGATCTTGCGCGTCCCGCCCTGCGGCGCGTCGGTCGGGATGATCCATGCGGCGTGCGTGCGGCGCAGGAGCGGCCGGATCGTCGTGACGTGAGGCCAGCGATGAGCTGCGCACAGGAGTTCAATCGTGGCGGGCATGTCGCCATCAAGCCGCCGGATGCGCTGTGGAGCAGATCGTGAGTGGCACGCCGGAATCGTTCGACGGCAAGGCCTTCGTGCGCAGCCTGAGCCAGGCGCCTGGCGTGTATCGCATGTTCGACGCGCAGGACGGGCTGCTGTATGTGGGCAAGGCGAGCAATCTCAAAAGGCGGGTCGGCAGCTATTTCCTGAAGCCGAAGATGGATCCGCGCATCGCCTCGATGGTTGCGCAGATCGCGCGCATGGAAACCACCATCACGCGCACCGAGGCCGAAGCGCTGCTGCTCGAAGCGCAGCTGATCAAGTCGCTGCGGCCGCGTTACAACATCGTCCTGCGGGATGACAAGAGTTACCCCTACATTCATTTGACCGGGCCAAGGTCGCTGGCGCGCGGCACCCGCACGGCGCCCGCGGAGGTGCCGCCGGCGGAGACGTTTCCGCGATTGGAGTTCCATCGCGGCGCCCGCGATGGTGGCGGGCGCTACTTCGGGCCGTTTCCAAGCGCGGGGGCGGTGCGCGAGAGTCTGGATCTGATCCAGAAGCTGTTTCGCATCCGCAACTGCGAGGACAGCTATTTCCGCAATCGTTCGCGGCCATGCCTGCAATACCAGATCCAGCGTTGCACGGCCCCATGCGTCAATCTCATCGATGCAGAGGCCTACGGGCAGAGCGTGCGGCATGCGGAGATGTTTCTCGATGGCAAGGCCGAGGCGGTGATGCGCGAGCTGGTGGCCTCGATGGAGCGTGCCAGCGGTGAGCTGGCATTTGAACGCGCGGCGCAGATCCGCGACCAGATCGCCGCCGTCAAGCGCGTGCAGGCACGCCATTACGTGCAGGGCGCCAGCGCCGACATGGATGTGATCGCCTGCGCGGTCGGTGGAGGCGTGGCCTGCGTCAGCGTGTTGTTTTTCCGCAATGGAGTCAGCCTGGGGTCGCGCGACTTCTTTCCGCGCCTGGCCGGGGCAGTCGATGTCGCCGCGATCCTGGGGTCGTTTCTCGCCCAGTACTATCTCGATCGCCCGCCGCCGCGCGAACTGATCGTGGCGCAGGAGCCGCCGGATGCGGCGGCTCTGGGCGAGGCGCTGGCGCAGCGCAGTGGGCATGGCGTCGAGATCAAGCATGCGGTGCGCAACGAACGGGCGCGTTTTCTCGATCTGGCGCAGCGCAATGCCGATGCCGCGCTGGCGGCCCGTCTGGCCAGCAAGCAGACCTTGCTGGCGCGCTTCGAGGCGTTGCGCGACCTGCTCGAACTGGACGAAACGCCGCAGCGCATCGAGTGCTTCGACATCAGCCATACGATGGGCGAGGCCACGGTGGCGTCATGCGTGGTGTTCGGGCCGGAGGGGCCGGAGAAATCCCAGTATCGGCGTTTCAACATTACCGGCATCACGCCAGGCGATGACTATGCCGCCATGCGCAAGGCATTGCAGCGGCGCTACAAGCGAGTGCAGGAGGGCGAGGGCAGCTTGCCCGATCTGCTGTTGATCGACGGCGGGGCCGGGCAATTGCGGCAGGCCGTGGACGTGCTCAACGAACTGGGTGTGGAAGGCGTGCCGATCGTGGGGGTGGCCAAGGGCGAGGCCCGTCGCGCCGGCGACGAAACTCTGATCGTGGCCAGCAGCGGGCGCGCGCTGTTTCCGGGGCCGGAGTCGGCGGCATCGCACCTGGTGCAGGCGGTGCGCGACGAAGCGCATCGATTTGCGATCACCGGCCATCGCGGGCGCCGCGAAAAGGCGCGTGAAACCAGCACGCTGGAGGAGATTTCTGGGATCGGCGCGCGGCGACGTTCGGCGCTGCTCCGGCACTTCGGCGGACTGGGCGGGCTGTCCAAGGCCGGTATCGAGGAGCTCATGCAGGTGGAAGGCATCCATCGCGCGCTCGCCGAGCGCATTTATGCTGCATTCCACGGATAATGCGCAGCAATGACGATCACCATACCGACAGTCCTGACCTTGTTCCGCATCGCCCTGCTACCGGTGATGGTGGTGGTGTTCTATCTGCCGTTTCGCGGCGCCAACATCGCCGCCGCGCTGGTGTTCATCGCCGCGGCGCTCACCGACTGGGCGGATGGCTGGATTGCGCGACGCTTCAACATGGGGTCGGCCTTCGGCGCCTTTCTCGACCCGGTTGCCGACAAGCTCATGGTGGCGGTGACCTTGTTCCTGCTCGTGCAGGAAAATCCGACGCCACTGATGGCAGTGACCAGCGCGGTCATCGTCGGGCGCGAGATCAGCATTTCGGCGCTGCGCGAGTGGATGGCCGAGATCGGCCAGCGCGCCACGGTGCGCGTGGCCACGATCGGCAAGGTCAAGACCGCAATGCAGAGCCTGGCCATCGTCGTGCTGCTGTATCAGCACGATCTCGAAGGCCTGCGGTTGTTCCATGTCGGTGAAATGCTGCTGGTCATCGCAGCGGCGCTGACCATCTGGTCGGGCCTGCAGTACGTGTTTGCGGCGTGGCCGATCCTGCGCAAACAGCAGTAGCGCTAGCGGGAATGGCAGGGAGAGCCTGGTGGTGTGCCCGGAGCCGGACTCGAACCGGCATGACCTTGCGGTCGAGGGATTTTAAGTCCCTTGCGTCTACCGATTTCGCCATCCGGGCGCGGTGCGCGCGCGATCGCGTCGAAGGGAACTTGCGCTCCGGCGCGGAGCGTTGGAGGCCTGGGTCGGAATCGAACCGGCGTTCACGGATTTGCAGTCCGCTGCATGACCACTCTGCCACCAGGCCGGTGACGTGCTGAAACTCTTGACTCATCCATCCATGGAGCGTTGCCGCTCGCCACGTCCTGTGGCGTTCCGCAGACCGATGCAATGGAATCTTGCGGCGGCCTGCAGAAAAACGAAACCCCGGCGCGCCGGGGTTTCGTCTGTCATCTGGAGCGGGAAACGAGACTCGAACTCGCGACCCCGACCTTGGCAAGGTCGTGCTCTACCAACTGAGCTATTCCCGCGTGGGACGCGCATATTACGTTTTGGCGCACGGGTGTCAACCCCGAAATGCACTTTCGGCGCAAAATAGATGCGCGCAGTTCATCCGGATGGCGGAACGGCGGGCTTGATCGGGCGTTGTCGGCAGGTGCGGACGGCGCCATGCAAGGGTGAGGAGGCTGGCGTGGCAACAGGTTGGGCCGGCGATGGTGCCGTGCAGGATCAGATCGATGCGACGGTCGCAGACGCGGTGTCGCGTGCGCGCAGCCATTTGCGCAAGGGGCCGGGGCTTACGCATTGCGAGGAATGCGATGCCCCGATTCCGGCGGCGCGTCGCAAGGCTGTGCCGGGCGTGCGTTTGTGCGTGGCCTGCCAGCAGGCGCACGACAACGATGCCAGGGCGATCAGCGGCTACAACCGTCGCGGCAGCAAGGACAGTCAGTTGCGCTGAGTCATGCGGCGCGTCGCCCGAAGGGCGGTGTCCGCGTATCCTTTGCGTTTTCCATCGAAGGAATGCGTCATGTCCGACACGCCTCCCGATCGCCTCAGCGTCGATCCGCAGAATCCGCACTACAACGAAGCACTGCTCACGCGCGGAGTCGGTGTCCGCTTCAATGGGCGCGAACGCACCGACATCGAGGAATATTGCGTCAGCGAAGGGTGGGTGCGTGTCGCCGCAGGGCGGGCACGAGACCGCCGTGGTCGGCCGATGACGCTCAAGCTCAAGGGCGAAGTGGTGCCGTATTTCCATGACGTGCCGTCAGGCACCGCGGGGGCGTGACCGCGCGCGGGCATCTCCCATTCGTCACATGGCGAGCATCGATGCGTCTGTTAGCATCGAAAAACTTGTCCTGTAATAAGGGGTTGCCATGAATACCATCCTGCAAGGCGCAATCTTGCTTGCGCTGTCCGCAGCTGCCTCCGCGTCCGATGCGCCGCAATTCGACGCCCAGCGCCTTTCCGCCGAGGTCAAGACGCTGTCCTCCGACGCATTCGAAGGGCGCGGCCCGGCGACGGCGGGCGAAACCCGCACGGTGGCCTATGTCATCGAGCAGATGAAGAGCGCCGGTTTGCAGCCGGGAGGCGATCTCAAGGACGGGAAGCGCGCCTGGACCCAGGCAGTGCCGCTGCTGCGCGCCGACATCACGGGCACGCCCAAGCTCGATTTCGAGGTGGCGGGCAAGAAGCAGGTGCTACAGCAGGGGCAGCAGATCGCGGTACGCGCCGCGCTCGACGGCGAAAAAAGCGTGTCGATCGACAAGGCGCCCGTGGTTTTCGTGGGCTACGGCGTGTCGGCGCCCGAGCGGAACTGGGACGACTTCAAGGGCATTGATCTGCACGGCAAGGTGGCCATGGTGCTGGTCAACGATCCCGATTTCGAGACCGGTCATGGGGATTTCGGCGGCAAGGCCATGACTTACTACGGGCGCTGGACGTACAAGTTCGAAGAGGCTGCGCGTCGTGGTGCGGCCGGCCTGCTCGTCGTGCATGAAACTGCACCGGCTTCCTATGGCTGGGCGACGGTCAAGAATTCCAATACCAACACGATGTTCGATATCGTGCGCAAGAATCCATCGGCCACGCATCCCAAGCTTGAGGGCTGGATCCAGCGTGACGTGGCCGTCGATTTGCTCAAGCGTTCAGGGCAGGACTTCGATGCGCTGAAGAAGCTGGCGCAGACGCGTGATTTCAAGCCGGTCACGCTCAAGGATGTGACGTTTTCCGCGCACTACGAAGTACGCAGCGAGGTGATCACGTCGCAGAATGTCGTGGGGCGCATCGAAGGCAGCACGCATCCTGACGAAACCGTCATCTACAGTGCGCACTGGGATCATCTGGGCACGGGGGCGCCCGATGCCAAGGGCGACCGCATCTACAACGGTGCCATCGACAATGCCACCGGCACCGCTGCGTTGATCGAAATGGGGCGCGCGTTTGCGCATGGCCGGAAGCCGCAGCGCTCGGTGGTGTTCCTGAACGTGACCGCCGAGGAGAAGGGCTTGCTCGGTTCGGAGTACTACGCTGCCAATCCGCTGTATCCGCTGGCCAAGACCGTGGCCGTGCTCAACATGGATGCACTGGCTCCCTACGGTTCCACGCGCGATTTTTCCTCGTCAGGCAGTGCTTCTTCGGGGCTGCTCGATCTGCTGATCGCCGACGGCAAGGCAATGGGGCGGACGTTCAAGCCCGATTCGCATCCGGAGGCGGGGCTGTTCTTCCGCTCCGATCACTTCTCCTTCGCCAAGCGGGGCGTCCCGGCATTGTCCTTCGGTTCGGGCAGCGATTACATCGATGCCGACAGCAAGGACAAGGCAGACGAGCGCGACAGCTACACCAAGGAGCGCTATCACCAGCAGGGAGATGAGTGGCAGGCGAGTTGGCCGTTTACCGGCATGGCGCAGGATCTCGGGTTGCTGTACCGCGTGGGCGATGAGCTGGCCAACTCGCGGCAATGGCCGCAGTGGTCCAAGAATTCGGAGTTCCGCGTTGCGCGCGAGGCGAGCGCGGCCGAGCGAAAGTGATGCACTGGCGGCGGCGGGGCGTGCCGAGACACGTTTCGCTGCCGCCGGGTGGCATGTTCCGGATGATCGAGTCAGCCCAGGCCAGGTTCAGCCTGGCCTGGGCAGGTACTCACTCACTCACGAGTCAAAGCCGTCGTCGAAGATCTGGTCGTTGTTGACGGCGATGCAGGCTGGCGTGTTCTGCGCGAGCAGGGCGGATAGCGTCGTGATCTGAGTAGGATGGAACTGCAGGACATTTTGATGCGTGCTGCCGCAGGAGATCATGTTGCAGTAGCTCATCAAGGTGCCTGCCGGGGCTCCCGGGCCGCTCGACGGACAGCTGGTCGGGCCGCTGTAGCATCCCGAGCCCTGGGTTGAGCACTGGTCGATGGTGTTGGTGGCGGTCGGATAGTTGCCGGTGGCGACATTGGTGCAATGCGTGTGCGCGGCACCCAGATTGTGGCCCAGCTCGTGGGCGACGATGCTGGCGGACAGGCTGACGCCGATGCCCGGATTGGTGAATACCTTGTTGACGCTGTAGCTGTAGGTGTTGCTGCAGTAGGCATTGATCCAGGCGATGCCGGAGGCGCTATTGCCACTGGTCATCTGTCCCGACAGCAGCATGGCGAAGCTGCGCGGCACGTCGCTGTGGTTGTTCTTCCAGTAGTTGCCGAAATTGCTGAGATCAGTGCTGTCAGCCGCTTGATTGGCCTTGATCACGTAGGGCGTGGCGTTGGTGCGGAATTTAGTAATGCCCTGCAGCAGGGTGAGATCGAGATCGCGTTCGTAAATCACGTTCATCGTGGCGAACAGGTCGGCGATCCAGTTGCTCGCTTCGGTGACGTCGGCCGGAGTGGTGCCGCCGAAGCGATTGACCAGCAATTCCTTGTCGACATCGACCGCGACGATTGCGCTGCGCGAAGCCGCCGCGACGGCATCCAGGCCCAGCGACAGCAGCGGTGTGGGTTTGGCCTGCGGATTGGGCAGGGCGTCGTCGATGCTCTGCACCTGCGGCGTGATGCCGGCAGGCAGCGCTTCGTCAGCGGGTTGCACGACGAGGCGGGCGCCGTGCGTGTTGGCAGGGGCGTGGATGACAAAGGCGCCCGCCGGCGACAGGCCGGAGCCGACGACGTTGCGAAAACCGTGATCGAAGGCCAGGTGCGCACGCACCGTGCCGCTGTCGTCGCTGCCGATGAGTTCGATGCGCGAACTGCGCGGAATATCGTGCTCACCGTCGGGGCCGATGACGATCAGGCGCGCACCAGGCGCATAAGGATCGATGCGCGTGAAGCGCAGGCGATGTCGATTGCCGGTGCCGTCGGGAAACCCATCGACGATCAGATGCGCCGACACGGGCAATGCATCGAGCGCGGCGAGCTTGGAGGTGGGCAGCGCCAGCTCGTGGGGCGCGGCCCAGAGTGCGGGTGCGAACAGGGCGAATGCAAGCGGGGGCAGGATACGCATGGCCGTAGCCTCGGCATGGCTGGGAAAACAGGCCGATTCTAGCCGTGCGGATGCCGCGCTGCTGTGCGCGGTTCGACGCTCGACGTCACGGCGCCGATCCGCTCGTGTGCGGATCGGCGGGCGGCGAGGATTCCAGCAGCAGCAAGGGATCGAGACGCACCTTGAACCAGTTCATGCCCCAGTGCACATGCGGCCCGGTGGCGCGCCCGGTCATGCCGGCCGCGCCGATGACTTCCCCCTGCGCGATGTGCTGGCCCGGTTTGACGTCGATGCGCGAAAGATGCAGAAAATTCGAACTCACGCCATGCCCGTGATCGATCAGCACGGTGCCGCCGGTCAGGTAGAGGTCGGGGTCGGCGAACGTCACGACGCCACTGGCGGGCGCATGCACGGGTGTGCCGGCGGGCACGGCGATGTCCATGCCCGAATGCGGTGACTTCGGCACGTCCCTGCCATCGACGACATAGACGCGCTGGTTGCCGAAGCGGCCGCTGATGCGCCCCTTGACCGGCCATTGGAACGTCTCGAAGCAATCCTCGCGGGCATCGTCGCGTTGACGGGCGGCCACCACGCGCGCCTGTTCGCGGCGGATGCGCTCGGCGATTTCGGGCGGCGGCTCGACGGTCCTGGGCGGCACGCCGACGATGCGCTCGATCGGCCAGTCGCGCGGTTCGATTTCGATGGTGACGCGATGCTGCCGGCCATCGTGCGCGGTGATGTCGACGTGCAGCGGCCCTTTTTCGTCACGCTCGACACCAAAGGCGATCTGCCCCTGCGGACCGACGCGCAGCGCGTGCCCTGCATAGCGCACGCGGGCCTGCGGGTCGACGTGGGCGCGCACCAGCGAGCCTTGCGGCACGCGGGTGGGGAAATCCTCGCTGGCGCACGCTGGCGAGGCGGCCAGCAGGATCATGCCGCAGACGAGGGCCACGGCTCTCATCGCGCGAACTCCAGGCGCTGGCCGCGCACGTTGTCGTCGATGCGATCGCCATCCCAGACTTGGCGGCCGTTGACGAACGTCGCGGCAATGCTCGAACGGAAGGTACAGCCCTCGAAAGGCGTCCAGCCGCATTTGGACAGGACGTCGCGCGCGGTCACCGTCTGCGCGCGCCGCGGATCGACCAGCACCAGATCGGCGTGGTAGCCCTCGCGCAACCAGCCGCGTTCATGCACATCGAACAGGCTGGCTGGCGCATGCGAGACGGCCTCGACGACGCGTTCGAGGGTGAGAGCGCCGTCGAATACGCGCTCCAGTGCGCACTGCAAGGCGAACTGCACCAGCGGCAGACCCGAAGGGGATTTGCCGTACTGCGCCGATTTTTCGGTGACCAGATGCGGCGCGTGGTCGGTGGCGAGCACGTCGATGCGGCCTTCGGCCAGCGCACGCGTGATCGCTGCGCGGTCGGTGGCGGACTTGATCGCCGGATTGCATTTGATGAGCGTTCCCAGGCGTGCGTAGTCATCGGCGCAGAAATGCAGGAAATGCACGCAGGTCTCGGCGGTGATGCGCTTTCCGGCCAGTGGCCCGGGGGTGAACAGCGCACATTCCTCCGCCGTGGAGATGTGCAGCACGTGCAGGCGGGTGCCGTGTCTTTTCGCCAGCGAAATCGCCAGCTGCGTCGAATGCAGGCACGCTTCGCGCGAACGGATCGACGGGTGTTCGCTCGCCGGGATGTCCTCGCCCCAGCGCGCGCGCGCGCGGGCCTCGTTGGCCTGGATCATGGGCGTGTCTTCGCAATGCGTGATGATCGGCGTGGGGGCGTCGCGGAAGATCCTGTCGAGCGTCGCCGGGTCGTCGACCAGCATGTTGCCGGTGGAGGCACCCATGAACACCTTGATGCCGGGCGCCGCCTTGGGATCGAGCGCCTGGATGTCGGCAAGATTGTCGTTGGTGGCGCCGAGATAGAACGCGTAGTTGACGCGCGAAGTCTCGGCGGCGCGGGCGTACTTGGCCTCCAGTGCCGCGCGATTCGTCGCCGGAGGCTTGGTGTTGGGCATTTCCATGAAGCTGGTGATGCCGCCCGCTGCACAGGCGCGCGATTCGCTTTCGATGTCGGCCTTGTGGGTCAGGCCCGGCTCGCGGAAATGCACCTGGTCGTCGATCATGCCCGGCAGCAGCCAGCGGCCACGGGCATCGAGCACGCGGTCATTGGCGGTGGCGCTGATGCCGGAGGCGATTTTTTCGATGCGCCCGCCGCGGATGCGCAGGTCGGCGTGGAAGCGGCGCCCATCGCTGACCAGCTCGGCATTGGTGATTAGCGTGGTTTCAGTCATGCGGGGCCTCATGCGGTGGCGCGGCGCAGCGCGCGGGGAGAAAGCGGAACCTCAACGGTACTGGATCATGTCCTCCGCTGCACAACGGATGGCAGCGCAGCACGCGCCACAGGCCGAGCCACAGGCCGCGCAGCGCGCCGAAACGTGCCACGGCGACGCGGGTGTAATCAGAACAGCTGGGGTGAAAGCGGCAGCGCGCGCCCAGCAGCGGACTGATGGTGCGCTTGTAACCACGTAGCAAATGCAGGATCAGGCGTGACATCGTGTGCGGCTGCCGGAGCGCCGTGATGAAGTAGGCAAAATGCCCGCGCGAGACGTGTTTCGGGCGGTTGCCGGGGTTCGGCACTTAGGCTATAACACGCGACCGCTTGAGTCACAAGGCGATTCACGACATGGCGAACAGCAAGGCAAAAGGCAAGGTCAAGGGCAAGACCGGCGCGCCCGCGCCACGCAAGGCGGCCAAGGCTGCGAAATCGGTGACCGCCAAGAAGGCGACAGCGAAAAAGCCTGCCGTGAAGGCAAAGATCGCGCCGGTGAAGAAGGCCGCCAAGCCGGCGGCTGGGAAGAGCGCGGTGAAGAAGCCTGCCGCCAAGAAGGTGATCGCCAAGAAACCTGCGGCCAAGAAGGCGGCGCCGCCGAAAGCGGCGGCACGCGCAGCGGCCAAGCCACTGCTGGTCAAGTCACCGCAGGCCAAGCCGGAAAAGAAGGCCGCTGTCCCGGCAAAGAAAACCGCGCCGGCCAAGCCGGCGCCTGTTGTCATTCCACCTCAAAAGGTCGCCGCTGCTCCTGCGGCGTCGAGCAAGTCATCCGTGAGATCGAATCCGTCACAATCCAATGAAGGCAACACGGCCCGCGCCGTGAAGAAATCCGTCGATGCCGACAATGGCGTCACCATGCAGGATGGTCGCTACGTGCTGCCGGCCAGCGTGACCATTGCCCTGCCCAAGGGCTACAAGCCCAGCGCCAAGGAAGAGTACATGGAGCCGCGTCACCTCCAGTACTTCCGCGACAAGCTGTCGAACTGGCGCGCGGAGCTGGTCGAGGAAAGCCGCCAGACCATCGAGAGCCTGCGCGATGAAGTGCGGGACGTTGGCGATGAGGCCGAGCGCGCCACGCGCGAAACCGAAAATTCGCTCGAATTGCGCACCCGTGACCGCTATCGCAAGCTGATTGCCAAGATCGACAAGGCCCTCAAGCGCATCGAGGAAGGCCGTTACGGCTTTTGCGAGGAAACCGACGAGGAAATCGGCATCGAGCGCCTCGAAGCGCGTCCGATCGCCACGCTCAGTCTCGATGCCCAGGAACGCTGGGAGCATCGCCAGAAGCAGATGGGCGATTAATCATCGGCAGGCAAGGCCGGCGCGTCGCGCCGGCCGTGGCTGTCCCGGGCGTCGTCGCGCTCTCCGATTGCGGAGCATTCACGCCAGTTTCCTGATTTCCGGCCATCTTCCCAATGACGACGCGCAGATATTTCGGTACCGATGGCATTCGTGGCCGTGTCGGCGAGTGGCCGATCACCGCCGAGTTCATGCTGCGCCTGGGGCGTGCGCTGGGCAGCGTGCTCGCCGCGCGCGGCGGTGCCATCAATGTCGTCATTGGCAAGGACACGCGCGTGTCCGGCTACATGTTCGAGTCGGCGCTGGAGGCTGGACTGGTCGCGGCCGGCGCCGGCGTGAGTCTGCTCGGGCCGATGCCGACGCCGGCAGTGGCTTATTTCACCCGCTCGCTGCGGGCCAGTGCCGGCATTGTCATCAGCGCCTCGCACAACAGCCATCACGACAATGGCATCAAGTTCTTCTCGTCCGAAGGCGAGAAGCTGGCCGACGAAGTCGAGGCGGCGATCGAGGCCGAACTCGAGGCGCCCTTCACGACGGTGGCCTCGGCGGCCATCGGCAAGGTGGTGCGCGTGCGCGATGCGGTCGTGCGCTATGTCGAATTCTGCAAGTCGACGGTACCGGCCGCGCTCAATCTGCGCGGGTTGTCGGTGGTGCTCGATTGCGCACATGGCGCGACTTACCAGGTGGCGCCGACGGTGTTTTCCGAACTGGGCGCCCGCGTCGAGGCGATTGGCGTGCAGCCCGACGGACTCAACATCAATCGGGACGTTGGTTCCACCCACCCGCAGGCGTTGATGCGTGCCGTGGTCGAACGCGGGGCCGACCTGGGCATTGCATTCGATGGCGACGGCGATCGCGTGCTGATGGTCGATCGTCACGGCGCGCTGGTTGATGGCGATCAGCT
>WBZO01002341.1_pt1 | contig 13238 bp, 30 predicted proteins | sample 5204261 | NCBI WGS metagenome assembly WBZO01 (sample SAMN12412400, study PRJNA552823) | activated sludge metagenome | isolation source: activated sludge from anammox sidestream of wastewater treatment plant... | place: USA: North Carolina | collected 2017-09
ATCGCGACATCGGTGAGTTCGGAGAGCACCGCATCGGCAGTCGCGTACTTGGATGCGACATGCTCTTTCACGCGTGTGGCAATTTGAGGTTTTCTGAGGTTCTCGTATCCCTGTTCGGCTGGCTTCTTGTATCCAGCAATCCGGGCAGCCTCCGTCGCATTGCCATTCGCTTGACCGAGGTAAGCGGCAATAAATGATTCCTGCTTTACGGTGAGTGATCGTTCCGCCATCGTATTTGCCACAAGAGAAAAGCCGCCATCCAAGCAGCACACTCGCTGCCCAGATGGCGGTCAGTCAGTTCCGCCAAATTCGTTAGGGTTATGGTAGCAGAATCACTCCAGGTGCTTTGTCAGCATACCCCCGGCTCCGTTGATGATGAGTCCATCTTGCACCCGAGAGACGGCTATGTACGGCGCTCGCAGGACTCCACTTGCCCCCATGTCGATGTCGATAATGGCATAGACGTGATGGTAATCGCCTTGCTCGGCGCTCGATACAACGTTTGCGCGAAACTCAAACTCCGATGGTGGTTGCTCCCGCTGTTGCGCAATCCAAGCGTCCCTCCCAGAGGCCGCCGGGCCACCTTGTGGGAACTCTATCGTGAAGGCCGGGTGCAATATCGACTCCAGCGCATCCCAGTCCTGCGAAATCTGTGCTTCGAGGAATCGGACGGCGATATCGTCCTGGGCGGCAGCGACTTTCGGTGCGACGGCCAGTAATGCGGCTCCGACTAAGGCATTTCGTCGGTTCATAATTACCTCCCTGATCCATGCGAACACCAGGGAGTTTACTTGACCAGATGCCGTATTTGCCGCGGGGTACGAACCGAGCCACTGGAGAACGACCGAACGCCACCGCATTTACACCGGATCAGTGTAGCAATTCTGGCGTGCTCAATCTCGGCGATACTCTCTCCGGTCAGCCGCAGTACCCGCCCGTTGGTCTGGCCGAGAATCGCCTTGCACTTGCTACACCGCCAGCTATGGGTAGGCATCAACGCCTGGCTCCCCTATGCGCTGGCCGCATGAAGCACAAAAACGGTCGCCATATTCGCTCCATTGACCGCAGTTGCAGAGAGTTGACCCCGATGCATACCTAATCCATGCCTCTGCCGATGTCGGTTCTATCAACCACACGCGATCACGAAACTTGGTCGCTGGCAAATCGCCATCATGGATCGCCTTATACACGAGACTCAGCGATACACCGTACATCGTTGCGATTCGTTTTGGCCGTAAGAATCGAGGCTCGTTAGCAACAGCGTGTGTCGGCATTATCTGGACTCCGATCTCGTGTATACAGCCATCGCATGAACAACCTGGCGGCAGACTTCGGCGTCCGCGACCGCCCGATGGCCTCCCGGCTGGATGCCGAATGAGCGCGCAGCGTCATCGAGTTTGTGTCTGTGAAACCCATCAAACCGTCCTGGTCGACCAACGAATGCCGCATAGGCCTGCATCGCACATTCCCAGCGCGAATCGGGGGGTCGGAGTCCTCGGGACGCACTTGCTGTCGCCAGTATCCTGCGGTCGTAGTCCGCGTTATAGGCAACGATACGACGCCCTTTGAGCAAGGGGAAAATCGTCTCGGCAATCTGCGCCCAGTCTGGCTCATGCTGCACATCCCCGTCGAAAATGCCGTGAATTCGCGACGCTTCGAGCGGGATCGAGCCGGGCGGCTTAACCAGCGATTCAAACGCCACGTGGCCATCAGCGGCAATGACCGCAATATCGACGATTTCGGCGTCACCGCGAACGCCGGTCGTCTCGGTATCGAGATAGACCGCGTTGGGATCGGCTGCGACATTTCTCGCCCACTCGATTGCCCGCCACTGGTGCGTCGGCATCGCTACTCGGCCTCCAGGGGCGGTACGTTGATCGGCATGTCATGCACCGCCCCGCATGTCTCGCACTGAAACGTCAGCCAGACACGTAGCTGGCCATTGACCAGCAACGGCTCCGACCGTCCGGTCAGTATCCATGCGCCGCCGCCGCACTCTGGACATGCCGGGACTTGTAGATCAGCCATCACCCCGCCTCCCCCTCGATCCCGTCCACGGCGGCACGGGCCGCACGGAGGCGGGCTCGGCACGCCTGGTCATCCTCAAGCGTCGCACTCTCGTAGCCATAACCCTCCGGAGCGATGCAATCCATCGAATCAACCACATCCCGGTACTCCAGCAACAGCCGCCACTCCTCAATCAGCCGCTCCAGCTCCGAGCAATCGACGATGGCGAGCCCGTACATTGAGAGCGCATGCACCATGATGTCAGGGCTCTGCCGACGCTCAATGCAGTCGCGCAGAACCTCCCGTCCCCGCTCGTCCGCCGTCTGGCTCGTCATCGGTTGTGGCCTCCGAGCCGTGCCAGTCGTCGTGCAACGATGTCTACCGCCGCCGTCCTGTCCTGCTGGGTCGGGGTCATCGGGTGGCCTCCTCAATGCGTGCGACTGTCTGGTAAATACGATCAACCTGCTGCTCAGTCCTCACATCAAACGCTATCCGGATAGGATCAATAGCGGCGTTCAGCCGGTCGAGATTGTCGGTCGTGCGGTGCTGCACTACAGCCCTCCGCGCATCCACCGCCTGCCGTATCGCCGCCATCTGCTCCCCCGTCACCGCCCCGCTCTGCTGGGTGTCGTTGCTCATACGGTTGCCTCCTCGATGTCCATCACCAAACACCCACTGCGCTCGTACTGCGCCGGTCGCTGCGCCTCACTCCACGTTTGCTGCACAATCGGCAGCGTCGTCACCTGCCGGTCATCCTGCCAGACGACGCCATTGAGCGCGTCTCTTGCCGCCTTGCATGCCGCTATCGCGTTGTCATCATCCATGCGCTTTCGCCCCCTGGGCCAGATGACACGGATTTGCAGCGTCACTGGCTCGGCGCCGAACCATGGCCGCTGCTCCACCGGCACGCTCAGGCAGGCTGCCCACGCCGCGGCGGTCTTGAGCTCGTTGCGCGCTCGATAGACGACGTGCCACGACGCACGGGCATTGGGCGAGCAGGCTGGGCCGGGGACGGCTGGCACGATGATGCGGAGCGTGGTGGTGGGGTGGGCGATGGTGTCGGTCATATGCTCTCCTGCTCCACCCGCTGCCTCACGCTCTCCCGGTGCAGCTCATCGCTCATCGCCAGAATGCACGCCTCCATGCGCCGAACCTGCACGAGCGCATCGCCCAACGTCTGGCCTGTCACGTCGTCAGGGTGGCTAGGGAGTCTCGATGCCTGACGGGCCTCGTGGTACGCGCCCCAGTTGTTCTGGAGCTTCTGTGCGTTGCTCACAGCAACCCCCTCTGCACCGCCGCCGTGCCCTCGACGATAGCGGCGATCTCGGCGAGCGTGAACACCTCGCAGCACGGCTCGCCGTTGATCTGCGTCACACTTACATGCCGAGCATCCCAACTGCGAATCTTTCGATAGGGCGGGCCGCCCTCCTCCCAGCACGAGCCGCTACCCCACTTCCAACCGTGGCCCCACCGCCCCGGTGTTGGGTGGCCATCGGGAAACATTGCCCGGCTCGGTGAGCTGTGCCCCTGCCCGCTCTGTGCAAACTCCTGGACGAGCTTCTCCGCCGTCCACTCCTCTCCCCACGCCTCACGGTATCGCCGAACCTCCGCGGCAAGGATGTCTCTCGCCGCATCCCGCACGGCCACACGCTCAGTCATAGGACAGCACCTCGAATCGGATAATCCACTCACCCCAACCGGCCCGGTTGTCGTCATCGAGTCTCTGCCGCAATGTCTCGCCGGGCAGAACACCGAGATTCTTTTCGAGCGCCTTGACTGTCTTTGCATTTCCGGCAGCGACCTGCTCGTCGTAGTACGCGAAGCCCTCAGCCTCATAGCCGCCATCGTCGAACAGGTCCGAGAGTGTGCCGTAGTAGGCGTCATGCGTCAGCCGCAGCGTTGCGATCTGCTTGCCCTTGTAGCGAGGCGATCGGTCATAAGCAGCAATAAGGTCATTTGCTTTGAACCGTTCGGCATAGTCGCGTTCCCAGCCACGGCAGGTGCAGGTTTTGCGGCCAGCGAGAAGTGCGTCGGTGGTCCATGCGAAGCTGATGTGCTTCACCGCCGCACCACCCGCCACGTCGCCAGCAGGGCATCGACAGCTCGTTGCAATGGCGCATCCTCCGCCACAACCCCCGCCGCGCACCACTCAGGATCGTAATCGTCACTCCACACTAAGCGATGGTGTATTTCACAAAGCGTCCCCGCCAGCTCCTCCCGGCTCACGTCTGGCAGCGCCAGCAACGCGTCGCGCTCGGCGGTGACGCGCTCCAAGAAACAATCACCAGTCCTGCTCATCGGCTCGCCCCTCCTCTCACACCGCCGCCCAGCTCTCTCCGGCTCACCTCCCGCACCTGCTCCGCCGTCATCCGCACCACCGGCTGACCCGCTGCCCGCAGCTCCGCGCGGATGCGGTCCAACTCGGCGCGGAATTGCGCGTCGGTGAAGTGGCCGGGTCTGGTTGGCGGCGCATAGTCGGCACTGGGGGCCAGGACGGCTGGCCGAATCTCGTGGTTGGCGCCGGTCATCCCTGCGGCCCGGCATTCGTCCGAGCAATAGGCCCGCCGTCGCTGGCTGCGGACAAACGCCGCACCGCACGATTTGCACGGGACCGTGACGGCATGCGGCGGCGTGGCAGGCTGGGCGGCTTTGGCGGGTTTCGCCGCGGCGGTGCGTGCCCGGTAGAGCACCTTGTAGCAGCGCGGCTTGCCGCACGTCTGCTGCCGGCCGATGTTGCTCCGGTAGGTGGCGCCGCAGACGGCGCACTGCCGCTCCTCGGCCTGCTCGCGGCGAGACTGGGAGTCGACGGCGGTGTGATGCTGGTCCCGGCAGCGGGGCGAGCAGAATCGCTGCACCTGCCGGTAGGGCGTGTAGGGCGCGCCGCAGTGGGCGCAGGTGCGGGTGGTGGTGGCGAGCGCGGTCATGATGCCACCTGCTTCCGCAGATCCCGCGATAGTTGGTATTGCTGTACTCGTCATCGTTCTTGTTGCTCCTGTTGTACTGCTGCCCGCCTCGACGGTGGGGGAGGGAGTGGACGTCCCTCTCCCAACCACTGAACGTGGATTAGCAGATCGTCTTTATGTTCACGAATGAACTGGCGCGCCTCGTCGGTGAGGCACTCGGCCGGCCCAACGATCAGTTGACCATCGACGGCTCGCAGCCGGTAGTGCGGCAGCGCCATCAGCTCGTGCAGCCGTCGCCGTAGGGCGTGCCGCCGTTTCTGCTGGTCGGTGTACGTCCGGTAGTCCGACGGGTTGGGCTTCGGTGGGACGATCCGGTATCGCGGTTCGCGAGCCATCAAAACGCCTCCTCGCTGGATAGAACCGGATGATGGTGACCATTCGTTGCTACCGGGTGCACTCTCGGCAATTCCCACGTCCAGGCGCCCTGAAACGCACCTGGTTTGGCAACGACTTTGAGCTTCGTCTTGGCCCGGCGAATCGATCGCTCGGAGAGTTGTTTGCTCCGGGCGTCCTTCATGACCTGGCTCGACTCACGCTGACCGTGGGAGAGGTACTCCCTCAGCCACTCCTCTGCTTCGTCGTGCTCGTCTTGCTCCTCGTCACTCGTCACGTCGCCCAGCAACAGGTCGTTCGCTGTCTCAGGCACCTCACCGATGTATTGCATCAGTGCCACATCCGACCCCTGGACCGGCGTCAGCTCAAAGCCGAGAGATGGGGCGGGTTTGCTGATGTTGTTCTTCACTGATGCCAGCACGCGGATGTTCGGGTTCTTTTTCGATTTGCCGAGCAACAGACCGATACGCGCCAGTCCGATGATGCCGATAGAGCCGCCACCACGATAGAGAGCATTGACGCCCCCGCTCTTATTGAGGTGGCGCACAATGACCACCGAGACACCTGTCTCCTGCGCAACGATCGAGAGCGGGGAAAGCGCCCGCCGAATGTCCTGGTCACTGTTGGCTCGCACGTCCGGCGAGAGGTAAGCCATCAACGGATCGATGATGACCAACCCCGCATTCATCGCCTCGACCGCCTGCCGCAGCAACCGGCAGTCATCCGGGAACCCAAACCACGACATCACCGGCTCGCCGTACGCATCGAATACCGGAGCGTCGTTTTCGTCGCGCTTGGGTATCTCGTTGAGTAGCAGGAGCCGTGAGACATCGCCGCCAGCCGCCTCGAACCGAGGCCGGATCGTGTCGCCAGGATCGTCCTCCGCTGAGAGCAATACGATCCCTCGCTCCGGATGAGGATCACCATCCGGCAACGCATCACCCCGGCTCATACGAGCTGCCCAGTCGGTGAGCAATGTCGATTTCCCTAACCCAGGATCACCGTCGAGGACCGTGATCTTCCCCCGCGCCAACCGGCCAAACGATCGCCACGAAATGCGCTCGGACGCGAACTCCTCCAGCAACCTCCCAACCTGCACGTCCATCATGGCAGTGCCTCGCAATACTGTGGAGCTGGAAAACACTGCTTAGTCTGCAAAGACTGTGTAACGACGCGGGTTTTGGGTGCGCGAATCTGTGCGGAGGTCTGTCGAAGTCTGTCCGCCAGTGTTCTACAGGGGGTGACAGACTCTCGCAGGCAAAACCATAGTAAACGCTCAGTCTTTGCAGACTTTGCAGTGTTTTGCAGCGCTGCGCGTTTCACTGCCGATTCCCCGGTGACGGGAACACCAGGCGGCCTCTCGATGCGGCATCCCGGCGAACCTGCGGCTCCTGCGGCACATCGACGCCGAACTCCTCACACAGCCGCTTCGCCACGGACAGATTGCTCGGGTCCTGGTAGTAGTAGGCGGCGAGCGTGATCACATCACCGCTGCGCGTGCAGCCGAAGCAGTGCCAGGCCATCTTTGAGGGCGTGACGTGGAAACTCGGCGTGCGTTCGTTGTGGTCGGGGAACGGGCACAGACCGAACAGGCTGTCCCGCCCCTTCTGACGCAATGCCGGGCCGTATCGTTGACAGAGCATCTCCAGCGTGACCCGCTCCCTGGCGATCGGGAAAATGTCCGGGAGGCGCCGGTTGGTTTTGCCCACCTTCGGCGCGTACTGGTTGTGGTAGAGGGTCCTGCGCTGGTTGAGCTCCTCGCGTATCTCGATAAGGCAGTCGGCAATCATCGCCATGCCGGATTCAATACAGAGCCGGTCGCACTCCGGCTCTGCTGTGCTTTGGTCGAGCATGGCCATGCGCCACTGCAAGACCTCCTCTTCCGTGACCAGATCTCCGGTGGCCCACGTACGGTATTCCCAACGGTCTGCGGGCATCAGGACGATTGCCTCGCGTCGTACGCAGCCTTCGCCGCTTCATCGTTTGCCTTGCGCGTCTTCTGAGCCTCCGCGATCTTGATTGTGTTGAACCGGCCTCTCCAGTGCCGGACCAGCATCACATCCGATTCTTCGGTGATCCCGGATTCCTTCATCCCGGCATTGATTTCGTTGAGCTCGTCCAACGTCTCCGCTGCGTCGATCAGCGGGCGCCACGGATCATCAACTTCGATGATCTCGCCCGTCGCCTTGATGACGGTTTCTCCGGCCACCTCAACGTAGTCGCCTGCCTGGTCCATTTCCTCGCGCGTGTAGAGTCCAGAGAGCTCGGCGGGGAACGCCTTGCGCAGCGCCAATGCCTCAGCGCATTTCCCCAACATCAGGTACGGCATCTTGTGCCACATCTGCCCCGATTTCTCGCCGGGGTAGTACTCCGACCATCGGGCCGTCGCGCTGAATGGGCATCGCTGCCCGCCGACCATCTTGTAGACCGTCACCGTCGCGGCAACGGGCTTGCTGTTTTCCTCCACGAATATTGGATCGTCGCTTCCGGCGTAGTCGCCGGTTCGGTCAGCGATGAGCCGGTAGCCGTCGATACTGGTCTGCCAGCTCCATTTGCCGCCGCGCTGAATGAAATAAATCTGCTTGGCGAACGGGTCCAATCCCGTCCGGTTACAGACCTGCACGAACAGGTCGAACTCCAGCGGCGGCGCTCCGTTGGCGATGGTGTCGCTGAGAAGCTTCACCCGGTCCGCATCCAGCACCGGGACGCTTGATTGAATCACTGCCACTTGTCCGTTACTCACGCTACTTGCTCCTGTCTGTCGTCGTCGTCAAATCCCACGCGCGCTATCACCATCTGCGGGTCTGTGCCCAGCACGTTGCGGGCGATGCGCGCCTGCCGGTTGTCCGTGAGCCGGATGGCCCTGCCGTCTCGCAACATCCGCTGGTGAGCCCGGCAGAGCGTCAGGCCGTCGTACTCGCTGGCCGACCACCAACACGGATGGTCGGGGCCGGTCAGCGCTTCACAGCGGGGGAGCGTGCTCACCACCATGCGATCCTCGGCATCCACGCCCGCAGCTGCCGCCGCACCCGACGCCGCTCCCGGCGCCACGGTCGGTTGACCGAGTCGAGCGCGCTGTTGGTTCGAGGACGGCGGTACTGGCGCTTCATGGCCCCACCTCGAACAAGTCCATCTGCCCCTTTGCCCGCATCAGGTCGGCCGGCAGTTGCTCCCATGCCTGCATCTTGTCGATAAGCTGCGAACACTGCCGCACATCGATCTGCGCAAACACCCGCCCGTATGTGTCGTAGCAGAGCCGGTCGAGCAACGCGTCAGGGAGAGCAAGACGCTTCTGGAGCGCGCGCACGTAGTCAATCTGCGGCTGCGTCCCGCTCATCGCTTATCCCCCGTCACCCGCAGACTCTCCGACTCGTTGACCTCAACGCCCGGAAAGTCGCCGCCAAACCTGTCAGCAATCGCCAGCAGCTCGCTGGTGTCGACCATCTCTTTGCGCGGGATCACCAGTCCAATCTCATTCAGCGCCAGCGCACAGGCGCGCTCATCGGCCAGCTTCGCGGTCCTGCGCCGGGTCAGCGTTGCCCGGATGCGCAGCTCGTCGCTGTGCACCGACGTCTCGCCGATGCCCTCCAGGTACGCCATCAGCTCGTAGTCGGCACGCTCTCGGGCGCGCTTCGCCGCGGTCTCGGCGTGTCGCGTGTACGACACCGCCTGCATCAGGTCCGCCAGCGTGGCGGCATAGTCGTTGGGGAGGGAGGAGAGGACGGTTGTTGTCGCGCTCGACATCATCGGTCACCTGCCCGCTCTATCTCCCAACCTTCATCCCGGAACAGCACGATTCCCGCAAACACGTCTTGCGTCACGTCGTACTGCTTGCCCGTGATTTCCACACCCCGTTCCTCGCCATCAAGGACGAGAGGCTTGTAATGTTGCGTAGCAACGCATTTCGGGCTTCCTGACAGGTCGATATTGCAGAACACACGGATAGGCTTCGTGCTCATCGCCCCGCCTCCCGGTCTGCCCGCAGCTCCGTCAGCAGGTCGTCGTAGTCGTCCGCCGCATCCTCAGCGGCACGCTCCGGCGAGACGGTGCCGCTGCCGTTGCAGCATTGGCACCGCTCGAAACGCATCGTCAGATACCCTTCGCCGGCACACTCCGGGCACGTCTCGCCCATGTCGCGGGTATCCTCCGTGTAATGCCGCTCCAGGGCGGCTCGTGTCGCGGGCATCAGGACACCGCCTCGTAAACGTAAAAGACGCCCGCCACGACTCGCGCCAATCCGTAGCCCGTTCGCCAGACCTCCCATCGGTCCCGCGCATGTTGGCGGTGCTCGTCGGCCAGGTCGGTGCCGTCACAGACCTGGACGCATTGGGTGTACAACGCAGCGTCCCAGGCAGCGGCCCTGGCAGCGTCCCTGGCAGCGTCCCTGGCAGCGTCCCTGGCAGCGTCCCAGGCAGCGGCCCTGGCAGCGGCCCTGGCAGCGTCCCTGGCAGCGTCCCAGGCAGCGGCCCAGGCAGCGCCCCTGGCAGCGCCCCTGGTAGCGTCCCTGGCAGCGTCCCCGGCAGCGTCCCTGGCAGCGTCCCAGGTGGGGAACACCCGCCATGCCGACTGCGGCTGTCCGTCTGGTACCAACCAAGGCGTCGCCGGGACGTCCTCACGGATAAACCGCATGGCCTCTTGCCACCACGGCGGCAACGCGTACTCGCTAACGAGGCGCCCTCCACTGGACACGCTCTTGCCACCATCGGCCGGCTTGGTCACGTCGTCACTGGGTTCCACGACGTAGACACGCATGTGCGCCTTTGCCCATTGCTGCATCAGCGCCGCCTCAGTCGTCCAGTGGTAGCCACGTGTGCACATGACTGGGTTGTCGATCACCGGTAATGGCTTCCCGGGACCGTCCGCCGTTGGCAGGTATTCGGTCCAGTCAAACGAGCCACCATGACAGCTCTGGTTGTCGGCCGAGAGCACCTTGAGAAAGGCCTGCTGCTCACCCATTGCCGTGCTCCCGGACGTAGACCTGCAGCGCCGTGGCGGCGACGTTACTGCCATTGCCACGGTCTGCCTCGCGCACGTAGTCCCGCACGAGTGACCGCAACTCATCGCAGTCCACGCCCGCGGCGGTCTGCGGTGGCCCCGGTATCAGCTCCGCCATCACGGCGAGCCGCATCTCCAGGTCGGTGATGCGTTTCATAGCCGCCCGGGCAATCGCCCGCGTCCCCTCGATCCGGTTGCGGTCCTCCGTGTGCTCCCGCTGCACCGTCGAGAGCCGGTGATGCAGGAGCGCGATGCCCTGCTCCACCGAGAGCGCGGGACTCCCGGTGGTGTCGTATGTGCCGATGATCTCTGTCATGTCGTACAATCTCCCTGAGCCTCCACAGCTCATATCTGCCCTCTGGCCTGTGTCCGCAGGTCAGGCGGCGTGTTTGGCGGCATGCGCCCGCATCTTGTCGCGGACCATCCGCAACTCCCGCAGTCGCCGTTGCGCCCACTGCGAGTCAATCCCCTGTCGGTGTCCGAGCGCGTTGATGGCCTCCTGTGTCGCATCAGCTCGCGCCACGTCGTCGAGCACCGCGTCCAACAGCACGAGGTCTCGCTCCTCCTCGTCTGTCACGACATCGTCCGCATGGATGGCCGCCCAACGGTGCCGGATGTATCGCTCCAGCGACTCCACCGGCGGCTGGGTGTGCCGCCCCGAATTGCCGTTCACGTCCTGCGTCCTCCTCTCGAAAATCGGTGTCTGAACGCAACGCCTTTCGTTGCTAAAGTCACCGGTATGGAAAGAGAGCGGCCCGGCAGTCACAGACGTATCGAGTCCCCCGACCCTCACGCCTGGCCCCTGGGGACCGCTCCCAGCGGGTACCGCGGCAGGGCCTTGACCACCCTCCCGGCCAGTCGTACTGGCGTCTGGCCAACACTGGCCATCGGTGGAGACGGGCAGACGGGATTCAGGCGTCCGCTCATCTCCACTGATGGCCACGCCCGTACCCCATGGACGGCGGGCGTGACCCTGAGTTGTGGTTTTGGCAGGCTTGAGATTCGTTTCGCCGCCGAGACTAACTGGCGACGCCAGCACATCGCTGGGTGTGGACCACAGCGGTCCTCGGTGGGGCCGGGCACTGTGTCGGAGCAGCGCGCCAGCACCACCAAGGACCGCCCCCGCCGAAGCGGAGACGGTCCCAGGGATGGGATGTGAGAGACGGGAGGAGGAAGCCACCGTCTCTCGGTCGGCCGCCAGTGCGGCAGGACGCCGTACGGCAACGATGCGTGGACTCCCACGCAGCCCGCGGCCAGCGGCCGACCGAGAGACCCGCGCCACGGTGTCCGGAGCACCGCCGCACGGATTGCCGATTGCGGGCGAGAGGCGCCCTGGAGTCCCGGACTGCGGACTGAGTGAGGGGTGGAGATGGAGATGGTGATTAGTCATGGTCATAGTCCCGGCACAACGCCAACAACAGGGTCACGCCAACGGCGATGAGGACGCAGAGCAGCAGGTCCATGGCACTGAGGTCAGGCATGGTTGCCACCCCACTGCTCAGCCATGGCGGCTGCAATGCCGGCGTAGGTTTCGGCTCGTTTTGCCCATCGATCGCCCGATGGCCCGAGTTTGTTCTGCCCGCTGTCGCACTGGTTCGCCCACCGCGGTCGCCCATTGACCATGCGCGGCGAAACAAACGGACCCGTCGCCAACAGCGGCGGCAAGCCTTTCAGCCACAGGCACGTTGTTTTGCTGGCGTCATGTCCGAATTGCCATGGATGGATGATCTGGTCGGCTTTACGGTAGGCAGTCCCGATGCGTCCAATGGGGTTTTCGAGCGCCACCCGCGGGATGTCGTTCCCGTCAATCAGTTGAACGGCAAACGCGAGCGCCTCACTCGTCAGTGCCTCACGACCCGGTACGCGTTTGTTCCAGTGCAGCCCAGACGATGCCAGATAGGTGCATGGCGGATGGGCCACCATCAGATCCCACCCATCGTTCAGCACATCGAGCACGTCGCCCTCAATGTGGTTGCCGGGCTTTTCGGTCGGCAGCAGATCGCACGACCACGCATCGTGACCGCGCGCCGCGAACGCCTCGCGGACCGTGCCGCTGAACTCGCAGGCAATCAGCACGCGCATGGCCTACAACTCGAAACTGTCGACGTCGAACGGCTCGTACCCGTTGTCCGTCACGTCCAGCGATCGCGGCGCCGGTCCATCACAGTCGGGGCAGTCGGCAAACGGCGAGTCGGCGGGATACCCCGCGTACGCCACCATCACGTCGCCCGTCCCCCGGCACGTCGGGCAGATGTGGCGCTCGCGCTGGACCACGGCATGACGGGCATCGGTGTTGAGGCTCATGGGTTACGCTCCTGCCGCTCGGTACTCGGCGATGATCTGAGCAAGCGCGAGATCGAAATCCCGCCGGTTCTTCAGCACGACACGCGGAGGCTCGTCGACCGGCTCCCACGGAAACCGGTACGCCTCTGCCGCCGCCTCGATGGCGACCTCACGGCGCGCTGCCTCGTAGACGTGCCAGTCCGCGGTGCTGAGGTTGCCGCCCCGGTCCATGACCCGCTCGTACATGGCGACGGTTTCGGTAGGGGTACGGGTCACGATGCGATCGCCTCCGTGCTGTCGTTGCCCGTGCTGGGTCGGATCGGCCCGAGCCGCACCGGGTTCGCCACCCAGCGGCCGGCGCAGAACTCGTCAAATGCCGCACGGGGAATCACGATCCGCCGTCCTACCCGGTACCCCGGCAATTGCCCGAGCGTGATCGCCTCCCGGATGGTGTTCTCGCCGAGTCCCGTGACCCGTTGCAGGTCGGCGACGGTGGCCGGGGTGTCGGCGGTGATGAGGCGTGGCTTGCGAGCTGGCATCAGGCAATCCGACTTTCCAGCGTGGCCATATCGTCCTGTTGTGTGGACGTCCAAAGGTCAAAAAAATTGACACCGAGGATTGCTGCAATTCGCCCCGCCACTTCCTGGCTCGCCGTCC
>WBZO01005293.1_pt1 | contig 13233 bp, 15 predicted proteins | sample 5204261 | NCBI WGS metagenome assembly WBZO01 (sample SAMN12412400, study PRJNA552823) | activated sludge metagenome | isolation source: activated sludge from anammox sidestream of wastewater treatment plant... | place: USA: North Carolina | collected 2017-09
CGCCCAGCACGAGGTCGAGGGTGGGCTCGTCGCCATCGACATCCACCACGACGAAGACGCTTACCGCCGCGTCATCGGTTGGACCGGTCACGCCTCGGTGCCCACGCTCGTGATCGCGGAGGATGATGGACTGGAGCCGCTCGCCCCGCCGGAGCCGCTCGCCGGGCGTCGTGCTCGCGCGTTCGACCGTGGGACGGTGCTGACGGAGCCGAACCCCGGCCAGATCGAGCCATTCCTCGCTCGGCACGGCATCGTGGTCCGCCCTCGGGCCTGACATTGAGGCGCCCGCGCGGTATTATTCCTGAGTAAGTTGCTCGTGTATTCAGGAGCCTTGCTATGGCCGCCTCGCCGTACCGGGTAGACCGCAACACCCTCCGCACCAACCAGGCGTTCATCGTCCTCTTCACCGTGGTCGCCTTCGTCATCGGCGTGGAGTGGGGACGCTGGCTGGTGTTGTTCACGGGCCTGGTGATGGCGCTCGGCACGGCGCACCCGGCGTTCGCGCTGTTCAAGCAGGTGCATCAGCGCATCCTGAAGCCAGCCGGGCTGTTGAAGGCCGACGTCCACGCCGAGGACCCCATGCCGCACCAGTTCGCGCAGGCGCTCGGCTCCGTCTTCCTGCTCGCGGCTGCCGGTGCGCTGTTCAACGGTCAGGAGACGGTGGGCTGGGTGCTGAACTGGATCGTCACCGGCCTCGCCTTCGTGAACCTGACCGTGCAGTTCTGCATGGGCTGCTTCGTCTACTTCCAACTGGACCGCTTCGGCCTGCTCCCGCGCTCGATCGCGAGCAGCCGGGGCGCCGCCCGATAGGCCGGTAGCGTGACCGATCGCGTTGTCATTGCCCTGGCGGTCGTCGCCCTCTTCGCGCTCGCCGTCGCCCTCGGGCAGCGGTGGTACGCCTGGCGCAACGCACGCGTCGAGGCCCGCGTCCGCGCGGAGACGCCCGCGCCCTCCCTCGGACAGCCGGTCGTCGTCTACTTCACGACGAAGACGTGCGTGGTCTGTAAGGCACAGCAGGAGCCCGCGCTCACCGCGCTCGCCGAGCGCATCCCCGACCTTCGCATCGAGCGCCACGACGCGGTCGCGGATGGCGAACTGGCGAAGCAGTACGGCGTCCTGTCGGTGCCCACGACAGCGGTGTACGACCGTACCGGGACGCTGGTGACCATCAACCGCGGCTTTACGCCGGCCTCCGCCCTGCTCGCGCAGATCGAAGGACGCACGCCCGACCTCGATGGCGGCGCGTCGATGGCGTCCGAGCGCGTCGCCTGATCGCATCGTCCCGCCTCCGCTCCCGCTAGGATGCCCGGCATGAACATCACCGTGCTCGCCGGCGGCATCGGCGCGGCCCGCTTCCTGGCGGGGCTGGCCTCGGTCGTGCCGCCCGAGTCGATCACTGCCGTCTGCAACGTCGGCGACGACCTGACGTGGCACGGCCTCCACGTCTCGCCCGACATCGACTCCGTGCTCTACACGCTCGCGGGGCTCGAGGGAGAGCACGGCTGGGGGGTGCGCGGCGACACGCACGCGACGCTCGAGGGCCTGCGCGCGCTCGGCCTCGACGAGTGGTTCACGATCGGCGACCGCGACCTCGCGACTCACCTGCTCCGGAGCGAGCGGCTGCGCGCGGGCGACACGCTCTCGCAGGCGACCGCCGCCGTCGCCGCCGCCCGCGGCGGCCGCGTCCGCGTGCTGCCAGTGACCGACGACCCCCACCCCACCGTGGTCCGCACCGCCGAGGGCGACCTGGCGTTCCAGGACTACTTCGTCCGCCGCCGCGCTGGCATCCCCGTCACCGGCTTCGTCTTCCCCGGCGCGACGACCGCCCGACCCGCGCCCGGCGTGGTCGAGGCGATCCGCGACGCCGACATGCTGGTGATCGCGCCGAGCAACCCGTTCGTCTCCATCGGTCCGCTGCTGGAGGTGCCCGGCGTCCGTGATGCCCTCGCGGAATCGAGCGCGCGACGCGTAGCCGTGTCGCCGATCATCGGCGGCGCCGCCGTGAAGGGGCCGGCCGCCGAGATGATGGCCGCCCTCGGACATGACGTCTCCGCCCCCGGCGTCGCCCGGCTGTACGCAGACCTCATCGACCTGTTCGTGCTCGACGAGGTGGATGCGGCGCTCGTGCCGGCGGTCGAAGCGCTGGGCCTCCGCGCGGTTGCGTTCGACACGATGATGACCGGCGACGAGGGCCGCGCACGCGTCGCGCACGCGGTGGTCGAGGCGGCGCGGGCGTGAGCGCCAACCTCGCAGTGGTGATCGCGGTACAGGACGCCGGACGCGCGAAGAGCCGCCTCGGCCCCGACCTCGACCCCGGCACCCGCCGCACGCTCGTGATCGCGATGCTGGACGACCTGCTCACCGCGGTACGCGAGGTGTGGGGCGGCCGCGTGGTCGTCGTCAGCACCGACCCGGTCTACGACGCTGTTGCCGTGGACCACGGTGCGGAGACCCTCCGCGATACCGGCATCGGCTACAACGAGGCCGTGCACCTCGGCGTCGCGCACGTGCAGCAGGCGGACGCGGTGCTCGTGATGCCGGGCGACCTGCCGCACGCCACCCCAGCGGAGATCGCGACGCTCCTCCACGCGCTCGACGAGCCCGGTGTCACCATCGTTCCCGCACGGGACGGCGGCACGCTCGCCCTCGGCCTCCGGCCCACCGAGGCCATCGCCCCGGTCTTCGGCCCGGACTCCGCGTCCCGCCACCGCGAAGCCGCCGAGCACGCCGGCGTCGCCTGGCGCTTCATGTCGCCCGGCCACCTCGACACGGACGTCGACACCCTGGACGACCTCACCGAGGTATGGGACCGCGTGGGCGAGGCCACGACCGCACTGCTGGAGCACCTGCCGCTGCCGGCAAGGAGGAACACCCCATGACCGACCGCCCCACCGCCGATCAGGTCGACCTCGCGATCCGTTCGCGTCGCTCCATCCGCGGCCTCGAGGGCCCGCCGCTCGCCACCGAGGTGGTCGACGCCCTCGTCGCGCTCGCCTGCACTGCGCCCGCGCCACACCACACCCAGCCGTGGCGCTTCGTCGAGATCGGCCCCGCGCGCCGGGCGGCCCTTGCAGCAGCAATGGGCGAGGCGTGGCGAGCGGACATGCACCACGACGGCGTGCCGGAGCGCCAGCAGGAACGTGCCCTCGCGCGTTCGCGCCGCCAGGTGGAGGAGGCGCCCACGCTGCTCCTCGGCTGCCTCGTCCACGACGGGCTGCGCGACTACGCGGACGACCGCCGTGCGCGCGCCGAGTGGGGACTCGCCCAGCACTCGTTCGGGGCGTCATTGCAGAACATCCTGCTCGCGGCCGCCGCCCGAGGCCTGGGTGCTTTCTGGATCTCCGCGCCGCTCTACGCGCAGGACGCCGTGCGCACGGCGCTCGACCTCGATGCAGCGTGGGAGCCCCAGGCGTTCGTCGCGCTCGGCCACCCCAGCGCGGACTACCGGCCGTTCGACCGGCCGCTCCCGGACCTCACGAAGCACCTCGTCCGGCGGTAGCGGACTAGACGCGCTCCAGCAGCGCTGGCAGCTCGCGCAGCGACCGGATCGCGTGGATCGACGGGTCGCTCACCTCGCCACGCCGGTCGAGGAGGATGCCCGCCATCCCGACGCCCACGGCCGGCGCCACGTCGTTGTCGATCCGGTCGCCCACCATGACGGACAACGAGGGCTGCGCGCCGGCCTTCTCCATCGCACCGAGGAAGAAGCGCGGATCGGGCTTCGCCACGCCAGCATCGACCGCGAGGTAGGTGTGGTCGATCGACGCCGCGAACGGAAGCGGCGTCAGGTCGACGTCGCCGTTCGTCGCGGCGACGAGGATGAAGCCACGCGCGTGTAGTTCGGCGAGCGGCTCCGTCACGTCGTCGTAAGCGCTCAGCGCGCCGTTACGAGCCATCACGTACGCCGCGACCACCTCGTCGGTCGCGTCCTCGCGAGAAACGGTCGCGAGCACGCGACGCATCGCCTCGGCGCGGTGCGCCGCGGCGGGGCGACCTCGGAATGCCGGCTCGACGGTGATCGAGTCGCGCACGTTCGCGAGGTACGAGGGGGTGATGAGCCGCCCGACGATCTCCGTCAGCCGCGCCGCCGCCGCCTCGTTGCCCGCGCGAAACGCCGCGCGGAGATCCACCAGCGTCCCGTCCACATCGAGGAAGACGTGCGAGACGCGGTACGGCGCACGAGGTGGCACCGGTAGTGTGCTACGCCGCCGGGACGCGGACGGTCGCGATGATCGTGTCCTCGGGCGGCGGGCTTTGCATCTCACGCAGTGCTTCGAGGTGTGAGGCGATCGCTTCTCGAGCATCGAGAAGCAGTTCATCGAGCGAGTCCGCCTGCACGAAACAACCGGGGAGGGCCGGCACTTCAGCCCAGTAGCCCCCCTCCTCCGCCTCGTGAATGACCAGCACGTACTCCATCATCAGTCTCCCCGGAGCAGGCGCTCAAACTGCTCCTCGGTCATCTCCGCTTTACGCAGCATAGCCTTAGGAGGCCGATCTTCAGCGGCTCCCGGTGCTGCGGAAACGTCAGCACCTGCCCGTTCGGCATCTTCACGTTCACGTGGGAACCTCGCCCACGGCGCACCGCACCGCCCGCACGCTGGAATGCGGCAACCGCATCGGCCGGGCGAACGCTCCGGAACTCCGGCGGCATCCCCTGCGCCCCGCTACGCCTTCAGCGCGACGACCTGCGGCGTCACGTCGTCCTTGTCGACGAAGCAAGAGTGCGCGCCGGTGTGGCAGATCCCGCCGCCGAGGAGTTCGACCTGGAGCAGCACCACGTCGCGGTCGCAGTCTGTCGTGATGCCGTACACCTTCACGAAGTCGCCGGACGTCTTCCCCTTGTGCCAGATCTCCTGGCGGGAGCGCGACCAGAACACCGCCTGGCCGATCTCCAGCGTGGTCCGGAGGGTGTCGGCGTTCATGTAGCCGAGCATGATCACCTCGCGCGTCTGGTGGTCCTGCAGAACGGCCGGGATCAGACCCTTCTCGTCATACTTCAGTTCACTCGGGTCGAAGTTGATCTCTGGCATCAGGCTGCTCCCTGTCCGGCGGGTTCCACGGGGCGCATGGGCACGCCGCGGCCCGCGAGGTACTGCTTCAAGAACGGGATGTCGTACTTGCCGAAGTGGAAGATCGAGGCGGCCAGCACGGCAGCCGCGCCGCCCTCCGTGAACGCCTCGTAGAGATGCTCCGGCGTCCCCGCCCCGCCCGAGGCGATGACGGGCACCTCCACCGCGTCGCTGATCGCGCGCAGCAGCGGGATGTCGTAGCCGGACTGGTGGCCGTCCGTGTCCATGGAGGTCACGAGGAGTTCACCGGCGCCGCGCTCCACCGCCTCGCGCGCCCACTCCACGCCGTCGCGGCCGGTGGGCGTGCGGCCGCCGTGCGTGTAGACCTCCCACCGCCCGGGCGCGACGCGCTTCACGTCCACGGCGACGACGATGCACTGTGAACCGAACCCCTTCGCGCCTTCCTCGATCAGTTCGGGGCGCTGCACCGCGGCGGTGTTCATCGACACCTTGTCGGCGCCGGACTCCAGCATCATGCGCACGTCGCCGGCGGATCGGACGCCCCCGCCCACCGTGAGCGGGATGAACACCTGGTCGGCCGTGCGCCGGATCATGTCGTACACGCTCGTGCGCGCGTCCGAGGACGCCGTGATGTCGAGGAACACGAGTTCGTCGGCGCCCTGCTGGTCGTACTTCGCGGCGAGCTCCACCGGGTCGCCCGCGTCCACGAGGTCGACGAAGGAGACGCCCTTCACGACGCGGCCGTTGTCCACGTCAAAGCACGGGATGATGCGTTTCGTCAGCATTACCGCGCCCCCACCGCCGCCAGCGCCTCTGGCAGCACCACGTCGCCCGTGTAGAGCGCCCGCCCGACGATCGCGCCCTCGATCCCCGTCGCCGCGAGGCGCCGCAGGTCGTCGACGCTGGTGACGCCGCCGGCGGAGATGACCCGCACCGAGGTCTCCCGGACGATCCGCTCGTACATCGGCACGTTCGGGCCGTCCGTCACGCCGTCGCGCAGGATGTCCGTGTAGACGATGCGCACGACGCCCCGCGCGGCCAGCTGCTGCACGAACGCGAGCGCGTCAAGGTCGGTCGCCTCGGTCCACCCCTCGAGGGCCACACGGCCCTCGCGCGCGTCGACGGAGACGATGAGGCGGTCGCCCGCGAAGGCGATCGCCTCCGCGAGGAACGCCGGGTCCTTCACCGCGGCCGTGCCGAGCACGACCCGGTCGAGGCCGGCCTCCAGCATCGCGCGCACGGTCTCCATCGAGCGGATGCCGCCGCCGGTCTGCACCGGCACGGTCACGCTTCGGGCGATCGCCTGCACGATCGGAGCGTTCGAGGCGACGCCGGAGCGCGCGCCGTCCAGGTCGACGACGTGGATGCGGGTGGCGCCCTGCGCGGCCCACTGGCGGGCCATCGCCGTCGGGTCGTCGCCGAACACGGTCTCGCGGGCGTAGTCGCCCTGCGCGAGGCGGACACACTTGCCGTCACGAATATCAACGGCGGGGATGATCTCCACGGACTTGCTCGTCTCTTGCAGCGGGAAGGAGGCGGCGGGAGGCGACCTAGCCGGTCGTGGCGGTATGCGCCGGGGCGATCGAGCCGCGCTCCCGCGACAGGCGCAGGAAGTTCTCGTACAGCCGCAGCCCCCACCGACCGGACTTCTCCGGGTGGAACTGCGTGGCGACGACGTTGTCCCGGCCCACGACCGAGGGGAACACGACGCCCTCGTACTCCGTCTCGCCCAGCACGGTCGCATCCTCGGACGGGCGCGGGTGGTAGGAGTGGACGAAGTAGAAGTAGGAGCCCTGCGGGATGCCCTCGAACACCGGGTGCGGGGCGCGCAGGTCCACGGTGTTCCAGCCCATGTGCGGCACGGTCATGCCGTGCGGGAAGCGCACGATGCGTCCGCCGAGGACGCCGAGGCACTGGTGCTCGCCGCCCTCCTCGGACACCTCGAAGAGCGCCTGCATCCCCATGCACACGCCGAGGAACGGGCGCCCGGAGGCGATGTAGTCGCGGATCGGGCCGTCCAGGCCGGCCGCGCGCAGGTTCGCCATGGTGTCTTCGGCGGCGCCGACGCCCGGCACGATGAGCGCGCGGGCGCGCTCCACCACCGCGGCGTCCGCCGTCACGACCGGCTCCACCCCGGCATGGGCGACGGCGCGCGCGACGCTACGCAGGTTGCCTGCGCCGTAGTCGACGATGACGACGTCCATGACCGGTACTCCAGTGGTGTGCTGCCGTTCCAGTGTACCGCCGCCCTCCCCTTGCGGCCCTCACAGGCCGGCGAAGCGCGATGACAGCACTCCGCGCAGCGTGAGCCGGGGGCCCGGATATACTCGACGCCCATGACCGAACAGGCCGCCACCACAGCCGATCAGCGCGAGCATGAGGTCGCGCGCGAGCGCATCGAGGCGCTCCGCGCCGAGATCCGCGCGCACGACTACCGCTACTACATCGAAGCGCAGCCGATTATCGGCGACTCCCAGTACGACGCGCTGATGCGCGAACTGCGAGACCTCGAAGAGCGCTTCCCCGACCTCGTGTCGCCGGACTCCCCGACCCAGCGGGTCGCCGGGCAGCCCACCGAGGCGTTCCCGGTGGTCGAGCACCGTGAGCCGATGCTGTCGCTCGCCAACGTCTTCAACCGCGACGAACTCTTCGCCTGGAAGCAGCGCCTGGTCCGGCTGCTGGAGCGCGACGAGTTCCGTTATGTCTGCGAACCGAAGATCGACGGCCTCGCGATCTCGCTCGTGTACGAGCGCGGCCGCTTCGTACGCGGCGCCACCCGCGGCGACGGGATGCGCGGCGAGGAGATCACCGCGAACCTCCGCACGATCCGCTCGATCCCCCTCGTCCTGAACGCCGACCCGGACACCCTCCCCGCCGCCTTCGAGGTGCGCGGTGAGATCTACATGTCGAAGGGTGAGTTCCAGCGGCTGAATGCGGAGCGCGCAGCGGCGGGCGAGCAGCTGTACATGAACCCACGCAACACCGCCGCCGGCTCCCTCCGCCAGCTCGACCCGCGCATCACCGCCGCGCGTCGCCTGGACCTCTTCGCCTACCAGCTGGGCTGGGTGGAGGGCGACCGGCCGCTGGAGGCGCACCACGACGCGATCCGGTGGCTCCGCGACCTGGGCTTCCCGACCAACCCGCACACCGAGTCGTTCGACAGCATCGAGGCGGTCGCGGACTTCTGCGAAGCGTGGGTCGACCGGCGCGACACGCTCGACTATGACATCGACGGCGTGGTGGTGAAGGTGGACGACTTCGCCTCACAGCGCGCGCTCGGCGTCGTCGGGCGCGAGCCGCGCTGGGCGATGGCATGGAAGTTCCCCGCGGAGCAGGCGGTCACGCGGCTGCGGGAAATCCAGGTGTCGGTGGGCCGCACGGGCGTCCTCACGCCGTTCGCGGCGCTGGAGCCGGTGTTCGTCGGTGGCGCGACGGTGAGCATGGCGACGCTCCACAACGCCGACCACATCGGGGAGCTGGACATCCGCGCCGGCGACTACGTCATCGTGCAGCGCGCCGGTGACGTGATCCCGCAGGTCGTCGGGCCCGTCCTCGCGCGGCGAGACGGCGACCTCGCGCCGTTCGAGATGCCCTCGCACTGCCCGGTCTGCGGCACGCCCGTCCAGAAGGACCCGGAAGAGGCGGCCTATTACTGCCCCAGCCGCACCTGCCCGGTGAAACTCGCGCGGCTGCTGGAGCACTTCACCTCCCGTGGCGCGATGGACATCGAGGGCTTCGGCGAGGAGCGCTGCGCGATGCTCGTGCAGCGCGGCTTCGTCCGCTCCCTCCCGGACCTCTACCGCCTCCCGCAGCGCGAGGCAGAACTGCTGGAGGTCGACAAGATCGGCGCGAAGACGCTCGAAGGGCTGTTCGCGGGCCTCGAGGCGAGCAAGACGCGCCCACTCCACCGTCTGCTGATCGCGCTCGGCATCCGCCACGTCGGCAGCGAGACGGCGCGCGCCCTCGCCCGCCACTTCGGGACGATGGCCGCACTCCAGGACGCCACGCTCGAGGAGATCCAGGCGGTGGACGGCATCGGCCCGATCGTCGCCGAGTCTGTGCGCGCCTACCTCGACGACCCCGAGTATCACGCTCAGGTCGCCGACCTCGCCGCGCTCGGCCTGCGCATGGACGAGGACGTGGCGGCGCGCGGGGGCGTACTGGACGGCCTCTCGATCGTCGTCACGGGCAGCCTCGAACGCTGGTCGCGCAACCAGGTGGAGGACCTGATCAAGTCGCTCGGCGGCAAGGTCTCGGGCGCCGTCTCGAAGAAGACATCGTTCGTCGTGGCGGGCGAGGGCGGCGGCAGCAAGCGCGACAAGGCGGAGACGCTGGGCGTCGAGATCCTCGACGAGGCCGCGTTCCTCGAGCGGCTCGCCTCGCTCGGCTGGAGTGCGGGCGAATGACCGTACTTCGCATCGGCTGACTCGGGCGTTACGCGCGCACGGTGGCACCTCGCACGGGCGGAGGCATACGCTCCGCGCGTCCGCCTGACCGTTCGCAGGAGCAGCCCGTGGCCCCCTCCGCAACCCCCGACGAGATCAAGAAGTACCGCGGCTTCCTCGCCGAGGAAGTCGACGGCCTCTACCTCTACCAGCGCCTGGCGGAGATCGAAGAGGACGAGTCCCTCAAGGACGTCTACCGCCAGCTCGCCCTGACCGAGGAGAAGCACCTGGCGCTCTGGCAGGAGCAACTACGACTCGCCGGCCAGAACGCCACGCCGCCGAAGCCCTCGTTCCGCGCACGCCTGCTGATGGGCATCGCCGCGCGGTGGGGGACCGACCTCGTCCTTCCCATCATCAAGTCCTTCGAGACGGATGCCACCTCCATGTACATCGGCATCCCCGTCGCGGAAGCGGCCGGCCTGCCGCAGGACGAGCACTCGCACGCCCGCGTGTTCGAGGCGCTGTCGACGCGCCGCCAGAGCGGCGTCCACGGCTCCGTGATCGGACGCATCGAGACGCGCCACCGCGCACTGGGTGGCGGGAACGCGCTCCGTGCCTCCGTCCTCGGCGCGAACGACGGCCTCGTCTCCAACCTCGCGCTGGTCGCCGGCTTCGCGGGCGCGAACCCGGGGCAGGCCTCGATCATCCTCGCCGGCCTCGCGGGCCTGCTCGCCGGCGCCTGCTCCATGGCCCTCGGCGAGTGGATCTCCGTCACCTCCTCGCGCGAGGCGGCGGAGGCGCAGATCGCCGCGGAGCGCGAGGAACTCGAACTCGACCCCGCCTCCGAGGAGGAGGAGCTGGCGCTCATCTACCAGGCGAAGGGCCTGCCGAAGGCGGACGCCGAGCGGCTGGCTGCCGCGCTGATCGCGGACAAAGAGCACGCCCTCGCCACCCTCGCGCGCGAGGAACTCGGCATCGTCCCGGAGGACCTCGGCTCGCCGTGGGCCGCCGCCATCGCCTCGTTCATCCTGTTCGCGGTGGGCGCGATCGTCCCGGTCATCCCGTTCTTCTTCGGCGATGGGCTCGGCTTCGTGCTCGCCGGTGCTGCCTTCTCCGGTGTGGGCCTGTTCATCCTCGGCGCGAGCATCACGCTGCTGACCGGCAGGAATTGGATCTACGGCGGCGGCCGTCAGGTCGTGCTCGGCCTCGCCGCCGCGGTCGTCACCTATTTCGTCGGTGGCGTGATCGGCGGCGTCGCCGGTGTCTGACACCGCCAGTCCGGTGGAGCCCGAACGCGAGGCCCCCGAATACCTCCGGGACGCCGTCTTCGGCGCGATCGACGGCGCGGTCACGACCTTCGCCGTGGTCGCCGGCGCGGTCGGCGCGTCGCTCCCCGGCGCGGTCGTCGTCGTGCTGGGTCTCGCGAACCTCTTCGCCGACGGCCTCAGCATGGCCGTCAGCAACTACCTCGGCACCCGCGCGGACGACCAGCGCCGCCGTCAGCGCCGCCGCACCGAGGAGCGCCGCGTCGACGCGAACCCCGCGGACGCCCGCGCACGCCTGGCCGCGCAGTTCCGAGCCTCCGGCATCCCGGAACCGGTGCTGGACGCCGCACTGGACGGCGTGACCGCCGACCGCCGCCGCACGGTGGACATCCTGCTCGGCGAGTTGGACGGGGAACCGGAGGGGAACCACGCCGCTCGCCGGGCCGGCATCGCCACGTTCATCGCATTCGTCGTCGTCGGCGCGATCCCGCTGATCACGTTCGTCGCGGAGGCGTTGGGCGCGGACCTCGGCGGTCGTCAGTTCGCCATCTCCGGCGTCCTGACGGGCCTTGCGTTCTTCCTCGTGGGCGCTGCGAAGGGCCTCGTGGTGGAGCGATCGTGGCTGCGGGACGGCATCGAGACGCTCGCTCTCGGCGGGGCGGCGGCGGCCGTCGCCTACACCGTGGGGTGGCTGCTGCGCGGGCTGGCGGACGCGGTGTAACGAGGCGGCCCCATCACGCGCAGACGGTTGCCGGGCCTCCCGCCGCCTCTCTATACTCGGGCTGTCCGACCTCCCCAGCGGATTCGACCAGCACGACCCCACTCCCCAAGCAGGGTCCGGTTTCTCCCGTGATCAATCCGCTGTCCTCCTTCATGGGGATGTTTTCGCACGACATTGCGATCGACCTGGGCACCGCGAACACGCTGGTGAGCGTGCGCGGCCGCGGCATCGTCATCGACGAGCCATCCGTGGTCGCCATCGACCGGGTCTCGAAGCGCATCCTCGCCATCGGCGCGGAGGCGAAGCGCATGGTGGGGCGCACGCCCTCCTCCATCGTCGCCGTCCGGCCGCTGCGGGACGGGGTCATCTCCGACTTCATGGTCACGGAGAAGATGCTCCAGTACTTCATCCGCCAGGTGCACGAGCGCTTCGGCCTCGGCATCCCGAAGCCGCGCGTGGTCGTGGGCATCCCCTCCGGCGCGACCGAGGTGGAGAAGCGCGCCGTGCATGACGCCGCCATGGCGGCCGGCGCGCGCGCCTGCTACCTGATCGAGGAACCGATGGCGGCCGCGATCGGCTCGGGCCTACCCGTGATGGACGCCGCCGGGTCGATGGTGATCGACATCGGCGGCGGCACCACCGAGGTCGCCGTCCTCGCCCTCGGTGGCATCGTGCGGTCGCAGTCCGTGCGCGCCGCGGGCGACGGCATGGACGCCGCGCTCGTCGACTACGCGCGCCAGGTGCACAACATGCTCATCGGCGAGCGCACGGCGGAGGCCGTGAAGATCGAGGCGGGCTCCGCGTTCCCCCTCGACGAGGAGTGGACGATCGACCTCCGTGGGCGCGACCTCGCGACCGGCCTGCCGAAGTCGGTGGAGATCTCCACCGTCGAGGTGCGCGACGCGCTCTCCCCGGTCGTGAACGAGATCGTGCGTGCGGTGCGCGCGACCATCGAGACGACGCCGCCGGAACTCGTCGCCGACCTGATGATGCACGGCATCGCCATGACTGGCGGCGGGTCGCTGCTCCGCGGCCTGGACCGCAAGGTCGCCACGGAGACGCGGTTCCCGGTGTACGTCGCCGAAGACCCGCTGCGCTCGGTCGTCCGAGGCTGCGCTGAGGCGGTCGAGGAAGCCGAGACGCTCCAGAAGGTGCAGGCGGCCATCGCCAGCCGGCGGCCCCCGCGATGAGCCACCGGCGAGGTCGATAGCCCCATGACGACGCGCTCGACGGCTACCCCGGGCGCGACGGCCCCCGACCCGCCCTGCTGGCACGCCGCACGCCGCGCGGCCCGCTTGAGCGTGCGCCCGTGACCGGCGCCCGCAACGCCGCGTGGTTGTCCGGCCTGCTGCTGCTCGGCCTCGCCCTGCTCGCCCTCTCGCCGCTCCCCTTCGCCGGGGGCATCGAGACGCGGCTGAGTGCCACGCTGGCGCCCGCCGCGAGCGCGATCCGTGGCGCCGTGCGTCCGGTCTCCGATGTGCTCCTGAACGCCGGCCAGATCCGCGACCTCTCCGCCGAGAACGCAGAACTCCGGCGACGCCTTGCGCAGGCAGAGTCGGACGTGGCCGCGCTGCGCGAGGAGCGCACGGCCCTCGAACGAGCCGCCGCGCTCCTCTCCGCCGTGGGGCCGAGCGCCGACCAGTTCACGCCCGCCTCCGTGCTGCTGCGCGACCCCGATCGCCAGAACGATCACGCCCTGGTGCTCGAGAACGCCATCGATCCGGCGCTCGGCGAGGAACTCTTGCGCCTGGACTTCGGGGCTGCGGGCTCGCCGATGCAGGCGGTGCTCGCGACGCAGCGGCTGGTGGTGATCGGCGACTGCGAGCACGACG
>WBZO01005294.1_pt1 | contig 13232 bp, 9 predicted proteins | sample 5204261 | NCBI WGS metagenome assembly WBZO01 (sample SAMN12412400, study PRJNA552823) | activated sludge metagenome | isolation source: activated sludge from anammox sidestream of wastewater treatment plant... | place: USA: North Carolina | collected 2017-09
CGAGATCGAGTCGCTTCGCAGGTTCGAGGTGGCCAGCCAGCGGAGCCTCAAGTCGCTGGACACGGTCGAGATCACGGCCCTGGACCCGACCGGACAGCACCGCGCCCACCTGGCCGATTTCCTCCCGCCCCGGACGTGGTTTCTCTTGATCGAGCCGAGCGAGATCGAGCTGTCCGGCCTCCACTACCTGGAGCGGCTCGAGCGCCCCCAGGACGTACACAGCGTGCGCGAGACGATGGCGCGGATCGTGCGGTTCCCGTCGGTCACGGCGGCCGCCGTGGCCCCAAGCTCGCTGGACACGACGTGCCGGCTCAAGATCGAGTCGGTCGAGCGCTTCAGCGGCGACATCGCCCGGGTCCGCGACGAGCTGGACTCGGCCGGCGCCGGGCAGCAGGTCTACGTGGTCTGTCAGACGGAGGCCGAAGTGCGCCGCCTGGGCGAGTTGTTCGGGAGCACGCGACTGGCCGAACAGGGGCGTCTCCACTATCCTCTCGGGCATTTGCACCGGGGCTTCCGCCTCGTGCCCGAGGGGATCGTCCTGGTTTCCAGCGGCGAGTTGTTCCAGCGGGCCGACCTGCGGCGGCCCGTGCAGCGGCGCCTGGGCAAGGTGATCGACAGCTTCATGGAATTGCGCGAGGGGGAACTCGTGGTCCACGTGGCCCACGGCATCGCCCGCTACCGCGGCATGGAGCTCCTGGAGAAGGACAAGCAGGTCGAGGAGCACCTGGTCCTGGAATTCGCCGAAAGGACCAAGGTCTACGTTCCCACGTCGAAGATCGGGCTGGTGCAGAAGTACGTGGGGGGCAACAAGGCCCGGCCGCACCTGGCCAGGCTCGGTGGCCGGGCCTGGGGCCGGCAGAAGAAGGCCGTCGAGGACGCGGTCACCGATCTGGCGGCCGACATGCTCCAGGTCCAGGCCGAGCGGGCCACGCGGCCGGGCATCGCCTTCCCGCTCGATACCGATTGGCAGCAGGAGTTCGACGCCTCGTTCCCCTACCGCGAGACGCCCGACCAGATCGCGACCATCGAGGCCGTCAAGCGGGACATGCACGCCCCGCGGCCCATGGACCGCCTGTTGTGCGGCGACGTGGGCTACGGAAAGACCGAGGTGGCCATGCGGGCGGCCTTCAAGGCGGTCAACGCGGGTTACCAGGTGGCCGTGCTCGTGCCCACCACGGTCCTGGCCGAGCAGCACCTCCGCACCTTTTCCGGGCGCATGGCTGAGTTCCCGGTCGAGATTGCGGTCCTCTCGCGGTTCGCCACGCGCAAACAGCAGTCGCAGATCATCGAGCGTCTGGCCGAGGGGGCCGTGGACATCGTTATCGGCACGCACCGGCTGGCCCAGGCCGACGTGCGCTTCGCCGACCTGGGGCTGGTCGTGATCGACGAGGAGCAGCGGTTCGGCGTCGAGGTCAAGGAGCGGCTCAAGCAGTTCCGCGAGATCGTGGACGTGCTCACGATGACGGCCACGCCCATCCCGCGGACCCTGCACATGGCCCTCCTGGGACTCCGCGACATCTCCAACCTGCAGACGCCGCCCGAGGACCGCCTCGCCGTGGAGACCCGGGTGTGCCGCTTCGACGGCGAGATCGTCCGCCACGCGGTGCTGCGGGAGTTGAACCGCGGCGGGCAGGTCTTTTTCGTCCACAACCGCGTGGCCGACATCGACAACGTCGCGCGGCGGCTCGGGCAGATCGTGCCCGAGGCCTCGATCCGCGTCGGCCACGCCCAGATGGCCGAGCACGACCTGGAGCGGGTGATGCTCGATTTCATCGACCACCGCTTCGACGTGCTGGTGAGCACGACGATCGTGGAGAGCGGCCTGGACATCCCCAACGCCAACACGATGTTCATCGACGAGGCCGACCGCTACGGGCTGGCCGATTTGCACCAGCTTCGCGGGCGCGTGGGGCGCTACAAGCACCGGGCCTACTGCTACCTCATGATCGACCCGGACAAGTACGTCTCGCCCAACGCGGCCAAGCGGCTCCGCGCGGTCGAGGAGTTCAGCGACATGGGGGCCGGGTTCGCCATCGCCATGCGCGACCTGGAGATCCGCGGGGCCGGCAACATCCTGGGCACCCAGCAGAGCGGGCACATCGCCCTGGTGGGCTACGAACTGTACTGCGACCTGCTGGAGCGGGCCGTCGCCCGGCTGAAGCGCCTGCCGCCGAAAACCTCGGTCGAGGTGGACATCGACCTGCCCTGCGAGGCCTACCTGCCCAAGACCTACGTGCCCGACCTGCGCCTGAAGATCGACCTGTACCGGCGCCTCGCCCGGGCGTCGCAGGAAGAGGACCTCAGGGCATTCCGTGCGGAGCTGACGGACCGCTTCGGGCCCCCGCCGCCGGTGGTCGAGCGCCTGTTGACCCTGGCCGAGATGCGGATCGCGGCCCACCGGTGGTGGATCCACGCGATCCACCTGGAGGACCGGTACGTGGTGTTCAAGTACCGGGCGGAGCCGCTGGCCCGCCAGTTGGCCACCGTGAGCAAGGGGCGGCTACGGGTGGTGGACAAGGAGAGCGCGTATCTACCGCTAGCCAAAGGACTTGTGGATTCCGATGGAATCCTGCACGATGTGAAATCGCTGTTGCAGTCCGGTTGAGGATGCCACTATAATCCCGCCGCCCCGCGTGGGGCGGGTTTTCAACCTGCCGGTCCTGTTCAGCGTGGGGCAGGTTTTCAACCTGCCAGTCCTGTTTAGCGTGGGGCAAGTCTTCAACCTGCCAGTCCTACCGTCGGGGTGACTTGGCAGGTTGGAAACCTGCCCCACATCTGGAATGCCAGTCGTGCAGCGCCACCTTTACGCGGTCTTGCTGTTTGCGGCCACGACATTGGCCGTGACCTTTTGCCTTCGGCCCCATCTCGGGGTGGCGCTGATGGCCAAGGCGGGTACGCTGCTCGATGAGGGGACGCTGCCGCCCGGGACGCCTCCGGCCACAGCCAGGACGCCTGGGAATTCCAACGTCCCGCCGGCGCGGCCGTCGGCAGGCGGTCGCCCCGCGGCGTGGCCGGTGCAGGCCGACGATTCCGATCAGGCATGGGAAGGCGAGGTCGAGCCGTACCAGCCGCCCGACGACCGACGGCGGCCCGACCCCGCGCCTCAGCGCCAACCCCCACCCCTAACGCCGCCCAATTGGTGGCCCGATCGGCCACCGCTTGCGCCATCCCAGCCCGCGCCGCTCCGGGACGATCGCAAACTGCCGGCCGGCGGGCCGTCGGCGATCGCGCCGGAGGGCGAATACGAGCCTTGGCCGCCGCGGGCCGCGCCCGATCGTTTCGCGCCGCAGACGCCGGCGCCGCCCTATCGCAGCTTGTACTCGGCTTCGCCCCAGCCGGAGCCGCCCCCGCGCCCGAGGCCTCCGGGAGGCCCGGTGACGGTCCTTCCAACCGAAGAGGCGCCGCGCGGGCCCGGGGCGCCGGGCGGAGAGGACGGCAAGCCGGTGGACGCCAATCCGTGCGAAGGCGCGCAGATCGTCGCCCGGGTCGGGACCCAGGCCGTCCTGATGAGCGACGTGTGGGTTGCGGCCGAGCAGGTCCTGGCCGCCATGTACCACCGCGACAAGGAGAAGATCAAGGAGAGCCTCGGCCAGATCACGCCCGAGACGATCGCCCAGCAGCGCGATGCCCTCGTGCAGGCCCAGTTCCAGGGGCTCGTCGGCCAGTTGGTGCAGAACAAGCTCGTCTACTACGACGCGATCAGCACGATCCCGGCGGAAGGCCAGAAGAACATCGAAGAGCAACTGGGCAAGATCTTCGAGAAAGGGGACTTGCCCAGGCTGATGGAATTCTACCAGGCCAAGTCCCCGCGGGAGCTCGACCACCTCTTGATGGCCGGGGGCACGTCGGTCCAGCGCCACCGCCGCGCGTTCATGGAGCGGACCCTCTCCTCGCAATGGGTCGCGTCGAAAATCAAGATCAACGAAGAGGTCGGCCACGAGGAGATGCTGGCCTACTACCAGGAGCACGCGGCCGATTTTGAGCGCCCGCTCCGCGCACGGTGGGAGCAGATCGCCGTGCGAACGTCGAAGTACCGGAGCCGCGAAGAGGCCCGGGCGGCGCTTGCCCGGGCGGGCAACCAGGTCCTCGACGGCCGGCCGCTGGCCGACGTGGCCCGCGAGATGTCCGACGGCGCCACGGCGGCCCAGGGCGGAGGGCGCGACTGGACCACCAAGGGAAGCCTCGTGTCGAAAACGCTGGACGAGGCGCTCTTCGCCCTGCCGGTGGGCCGGCTCAGCCCCATTCTCGACGACGGCGAGTGGCTGCACATTGTCCGGGTCGTCGAGCGCGAGGACGGCCAGCGGACCCCGTTCGAGGATGCCCAAGTGAAGATCCGCGAGGAGATTCGCAAGCGGCGCGACCGCATTCAGCAGCAGGCCTTTGTGGACCGGCTCCGCGAGCGCGTCCCGGTATGGACCATCCTCGACGAGCGGACCGCCCGTCAGCAAACCCCGGGACAGGGCCTATAACGTCCCCGTGGGGCAGGTTTGCCACCTGCCATGCGCCCTCGTGGGGCAGGTTTGCAACCTGCCATGCCTATGCACCGACCGGCCATCGTGGCCCGCGCCGCGCAGACTGGGTGTCTGCCCCACTCGCGGCCTGCTCGGCGACCTCCCTCGCGGCGATTTCGTCGAGAAGCAAGAGTGAAGACGGTGACTCCAAGGCCAGCGCAATGCACTCCGACTCGCCGGGGTGAAGTTCACGTGTCAACGTCGCCACCTGAACCGTGTCCGCGGGATTCCGGAGGTGAAAGAACGGCGCCTTCCATGCGACGGCGGCCTTGGGGAATAGCTCGCTCTTCGCCTGAAGCTCATCCACAACGGCCTACGGCACAATCACCTCGCCGAACAGATCGCGCAGGAGCCCGACACGATCAATTTCGGCGAAGTTGATGAGCGGCGTCGTATTCGCGATGACTAACCGTTCTTGCGCCATGCCGCCAGGTGCTCCAAGTCCTTGGCATAGTCCTCCGCGCCGTACTGCTGGTAAACGCCCCGCTCGCCGAGAACGTACTGGAACTCCGCCTTCGACAGTCCCGCAATCCGGCAAGCCCCGGCGCCAGAAGTCAGCCCTTCGCGATAGAGCTGGATCGCCAACTTCAACTTCAATTCCCGTTCGAGGCGGTCACGGGGCATCTTCGCCCCCGCCAGGGCCTCGCCGGGGATCGTGATCGAAATGTCACGCACGGACGCCCCTCCTGTCGAGGATTCGGTCTTCGCGTCTCTCGGGTTCCGTCGCGACCCCGTGGTGTTCTACGGCTTTCGGCTCCGGCGTGCCAACTCACTTCTCAAACGGATTCCGCGAGTTTCCCGCAGCCCCGCAACGTTGCACGCGATGATTGGCTCTCCCGACACTCAGCCGGACGATCGTCTCCAGCCGCTTCGGGGCGGTCGCGCGCGGGTCGCTGATGTGAATCCCGTGCGTCGGGGCCGGATGACTCCGGTCCCCGGAGGCGCACATATCCCAGCCATTGTGGCTCCGGAAGGACTGGGCAAGGCCCTGCACTCTCACACATCCACCGCGGGCCGGCCCAGGTAGAGTTGCAGTATCTGGCTTTGCACTTTGATCGCCCGGATGAGCACCCACACCTGGTCCATGGTGAAATTGGCGGGGTGGGCGGCGGCCAGGGCCTCCAGTTCGGCCGTCATGGCGGCGTGCTGGTCGGATGCTGCCTGGAGCCTCATGCCCATCTCCTGCCACGCTCGGCTGAGCCGATTCTGGTCATCCAGGTCGCCGAGGTTATCGACGGTGTTGGCCAGCAGAAGGCACAGCCGGGCAACGTCGCGGGGCATTGCCTGGGGCTCCAACTGCTGGATGCGTTTGGCCAGTTCGTGGCATTGCATGGGCGCGGCTCCTGGTCGGCCTGGAGGTCGTGTCGAAAAGAACATCCCCCGCGCCTGCCCTAGGAATCGATCGTTCCCCAGTGCCGTGGCAGGCTCGCCTGGCCGGAGCACGAAGGCTCCACCTCAACTCTACATCACGCCCGCAGCCCGTGCTTGGGCCGACCGCAGGGTGCCCGGCTTGCTCAAAGAGCCATGCCCCCCCGATGACGGGCCGCTCCCCGCCGCCGCTTGCACGAAGTCGGGTCGTCCGCGGCGCGGCAACTGCGCTAATTTCGCTCGCCGGCGGCACGCGGACTCTCCGCGACTGGCTCACTTCGGCCGGCGACATTGGGGCCCGGGCTCCGGCAATGCGGGCGTGGTTCGGTGGTGTCCTGGTCCTTGAGAATTCGTGGCAGTCCGGCCGAATTGTGGCCCAAGCCGCGGGATTCCAGCACTCGCGAAGGCTTGCGGCCGATCGTGCCGGGCGATCGCGCAACCGGGAACGGAGGGTCGCCGCGCTTGGAACTGCACGGGCCCGGCTTCTGAAAGATGCCCGGTCCGCTTGGCAATCGCGTGGAACGACAAGAGGAAAACCCCAGCCGGGGGCCCGGATGTGCAAGAACGCAAAGGCGTTGACCAGACCCCACCGTGGACGCAAAGCTGCAAAACGGGCCCGATTGTTGACGAGACGAGCGCGAGGGCCGCGCGGGCGGATCAGGGATCGCACGGGGGCGTGGCGTGATTGCCGAGGTCGGTCGGCGGTCTCATGCCCTCGACTGAGGTCTCTGCGGCAAATCGGCCGCCTCGGGGGGCGGGGGGAGACGCGGCGCCTCGGGCGCCTCGGGCGGCGGAGGCGGGATCTCCTCGCCGGGTGCCCGGCTTGGGCCGAGCGCGGGCATGGGCGGGGCCGCCGACGCCGGGCCCTCCGGGCCGATCTCGCCCGGATCGACCCACACGCCGCGGGCGTCGAGCTGCATCGTGCCCAAGCCGAAGTCGAGGTTCATGCGGTCGGCCTCGTAGTCCACCCACACGCCCAGGAACGTGTTCTGCTGGTTGAGGAGGTCGGTGAGGGCGTCGACGAGGTCGCGGGCGGCGTTGGCCCCGAGCTTGAGCGTGGTGGCGCCGGGGGCCGCGGCAGGGGAACGCTCGAGGTTCAGCCGGGCCACGTCCACCCGGGTGATGGCCACGAAGACGGCCGCCCGGCGGACCTCGAAATTCAACTGCCCGAGCTGGATCGCGCGGAGCAGTCCGCGGAGGTCCTGGTCCACGCGGTCCTCGTAGGCATAGTAGTCGCGCCTCGCCCGCTGGTAGGCGATCAGCGCCTCGCGGTAGTCGTTGCGCTCGACCAGCCGGGTGAGCGGGGCATCGAAGGCCAGGCCGACGCGGAGCCGGCCGTTGGCGCCGCGGAACTTGACCGGGTTGTCGCCCACCGTGCCCAGGTCGCCGCTGAAGGTGAGGTCCAGGCCGCTCTTGAGCCGGTTGGCCTCGATCTCGATCTGGCGCCACTTGTCGACCAGGGCGGCGCGGACGTTCATCCAGTCGAGGCGGTGGTCGCGGGCGATCTCGAAGGCCCGATCCGACTCGAGATCGACGGGGACGAGGGTGGCCGTGTCGAGCCGCGCGCGGGCCTGCACCAGCGACAAGCGCAGCAGCAAACCCGACAGAGCGCTGACCTGCTCGGTGATCTCGGCGCGGACCTGGCCCAGGGGCGTGCCGGCCTCTTCCGCCCGCTGGAGCACGATCTCCAGGTCGACGAGCGTCGAGGTGATCTGCTCGTCGAGGTGGGCGAAGTCGTGGTGCAGGCTGATGACCCGGCGGTCGAGCGACTCGATGTCGCCGACGTTTTCGATCTTCTCCTGCTGCAGGCGCCGCGGGGCCGCCACCCGGCGGAGGTTTTCGCGCCGCGCCGGCAGGGCCTCGCGGAGCAGCTCCTGGTCGTGCCGCACGGTAGCCAGCAGACCGAAGCACGCCTGGCGGATCGCGGTCAGGCGCGGCCGGGTGTCGAGCGGGATGTCGTGCTCCGGGTCGCGGAGCTTCTCGAGGAGGCTGGAAACGTCCTCCTGCGTCCGCGTCGTGGCGGGGTCGATCAGGTCGAAGCGGCCGAGGAGCGGGTCGCGTGCGGCGACCTTCAGGTCCGGCGGGAGCCCCAGGGTGATCTTGTACCCGTCGAGCCGCGACTCGTAGGCGGCCACGTTGGCCAGGAGGGAACTCTGCGCGTTGAGCAACTGCTGACGGGCCAGGTCGACCTGGTAGCTGTTGTCCAACAGCCCGGCCTCGAAAAACGCCTGGAGCCGGTTCATGCTCTCGCGGAGGGCGGCGACGTTGGACCGCTGGTTGCGGATGCGGACCTGTTCCTCCAGGATCCCGTAAAGGCCGCCGGTCGTCCCCACGCCGCCGGTGGTGAGGGCGACCGCCAGCGGGCCGGCGTTGGGGAGCGGGCCGGGATTGCGCCCGGCGATGATCTGGGTGTAGAATCCCCGGCGGTAGTGCTCCATCTGGCGGATGTTGGCCAGCAGGGCCCGCTCCGACTCGGTCAGCGCCTCGAGCGCCACGGCGCGGCCGCCCGCCCGAAGGAGCGGCTGCAAGAGCGAGAAATTGAGCACCGTCAGCGTCGAGTTGGTGTCCGGCCCCGAGAACTGCCACACCAGGGAATTGGCCACGCCGGTCACGAGCTCGCCCCCGGTGGCCAGCAGGCGGTGGGCCTCCGCGCTGGTGTCGGTTTGCAGCAGGCTGCTGGAGGTCCCCCCCGCGCGCACGCGCCCATCGGCCGTAAACACGGTCGAGGTCCGGCCGAAGAACTGCACGTCGAAGCGGAATCGCTGGTAGGTCACGTCGAGGGCCGTCAGGTACAGGTTCTCCAGGGCTTGCTGGTACTCCCGGGAGTTGAGCAGCGCAAGCTCCATGGCCGAGTCGCGGTCGAGCACGACTGCGCCGCGATCGTCGAACGCGAGGAAGTCCCTCCAAGCGGGATTCTCCACCTCGCTCGTTACACCATACTTGCGCCACGCGCACGAGCCCCGCTTGCCGTCGACGCACCGCATGAGCTGGTGCGAGGCCGGGTCGTCGGGCGGCATGGGAGGGAAGTCCGGGTTGTTCGGGTCGTACATTCGCGACCGCGGGTCGGGCTGGATGGTGTAATCGCACAGGGGCCAGCGCGGATCGTCGGCGGCCGACTCGACCACGCCGTACACCTCGCGGTCGGCCTGGCGGCGATAGAACTTGCGGCTGCACCCCGCCGCGGCGCCCAGGACCAGCGCCGCCACGACCATCGACCGCCAGGGCCCGACCGCGCGCATCATCCGGCCCTCCGTTGACGTGCAGGGCCCTGCGCGGTTGCGGGCGCAGGGGCCTGGTGGAGGAGGGCGACGAGCTGTTCCAACATCCGATGCAGGTTGGTCAAATCGGCGGACGCGACGCGGCGATCCATGGCCGCCGCCCAATCCGACAGGTCGGCGGCGACCCCCGCGAGCAAGGACTGGCCGGCCGGAGTGAGCTGCCAGAGCTGGCGGCGGCGGTCGTTGGCGGCCCGTCGCCCCTGCAAGAGCCCCCTCCCTCGAAGTCCCTCCACGACCGTGCTGACGAGGGCGGGCGACACGGCCAGGATTTGGGCCAACTCGGTCTGCCCCAGGCCATCGGGTGGGGCATGGCGGCACACCACCAGCGTCGAGAACTGGGAGTCGGTCAGGCCCTGCCGGCCAGCCAGCGGTCCGATCGCGGCCCGCAACAGCCGCCCGCAGACCGTGAGCTGCTCGGCCAGCTCGATCCATCGGCCGGGGCCGGGCGAGAGAGAGCAACTTAAAGCGGCCAAAGGACTAAGCCCCATAAGCGTCCATGCTCCGGGTATTGCGCGTGGCGTGGTCGCAGTCCTTGTGGGGGGGTGGCGATCTGCCAAGTCCCGCGGCTTTGGACCGGAAGTTTAGCCCCTAGACCTTTCGGACGTTCAATCGTTCAGACTTGAACGATTGTTCCGGCAGAGGGGTGCCAGCGGCCGGTTTCTCGCCCGAAACCAATGCCGCAGGATATGTTGCGAAAACCCATAGCCGCGACCGAACCTTGACACCGCACGGAGCGCCGAATACCATCGACCTTATAGGAAGCCCGAGTCGATTGCCGCAACCCGGTGTCAGGGGAGGATGCCGGTACTGCCACGCCTCTTGCACCTTGGTCCCATGAACATCTGGAACAAGATCCTCCTGGGGTTGATCACGCTCGTGTCCTTGGCCTTCTTCTACATGGCCGCGCGGACCCTGAAGACGCACCAGGCGTGGCGATCCACGGCCAATGCCTACGAGAAGGCCCTCCAGCAGGCTCGGCAGGAGCAAGAGAGGCTGGCCGAGGGCGGTGAGGTGGATGGTCAGTTCCGCAGGGGACTGCGCCAGGTGCGGCTCGCCTTGGACATGGCGATGAGGGAACGGGGGCGCGTCTGGAAAGCGCTGCCGTCGGGCAGGCCCACGCCGCAAGGCCCGGACGGCTCCTTCGAGGTGTTGGTCAAGGTGGACGCCCCCGAGCGCCAGATCACCGTGAAGATGATTCTCTACGTCTTCGAGGAGGAGTTGGCGATCCGCGGCGGCAAGTACCTTGGCGAGTTCAAGGTGGAGGGGGTCGACGAGGCCCAGAAGCAGATCACGCTCAAGCCGACCCGGCGCATGGAAAAGGCCGAGTACGATCGGGTGGTCGCCAGCAACACCGGGTGGTTTCTGTACGAGCGCCTGCCGTTGGACAGCCGCGACCTGTTTGCCGGCATGACCGAGACGGAGCTTCGCGAGGTCCTTCCCGAGAGCGTGCTGCCCGAGTTCCTCAAAGACGGCAAGCCGTGGGAGCAGGGCGATCCGGAGGATTGCCTCGATCCGAAGACGAAGCTGTACGTCCGGCAGCCGGTCGACTTCGAGCGGGCCCTGGCCTTTGAGTACATCAGGCACTCGAAGCTGGTCGACCAGAACCGGTGCGCCACCACGAACCTCCAGACGGTGACGAATGCCTTGACCACCGCCGAGGCCGACCAGAAGCGGCACGAGAAGGAAGTCGCCGACACCAAGGCGGAATTGGCCAAGCTGGAGTCGGAGCGCAAAGCGCTGGAAACGCACCTGGGCGAGGTCGTGCAGCGCCTCGCCGAAACGGAAAAGAAGATTGCGGCCTCGATCGCGCAGATCCAGTCGATGGTGGGCGAGATCGCCCGCATCCAGCTCGAAGCCACCCGCAAGATCAACGAGCGGACCCAAGCGGCGATGCAGGCGGGCGCAGGGAAGTAGCCGCCAGCAGCCGGCAGCGGCCGTATTCCCGCTCGATGGCGTCGAGATCATAGCGGTCGCCGGTGGCCCGATAAGCATCCATGAACGCTTCGCCCACCGTAGGAGCGACTCCTTCCAGGAGAAAGCACCTCCTTGGCCGTCCACTTCTACCAGGAATACGGCTGAGCCTGAGACTTGTTACACCCGGACGCGAGGGGTGCAAAAAAGAAGCCCGTCTCGCACGTGAGACGGGCTTCCATGACACCAATTGGAAAATCGTTCGGAAAAAGGGTCCAGAGTTGAGTCTCCGTTGAGGAGCCGAACGCGGGCCCCTCAACCTAAGACGGCCGGTGGATTCTGCATGGCTGCCCTCCCGTTGCAGAGGTCAGAACAACACAACAGCCTGCCAGCGGCAGCCAAGCTTATTATATCCACCATGCTCTATAAGCAAACCCCGCTTCGGTCCGCGGCAGGTGATGAAGTGCGGCTTTATTCGCAACATCCCGTGAACTAACAGGTTGCGGCGATTCACACACGAGGCGCGCCAACTGGACACTTTGGTGGATGGAGGCCGAACCCTTGCCTTCAACCCGCCGCCCGGGCCGCCGCGACCATGGCCTTCATGTTCTCCACCGGCACGTCGCGGGGGTTCATCTCGCCCGTGGCGAACAGGTAGCCCCCGCCAGCCCGGCCGATCCGCACGAGCCGCTCCGTCTCGGCGGCCACTTGGCCGGGCGTGCCGCGGAGCAAGACCTCGATCGGGTCGAGGTTGCCGCTCAAGCAGACCTTGCCCCGCAGGGCCGCCGCCGCTTCGGCCAGGTCCGCGCCCGGGCCGCAGTTGATGATGTCGGCCCCGGTCTCGACCTCGGCCAGAAGATACGGCACGCGGATCTCGCTGTTGTGCAGGTGGACCAGGGCCCCGGCGGCATGGCACTTCTCGACGAGCCGCGCGCAGGACGGCAGGGCCAGGCGGCGATACTGATCGAGCGAGAGCATTCCGGAGAAAGCGTTGCAGTCGCCCACCCAGACGGCGTGCGCCCCGGCCTCGACCTGGGCGGCCACGTATCGGCCTTGCAGTTCCACGAACAAGTCGCACGCCTCGGCCAGAAGCCCCGGATCGGCCAGTCCCAGCATCATCGTCTCTTCCAGCCCAAACAAGAGGCCCACCGAGCTAAAGGGCGCCGCGCAGCTCCCCTCGACGAGCACACGGTCGCCGAATCGCTCGCGCACGAGTCGCAGGGCCTTGAGCTTCTCGGGCATGCGCCCGTCGGTCCGCGGGTCGGGGATACGCAGGTCCTTGAGCGTCTGGCGCGTGGCGGGCAGGTAGTCGCGCGTGGCGCGAAGGATGTTGTCGCGCCCGTGCGTGCCCACGCCCAGGGGCTCGAACTCGAAGCAATCGTCCACCTGGAGCCACGCCCAGTCGTAGTCGAACTCCTCGATGGCCGCGATCCACACCTCGGCCATCTTGGCGCCGTCCTGGCACACCTGCTCGTAGGTGTAGCGGCCGTGCCACTTGACGTCGAATTCCTCGCTGCACGCGAAGACGGGGAGCCGCGCGGGCCGCCCCAGCGCCACCGCTTCGCGCACGTCGTCCAGTAGACCGTCGTAGGCCATGATGGGGCTCCTTGTTCAACCGTGGGGCAGGTTTCAATCATTTGACCCGCCGCTGAGCCGTGGGGCAGGTTTTCAACCTGCCAAGGGCGCAAGAGGTGGCGGACTGCCGTAATAACATGACGACTGGCAGGTTAGAAACCTGCCCGACTTATGCTTTGCGTGCCGACCAGGCTTCGGCCGTGTCGGGGAAATGGCCCACGTGCCTGACCCCCTTGCGGGCCCCGGCCATCCATGGGGCCACCGCGTCGCGCCACCGGGCGTAGTGCGGCGTCTCCTTGTGGGCGTTCATGCCGGCCTCGTCCCGCCACACCTCGTAGAGGATGAACCGATCCGGGTCGTCGGCCTGCTGGAGGACGTCGAACCGCAGGTTGCCGGGCTCCTGGATCGTCGCCCGGGCGTTCTCGAGACTCGCGCGGAGGAAATCCCCGCGGTGCTCGGACTTGACGTGAACGTGGACGCAGACGCAGATGGCTTGCACGGCGGCTCCTTCGCTGATTGCTGGGCGAGTCGGTAGGGTGGGCCAAGCGCAGCGCCGGCCCACCCACCGATTGTTGTGAACGTGACTATG
>WBZO01005295.1_pt1 | contig 13231 bp, 9 predicted proteins | sample 5204261 | NCBI WGS metagenome assembly WBZO01 (sample SAMN12412400, study PRJNA552823) | activated sludge metagenome | isolation source: activated sludge from anammox sidestream of wastewater treatment plant... | place: USA: North Carolina | collected 2017-09
CGGTATGATCGCATGTCATCACCTGGTGACTGGGTGAATGGGTCACCGTGGTGACTCGATTGGAGCATATCAATGTTGCACGCGCGCTTCACGACCTCCGAAGGGAACTTCCGCATTCGGCTCTTCGACGACAAGGTGCCGAACACCGTTGCGAATTTCGTCGGGCTCGCCGAAGGGACGAAGGAGTTCGTCGATCCGAAAACCGGGCAGAAGGCGACGCGGCCGTTCTACGACGGCCTGATCTTCCACCGCGTGATCGACAGCTTCATGATCCAGGGGGGCGATCCGCTCGGCACCGGCACCGGCGGGCCCGGGTACCGTTTCGCCGACGAGTTCCACCCGACGCTGCGCCACGACAAGCCGGGCATCCTCTCGATGGCCAACGCCGGCCCGAACACGAACGGCAGCCAGTTCTTCATCACGCTGGTGCCGACGCCGTGGCTCGACGATCGCCACAGCGTCTTCGGAGAGGTCGTCGAGGGCATGGACGTCGTCTCGAAGATCGGCGCCACGCAGACGCGCAACGATCGGCCGGTCACGCCGATCACGATCGAGTCGGTGACGATCGAGCGCGGCTGACGGCCGGGGCGCGGTGACCGGCGTGGCTGAACTGCGGGTATGATCGAAGGTTCACACCATGCTCAGAGCCGGAATCGTCGGGCTGCCGAACGTCGGCAAGTCCACGCTGTTCAACGCGGTCACGCGCACGCGCAAGGCCGAAGCCGCCAACTACCCGTTCTGCACGATCGATCCCAACGCCGGGATGGTCACCGTGCCGGACCCTCGCCTCGCGGTGCTCCAGGCGATCGCGAAGACCAGCGTCGTCATACCCGCGGTCATCGAGTTCGTCGACATCGCCGGGCTCGTGAAGGGCGCGAGCCAGGGGGAGGGGCTCGGGAACAAGTTCCTCACCCACATCCGCGAGGTCGACGCCATCGTCCAGGTCGTGCGCTGCTTCGAGGATCCCGACGTGCACCACGTCGCGGGAAGCGTGGATCCGGTGCGCGACATCGAGGTGATCAACACGGAGCTGATCCTCGCCGACCTCGAGACGGTGCGGAAGCGCCGCGAGCGGGTGTCGAAGGACGCGAAGCGGGGCGACAAGGCGGCGCACGCCGAGGAGCCGGTGCTCGCGCGCGTCGAGGAGACGCTCGACTCCGGCAAGCCGGCGCTCACGCTCGCGCTCTCGCCCGAGGAGAAGGCGATCGTGACGCCGCTCTTCCTCCTGACGATGAAGCCGACGATCTTCGCCTGCAACGTGAAGGACTCCGAGCTGGCGGCCGCCGACGACAACCCGTACGTCCGTCAGGTGCGCGAGTACGTGCGGACGCACCTGGCGTGCGAAGCGGTGGTCATCAGCGCGCAGATCGAGAGCGAGCTGATCGACCTCTCGCCCGAAGAGGCCGCGGAGTTCCTGAAGGAGCTCGGCGTCGCCGAGAGCGGGACCGGCGCGCTCATCCGCGCGACCTATCACCTGCTGGGGCTGCGCACCTTCTTCACCGCCGGCGAGAAGGAAGTGCGCGCCTGGACGATTCACGTCGGCGACACCGCGCCGAAGGCCGCCGGCGTCATCCACTCGGACTTCGAGCGCGGCTTCATCAAGGCCGAGACTGTCGCCTACGACGACCTCGTCGCCTGCGGCTCGACCGCCCACGCGCGCGAGAAGGGGCTCTACCGCATGGAAGGCAAGGAGTACGTCGTGCAGGACGGCGACGTGATGCTCTTCAAGTTCAACGTCTGACGGCGCGCGCGGCGGACCTGAAGGTCCGCGGCTACATCACTCAATAGATCTCTACTGAAGGTCCGCGGCTAGCTCACGCCGTAGATCCCGCCGAACTTCGTCCGCACGTACCGGACGAAGGGCCCGACGTCGATCCGGTCGCTTCCGGTCGCCAGCGTCAGCGTCTCCTTCGGCGTGAACTTGCGGCCGTGGCGGTGCAGGTGCTCACGCAGCCAGTCGCGCAGCGGCGCGAAATCCCCCTCCGCGATCCGATCGTCGAGATCGGGAATCGCCGTCCGCACCCGCTCCCAGATCTGCACCGACACGATGCTGCCGACGACGTAGGTGGGGAAATAGCCGACGTAGCCGAGCGACCAGTGCACGTCCTGCAGCACGCCGACCCCGTCGTCGGGAACGTCGACGCCGAGGTACTCTTTCATCCGCGCGTTCCAGGCCTCCGGCAGATCGTCGAGACGAACGGTTCCCGCGAGCATCTCCTGTTCGAGCTCGAAGCGCAGGATGACGTGCAGGCTGTAGGTCAGCTCGTCGGCCTCGACACGGATGAATCCAGGCTGGACCTTGTTGATCGCGCGGTAGAACGTCTCGAGATCGACACGCCCCATCGCCTCGGGGAAGGTCCGCTGCAGCTCCGGCAGGAAGAACGTCCACGCCGCGCGGCTGCGTCCGACGAGGTTCTCCCAGAGACGGCTCTGCGACTCGTGAATGCCGAGCGACGTGCCGCGGCAGAGCGGGGTCCGTTCCAGCGACGGGCTGATCGCGTGCTCGTAGAGGCCGTGTCCCCACTCGTGCATGCTGCCGAACAGCGACGGCGCGAGGTTGTCGGCGTAGTAGCGCGTCGTCAGACGGATGTCGCCCAGGCCCATGTTGCTCGCGAACGGATGGGCCGTCGGGTCGAAACGCCACGCCCCGTCCGAGTAGCCGAAGCGCCGCAGGATGGACAGGCAGAACGCCCGCTGCCGATCAACCGGGAAGTCGCCCTTCAGGCAGCTGTCGTCGACCGCGTCATGTCGCGTGGCGATGGCGGCAATCAGCGGCACGATCGCGTCGCGGAGGGCCGCAAAGAGGGTGCGGACCTCCGAGGTCGGCATGCCCCGCTCGAACTCGTCGAGCAGCACGTCGTACGGGTCGCCGCTCCACTCGAAGCAGTCGACGTAGCGCTTCTTCAGATCGATCGTGCGGCGGAGATGCGGCAGGAACGCGCCGAAGTTCTTCTCCGCGCGGGCGGCCGCCCAGGCGTCGCGCGCGAGCGACGATACGCGGCTCATCTCGGCGCGCAGCTCCGCCGGCACCCGCCGCGCCTTCTCGTAATCGATGCGCGTCGTGCGTATCAGGCTCGCCTCATCCGATTCGTACGGCAGCGATGCCTCGTAGGACGCCAGGTCGTCGAGCAGCCGGCCGATCGCGGGGCTGATGAACCGCTCGTGTGCAATCCGCCCGACGGTCGCAAGCTGCTCGGCACGCACCTGCGCGCCGTGCGCCGGCATCATGACCGCCTGATCCCAGCTCAGAAGCGACACGACCTTCGAGAGATCGTGGATGGCCGCCAGCTCCGCCGCGAGCGCCTCGTATCGTTCGTGTGACATGCGGCCCGTACTATGGCACACCACACCCCGTGCCTTCCGGCGGAGATGCCCCCTGCGCCCTCCGACTCGCCTCCGGTTCTGCCGATAACCGGCTGGAGGAGCTCTCGCATCGGTGCCATCGAGTGCAGTCGTACGTACAGCCGGGCGGATACATGAATCGCTGACGATTGCGGCCATCGCGGCGGCAACGCTGCTGTGCGGTCCGCGCGTGCACAGCGAGCCGGCGGCGCCGGGGCAGATCTCCGGCCACGTGACGCTGACGTCGCGTATGCGCGGCGTACCGATCGGCACCAACGCCTACGCCCCGCGCAGCGTCGTCGTACAAGGTGCTCCGGCGGCTCCGGAAATCCGCAGCGTCGTCCTGTATCTGAAGGGGGTGTCCCACCAGGGTCCGCTCCAGCCGATGCGGACGCAGATCAGGCAGGAGCACGAATCCTTCTCGCCGCGCGTGGTCGCGATCACCCGCGGTTCGACGGTCGACTTCCCGAACCTCGATCCGTACTTCCACAACGTCTTCTCGCTGTCGGGCGCGGCGACGTTCGACCTCGGACGCTATCCCGACGGCCAGTCGCGGTCGCGGCAGTTCACGAAAGCGGGCCTCGTGAAGGTCTATTGCCACATCCACTCGCAGATGAGCGCGACGATCGTCGTGCTCGATCACCCGTACTTCGCGCTGGCCGACCAGGAGGGACGGTTCACGATCCCGAACGTTCCGCCCGGCGACTACACGCTGGTGGGCTGGCACGAGCGGGTCGGCGAGCAGACCAGTCGAATCACCGTGAGCTCCGGCGAGACCGCCACCGCTGAAGTCTCGCTTCCGCTCGGGGACGCGCCGTGACGCCGAGCCGTCCGCCCCGGCTCCTCGTCAAGGCGATCGTCGTCACGTTCAGCACGGTCGCGGCGCTGCTGGTCCTGGTGTTCCTCGGCGTCCGCATGACGGTGCGCGATCAGGTCCGCCGCACGATCGCGCAGAACCTCGATTTGAGCCAGCGCATGCTCGCCGAGATCGAGGAGCGCCACCTCCACGAAGTGCGTACGCAGGCCGAAACGCTCGTCGAGAACCCGACGCTCAAAGCGGCTGTCGATACTTACGCCGCCGAGCACTCCCAGGGCCTGACCGACGCGAACGGCCAGCTCCTCGCGACGATGCAGCGGGAGCTCGACAAGCTGGCGCTGCGCGTGGAGACCGACGCCGTCGCGCTCTCGGACGTCGACGGCCAGCCGCTCGTCTCCGCGGGGCGCCTCTCCGCCGAATGGTCGCGCAGCCGCACCAGCATGCATCGCCCGCCGGAGGCGTTCGATCCGGCGGGCGTGTCGCTGGTGAAAGCAGGCGGCACCCTCTTCCGCGTCGTGCGCCTGCCGCTCACGCTCGACGACGGCTCGCTCATCGGATGGCTCGACCTCGGAAGCGCGCTCGACGACGGCTACGCGCAGGCGCTCGACCGGATGTCGCTCGCGCGGACCGCCATCGTCGACGACCGCACGATCGTGGCCGCGACCCTCACGCCTGGACAGCAGCGCGATCTCACCCTGGCGGTGCAATCCGGAGAGACGCTGCCGGACCCGATCGTGCTGGAGCACGAGGCGCACGCGCTGCGCGAGATCGCGCGGATCGGATCGGCACGCATCTACGCGCTCAGCTCGGTCGACGCCGCCGCCGCGGCGGCGCTCGCGCGGATCAACGCCGTGCTCGCCGTCGTCGCGATGGGCGCCTTCGGGCTCGCGTTCGTCGGGAGCGTCCTCCTTGCGCAGCGTCTGAGCCGGCCGATCGAACAGCTCTCACGCTCGCTCGAACGGATGGCCGCCGAGCGGGACCTGGCGACGCCACTGCAGACGACCGGGTCGAGCCGCGAGGTCGACCTGCTGACCACCACGTTCAACCAGCTGATGGCCTCCGTGGTCGACGCCGAATCGAAGACCGAGGCGGCGTACGCCGGCGCTATCCGCGCACTGGCGGCCGCGCTCGACGCGCGCGATCCCTATACAGCGGGCCACTCCGAGCGGGTGAGCGTGCTGTCGGTTGCAATCGGCCGCGTGCTGCGCCTGCCGGAAGCAGAGCTCGAAGTGCTGCGGCTCGGCGCGCTGCTGCACGACATCGGCAAGATCGGCATCCCCGATCACGTGCTGCGCAAGCCGGCGCCGCTCACCGACGACGAGTTCGCGCTGATCATGGAGCATCCGGTCGTCGGCGCGCGCATTCTCCGCACCATCCCGTTCCTCCTGCCGCACGTCGACATCGTCGAGCTCCACCACGAACGGCCCGACGGGCTCGGATACCCGAAGGGGCTGCGCGGCGACGACATCCCGCTGCTCGCACGGATCGTCCATGTCGCCGACGCGTACGACGCGATCACGACCGCCCGCGCGTATCGCGCCGCGCGATCGGGGGCCGACGCGCTGCACGAGCTGTGGCGGTGCGCGGGCACCCAGTATCACGCCGACATCGTCGGCGCGCTGGCGCGCGCCCTTCCGCGGCTCGCGCCGGTTGCCGCGAGTCAGCCGTCCGGCACGCGACAGGTCGCGACGGAGGCGATGAGTGCCTGACCGGTGTCGCCAGTTCGGACGCGGTCGCCGCGTCGCGACGACGGTGGCCGCCGGCGCGCTGCTGCTCGGCCTCGTCCGCGCCTCGTCCGCGCAGTCGCTGTCGCGCGTCAGCCTGGACAGCGTCGGCGCGATGGATCTCTTCAAAGGCGAAGGGACGACCGGACACCCGGGCGCGAGCATCGACATCAGCAGCGTCATCCGCGTCGGCGGCGGCTGGTCGGTCCACCTGCGCCCCTGGTTCTTCAAGTCGTCGGCCAACGGCTCGACCTGGAGCAGGGAGATGTACCAGGCGGCGGCGCGCTACGAGCGGCCCGGACGCGTGGCGCTGCGCGTCGACGCCGGGTACATCGCCTCGCCGATCGGCCTCGGCATGCTGGACATGCGCGCCGACATCAACCCGACGATCCTGCCGCACATGGGCTACATGGTCCCGATGCTGCCTTTCGACCCGAACGCGCCGTCGATGCCGGCGATCGCCGCGTCCTATCCGCTCGGCGCGAACATCACCGTGTCGGGGCTGCGGTGGGACGCGCGTGTGGCGCTCGTCAACTCGTCGCCCACCAGGCGGTACGCGCTGAACGCGACGGCCGGCAATCCGGATCAGACGCCGGTGCTGATCGCCGGCGGAGGCGTCACGCCGCGCGCGGGGCTGCGGTTCGGCGGATCGTTCGCGTCAGGACGGTACGCCACCGACGACGAGCTGAAGACGGCCGACGGCCTCGCCCGCGATCTCCGGATGGCGACCGTCGAAGCCGAGTACGCGTTCGGCTACACGAAGCTCGCCGGCGAATTCACGCACGAACGATTCGTGCACGGATCGCGCACGGCGACGGCGTCGACCTGGTTCGTCCAGGGGATGCAGACGCTCACGCCCCGGTGGTTCGCCGCGGCGCGGCTGGAACGGGTCAGCGCGCCGCCGCTCCCCTTCCCCGGCGCGCGCCGCACCTCCTTTGCGCTGGCGGAGACAACGCTCGCATACCGGCTGACGCCCGAGCTGATGCTCAGGAGCAGCGTCACGCTGCAGCGCTTCTACACCGCGAGCCGGCCGGATCGTCGCCTGGGCGCCCAGATCGTCTGGTCGCGCCGCTGGTGGTAGATCTGCCTCGGCCGGGTCCCGACGGCGAGGCCGGGTCTGAAGACCCGGCCCTACGTACGAAAAGCCGCGATCGTGCGTATGGGAAGCTACGGCACGATCGTACGTAGCGCCGGGTCTTCAGACCCGGCGGCGATGCCAGGCCAAGCCGGACGCCACAGGCGCTGGCGGCGGACCGTGACGCGGCGTCAGCGTCCGAAGACGATTGCCTCGCGCTTCAGCAGACGGGCGGTGAGCGCGACGAACAGCATCGCGCACGCGACGACGCAGACGCCGGCGAGCACGTAGAAGACGACACCCGGCGGCTTCCCGGCCAGTACATCCGCCGCCAGCGCGTACTGTCCCAGCACCGGCACCGGCGCGAGCCACGGTCGATCGTTCAACGGGTACATCGTCGAGATGATTCCGGGCAGCATCGGCAGCAGCATCAGCATGCCGAGGTACGACTGGGCCTCCTTGAACGAGCGCGCGAAGGTCGACGCGAACATCACGAGCGCGCTGAGAAACAGCGCGAGCGGCAGGATCAACGCGAGCAGGCTGAGGAGCTCGCCGTCCGTCACACGGAAGCGGATGCCCATGTCGTGCCACGGGACGCGCCGCAGCACGCTGATCGTCAGCACCGTCGAGAAGACCACGGCACAACAGCCGAAGAGCGAGGCGGCCATCCACTTGCCGGTCGCGAGGACGGCGCGCGGCACCGGGTTGAGCAACAACGGCTCGAGGGATCCGCGCTCGCGTTCGCCGGCGGTGGAATCGATCGCGATCTGCAGCCCGCCGGTGAGCGCAGCCAGGACGAGCAGGAGCGGGAGGATGCTCAACTGCGACGCGAGCCGCTGCTGCGAGCTCGAGACCTCGACCTCCTCGATGCGCAGCGCGCTGGCAACCCCCGGTGCCACCCCTCGCGCAATCAGGCGCAGGCCGCCGGTCTGGCTGGAGTAGGCCGAGATCAGATTGCGGACACGCGTGACCTTCGGCCGGGCGCTGTCGCGCGTCACGTCGCTGACGAGCTTCACCGACGCGGGGACGGCGCGCGCCATGTTCTTCGAGAAGTCCTTGTCGATGATGAGGACCACGTCCTCGTCCCTGCTGGCCACCGCCTGCTCGGCGTCAGCAGGAGGCGGCACGATGGTGATGCCGCTCTGCTGGCGCAGCCAGTCGACGAACGCCGGCGCGTACTCGACCCCCTCGACCGGCAGCGCGATCTCGTCGGCGCTCTTGCGCCGCTCGGCCGCGACGGTGAAGATCACGCCGAACAGAACCGGCGTGACCATCGCCGAGAACAGCAAGGACACGATCGACCGGCGATCGCGCGATCCGTCCAGCAGCTCTTTCCGGAACACGGCCCACGCCAGGCGAAGCCTCCGCATCACTCGATCGCCTCGGTCTCGAGGCCGGCGAGCGCCACGAAAGCATCCTCGAGATCGTCGGTCTTCGCCTGCCGCCGCAGGTCGTCAGGAGTGCCGCTGGCGACCACGGTCCCATGCGCGATGACGACGATGTGATCGCAGAGCGCGGAGACCTCCTGCATGATGTGGCTCGAGAAGACGACGCAGCAGCCGTCGCGGCGGAGCTGCCGGATGAGCGTGCGCATGGCGCGTGTGCTCATCACGTCGAGCCCGTTGGTCGGCTCGTCGAGGACGACGTTCCGCGGCGCATGGACCAGGGCGCGCGCGAGCGCCACCTTCGTCCGCTCCCCCTGCGAGAAGCCCGACACGCGGCGGTCCGCAATCGCGTCGAGCCCCAGCGCGCGCAGCAACGATTCCGTGCGTTCCCGCAGGACCGATGGCGCGACGCCGTGAAGCTCGCCGAAGTAGCGGATGTGCTCCCGCGGCGTGAGGCGGGGATAGAGGCCGCGCGAATCGGGAAGCAGCCCCATGATGCGCCGTGCGCCGATGGGATCGCGCACGACGTCGGTGCCGTCGACCTGGATGCTCCCTGCGTCGGGCGCGAGCAGCGCCGACAGGAGCCGCAGCGTCGTCGTCTTGCCCGCGCCGTTGGGGCCGAGCAGTCCGGTGACCGTCGCGTCACGCGCCGTGAAGGTGACGTCTCTCACCGCCTCGACATGGCCGAAGTGTTTGCGCAGGCGTTCGACGACGATCACCTCGACGTCTCCGGGCCGGTGTAGCTCGTGAAGAACGGCGGCCGCTTCAACGTCTCGAGACACGCGACGTCGAGCCCCGCGGCGCTGCCAGCGTCCAGGAACGCGGCCACCAGATCGCGGACGCAGCCGCGCATCAGCGCGATGTGACCGGCGCCCGGCACCACGACATGGCGGCTGTTCGACAATGACCGCGCCACCTGCTCGCCCCACGCCGGCGGCGTGACCGGATCGTTCTCGCCCGAGAGGATCAGTGCGGGCTTCGTCGACGTCACAGGCGCGTAGTAGTCGTTCGAGACCGGAGCCGTGGGCCAGAAGTCGCACGGCTTCATCCGCGTCTCGAACATCGCGTCGCCCAGGAACCGTCCCCGGCTTTCCCGCGTGATGTCGTCTGCCGTGATGCGCGGCATGTCCTCCGAGCAGACGACCGACAGGAACATCCCGTCGCTCATCGCCCCCTTCGGAAGCTCGGACGAGAACGCCAGCGTCAGCAGCCCCTGCACGTTGCCGGCGGCGGCGTCCGTGAGCAGCTGCGGCAGGAGCGACGCGACCTCCGGCGAGTAGAGCGACTGCATGACGATCATCGCCACCAGCCGCTGTGAAACGGGGAGCGTCAACGGTTTGCCGGTGCGCGGATGCGCGATCGTCACGCGCGGTTTCGCGGCGAGCTTCGTCCAGAGGTCGTCGACCGTCTGGCGAAGGTGCGGGTAGGCGCGTCTGCAGCCGGCGGCGTCGCGCTCGCAGTCGTCGATCAGGCGATCGAGCGCCCGCTGCCCGTCGCGCGCCATGTAGAGCGGCATGCGCATGTCGGGCGGCGCCACGCCGTCCAAGACGACGCTGCGGACTGACGGCTCGTGGCGCTCGAGGAAGACCAGCGCCGCTCGAGTGCCGTACGAGCCGCCCCACAGATCGATCGCGCCGTAGCCGAGGAAGCGGCGCACCTCCTCGATGTCGTCCATCGCCGTCGCGGTGGTGTAGAAGCGCGGATCGGCGTCGAGCTTCTCGAGGCAGTCGCGGAAACGGTCGACCGGATACTCGTCGATCGACTCGAGATCGTCGTCCTCGTCGTCGGTCGTGCAGTCGAGCGGGTTCGAGGCGCCAGTGCCGCGCTGATCGACGAGCACGATGTCGCGGTCGGTCTGGAACCGCCGGAACATCGGGATACGCTGCGCGGCCAGCGTCGCCGCGCCGCCGCCAGGACCGCCCTCGAAGACGAAGATCGGGTCGGGCTTCGGGTCGCGTCGGAGCGCCGGCGCGACGACGATCTTCAGATCGATCGTCCGCCCTTCCCTGGTCTCGCGATTCTCGAACACGCGATAGGTGCCGCAGTAGGCGTCAGGCGGCCCTTCGGCAATCGCGCACGGGTGCAGACGGTCGACGACGCCCGGCGGCGTGCGCGCACAGGCCGCACTCAGCAGGAGCAGGACCGCCAGCACCGCAGGACGCATGCGCCGCCCATTATATGAGCCGCGCAATCGCCGGCCGTTTCGATAAGATGCGCCGGTAACGGTGATCGCTGCACGCGGCTTCACGCGCAGCGCAACAGCGGCGCATCCTGACATGACGCGATCCTCCTCGCCCCATCGACCGATCGACGGGCTCGCCTATCCGGATGCGCTCGAACACGTGGAGGCGAGGCTCGTGGCCGAGCGCCGCCGACATGCGGGCCGCGCGGCCGATCGCCTGTCTTCGGAGCAGCTGCCCGACGACGCGATCGGGTTCGGTCTGTCCGGCGGAGGGGTTCGCAGCGCCACCTTCTGTCTCGGCGTGTTTCAGTCGCTCGCCCGCTCGCAGGCGCTGCGGCGGATCGACTTCCTGTCGACGGTGTCGGGAGGGGGATACTTCGGCGCGTTCCTCGGGCGTCTGTTCACGCGTCCCTGGATCTCCGGGCCGCCGGATGTCGAACAGGTGCTGGCGGGCGTCGAATGCAGCGAGACCGGTCCGACCGTCTCTGCCTGGGCGCCGCGGGTGTTCCGCTGGCTTCGCGACAACGGCCGCTACCTCGCGCCGCGTGGATCGGGCGACCTGCTCGTGCTCGGCGCGCTGCTGCTCCGCAACTGGCTCGCCATCCAGACGGTCCTGATCGTTTCGGCGCTCACGGCGTTCGCGTTCGCGCAGGTCGGCCGGATCGCGCTCGAACGGATCGCGGCGGCGGCGTCGACCGGCATGTCGGCCTGGACGGCCTGCGCGGTCCTCGGCGGCGGCAGGCTCGTCGCCTGGAGCCCGTGGCTGCTCACGAGCCTGGTGCCGCTGACGCTCGTCGCGCTGCCCGCCGGCTGGGGCTATTGGCTGGTCCAACGCAACGACGACGGCATGCGAGGCGTGCCGGCGATCGTCGGCGTGCTCCTCACGGCCGCTCTGGGCCTCGGCGGCGTCGTTCATTACATCGGCTCGCCGCATTCGGTGCGGCTGTTCGCGTGCGCCTTCGCGGCAGCGGCGGCGGCGCTCACGCTGCTCTTCTACGCCACGGGCGAAATCGTCGTGCGCGTCGTCCTTCTACAGCCCGACGCATCGGACGCCGATTCCGGAAACCGCCTGCGGACCGCGATGACGCGCGTGCTGAAGACCGGTCTCGTGTGCGCCGCGGCGCTGCTCCTCTTCGGCACGATCGACTCGGTTGCCGGAACGGTGTACACGGTGAGCCGATCGGGCGAGATGTGGCCGTGGATCAGCGGCGTCACCGCGACGTTCGCGGCGGCGGGCGCCTTCGCGCGGCCGCTCTACGTGCTCCTCGCGCCACGCGGCCGCGGTGCTCGACCGCGCATCGCGCAGTCGGTCCTGCTCTGGATCGCCGCGGTCGTCGTCGCCATCGTATGGTTGACGACAATCGACGTCGGCGCGTACGCGCTGCGATGGGGATTCGAAACGCCCGCGTGCACGGCGGCCGATACGGAACCGCTGCTCCCGCCGTTCCTCGCCGGATCGACCGTGGTGCTCGCGCTCTACACGCTGCTCTTCGGTCACACGCGGCGGTTCCTCAACCTCTCGTCGGTGCACGGCTTCTACACCGCACGGCTGACGCGCACGTTCCTCGGCGCGTCGAACGAAACACGGCTCGGCGCCGGCGGCTCGCCGGTTTCGGACACCGAGCATGACGACGACTGCAGCAGCGCGGCGTACTGGCAGTGGCCCATGCCAATGTCCGATCGGCCGGGTGTGGACGTGCCGCCCGGCGCCTCCCGTCCATGGCAGAAAGGCGGGCCGCTGCACTTCGTCAACGTCACGGTGAATGAGACCGTCGACGCGCGCAGCGGCATCCAGAACCAGGATCGCAAGGGCACCGGCCTTGCGGTCGGCCCATGCGGATTGAGCCTCGGCATCAGGCACCACCTGATGACGGACGGCGACGCGGCTTCCGGCGCGACGACGGTTGGCGGCGCAACGACGTCGGACACCCGTACGTGGCGAGTCTTTCCGAGCGACCCGCGCGCGCATCACGTCTTCCCGCCTGACGCGACCGCCGCTCCAGAGCCGTTGACGCTCGGACGATGGACCAGCATCTCCGGCGCCGCGTTTTCCACCGCCGCCGGCGCCGCGACGAGCGTTCCGCTCGCGCTGCTCTGCGGGCTGTTCAACGTGCGGCTGGGATACTGGTGGCACTCGCAGACCGGCTTCAAGGGACGATGGATCGAACGGCTGCTGCCGGTGCAGTCGGCGCTGTTCGCGGAGCTGCTCGCGCGCACGCACGGCACGGCGGGTCAGCTCTGGAACATCTCCGACGGCGGTCACTTCGAGAACATGGGCGGCTACGAGCTGCTCCGCCGCCGCCTGCCGCTCATCGTCATCGTCGACGCGGAGGCGGATCCCGACTACGCGTTCCAGGGGCTGTCGGATCTCGTGCGGAAGGCGCGCCTCGACTTCGAGGCGGAGATCAACTTCCTCGAGGGATCCGAGCTCGACGCCGTGCTGCCCGCCTCGGCGCGTCCGCACTTCGGCCCCGTCGAGGCGCTACGCCGCGCCAGGCGCGAGGATCGTTCAGGCGCGCACGCGACGCTCGCGCGTGTCTGGTACGGACGCGGCGAGCACGCGTTCGCCTCGTGGATGGTGTACGTGAAAGCGACGCTCGTCGGCGACGAACCGGAGGACGTCGTGCACTATCACCGGAGCCACCCGGATTTCCCGCAGGAGACGACGCTCGATCAGTTCTTCGACGAATCACAGTGGGAGAGCTA
>WBZO01005298.1_pt1 | contig 13227 bp, 11 predicted proteins | sample 5204261 | NCBI WGS metagenome assembly WBZO01 (sample SAMN12412400, study PRJNA552823) | activated sludge metagenome | isolation source: activated sludge from anammox sidestream of wastewater treatment plant... | place: USA: North Carolina | collected 2017-09
TGCCGCCCGAAATGGAGCGGATGTGGCAGAAGGAAGTCCAGCCCGAGCTCGAGCGGCGCTCCACCGGCGAGGTACTCGTGACCCGCACCATCAAGACGGTCGGGATCGGCGAGGGCACCGTCGACGAAATGGCGAAGCCCCTCTACGGCACCCCGGGCATCGGCATCGGCACTTACGCGCGCGCCGATGGCGTCCACCTCCGCATCGGGGCAAAGGCCCGGACGCGCGAGGAGGCCTGGGAGCGCATCCGCCCGGTGGAAGAAGAGATGGAACGTATCTTCGGCAGCGCGATCTGGGGCCGCGATGAAGACACCCTGGAGGGCTACATCGCCAGCCAGATGCACGAACGGAAGACCACCCTGGCGGTCATGGAGTCGTGCACCGGCGGCCTCATGTCGAACACGCTCACCGATGTCCCGGGCTCCTCGGACTATTTCACGGCCGGGTTCGTGACCTACCAGACACAGCAGAAAATCGACCTCGGTGTCCCGGCTGACGTCATCATCCAGTTTGGCGCGGTCTCGCCAGAGACGGCGAGGGCGATGGCCGAGGCTGCGCGCCAGAAGGCCGGAGCAGACTACGGCGTCGGTATTACCGGCGTGGCTGGCCCGGACCCGCAGGACGGCATCCCGCCGGGCACGGTGCATGTGGCCGTGGCCACGCCGGAGGGCGGCACCCACTCCTTGAGCATGACCATGAACCAGGGCCGCCAGGCGGTGAAACGCCGCGCCGTGACGACGAGCCTGCTGCTGCTGCGGAGGGCGCTGCTGGGCGAGCTGCGGTGACCCGCCCGGAAAACAGCAAGTCGGGAGATATGGCATGGCCGAAGTGAAGGTGTACTACGACAGCGTGGGTGAGACGCTGACAGTGTGGTTTGGCGATCCCGGGACCGCCGGTGTCTGCGAGGAGGCCGGAGACGACGTCGTGTTGATGAAAGACAAGGATAGCGCGGTCATCGGTTTCGAGAAGCTCAATTTCACGCCAACTGAGCTAGGCAAGCCAACCATCAAGGTGGAAGCTGGAGTTTCTTGAGGCTGCCCCTACGGACGCGCAGCGCTGAAACCAGGGGGACTGGTATGGCCGACATAGAAATCCACTACGCCAAAGGGACCGCCACCCTGGTCGTCTGGCGTGGTGATCCGGACTCGGCGGTCGCCCATCACCACACCGACAGCGATGTCATCATCATGCTGGACGCCAACGGCAATGCCCTGGGGATCGAGGTCCTTGAATTCCATCCCGGCGACGGTCCTTTGCGGGTCAGTCTTGACCAGGTCGACACCGGGCTGCCCAGGGCCCGCGCCTCGGCCTGATCGTTCTCGCGCCACAGACCGGCGGCCGTTCGCGCCAGACTGGCCAGCGTGCTGCCGCGAACGGGCTCCTGACCACCCCTGCGCACCCCCTCCATACCCCTACCCCCGCGGCAGGCCGAGCCCGCGAGTAGCGATGATGTTGCGCTGGATCTCGCTTGTGCCCCCCGCGATGGTCCGGGGTACGGTCGTCAGGTAGGTCAGCGCGAACTGCGCCTGCAACTTCGCCAGCGGCGAACCGGGCATGAGTTGGCCATGGGCGCCAAGCAGGTGCAGCCCCGTGTTCGCGATGCGCTGGTCGAGCTCACTCAGGAACAGCTTCAGCAGGCTGGCCTCCTGGTTCGGCACAGCCCCGGTGGCGAGCATGCTGGCCACGCGGTAGCTCAGCATCGTCACAACAGCCACTTCGACAGCGTGGGCCGCGAGCCGGTGGCGGTTCGCGGCCGAAGCGCGCACCCCGGAATCGCGTACGTACCCGCACAGGTCGTCGATGGTCCGCCGGGCCCCGCCGGCGTTGGCGATGTTCGATCGCTCCAGGTCCAGCGTCGTGGTGGCGAGGTACCAGCCCCGGTTGACCTCGCCGAGGAGGGCATCCGGGGGCATCCGCACATTGTCGAAGAAGAACTGGCCGAACCCCTTACGCCCGGCGATATTCAGCAGCGGCTGGAACGAGACCCCCGGCGATTTCAGGTCGAGCAGGAAGTAGCTGATCCCGCGGTGCTTCGGCGCGTCCGGGTCGGTCCGGGCAAGCAAGTACATCCAGTCGGCGTAGTGCCCATGGCTGGTCCAGATCTTGGTGCCGTTGAGGATCCAGTCGTCGCCGTCGCGGACGGCGGTTGTGGCGAGGCTCGCGAGGTCCGAGCCACTGCCGGGCTCGCTAAAGCCCTGGGCCCAGACGACGTCCCAGTTCGTGATCCCCGGCAGATGGCGTCGTTTCTGCTCCTCCGTGCCGGCAAGCATGATCGTGGGCCCCGCATAGCCGACCGCCGGGCCACGGGCACCGTTGGGAGCGCGCGCGTAGGCCATCTCCTCGCCAAAGACCAATTGCTCGACCGGCCCAAGCGCCATCCCGCCGTACTCTCGCGGCCATGCGGGCGCGATCCAGCCTCTGTATGCCAGCAGCTTGTTGAATGCGCGGAGGGCCGCCGGGTCTTCTTCCTCCGAGTACGGGAACCCTTCGAGGTCCGCGTGCATGACCGTGGCGAGCCACGCCCGCACCTCGGCCCGGAGCCGTTCCTGTCCCGCGGTCAGCCGGAAGTCCATTGCGCGGGAGTATAGCCGCTGGCTACTCGCCGGAAACGACCGCCTGAAGCGCCGGCAGCGCGTCGGCCAACCGGTGAATCCTCCGCACCCGTTCGGCCTCCACCCGGCGGTTGCGCTTCCAGTCGACCAGGAATACCGCCGGCACGAGTTCGGCCACCCAGAGGGCGGTAAACGGGTCGTCCTCGAAGTGGGCGATGGGTTGGAGTTCGGCCATCTTGCGCGCCTTGAACTGCGCCGAAGTCTCCTCCCACGAAGGCCGCATGTGGAGCTCGGGCACGAAACCGAAGTGCCGCGTGAACCAGGCTCGGGTCAGCGACTCGGCCGGCAAACCCCGGGCCGTGACCACCACGCAGTCGAAACGCTCCTGGAGCGCCCGAAAGCCCTCGACTGCCCCGGGCATCGGGCGACGGCCGTGGTAGCGCCAGCCCTCGGTGAGCCAGAGCACGCCCTTCTTTCCGGCGGCGTCCCGCCGTTTGTGCTTGCCCGAACCGGGGTTGATGCCGAACGGCGGCCGGCAGAGCACGCCGTCGAGGTCAAAGGTAAGCCGCGGCTTTTCCACGCCACAATGCTAGCGGCGCTGGCGCGTAGGTTCCGGCTGGGCCAACTTCACCAGCTGCATGGACGTGATCGAAGCCCTTGGCCTGGCGGCCGCGGCGTTCGCGGCCGGAGCTATCAACTCCGTCGCCGGGGGCGGCTCACTCGTCAGCTTCCCGGCGCTCATCGCCGCCGGCTACCCATCGAAGACCGCCAACGTCACCAACACCGTTGCCCTCTGGCCGGGATACATCGGCGGCTCCATCGGCTACCGGGGCGAACTCGAACGCCAGCGCAAGCGCATCGTCGCGCTCACCGTGCCGAGCGTGATCGGGGCGCTCCTCGGCTCGGCAGTCCTCCTCGCAACACCCGACTCCGCGTTCGACGCGATCGTCCCCTTTCTCATCCTGTTCGCGTGCGCGCTGATGGCGTTCCAGGACCCACTCGGACGGTTCGCGCAGACACACCGCCTGGTCTCCCGCGCCGACGACCACGTGCCCCTCACCCTGCACCTCGCTATCGTGCTGCTGGCGATGTACGGGGCCTACTTCGGCGCAGGCCTGGGCATCATGACACTGGCCGTCCTCGGCATCCTCCTGCCCGACGACATCCAGCACTCGAACGCGCTGAAGGGTCTCCTCTCGGCGCTCATCAACCTGGTGGCCGTCGTGTACTTCGGACTGTTCGGCCCCGTCGAATGGCTGCCGGCTTTCGTTATGGCGGCGGGGGCGCTTGCCGGGGGCTACTACGGCGTAGGTATTGCCCGGCGGCTGGGACGGAAGTGGTTGCGGATCACCGTCATCGGCTACGGGGTGTTCGTCGCCCTCGTGTTGCTCATCCGGTAGCACCCGGACGGTTTCGCGATCCTTGACGTGCGCGTAAGCTTTCCCGCCATCACCCCTCAAGGAAGGTTCGCTTTGGCAGGAAAGCTCGAAGGCAAGACCGCCATCATTACCGGGGCCGGGCGCGGTATCGGCCGCGAGGTCGCGCTGCTCTTCGCACAGGAAGGGGCCCGAGTCGTGGTCAACGACCTCGGCGTCTCCGTTTCTGGCGAAGGTCAGGACAACTCACCAGCCGCCCAGACCGTAGCCGACATCAAGGCGGCGGGCGGAGAAGCTATCGCCAACTACGGCGACGTCTCCGACATGGACCAGGCCGAGGATTTGGTGCGCACCGCGCTGAACGAGTGGGGCCAGCTCGACATCCTCGTGAATGTCGCCGGCATCCTCCGCGACCGGATGATCTTTAACATGACCGAGGAAGAGTGGGACGCGGTCGTGCGCGTGCACATGAAGGGCACGTTCGCGACCAGCCGGTTCGCCTCGATCCATTGGCGCCAGGCCCGGAACGGCGGGCGGCTCATCAACTTCACCTCCGGGTCGGGGCTCTTCGGCGCGCCGGGCCAGCCGAACTACGCAGCGGCCAAGATGGGCATCTGGGGCTTCACGCTGAGCTGCGCGCGGGCGCTCGGCCGCTATGGCGTGACCGCCAACTCGATCGGCCCTGGCGCGGCAACGCGCATGACCGACACGGTCCCGACCGAACGCGCCGCGGGCGGGGCGACGCGCGTCGTTGCCGACCAGGCGAAGGGCACCGAGCGCGACCCGGCGAACATCGCGCCGCCGCTCGTCTACCTTGCGAGCGACGAAGGGAGCTGGATCAGCGGGCGCTGCTTCGGCATCCGGGGGTACAACATCACCCTGTACAGCAACATCGCCCCGCAGGTGGTGCTCCAGGGAAACAAGATGTGGACGACGGACGCCCTTTCCCAGGCGATGCCATCCACCTTCAAGCAGTTCATCCCGCCCATCGGCAACTAACGGCAACCGACCGCCAGGAATGCGAAAGGCCCGGGACATCCCGGGCCTTTCGCTGTATTGGTGCGCTTCGCGGACCGCTTATGCCCGGGGAAGCCCCAGGCCGCGGGTGGCGACGATGTTGCGCTGCACTTCGCTCGTTCCGCCGGCGATGGTGCTGGAGACGGTCTGCACGTAGCTCGCCGGCGCGCGGCCCTTCATCGGGGCTTCGGGACCCATGAGCTGGGCGCTTGTGCCGATCATCTTCATAGCCGAGCGGGCGATCCGCTGGCTCAACTCGGTGTTGAACAGCTTGGCGATCGACGCCTCGTGGTTCGGCACGCGGCCTTCGGCCTGGATGGTGATCACGCGGTAGCTCAGCATCTTGGCGGTGGCCGCCTCGATCCAGCGGTCCGCGAACTCGTCGCGGGCTTTCGCGCTCGCGCTCGCCGTGGCCGCCGAACCGCGGCTCTCCTTCCAGAACTTCATGTAGTACTCGAGCGTCTGGCGCTGGCCCACCGCGTTGCCGATGGAGGAGCGCTCGAAGTCGAGCGTGGTGGTGCCGATGTACCAGCCCCGGTTCACCTCGCCGAGCACGTTCCGCGCCGGCACGCGCACGTCTTCGAAGAAGACTTCGTTGAACATGTGGCCGTTCGCCATGTTGATGAGCGGGCGGACGGTGACGCCGGGGCTCTTCATGTCCATCAGGAAGTAGGTGATGCCGCGATGCTTCGGCGCATCGGGGTCGGTCCGGGCCAGCATGAACATCCAGTCCGCGTTGTGCGCCCCGGAAGTCCAGATCTTCTGGCCGTTGATGACGAAGTCGTCGCCATCACGGACGGCCCGGGTCTGCAGGCTGGCCAGGTCGGAGCCGGAGCCCGGCTCGCTGTAGCCCTGGCACCATTGCACTTCGCCGCGGAGGATGGCGCCGAGGTGCTCCTTCTTCTGCTCCTCGTTGCCGTGGATGATGATGGTAGGGCCGATCATGGAGGTGCCCATGCCGCCGACATTCATCGCGCGGGCCTCCGCAAACTCCTCGTTCATGATGAACTGCTCCATCACGCTGAGGCTGGCGCCGCCGTACTCCTTCGGCCACGCGGGAGCGACCCAGCCCTTCTTCGAGAGCTTCTCTCGCCATTCCTTCATGAAGCCACCGCCGCGGCGCATGGCTTCCATCGGGTTCGCTTCGGGGTCGATCTTCGGCTTTTCGGTTTCGAGAAACGTGCGAACTTCATTTCGCCAGGTAGCTTGCTCAGGGGTATCTCGGAAATCCAAGTGTGTTCCCTCCCGGGGATGCGATGTTAGATGTTGATGGTCGACACACTAGCAAGATGCAACCCTGACGTAAAGGGAAAGGTCACCTGGGCCTGTCCCCGGCCATTCAGGACCGGAGAGCAAATAGCTCCCAGGTCCGGTCGAACCCTTTGAGCACTCGCTCGCCGCGGTTCTCAAATCCGAAGTCGGAACCAACGGTCAGGTCTACCACGGTTCGCGAGGCAAGCACTTCTCCGCCCCGGGCCTCGGCGGCGATCCTGGCAGCCAGGTGCACGGCGACCCCCGCGATATCCCCGCCTCGACGCTCAACTTCTCCGGTATGAAGGCCGGCTCGCACCGCAAGCCCATCGTGCGCGAGTCGCCTAACGAGTTCACGGGCACAGCGCACTGCACGCCCCGGACCGTCGAAGGTGGCAAGAATGCCGTCTCCCGTACCCTTGATGAGCACCCCTCGAAACGCACCCACGGTCTCAGTGGCGATGGCATCGTGGCGGTCAAGTCTGGTCCGCCAGGCGCGGTCGCCACTGGCCAGGGCCGTCGAGGTTGAATCGACGATGTCCGTGAAGAGCACGGTGGCAAGTGTCCTGTCGGACTGGATTCCGTCCTCGTAGTTTCCGGTGATGAACGCGATGACTCGTTCGAGGATCGCTGGTTCGTCTCCCTCTCCCCAGGGCGAGTGCAGTTCGCCGTCGAACGCCGCGGACGCGGCACCGGGAATGTTGGCTGCGAGGTAGCGGCCATGGGCGGTGTAGGCTCCTCGCTCCCGATACATCACCAGCACCGGCTGGCTGATCGCGTGAAGCAGGCTACGGACGTCAATGTCGAGCATCCACTCGAAGGCAGGACGCACCTCATTGCGGCGGAGGCAGACACGCTCTCCCTTTTTCATCAACGCGAGGAGTTCCGGGTCCTTCTGGAACCGGGGGTTTATGTCGCCCCAGCCTTTGGCGGTGCCCCAGTTGGCCACGATCTCATCCAGCATCGACTCCCAGTCTTCCCGCGGTATGCCCGCCTGGTAGTCAGGCGCGCTTGGCATGCGAGCGAACGCCTCAAACAACAACAGGTGAGTAACCCGCTCCGGATGAGCTGTGGCGAAGGCGATAGCGAGAGGCCCTCCCTCCGACCACGCCAGCACCGCCGCGCTTTCCATTCCAGCTGCATCCATGACCGCACCGATGTCATCCATGCGCTCTTCGAGCGTCGGAATTCCGCCCGTCCACCGGTCGGAGAGGCCAAATCCTCGTTTGTCGAAGTACGCGACCTTGCCGATGCGGCCGAGTCCTCGCAGGAAGTCGGTGTAGCCGGGGACCTCGTGCCAGTAGTCGAGGTGGCTCCAGAGCCCCATGACGACCACGATGTTTCGCTCACCTTCACCGATTGTCTGGTAGGCGATATCAAGGTCGCCGGAACGGGCATATCTCGTCTCGGGAATGTCGATTAGATACATGGGCGGCCTCGTTGCCGGGTGCTCGGGGCGGGCTGGGCGCACTCTACGATTCGTCCCGCCAGTTCGCCAGATCGTTTCCTGTCATTGAAAAGTCCTGTCTGTGATGGCTCTCACACTTTGCGCGCAGGCCCCGCGCGTAGGATGCCGCCTCAGGCCAGTGGAGGGTGCGGCAACCGGTCGCACATCCCACCAACCGACCGCGAGGAGTTGAACATGCCTCCGAATCGAGACGTATCGAGCTTGCTGGAACGCCTGCCGGCACTGTGCGCCCTCAGTCGCGAATGTGCGGATGAAGCGGAACGCCTGCATCACCTCCCGGTGCGGCTTTCCGACGCGCTCAAACAGTCCGGCATCTTCCATTTGCTCGTGCCGGTGGAGCTGGGAGGACTCGGCGGTACGCCTCGCCAGCTGTTCGACATCGGCGTGCAACTCGCTGAAGCGGACGGTTCAACCGCCTGGGTGGCTGTTCAGGGCGCCTTCATCACCTTGATCGTCGGCGCTTGCCAACCCAGCGAGGCCGCCCGGGCATTCTACCGGGACCCCGGGGCCAACCTGGCGTTGACCATTGCTGGCCAGGCGACCGCGGAGTGGGAGGGCGATGACCTTCGCGTGAAGGGTCGGTGGTCGTTCGTCTCCGGAAGCATGGGCGCGACCCACCTCGGAGGCATCGTGATGGTCCCTTCCGAAGACGGGAAGCCGGCAGGCATGCAGGTCTGGGCCCCCCGTGAACGGGTGACCGTCATACCCAACTGGGAGACGCTCGGCATGCTCGGGACAGGTAGCCACGATATCGTCATGGACAACGTCCTCATCCCGCCAGAGTCCCGGGCGCCCCTGGGGACGCGAGCGGAGGGCACGCCCGTCCCCGACAGGCCTGGCGTCTGGGCGCCGGCGACCAGCGCCGCCGCCGTCCAGCTTGGAATGGCACGCCGAAGCCTGGATGAAGTCATCAACGCCGTGAGGGAGAAGCCTCGCACTTTCGTGGACCCTCAGCCCGTCCTCACCCACCCGGGCGTCTTGCGCGATCTCGAGCGCTGCGAGGCAAAACTTGAAGCTTGCCTTGCCGGCATCAGGGGCGCGCTTGACGAACTCGGGCAGTTTGGCAACAACGGAAACGCGCTCCCGGACCTGGTCCGGGTGCGGGCACGTTCCCAGGCAGCCAATGCAGTCTGGGAAGGCGCCGACATCATCCGCACCGCCTACACAATCTCCGGGACCACGGGAATGTGGAAGTCGAGCCCTCTGCAGCGGCTTCTACGCGATGCCCTTTGCATGACTCAACACGTGTCAGTAAACCAGCTGGCAGTCGAGACGTTGGCGCGTGTCCGCCTCGGGCTGGAGCCGATGAGCCTCTGGGTGTAGCAACGCTCGCCAGGGAAGCTGCTTCCTCCACGGCACCCTCCCGCCGGTGCAGCGCGCCCGGCCGCTCTGTAGACTCCGCCATGCAACATCACGGCCCCCTCGATGTGGGCCCGAAGGAACTGTCTCCATGAAAGTAGGTTCAGGTTTCGGTGGCGGTTGGCTGACCGCCGTCGCCGAACAGGCTCGCCGCGCCGAGGAGCTCGGCTATGACTTCGCCTCCACCCCCGAAACCCAGCACGACTCGATCCTCGCCGCCACCCTCGCCGGCGCCAGCACCGGGAAGCTGGAAATCCAGACCAGCGTGACGATCGCGTTCCCGCGCAGCCCCACGGTGCTCGCGATGGAGGCCTGGGACATCCAGCACCTGACCAGGGGCCGCTTTACGATCGGCCTCGGCAGCCAGGTGAAGGGCCACAACCAGAACCGCTTCAGCGTGGAATGGCCCGGCGCCCCCGCCACCCGCATGAAGGAATACATCCGCATGATGCGTGCCGTCTGGCATTCCTTCCGCACCGGCGAAAAGCCCGACTACGTCGGCAAGTTCTACCACTTCACGCTCATGACGCCGAACTTCAACCCCGGACCGATCGACTACCCGGACCCGAAGATCGGCCTCGCGCTCGTTGGTGACGCGATGGCCCGCGTGGCGGGCGAGGTGGCGGACGTGGTGATGCCCCACGGCTTCATGACCGACAAGTACATGCGCGACGTCGTGCTCCCGAACGTCGCCATCGGCCTGAAGCGCAGCGGCCGCGCATGGCAGGACATCGAGATCTCCGGCGGCGGCTTCACCGTCTTCGGCGAGACCGAGTCGGAGATCGAGCAGGGGCTCAACCGGCTGCGCCAGCCCATCTCGTTCTACGGCTCCACCCGCAGCTACCACGAGGTCTTCGAGGTACACAATCTCAAGGACCTGGGCATGCAGCTCCACGAGATGTCGCTCAAGGGCCAGTGGGCCGAGATGCAGCGCGTCATCCCGGAAGATGTGCTCCGCGTGTTCGCCCAGACCTCCACCTACGACAAGCTGCCACAGTTCGTCGCGGAGAACCGCGAGTACGCCAGCCGGGTCGGCCTCGCCCTCCCCGCCTCCACGCCAGAACAGCGGGAACGGGCCATCCACGTCATCAAGGAAGTCCAGAAGGTCCAGGTGCCTCGTGTGCCACGGGGTATGGAGGACCTTTCGAAGGTCGGCGCCTGAGCCTGCCAGCGATTCTCGCCCGGGGGAGGCGTCTACCGAGACGCCTCCCCTTTTCGATCCCTTTCCGGGGTCAACGCGGTGCGAATCCGGCGTACCGATTGGGGGAAGAAGGTCGCCCGATAAGTGGCTGGCCGGACGTGGGGAGTATCGGGACGCCGGTGTACCGTTGAAGCATGTCCACGGCGCCCGGGAGACGGGCCTTCGACATCGCTCCGACCCACCCCCGAGGGGTTGCGATTGCGCTCAGCGGCATCCTGGTGCTGATGACGCTTGATGCTTCGCTCCGGGAACGGGGCGGCCTCGACTACCGCCTGATGCGGGCTATCGCCCGCGTCGACTTTCCGGGGCTTGGCCCGGTGCTTCGCTTCGCTTCGGAGCTGACCGGTAGCTTCTGGGCGATCACCCTCTGGGCTTGCCTCGTCGTTGCCTTTTTGGTCACGCGCAGATGGCTGGAAACGACCGCGATGGCAGCCTTTCCGCTCGTCGGCGGGCTCAATTCGCTCATCAGGGAACTGGTTGGCCGCCCCCGGCCCGAGCCATGGCGGACCGGCCTCCCTCGTCTCTCTGGCGAAGAATTCGCCGGCATCGGCGTGGCGAACGACTTCGTGAGCTTCCCGAGTGGGCACGTCGTCGGAGCCGTCCTGCTCTGGGGATTCCTGTTCATCCTGGCTGGCGACCTCCGCCCCGCCATCCTCCGCCGCGCCGCCCGGACGGTGTGCGTGTTGGTCATCGTCGCCTCCGGGTTCTCCCGCGTCTGGCTGGCCGCCCACTGGACCGGCGATGTGCTTGCCGCCTACGCGCTCGGAGGGCTCGCGCTCCTCGTCGTCGGGGTGATGTACCGCGACCTTGCTCCGACCGTGCGCGGCGTCCCACTGGTCAGGGCAGGGTGGGTCCCGCACGACGATTCAACGCCGCACGCGCATGCGCTCACCAGTACCATCCTTTTTCGCGGCGACGAGGTAACGAAGGTCTACAACCCGGGCTTCGTCCCCCGCCTGGTCTACTGGATCTCCTTCCAGGCCCGCTTCGCCTACGCGCACAACCCGGTCGCGCTGGAGGCCGCGGTACTTCGGCGAAACCTCGCGGGCAAGCTCACCGAATACTGGTTCGGGGTGAATGTCGTGGCCGAGGCGCTCCGCGTGGATGTCGTGGATGGCCGCTGGGCAATTACCGGCCGTTTCACCGACGGCGTCGAACCGCGTGACCACCACGAAGCCCGCCGCTTCCTGTTCGAGCTGGCCGATCGCTTCGACCGGTCCGGGTTGCCCACGTGGCAGATCGATCCACGGCAACCGCGCTCGCTCGGGAACTTGCTGGAGCTCCCCGATGGAAGCTACCGCATCATCGACCTCGAGTCCGGGCTGGTCTCGCCGCTCGCTTCTCCTCGAGCCTGGTGGCGCGCCTTCCGGCGCGGGCTCGTTCCGTTCTACGACGATGTGTACTTCGACCTCACGCGCGCCTACGTGGAACACGAAGCCGGGTCGATGGCTCGTCAGCGGGGTGAGGCCTGGGTGAACGACCTGCACGATCTCGTCGGCCGCGCCGAGGAACGCACGCGGGCGTGGCACGACTCGGAACCGCGCCTCTGGGGCAAGACCGCTCACTGGGTCATGACCGGCTTCGGCCTGTTCGGCTTTCGCGGGTGGATCGGCACGAAGAAGGCGGCCGGCCAGAACCGTGCCCAACGGTGGCTGTACGCATCCATCGATGAATGGGCGGCAGAGGGCCGCGTGACCGGGACCGACGCGGCGAAACTCCGCTCGGCAGTGGACAGCCCCGAGGTCCAGACGGTCATCCCGCACTTCGGCGTGCACCTCCTCATCGGAGTCGCCCTGCGGTTTCCCATCGGCAGCATCACGCGCGTCTCGTACACCACCGGGAACCTCCTCATCGCGTGTTTGCTCCTGGCCACCCGCCGCATCAGCCACGACGAGTGGCGCCTGGCCGTCGGCACGCATTCGCCATTGGTGATCCTGATCGCCGCGATGCCCGGGATCGGGACGTTCTCCTACCTGGCCTCCCGCCCGGTGCGCAGCAACCACCTGCTGGTCCGCCTCGTGTTCGACTCGGCAGGCGAGAAGTTGCCGTTCCACGTCTACCGCCGGCTCAGGCTGAAGCGGTTGATCGCCGGGCGTGGCCGCGGGCTGCAGCCACCCCGGACACCAGACACCGCAACCGGCAGCGACGCGGCATGAGCGGCTCATCGGGGCGCCACATCTGGTTCCTTCACACGCGTGGCACGGTGCGTCTGGAAGATGAAGTCCGCCTGGCCGTCCTGTGGGGAGCGCGTGGCCTGGGCGCGTTCGCCCTCGGCGTGTTCTTCATCCTCGCGAGCCAGGAAGGCGTCCCCCGCAGCGTCCTCCAGGAACAGTGGGAGCCCACCGTGCAGTTCGCCGCGCTCGGCATCGTCGCTGTCGGCTACGGCATCGCCTGGCGGTGGGAAGGGATCGGCGGCGCCATCATCCTCGTCGGCTCGGTCCTCCTGGGCATCCTGGCCACCCTCGCGTTCGAGCCGCAGGTCGCCCTGTTCGGCTGCCTCGCGTTCTTCGTACCCGGCGCGATGTTCATCCTCTACTGGCAGCATCACCACCGCCCGGTCACCCTCGCGGCGGTCATCTCCTCCATGCTGGCGCTCCTGGTGGCTGGCGGGGTGGCGGCGGGCCAGGTGTACAACCACTACGCCGGGCCCACCCACCCGAACTCGAAGGCGGAGCGCATCCCGGTCGACCTCGCAGAGTGGGTCTGGGCCGGGGCCGTCACAGTGGATGGCTTCACGGTGAAGACCCGCCTGGCGGACCCGGCTGAAGCCCCGGTGGAACTCCTGGTCGCGCCGGCCAATGGCGACGGTGGTATGCGCGTCGTTGGGGCGCAGGCCGGCCCGTCTCCCGAGGGCGACGTGGTGACCTTCCGCGCGGACGGCCTGCGGCCGGGTACCCGGTACTCCTACACCCTGCGCCGCGGCACACACGTTGACGAAGGCCGCCGTGGCGAGGTCTCCACGCTTCCCTCCGGACCGTCGTCGTTCACGCTCGCGTTCAGCAG
>WBZO01005300.1_pt1 | contig 13224 bp, 10 predicted proteins | sample 5204261 | NCBI WGS metagenome assembly WBZO01 (sample SAMN12412400, study PRJNA552823) | activated sludge metagenome | isolation source: activated sludge from anammox sidestream of wastewater treatment plant... | place: USA: North Carolina | collected 2017-09
GCGCTTCAAGGCGGAGGCCAGCCATTCGACGGCCTGATTGAGAGCGAGGCGTCCGCGGGCAGGATCACCGCCGCCCGCTGTGTAGAAATCGAGCAGGTACGAGCGCGCCATCTGGTAATGGAGCTCGGCATCGTCCGGCTGGTCCTTGATCAGGCCTTCGAGCTTCCTGCGGGCGTCGGCGGTTTTGCCGGAGCGCAGCAGGGTCATGGCGTCGGCGAGCGGCCCGGCGGGGAGGGGGGCGTCAGGGAAAGCGGTCTCATGCCGCGCCGGCGGCTGCGCGGAAGCCAGCAGCACGAGCGCGAGGACCGGAAACCGCATGCCGTTCCAGCGCCCTTACGCTCTGGGGCCGGGCTCGGCCCGCCGGGTCCTGGCGGCCGACGCGGCGTGTTCACGCGGCGTCGACGGCGGGAGCGGGGCGCCGGCCGGCGCCGCAAACAGGAATCGCGATGTGTTCACGCCGGCCTCCTCGGGTGAGAGTTCAGCGACCGTTCCTCATCATACGCCGGCGCGGGTCATGCGGGTGTGCGCGGAAGCGACTCTACGGATGGAGGCGCGCGTTCCGGCAGCGGGCGGGCGGCAATCGGAGCGTCGAGCGTCGTGCCGAGGTTTCTAATACAATCACCGGATTGGAGCCGCACCCCAGCATGCTGTTGAGCCTTCTCCTGCAGACCGCGCCAGCCCGTCTGATCTCGCTGGGCGGCGTCGACATCGGCATCATCGTCATTTACTTTCTGATGGTGCTGGCCATCGGCTTCTATCTGAAGCGCCAGGCTGAGACCGGCGAGGATTTTTTTCTGGCCGGGCGAGAAATGACCGCGTGGATCGCGGGCCTCAGTTTCCTCTCCGCCAATCTCGGTTCGCTCGAACTGATGGGCTGGGCCGCGGCGGCCTATCAGTACGGGATTCTGGCGGCGCATTGGTATTGGATCGGGGCGATTCCGGCGATGCTGTTTCTCGGCATCATCATGATGCCGTTCTATTACATCTCGAAGACGCACTCGGTGCCGGGCTACCTCCAGTTGCGATTCGGGGAGTCGAGCCGGGCGCTGTCGGCGATCACGTTCGGTTTCATGACGGTGCTGATGAGCGGCATCAACATGTACTCGATGGCGCTGGTGATGAAGGTGGTGCTCGGCTGGGACATCCACTTCTCGATCTGGGTCAGTTCGCTGACCGTTGCGGTGTATGTCGCCCTCGGAGGGCTGCGATCGGCCATCTTCAACGAAGTGCTGCAGTTCGTGCTGATCTGGGCCGGGGCGCTGGTGATTCCGATCGTCGGGCTGATCGAGGCCGGCGGCTGGGATGGCATGGTGGCGCGGATCGCGAAGAACTTTCCGGGCCAGGACTTCACGCACCTCTGGAGCACGATGGGATCGTTTCAGGACAACCCGATGGGCATCCACTGGACCGGCATCGTGCTCGGGCTCGGCTGGGTGATTTCGTTCGGCTACTGGACCACGGACTTCCTGGTCGTGCAGCGCGTGCTGGCGGCCAAGGACCTGCGCGCGGCCAAGATGGCGCCGGTGATCGGCGCCGCGTTCAAGATGATGGTGCCATTCATTGTGATTCTGCCGGGGCTGCTGGGACTGGCTGTGCTGCCGTTCCAGTTGACGGGCGAGGCTCAGGCCGTCGCCTCCGGCGGGCACAGCTACAACGAAGTGCTGCCGATCATGCTGGCCCGGTACTGCGGTCCGGGCCTGCTCGGACTCGGCATCACGGCGCTGATCGCCGGATTCATGAGCGGCATGGCCGGCAACGTGAGCGCCTTCGCCACGGTCTGGACCTATGACATTTACCGTGCCTTCATGAAGCGGGAAGCGGCCGACGCTCATTACGTCTCGATGGGCCGCTGGTGCACGATCCTGGGAGTGCTCGTCTCCATCGGCACCGCCTACCTCGTCATGCAATTCCAGAGCATCATGGACTACGTCCAGGCGCTGTTCAGCTTCTTCATCGCGCCGCTGTTCGGCACAGTTGTGCTGGGGATGCTGTGGAAGCGCGCGACGCCGGCGGGGGGCTTCTGGGGCCTGCTGAGCGGCACGGCCGGATCGATCGCGATGTGGGCGTGGGTGAAGGCGGATCCGGGCGCGCTGCGCTACATCGCCCTGTCGACGCACGCCAAGGACATGGCGGAGAACATGTATCGGGCGCTGTGGTCCTGGATCCTCTGCGTCGGCGTGACGGTGGTTGTGAGTTTCCTGACGCGGCCGAAACCCGAATCCGAGCTTGCGGGGCTGGTCTACGGCTGCACTGAGGTCCCGTCCGAGTCCGGCATGCCGCTTTACAAGCGGCCCATTTTCCTGGCGGGACTCGTCGGGCTGGTCTTTCTGATGCTTCAGGCGATCTTCTGGTAGCTGCTATGACGGGCGAACACGGTTCCATTTCAATCTGGTTTTTCACCGGCATCCTTGTCCTGGCTTTCGGGGTCATGATCCTGGGCGCCGGCATCTACGGGCTGTTCCATCCTCCGGAACGGGTCGTTGTCCTGGCCGAGCTGCATATCGACCTCTGGTGGGGCGGCGCGCTGACCCTTGCCGGCGCGCTTTATTGTTGGAAATTCGCTCCGAATCGCAAGAATTAGATGGCGGAAAGGAATCATTCAATGGCTCGCAAAATGACATTTGGATTGATTGTCGGGAATAGGGGGTTTTTCCCCGGGCATCTGGTCAAGTCCGGACGCGAAGAGATGATCCGCGTCCTCGAGGCGGCCGGCTACGGCGTCGTGGCGCTCACGCCGGAGCAGACCAAGCATGGCGCCGTGGAGGCGCGATCGGAGGCTCGCGCCTGCAGCGAACTCTTCGCAGCGCGGCGGGGGGAGATCGACGGGGTGATCGTCACGCTGCCGAATTTCGGCGACGAGCGCGCCGTGGCTGAGAGCCTGCGCGGCGCCGGACTGAACGTTCCGGTGCTGATCCAGGCGACTCCCGACAGCGCCGGCAAGATGGCGATCACGGACCGCCGGGACAGTTTTTGCGGCAAGATGTCGGTCTGCAACAACCTCAAGCAGTTTGGCATCAAGTATTCGCTCACCACGCTGCACACGGAGGCTCCGGATTCGGCTGAATTCGCCAAGGACCTGGCCTGGTTCGCCGCGGTCTGCCGGGTTGCGAACGGCCTGCGCAGGTGCCGCGTGGGCGCTCTGGGGGCCCGGCCGGCCGCGTTCAACACGGTCCGCTACAGCGAGAAACTACTGGAAAACTCGGGCATCGACGTCGACACTCTCGACCTGTCGGAGCTGTTCGGGCGGATCGGCAAGCTGGCCGACGGCGACGCGAGCGTGCAGGCGAAACTGGCCGCGATCCAGGAGTACATTCCGACGGCGGACGTCGATGCGGCCGCGCTGGTGAAGATGGCGAAGATGGGGGTTGTCGTCGACCGCTGGATGAACGACAACCAGTTAACCATCACAGCCGTGCAGTGCTGGACGTCGATGGAGGAGTACTTCGGCGTCGTTCCCTGCTCGATCATGAGCATGCTGAGCAACCGGCTTGCGCCCAGCGCCTGCGAGGTGGACGTCCCGGGCGCGGTCGCCATGTACGCCCTCGCGCTGGCGAGCGAAAGCCCGAGCGCGCTGCTCGACTGGAACAACAATTACGGGTCCGACCCTGACAAGGCGGTTTGCTTCCACTGCTCCAATCTGCCGAAGCACTTTTTCCAGTCGGCGCGGATGCACTACCAGGAGATCATCGCGGGCACGGTGGGCAAGTTGAACACGTTCGGCACGGTCTCGGGCAAGGTGAAGGCTTCGCCTATGACCTTCCTGCGGATTTCGACCGACGATTTTACGGGCCGCATCCGCGGCTACACGGGCGAAGGCGAATTCACCGACGATCCGCTGGAGACGTTCGGAGGCGCCGGCGTCGTACGCATTCCGAACATGCAGAAGCTGCTGCGCTACATCTGCGAGAACGGCTTCGAGCACCACGTCGCGGCCAATCTTTCGCAGGTCGCGAGCGCGGTTCGCGAGGCTACGGCCAACTATCTGGGCTGGTCGATCGATCTCCACCAGCCGGTGTGACGGGCGCGTTTCCAGAGACTCCGGGTACGCGCCGGGCCCGGCGGGGCGGGCCTGGCGCTGCCGCGCGGAGCGGCAGGAGCCGCGGCCGGCCTTGCGCCCGGCAAGCGGCACTGCAAGAATGTTGGAGCTGAGCGCTTCCCGCCTGGAGGGGTCATGTCCCAACCGGTTCGTCCGGCGCGTCTGACGCGCCGCCAACTCGCTCCGCTCGCCTGCTCATCCCTCCGCGCCGCCGCGCAGCCGGTGCTCCCGGCCGGCGAGGTCGAAAAGTTTCTGCGAGAAGCCAGGGTTTCCGGCGACAGACCCATCGGCGTGGGCGTTGCCCATACCAGACGGTTGACGCTCTCCGCGGGCGAGTTGACTCACGACGCTCACTTCCAGGCGGTCGACGAGACGAAACAGAGCTTCGTGGGGCAGCGTGGCACGGAGGTCAACTTTCGGGACACGTGGAAGTTCAATGTCGCGGGCTACCGGCTGGACCGTCTGCTGGAGCTGAACATGACGCCGCCGTCGATCGCGCGCTCCTGGGCCGGCCAATCGGGCGCGTTTACGTGGTGGATTCATGGGGCTCTGATGGAAGCGGAGCGCCAGCAACGCAAGCTGGCGCCACCCGACGCCCGCTTCAACAACCAGATGCACGCGCTGCGCGTCTTCGATCAACTGATATACAACACCGACCGCAACATGCAGAACGCGCTGATCACGCCGGACTGGAAGCTATGGCTCATCGACCACACCCGCGCCTTCCGCATGTACCATACGCTGCTCGAGCCGAAGCACCTTGCCGCGTGCGATCGCAACCTGTTCGCCGGGATAAAGCGGCTGACGCTGGCGGCGTTGAAATCGACCATGGAGAGACTCCTGACCGAGCTTGAACTCGAGGGTCTGCTCAGGCGCCGGGACCGCATCGTGGCCCTATTCGAAGAGAAGCGCGCCCGCCAGGGAGAGGACGGCGTCTTCTACGATCTCATTCCCCGCCGCGCCGAATACCCCGTCGGCTCTCCGCCGAATCCCTGGCCGAGCCGCTGACCGCCCCCCAGCGCGGCGCGGAATCCCTGCTACAATGGGCCACCGTCATGCGAGTGCTGGGCTCGGCGTGCCGTCTGCTCCGGATTGCCGCGGCGGTTTGCTGCCTGCTCGTTCCCGGTTACGCCGCCGGCGACGACTTCCCGCAGCCGGCCAGAATCGTGGTGGTCGGCGACGTCCACGGCGATTTCACGCAGCTCACGAGCGTGCTGCGGAGCGCCGGGCTGCTCGACAAGAAGAACAAATGGGCGGGCGGCGAGACTCACCTCGTCCAACTCGGCGACCTGCCCGATCGCGCGCCCGACACCAGGAAGATCGTGGAGTTCTTCATGGATCTCGAGAAGCAGGCGCGGCGGGCGAAGGGCATGGTCCACCTCCTGATCGGCAATCACGAGGCGATGAACATCTACGGCGATCTTCGCTACACCACGGCCGGGGAGTTCGCGGCCTTCGCCAGCCGCGACGAGGAGTATCGCGCCGCCGCCTGGGAGGCGCACCAGAGCGAGATGCAAGCCAAGGGAGCCGGCTCCACCCTCACGGCCGAATACCGGAGGAAGTGGGATGCAGAGCGGCCCAAGGGCTTCTTCGAGCACCGTGCCGCCTTCGGCCCCGGCGGCAAGTTCTACAAATGGATCATCGGACATAACACGGTGCTCCGCGTCGGCGATTCGCTCTTCCTTCATGCCGGCATCTCGCCGAAGTACGTCAAGCACGAGCGGAGCGCCATCAACAAGCAGGTCAAGGACGAGTTGGAGGATTTCCAGAAGCTGACCGGCGGAATGGTCATGGACGACGAAGGTCCACTCTGGTACCGCGGCCTGGCCAACGGCGAAGAAGCGGCTCTGGCCGCCCATGTGGATGCGGTCCTCGCCAGGCATGGCGTTAAGCGCATCGTGATCGGGCACACGCCTACAGCGGGCGCCGTCATTCCCCGATTCGGCGGCCGGGTCATCGCCGCCGATGTCGGCCTGTCGAGAGCCTACGGGTCCAGGATGGCGTGCGTTCTCATCGAGGGCGACAAGGTCAGCGCCATCCATCGTGGGAAGGTCCTGCCGCTTCCGCCTGGGGACCCCGCCTCGCTGCTGGAGTACCTCGAAGCCGTGGCTGCGCTCGATCCGGCGCCGTCGCCGCTCACCCAGCTCATCCGGCAGCTTCAAAGTGGAGGATCCAGGTAGACCATGCCGGCCGCCGCGCCGCCCTCCCGCCGCAGGTTTTGCATGCTGGCCGCAGGCGCCGCTGTTCAGCCCGCCGCAGCCGTCGAGAACCTGTCCGCCGAGCGCGTGGAGAGATTCCTGGCGGAGGCGAAGGTGGTCTCGAGCCGGTTCCTCGGCGTCGGCATCACCGGCACCAGGCGGCTCACACTCTCGGGGGGAGAGCTCACGCACGACGCACATTTCCAGACGATCAACGAGACCAAGGTCAATTTCGAGACGCGCAGAGGCAACGAGCTGAACTTCCGCGACACCTACAAGTTCAACCTTGCCGGCTATCGCCTCGACCGCCTCCTCGGCCTCCACATGGTTCCGCCTTCCATCGAGCGCAAGCATGGCGGCGATACCGGCTCATTCACCTGGTGGATTCCCGCGGCTCTGATGGAAGTCGACCGGGCCAGGCGCAAGATCCAGCCGCCCGATACGGGCCATTTCAATAACCAGATGCTCGTTCTGCGCGTGTTCGATCAGCTCATCTACAACACCGATCGGAACCTCCAGAACGTCCTCCTCACACCGGACGGCAAACTCTGGCTCATCGACCACACGCGCGCCTTCCGGCTGCACCCCGAAATCCGGAGCGCCGCAAGTCTCGACAAGTGCGACCGCCGGCTGCTCGACTCGCTCCGCAAGCTCGAGACCACTTCCCTGAAGGCCGCCATGGACGGCGCGCTTCGCAATGTCGAAATCGGAGCATTGCTCAAGCGGCGCGACAAGATCGTCGCCGAGTTCGAGAGGAAGATCGCGGCAGTGGGAGAGCCTCAGGTCATGTTCGATCTCCCGCCCCGCGCCGCCGAGTACCCGGCGGGCTACGCCGTCAATCCGTGGCGTTGAGACGCTATCCTGATCCGCGCACGCACCCGACGCGAGTCTCTGGGGAAGCATGGCTCTCGCCGGCGGTGAAAACAACCGGATGAAGCCAACTCCGTAACTTGTCTGCCCCTTCGGGGAACTTGGGATGCAACCGGGAGACCATCGCGAATCGGGGCGGCGGTCCAGCCCGACACATTCGCCCGGAGCAGTTCATCGCCGCCACGCGGACCTGACGGCGCAGCCCCCCACCTGACACTGGCGGTCCATCAGTTATAAAATCCTGGATGACAACGCCATGACCACCAGACGTCAGATACTGAAGAGCGCGGCAGCGCCGATGATCGTCCCCAGCGTCGTGCTCGGCCAGCGGGCCGGCGCCGTCGCACCGAGCGATAAGGTCGTGATGGGCGGGATCGGGATCGGTTCGCGCGGCGCGCATGATCTCAGCAAGATTCTGGCCAACCCGGCAGCGCGGTTCGTGGCCATCTGCGATGTCCGCAACGAGCGGCGCGAGACCGTCAAGTCGACGGTCGATAAGCAGTACGGCGACAACGGCTGCAAGATGTACGAGGATCAGTACGAGATTCTCGCCCGGCCGGACATCGATGCCGTCCTCATCGCCACCGGCGACCGCTGGCATACGCCGCTGTCCATCATCGCGGCGCAGCACGGCAAGGACGTTTACTGCGAGAAGCCCTGCTCGATGTCGATCGAAGAGAGTTGGGCGCTGGCGGAAGCTTTCAAGCGCTACAACCGGCTGTACCAGGCCGGATGCCAGCGCCGCAACGGGGCAAACTTCATCCTTTGCAAGGAGCTGCTCGAGGCCGGCGCATTGGGCAAGTTGCAGACGCTCTACGCCAACGTCGGCCCTTCCGTGAACTGGCCGCCGCTGCCGAGCCGCGACTGGCTCGCGGCCGAGGAACTGCCGCCCAAGCAGGTGATCGATTGGGATCGCTGGCTGGGGCCGGCTCCGTGGCGCCCGTATCACTCGTCGTACGTCCGCGGCGGATGGCGCAACTTCTACGATTTTCACGGGGGCGGAATCCTGGAGTGGGGCTCGCACACCGTGGACCTGTGCCATTGGGCCGCCGGGTACGACGACACGCAGCCGGTCGAGTACGAACCGGTCGGGACGAACGTCGGCCCGTATCAGGTCAACTGCAAGTACGCCAACGGCGTCCGTCTCGTGATGCGGGACAACGGCTGGAACGGCGCGCTGAACACCGGATCGTGCAGTTTCCGCATCGAGGGCGACAAGGGCTGGGTTGAAACGGGCGACGCGACCAAGATTGAGTGCTCGGACAACATCAAACCATTGCTCCGCCCCACGGAAGAAGCCCGCTGGGCGGTCGACAATCACATGCGCGAGTTCATCCGCTGTGTCCGCACGCGCCAGACGACGAGCGCCAACGCCGCGGCGGCGGCCAATTCGCACGTCACCTGTCACGCGGCGTTCATCGCCTACCAGCGCGGCAAGACGCTGACGTGGGACACCGCCAAACGCGCTTTCACGAACGACGACGTCGCCAACAACATGCGCTCGCGCGCGCTGCGCGAACCCTGGAGAATCTGACGGAAGGAGACTCATCATGCAGCAGTCAACCCCTCAAACGCCTGCCGCCAAGCCCGCCAAGCCGAGGCCGCCGGAGCCCCCTCCCGAATTCCAGGAAGGCAAGATCGCCACGATGGATGCAGCGGGTCTTGTCCGGATCCTCAAAGATCCCGCTGCGACGGAATTCCATAAAGCCAAAGCGTGCATGCGGGCGGGCGAACTCGCCGCGAAGGAAGCGGTGCCGGCGCTTGCCGCCATGCTCGGCGACGAGAAGATGGGCATGTACGCGCGGTACGGGCTCGAGCCGATCGCGGACGCCTCCGCCAGCGATGCGCTGCGCGCGGCCCTGCCGAAGCTGAAAGGGAACCTGTTGATCGGCGTCATCAACTCCATCAACAAGCGCCGCGACGCCAAGGCCGCGCCGGCGCTGGTCAAACTCATGTACGGCGCCGACGCCGATGTCGCCCGCGCCGCGGCAGCCGCCCTCGGCAGCATCGGCGGGTCGACGGCTGTAAAGGAACTTCAAGCCGCTCTGGGCAAGACGACCGGCATGACCCGGATGGCGGTGGCCGACGCTTCGCTCGTCTGCGCCGAGCGGCTCCTGGCCGACGGCAAGCGCGACGAAGCGCTGGCGTTTTACTCTTTTCTTTCCGCCTCGAACGTTCCCAAGGCTGCTCGCCTCGCGGCCATGCAGGGCATCATTCGGGAAGAGACATCGGTGCTCCGCCCGCGTTGATTGCCGGAGCCGGCGGCGAGTGGTCCAATGATCGAAGGATGCCCGCCGCGCGCCTCTCTCGCCGCAGCCTGATCGCTCTCCCGGCGGGCCTCGCCCGCCAGCGCTCGGGCTACGCCGCCTGGAGTTGGGAACGCTGGCGCGCGATCAGCGGCGATCAGCCGCCTCAAATCACGACCGATCAATCCGGCCGCGCCGAGCTCTCTGAACTGCTCCAGCGCAGCGGCGCGACTCCCGCCGCGTGGACTGCCCGCCGGGGCGAACTTCGCCGTGTGATCGACGTCTTCCTCGGCGCGCCGCCAGCCGCGGTCCCGCCACTCGACGCCCGCATCGGGAAGGAGGTGAGGCTCGACGGCGGAATCCTGCGCCGCCCGGTGCGGTTCCAGTCCGAAGCCGGCGAGTTCATCCCCGCATACGTCTTCCTCCCCGCCCACGCACGATTTCCATGCCCGGCCGTCATCTGCCCGCACCAGACCACGCAGGACGGCAAGGACGAGCCCGCCGGCATCCGCGGCAACCCGCGGCTGGCGCTGGCGCTCGCGCTCGCCCGGCGGGGCTGCGTCACGATCACTTACGACGCGGCCTGTTTCGGCGAGCGCCACGATCCCGGCTCGGGCCATTACGGCGACGCGATTGCTTTCTACCAGCGCCACCCACGCTGGTCCATGATGGGCAAGATGGCCTGGGATCTCTCCCGCGCTGCCGACTACCTCCAATCTCTGGACGTGGTCGACCCGGCCCGCATCGCCTCCATCGGCCACTCTCACGGCGGCTATACGACCTGGTTCGCAATGGCGCTCGACGAACGCATCCGGGCCGGAGTCTCCTCCTGCGGCTTCGACACGTTTCGTCACGACGGCAATCCCTACCGCTGGTCCCACGCGACGGCGCTGCTGCCACGGCTCGGCTTCTATGTCTCGAGCCCGCACATCAACATCCGCAACTACTCCGGCGTGCCCGATTCGGAGGTGATCCGGATCCCGTTCGACATGCATTGGGTGCTCGCCCTGATCGCCCCCAGACCCCTTCTGCTCACCGCCTCCGACGACGACAACATTTTCCCCAACTCCGGCTGGTCAACCCGCCAGGCGGAGGCCCGCCTCCGGCCTGTCTATGCTCTGCTGAACGCGCCGGACCGGCTGGAAACCTTCTACTTCACGGGAGGGCACGGGTTCCCGCCGGCGAGCGAAGAGCGCACCTTCAGCTTCATCGACCGCTGGCTGCGCCGCTGAAGACGACGCGCCCGGCCGCGTCTCTGCGCTCCCACCGGACCCCCGCCGGCCCGCTGGCCAACAGGTCACGCAAGCCTCCCTCCAGTTCCACCTCCACCCGCGCCTCCGCTTCGCCCTGCTGGTCCAATCGCGCAGCGCGTTTCACTTTCGGGCGTCCTTCATACGGCTCCAGCAGGCTCACGAACACAGAGGCCAACTCTCCATCCGCGGCGCTCCGGCGCGCGACGACCGTGGGGATCCAGAACTCCTTCGTCGACGTCGAGCTCTCCACTGTCCAGCTTTCCGCCGTGTAGGCCTCGACGTCGCGCGTCAACTCCGTGTATCGCAGATGGATCTCGCGGGGCGGATTCAGATACGCCAATCGATCTTCGATCTTCCAGTCCACGCCCCACACCGGGGCCGGTTCCCTGTCTCCATGAAAGCCACGCATCAGCGTCCCCGCTCCATGCGGGAAGCCCGCCGGCACGAGCTTCGCTCCGAAAACGGCGGACTGCGCGAACGTCGTGTGCGTGTGCTTGGCGTGCTGCTTTCCGCCTGCCACCCTGAAGACATCGAACACGTAGAAATCCGCCGGACCGGTCTCCACCATCACGACGGTCCGCTCGTACTCGCTGCCCTTGAATTGCCGCGGCGAACTCGCGCGAACCGCCTGCACCGGACCACCCGCACTCCACAGCCTGCACTCCGCCGCGCCCCCGCTCTGGTCCATTCCGTCCACGACCACCGTATTGTGCGCCGCCGTCCGCTTGTGCCACAAGGCCTGGGGCGTGTGCCAGTCTCCGAACTGCACGGCCGGATAGCCGAACTCCGGCAGCAGGTCCAGACCCTTGGCGAACAGGCCCAGGTTCATGGCGTCGAAATGGTAGTGGTTCTTCAGCCTGCCCTCAGGCACTGAATCGTAATCGAGCCACACCGCCGCGTCCGGCGCGCTGCGGTGCCGCAGCAGCGCGATTCGCCACTCCTGCTTGTTGACGCTGGCCGTCTCCGGCCACGGTCCATGCCGGTCCACCGCCGCCTGCACCGCCGCCGCGTACGCCTCCGTGTCTTCAGCGAAAATATCGTGCGGCAAGCCGTCGAGCCGCTGTCCGTTGCCCATCCACGCCATCTGCAAGTAGAGCGGATCGCCGGTCGCCTTCGCCAGCTTGCCCAGCAGTGTGTAGACGCCGCCGTTGAAGGTCAGCCCGGCGTACCGCTCCGACTTCCGCGCGAAAGAGCCCGAATCGCCCGATTGAGGATAGTATTCCCGCCCGACCCAAGTATCGAAGTGAAACCGGTAGGTCTGGCGCAATCCCGGGTGGCGCTCGACGAGATACGGGATCAACCCGGCATCCAACCGCGAGTACTCCTCCATGATCTCCGCCAACTCCCGGGGCGCGATCGAGGCGTACACCGCAAGCCCCTTCTCACCCGACAACCCGTCGACGGCCACGGCGTTAGCCACAATGCCGTCCAGTTCCGCGCGCAAGCGATCGCGGTTCGCCGGCCACTCGAGCACCGACCTGATCATGATCAGCGCCCGTTCCTGTCCCGGGTAGTTGGTCCTGATCTGATGCGGGTGCTCCAGGATGTGCCGGAAGATGCGTTCTTCGATGTTGTTCCGCACGGCGGCGAAGTCGCGCTTCCGGGGGTCCTTGCCGCGCAGAAACTCGACCAGTTCCCTGTCTTCGCGGATGCCGTCGAAGACCTGATCGTAGGCCGTCGCCAGATACATCGCCTGGTAGGCGGAGTCGATCGCGTAGAAAACATAACCGGCCACGCCGCCGCCGTACCGCGCGCGCTCATAGACCAGACCCTGGGTCGCGTAATCAAACTCGGGCCAGAGGTCGGCAATGCGGTCCAGCAGGATCCCCGCCTTGTGCGCGTAGACGCGCTCGCCGGTCATCGCGTATGCCCTGGCAAGGTTGCGGAAACCGGCCTCGATCCGCTGCCTCCACTGTCCCTGCAAGAGATACGCGCCGATGAACCGCCACCGCTTTCCGTCTTCGACGTAGCCCTCGCCGTCGTCGACACCGAAAGCGCGCAGCGGATCGCCCGGCTCCGGATGTTCGGTGTTGAACAGCAGCTTGCGGTCCGCCCGCCGCGGATCGAACACGCCCCGCTCGTCGAGACCGCTGCGATGGTAGGCCGCGAAGTCGTTCTTCGGGAACTGCTCGTTGCAGTGCGGACAACTCACCTTCCACGGCCGCGTCCAGGCATCGATCCGCCAGTCGTACATGGGCACCGGCCGCCGGCACGCCGGGCAGTGGCCGCTCGACCACACCATGTGCGACCTCGTAATCCGCGGCCCGAACATCTCCTTCCACAACTCCTCGTCCGGCATGGCCGCCCAACGCCCGGCATCAGCGACGGCGCGCCGGCGAATCTCCGCAGCCCATTCGTACTTGTTCGCATTCGCCGCCGCGCGTTCCCGCGCCGCCCGCGGGAAGAACACGCTCTCCGTCTTCTCGGCGCCCGGCAACGCCGCCGCCAGCAGACACAGCGCCAGCCCGCTTCTCATAGCCCCAGCAGCCTCCTCGCGTTCCCGCGCCTGATCTTCTCCTTGACCGCCGCCGGCGCATCGAGCACTTCCACCTTCAGCAGCGCTCCATCAGGATAGTGGAACGGCATGCCGCTGCCGAACAGAATCCGGTCCTCGCCCAGGT
>WBZO01005303.1_pt1 | contig 13220 bp, 10 predicted proteins | sample 5204261 | NCBI WGS metagenome assembly WBZO01 (sample SAMN12412400, study PRJNA552823) | activated sludge metagenome | isolation source: activated sludge from anammox sidestream of wastewater treatment plant... | place: USA: North Carolina | collected 2017-09
CCGATACTGGTTATATTATTTTCTCCCGCGCATCTTATCAAAAGCTCGCGGACATGTTGAGTGGCCGCTTTATTCATTGAAAAGTGAAAGATGCTTGGATGACTGCTATCTTTTTGTGGCTTATCTTGGATTAGATCTATTTCTGCGCCAAAATGTTCCTGAAGGAACTTTCTTAATAAACGGTCTCCAATGACTGGCGATTCCAAAACAAGAGACTTTACTTGGCTTTTTATCCTGGACGAGAGAGTTTTTGTGCTCATCTACCATCTCTTTTTGACTGAATTCTTCGGGCTGTTTTGCCATCATTTGCTTTATGATGGGATTTCATGTCTTCGTAAATTTCCAACGATTTTTGGGCAACCGCGTCCCAATCGTATTTTTCTATTGCTAATTGTCTGGCCGCGCCTACTATCTGTTGATAAAGAGCAGGATTTGATAAGAGACGGATCACGTTCTCCGCGAAGTTTTGCGGATCATCCGAGATGAGTAGATGCTGGCCATGGATTGCGTCTATCCCCTCGCAACCGACCGTTGTGGAAACAACCGGTCTCCCCAAGGCCATTGCTTCTAAAATCTTGAGACGCGTCCCGCCTCCCGCCCGGATCGGGACAACGCTGATCGCCGCCTGCTTATAATACGGAACCACATCTTCTACGAAACCGGTGACGTGGATATTCTTGTTTTGCAAATGAGTAATTCCCGGCGGAGGATTTGCCCCCACCAACCATACTTGAATATTTGGTACCTTCTCTCTGATGTAGGGGAGGATCTGATTGCAGAAAAATATGGCGCCGTCCGTACACGGTAAATAATTCATGGAACCGACAAATAGAAGGTTGGGGGAATCCCTATTTGCTTCCAACTGCCCAAGTTTCTTTGTATCCGTGCCGTTGGGAAGAACGTCAATTTTAAGTCGAGCATTTTGGGATAATAAGGTTTGACGGTCTATTTTCGATACCGTAAAACAGCGGTCAAATTTGCCGGCATAATTTGGTTCCCAATGACGAAACTGGCGGCTGAAGACCCAGCTTCGAAAACGATTAATAGGGTTTTTTTCGATGCTTGTTAGGCGGTCAAATTGATTGTAAGTTACATTATGAAAGGTTAACGCTGTCATGGCCCTGGCGTGGGGATCAATATATTCTCGGTAAAGGGCCAGCCGAGAATGTTCGATTTGTACGATGTCGAAATCGTTTTCATGTGTTAAGCGCCGAATTTCATCCGCCATCTTACTGGAATACAATAATCGAAGTTCGAGCGGGCTTCCCGCCATAATGTATTTAGGTATGTCTGGAAGACACGTCCATGGACTTGGCCATTCGTGATTTACTACTATTACGTCCTCACAAAACTCCTTTAAATGCGCGATGCTTTGAGCCGAATTGAGCGATTCAAATAGAGCCAATATGGATACTCGATGATGAGATGCAATGCGTTTGACTAAATTATAGACGCGGATTGTGTCTCCGGAAAAAGCAGGATACGGTAGATAATCTGTGATGAGAAGGATGCGCATATTTATGTCCGAGAAATGTGAATTTTAACAAGGGGTTGCAGAGGAGAAAGCTGAAAAGTAAAAGTAGGCAAACCTATGCTGTAACCCTTCCATTCATTACAACTTGAGATATATATTCTTCTACACGTAACGTTATTTTTTCTAAAGTAAAACACGAACGAATTGTGTCAAATGCGTTCCGGCTTATTTTTATGGCAAGATCGGGCGCCATTAATAGGCTGTTTATTGCATTTGCGAGAGCTTCGGGGCTATCGGGAGGAATAAGTAGCCCATTTTCTCCATCACTAATAATCTCGGGTGCGGCGCCATTATTTGCGGCAATGACTGGCAACCCCTGCGCCATAGCCTCTATAATTACCCTGCCGAATGGCTCCCGCCAGCGCGACGTAAAAAGTAATGCGTCATATTGTTGGAATAATCTCAAGACATCCTCGGGTTGTAGCTTCCCAAGAAAATTAACTCTATCTGATATTCCCAGGCGATTTGATAACATCTTGAGACTTTCCTCAAAACCCGAATTTCCTTTTCCGATGATGTCAAGATATATTGTTGTATTCGGTCGTGTTTTTTGAAGTTGAGCTACTGCCTCAACGGCAATGTCGGGGCCTTTTTCCGGTTGAATCCTTCCTGCGAAGACTAATCGTATCTTGCCTTCTTTGAAGGAAAAGGGGCTATTCGGACGGTGAGATGGATCGTGTAGAAATGAAGCGGACAATCCACTTGGAACCACATCCATAACTGAAGTTGAAAACCCAGCTTTTATATAGTAGTTTTTGAGAGATTGGCTGATAAAGAGAAAATTGCCAGATTTCAAGTTCTCTATTTCACCTTTTCCGAAGACAATAGAACGATACCATTTCCTTGTTGTCGACGCGTTTTTATCGTCTGTAAGTTGCTTGATTCTGGCAAGTGAATAGTCCTCAATGCGGAAGAAGCTTGGTATACCCAAATCTTTTGCGGATAATGCGGGGCTGATTGTAATAGATCCTAGATGCCATAAGTACACTACATCAGGTTGTATTTGTTCAATTATTTTGCGAGTAATCGAATAATTCCTTTGCGAAACCATTATCCTCCGAATCTGGAGATATCTGATATGTGCTCCAGAAGAAATAAGTGATTCCTTCGGAGAGCGCTCCCTTAAATGAGTAGTATCAATCTCCAGGAGCCGATAAATATTGTCCTGGATTGACTTTTTCTTTACGCCCCATGTGCTGGTCAAGACGGTTACTTGATGGCCCCTTTGGATAAGGGCTTCGACTGCATCTTTGCAGTTAATCTCGTAACCGCCAATATAAAATGGGGGGTATAGATCGCTAACCACTAATATTTTCATTGTGTATTCGCGAGCTATGCTCTCCAAGTTTCTGAAGAGAGGTTTTTAGGATTTTCTTGATTTCTGTTATCAGGAAAATAATATCCTCTTTGATAATTACGGAAAACAGAATGTTTAATAGTACAAAAGCGATTAACTCTGCGACCTTGATCGTTAAACTGCGGCCCGGTATGAGAAATACTAAGCCAGCCCAGGCGATAAAGATGGAAAGCGGTTTGACGTATGAAGCTGTGATACGGACAGGGAATTTTCGCTTTAAAAAGAAATAATTTAATGGATTCGTTACAATTGGTCCCAATAGTTGAGTAATCCCGGCGCCCATGATTCCAAAGGGGGGGATTAGTAGCCAATTGGAAAGCAGGCTGACTGCAGCATGCACCACATTGACTTTTGCCGGTTTATCAGATTCGCCCACTGCCACCAAAGATTTACCTAATAGATAGCCGATTAAAATAAAGCTCAGGGTTATGGCCAATATAATGAAAACCGGAGCAGCGGCCATGTATTGTTCTGAGAAAAGCAATCGGATAATATCCCTGCCGAAAAGAACTGCACCCGCTGCAATACATAAACTAATAAAGGTTATTACCCGCAACGCGTTACGTAATAAGGCTTCTGCTTTTTGGCGTTCACCGTTAGAATGTAATCGGGAAAATAATGGAAAGAAAACGATCACAAAGGAATCAAAGAAAGCAAGCAGACTATCTGGGATTTTCCGCGCGATCTCAAAGTAAGCAATGTTTGCCGGAGCGAGTAATGCTGCGATCATAAGCGTGTCAATGCGGCTGTAGAAATAGCTTAAGATATCGTTGATTTGAAGCGGATAGCCGAACTTAATTATCCCTTTTGCTACAACTGGCTGAATCAAAAGGCGTTTTTTAACGGGAATGGAAACAAACATATATATTCCGGTTAATCCATACGCAATGCTGCTGGCGGCTACCAGTGCCAACACCCCGTTCAAGTTTAACTTAATCAAGATAACTAGCAAGATGAGGTTCAGCAAGCTGGATGCGATATCCCAGATTGCAATTTGTTTGAAACGAAAAAAGCCTTGAAGAATAGCCTGCATCGTGGCCGTGAATGTATCTACAAAGAACAGCATGATGACAAAGCCAAAGGTAAGCAGTTTCCATGTGCCCCCAAAGAGTTTGAACAAAAATGGAGATACTATCCACGCAGCCAGAGCCGTGATGCCGAAAATGATAAAACGTAAAGTCAGCACGGTGTTGACAAGCGATTCTTTCTGAACCGAGTCGGTCGAAATGGCTATAAATCTTGTGCTGGTGACGCCCATTCCTAGTGTAGTCAATTGTGATAATAGACCTGACATCAGAGTTAAAAGAATGTAGTCGCCATAAGTAGCGGCGGCGAATACGCGGGTTGCAATCATAACTAAAATCAACCCCAAGATCATAGTTATGAGGTTGGCTGCGGTCAACCATGCAGTTCCATTGATGGCGTGCGATGTGCTATCTTCGCTTGAATGCTTGTTGATTGATAAGAGTGTCATCAGATTGTTGAACGCCCTCAAATTATTTAATTAAGATATGCGTGTCGAATTGCTGAAGTTGTGATCGGAAGCGGCTTTGTTCAACCTAATAATTATCTCGCTTGTCCCAAGCATGATTCCTATGATAGAAGCCCAATATGCTTGAGCGAAGATGGGGTTGACGATTGTTGCGGGCAATATGCCAATAATTGTCACTGCGAATGAGAGCATAATTGCCCTTAAGAAGGGGGATTGAATTTGGCTCCAATGTTGAAGGCTGCGTTTAATAAAAAGAAGTAAAAACCATGCAAAAAACACATACCCAAGGACACCTGTTTTTAAAATAACCCATAGATGTCCATTATGTATATAGGCAAGTTTATCCCAATCTATGGGCCCAAAATCGATACGTCGATCCCACGGCCTGTAATGTGACCCTAGTCCGAGCCCAATAGCTGGGTGGTCCAGGATTTGCGGAACGGCATATTGGAATTCAACATCACGATACCGTAGACTGCTTTCATTCAATGTATTTGGGTTAAGCAGAGTGGAAAACCGTATAACCGCACCGTCTATTAGACTTTGGGCCTGTTTTCCCGCTGCCGCCACCGCCAAGATTGTGACTGCGGCAATGATACCTATGGACAAAAAGGCTAGGTTCAAGTATCTTACCTTGTCGCGCATTGAGACCAGGATTACTACGAGAAATAAGGAAAACATCATCGCCACCCAAAAGCTTCGGTTGAAGGTCAACAAAACCGCCAGCCCAACTATGAACAATTGAAAAAGCCTGAAAAGAGATTTAGAGGCGTCTTTATCGAAAATCAGCAGCACAGGTAATAATATTAAGATGACCAGGATCAGGGATTGTCCAGGCGGGAGGATTCTTGTAACCCCCTGGTCTGTGGTTCCTGCCGTAAATAATGTTTCCACTCTGCCCGGCAGTATTTTTGTAATATCTCCCAGCGCATATTGCGCGACCATCATTAACGCGACAAAAATTGTAAGTATTAATATGCCATTTAAAAGTATATACAGTTGTTTTCTCGTGCGAATGAAATTAGTCACAAGGAAAAAGATAAGATAGAGATTGACGGTTCGTAATTCGCCAAGGCTTTGATTAAATGTTATTGTGCCCTGAGAAATCGCCAATATCGTGCTTAATACTGCAATGCCGTAAAAAGCTAGCAGGGGAAAGTCGAGAGGGGTGTGAACAAAACCGAATCCAGGTTCTACCCAGATTCTAATTAACATGATTCCGAGGGGTATAAAGAGGAGGAAATCGGAGACGATTAGGTGCCCGATGCCAATTGGCACGGATGGGAGCGAATTTTCGTCAATGATGGTGGAGGTCAATAGCAATATGGATAAAATAGCATATTCTGGCCACAACCACACAATACCAATGTAAACAATGCCTAGACCTAATGTAAGCAAAAGGTAAGGTTGGAGTTTTGTGCTAGCAAAGCCCAGAAGCAAACCAATAGTGCAGATTACAAGCATCTGTGCTAAAAGAGGAAATTGCTTATTGGCTTGGGATTGCATGAAACGAATCCTTTTTATACGGTCATATAATAATATTCCGATCAATGGTCATATCGGAATATTGACGCCGAAGGCGCATTGCTTTAATGCTCGAAGAAAGCTTTGATTGAATCTGTAATGTAGTTAATTTCGTTGTCTTCCAATTCGGCAAACATGGGCAGGGACAGGATCTGCTCGACCGCGCGTTCGGTCACGGGTAAATCGCCTCTTTTGTAGCCTAGTGAGGCCATTGCATTTTGTAAGTGTATGGGAATCGGGTAATGGATGCCAGTAGCGATCCCTTTTTCTCTAAGAAAAGCCTGTAGTTCGTCGCGCCGCGGCGTGCTGACTACGTAAAGGTGATACACCGCTGTGGTTCCTTGTTGTTCAATTGGAACTGCAACAGGGGTGCCTTTTAGCGCTTCGTTATACAAGTGAGCGTGTTCGCGCCGTTTCGTATTCCATGCAGATAGATGGGGGAGTTTCGCGCGTAAGATAACCGCTTGAATTTCATCTAAGCGTCCATTGAGACCCAATAGGTCATGATGGTAGCGGGTGCCGGAGCCATGATCTCGTATCATACGGATTTTTTCCGCGAGCCCTGAATTGTTTGTACTGACAAAACCGCCCTCGCCATATGCGCCGAGGTTTTTTGAATAGTAAAAACTGAAGGCCGCTGCGTCGCCCAACGACCCTGCTTTTTTCCCTTTATATTCTGCGCCGTGCGCTTGACAAGCGTCCTCGATCACGTGCAATCCATAGCGTGATGCGATGTCCAATAGCGGATTCATATCCACAGTCTGACCGTATAAGTGGACTGGCAGGATGGCTTTTGTTTTAGGCGTAATCAGGGTTTCTATTTGTGAAACATCCATTAAATAGGTAGAAGGATCAATATCCGTAAAAACAGGTTTGGCACCTGTTAATAGAATGGCCTCGGCTGTGGCGATAAACGAATGGGAGACCGTGATGACTTCATCTCCGGGACCGATATCCATTGCTCGCAGGATGATGTTTAATGCTGTAGTGCCGTCACTGACGCCAATCCCATGGGCGGCGCCGCAAAATTCTGCAAACTCTTTTTCCAGTTGTTGAACATTTTCCCCTAGGAATAAATGCATGCCATCCAGAACCTGCTCAATACCCGAGAGAATTTCCTCTTTGAAAGGCGCATATTGTTTGCGTAAATCTACGAACTGAATATTCATGTTTTTCCCTTTATACTGATTCCTCGATCCGAATAATGCGGGCGGGGTTGCCTACCACAACAGCGCGTGGCGGAACATCATGAGTAACAACGCTACCCGCTCCAACGGTCGCATATTCTCCGATTGTGATGCCGCATAGTATGGTGGCATTGCTCCCAATTGACGCACCGTGTTTTACCAAAGTGGGCATACAAACCCAATCGGCTTCTGTTTGCAGTTGGCCCGTGATCGTAGTCGCACGAGGATGCTTGTCATTAATGAACATTACACCGTGGCCAATGAAGACCTCGTCTTCGACGGTTACTCCCTCGCAAATGAAGGAATGGCTTGAAATTTTTACTTTTTTCCCGATCCGAACTCCCTTTTGAATCTCGACAAAAGTGCCTACTTTGCTATGATCGCCGACCTCGCAACCGTACATATTGACGAAAGCATAGACCTTGACATCTTCGCCCAGTTTTACATCTGCCGCGATACGGGAAAAGTCGGATATTACCACGAGATTTCCTCATGCGTCGCCCCGTTGGTAATCGAACGTTGGGCGGCTTCCAATATTTTTACAACGCGCAAGCCACTGCGACCGGAACTGCTCGGCTCGGTGCGATGTATGATGCTGTCTAGAAAATGTTTACACTCCTGGCGGAGAGGCTCTACAAAGCGGATGTTTGGAATGGTGATATCTCCAGAGCGATAATTATATTGGAATTCGCCAAAGCCGTTTGTATATGCTGGCGCATCGATGCCTTTATCGTATAGTTTTATTTTCCCTTCGGATTCCATGTCATTATAAACTGCCATTTTCTTGCTTCCAACAACCGTAACGCGCCTCACTTTGCAAGGGTCAAGCCAACTTACATGGACGTACGCTGTAAGGTTGTTTGGGAAGATTAGATTCAGGTAAGCGACATCATATACACCGGGGAATACACATGGCATCCCTTGTGCACTGACAGAAATTGGATTCGAGCCAAGAAGATATAAGAGAATGGAAATATCGTGAGGGGCAAGGTCCCAAAGAACATTGGTGTCACGCTGAAACAGGCCAAGATTTAATCTGGCTGTATCTAAATAATAAAGTTCTCCAAGTTCTTTACTGTCAATGTATTTTTTCAGGGCCTGTACGGCAGAGTTGAATTCGAAGGTGTGCCCTACCATTAAAATTAATCCCTTTGATTGGGCCAATTCGATTAATTCCTCAGCTTCCAGGCTGTTGAGCGTTAATGGTTTTTCTACCAGTACATTAAGCCCGTGCATGAGACAATCTTTTGCCACTTTGAAATGTGTTTTTGGAGGAGTCGACACGACAACTGCGTCCAACCCCAATTTAAAAAGATCCTGATAATTTTGGGTTGTTATTATGTGTGAATATTTTTCCCTGGCGCGAGCCAATTGATCTTCTCTTAAATCGGCTACGGCGATCAGTCCCGATTCTGGAAGCTCGTAAAAATTCCGCGATAGATTCGGTCCCCAATATCCATACCCAATAACCCCTACCCTAACCGTATCTACTTTAACATTACCTTCCACTACTTCTTTGACGGCGTCCACAATGAAATCCTCCTTGGTAAGTTATTCTGCGCCTCTTGTCGAGATAACGGCAAGAGGCGTTCTTAATAGGATCTTGATGTCAAGCCAGAGGCTCTGGTTTTCGATGTATTCCATGTCGATTTTCACTTGCTGATCGAAATCGGCAGTGCAGCGCTCCGTGACTTGTTGTAGGCCTGTAATGCCGGGCTGAGCTTCCAGACGAAGCAGGTGCCATGGCTTATACATTTCCACTTCATAAGGAATTGCGGGGCGGGGGCCCACTAAACTCATTTCCCCGCGCACCACGTTCCATAACTGAGGTAATTCATCCAGGCTTAATTTGCGAAGAATTTTGCCCGGGCGTGTTATCCTTGGGTCGCGAGCAAGTTTGCGGACTTTTGATGTTTGGCCTTGCAATCGCGTCATTTTTTCTTGGTTGTTCTCGATCAATGCTTGAACATATGCTTGATGAATGGATGTGTCGGCATTTACGTGCATGGTTCGAAACTTGTAACAATGGAATATTGTTTTTTCCCATTGCCAACCTTTTTTGCCGAAGAACCTCTTCGAGCCCACGCGGTTTTGTACGAAGAAAATCGGTCCGGGTGAATACAAAGCAATGCCTATAGTAATCAGGAGGAAAAGGGGCGATAGCAGGGTTAATAATACTAGCGCGATGATAAGATCCGCTGCGCGCTTAAGAATGTAATAAACATTTCGGCTTTGAATTGCCCGACGCAAGGAATTTAAGTCGAATTCGTGGATGTCTAATTGTGTTTCATTTTGCATGGGATAATTCCTCCAGGCCAGATTGGCAATAATCTCGGAAAGTTTCTTTTTGACAGTAAGTTTTTTTGTGCGATTGTGAAAATTATACTGACCATCCGCCCAATGAAAGATTGCTAATACAGTGCAATTTAAATAAAAAAAGAGCGTTTGGGATGAGGGTCACAAACGCTCTTTTCTCAAACTAGTATTGTACAGATTTTTCAGTTGAGAATCATTGCCAATCAAATACAATTTTAGCGTTTTTCAAAGAATATTTCTGACTGCACGGCAGAATACTCTTCGAAAATGTTGTTTTCCGCTCATCCTTCTTTTCTTGTTTTTTGTTTGTGGTTACGAGACCAAGCCCTGAGAGAAATCATAACCAATATTACGATGATTAATACGATAGTGAGAATTAGACTTGGTATAACCCAGGCTGGACGCGAAACCGGTGTTGGGGCAGTTTGAATTCCGTCGGGCGCTATCGATAACGTGTCCGGAATTGATGTAGCGGCGACATTGCCGGTTGTAACTGCGGCAACACGTGAGTTGGATGTTACGATCTGAGTGTCGTTAATAACTGCGAGATTGCCAGCAAGCCTGGCCCGCAAGGCCGAATTGATCAAGGATGACGTTGCCCAATTTACTCCTTGCGGGGTATTTCCAAGCGCGGCTAATATAATGTTCGCGGGATTCCAAGGGGAAGGAAGGATTTCGACATACCCCATAGGGGAACTGGAGGGAATTCGATAAGTGACCTGGAAGCTGCTTTCTGTGGCAATATCCTGGCCGGTTGAGAATGGCGCAGGCAGCGAACTATTGAACGTGTTTACAATGGGTAATTGGCTTGGGCGCCCAATTACCAGGAAATTATGATTCGTTCGTTGTGCATCAGGCACTTCATCCCCATAGAAGACAGAAAGTTCGGTTAACGTCCCGTTGGCTTGAGAACCCAAATAACCGGCTATCTGCATTGCGGCCCGCCAGGAATCTAAATCGTCGTGTGGCAATATTACAGCCGTATTGCTCAAAGTGGGATCATAAGTAAATGGCGCAGGGTACGCAGCCAGATCTGTATTGGAAACTGGATTTTCCGGTACAAGATCCAGGGGTAGGTGAAGTGTAGAATCCGGCCAAATATTTATCCATAGTGATTGGCCGGTGACGGGAGCGCAGTCATCCAATGGCAGAATGGTCGACCTGATTTCTAGTAAATTGCTGCCAGACACTACTGCCGAGGCAGGTATATCAATTTGGACGCGATTTGTGCCTTGATCAGCGGTGGTGTCGCTTAAGCGAACGCTCCCAATTGGCCTATTGTTTAGCAGTAGAACGATCCCGGAACGGTTATAGTTTAACAGTTTCGAGTTGCTGAAGACTAGCGCGAAATATGCGTCAGGGGATACGGTCCAGCCGGCCGGGACGTCAAATCTAAATGTGGCGTTGCCAACGCCTCTCGAATTGAATATTACGCCGCCGGGGAGACCCAGGCTGGTTAGCGTTTGGTCTACGGCCCGCGCTGGAGGAGTCGCGGTTGCATTAACCTGCTGTACCTCCGCGAAGTTGGGAAATTCACTAGAACGCAAAGTCCCGGTACTCATAGCTTGAGCGGCTTTAATGACTCCCGCATCCGTATTGCCAGATAAAACAAGCGCAACATGAGCACTACTCCAGGGCGAGTTGATCATTTGAATGATCCCATCGTCATTTTTGCCGGCCTCCAATGGAAATTGCCCGCCTTTGATGGGAAATGGCAGTTTCAATGAGGATAAAACAGAAAGGGAACTCGCTTTTCCTATAAAGATCATGTGGCGGGCGCTCTGCTCCGAGGACCTTTGCTGTTGAGCGAAATTACTTAATGTGGTCATGTCTTTCAGGACCGTATCGGCGCTTATACTGCCCAGACTGGCCGCTGTGGTTAACGCGGCTTGCAACTCCCCTGCCGATGGATGATCTGGGATGATTAAGAGCACTGAGTCTGTTTCAAAGGTGTTTTGATAAATTGGCCGGGGAAAATCGGCAAGATTGGTGGTGGGTTGGATTAAGTCGTGAGGAAGAAGAAAGTATGAACTCGAATGGATTAACAAAGCAACGTAATCATTCGAAATACAGACCGAGCCTGCATTCAGGGTTAGTCCCAATGTAATACTTCCTCCGAAGCTGGCATCCGTGAAAATATTTGCTGGAATTTGGATTCTATTTTCCACTTCCCCTGTTTGGTTGAGAGGAATAACAGCGACGACTTGATTATTAATGCGTATCGTTAACGTTCCGCCGTTTACCGGGAGATAACTGGACTGGGTCTCAGTGATTGTATTGCCGCTATTGAAAGAAATATTCATACGCAATATAAGTTGCGCTCCGCTGGTAGGCTTCCAGGTGGCGGGTATATTGAAAGTAAAGAAGTTTACATCGAAAGGGCCATACAGCTCGATTTCATTACGCTGTAACTGGGCCAAGGTGACGACGTTTGGATCTACAGGAGAAGCCGCTATTTCCTGAATCGCTGTCGGGCTTGGCGTAACTGTCGTTACGATGCCTGTATCAGGCGTTGGGGTGGTGGAAACACCCTGAGCTTGTGCGGATATAACCAGGTTCAGCAGGAGAGCTGTAAGGATAATGAGGCCCAGAGCCGGAGATATAAGCTTTTTGTTCATCTATTATTATTCCTTGAGTTAATTTTGGAATATTCGATTAGTTTTCGGTCGTGCTTTGCCCAGCCCAAAACGGACTCTTAATCTCCCAAATGTAAACGGGATTGACATTATCTCTTCTGGCCTGTTCGAGAGCACTATCTGTTTTTTCAAAGAGTTCCTGAGCGGTAATATTGTTGGTGTATTCCGCTCCGCCTATATGAATATCCAGGTTTAAGGTTAGATCGAATTCTTTTAATTCGATTGGCTGTGAAAGCGCCTGAAAAATTCGATTGAAGATTCGACTTGCGGCCGCTCCTGAAGTGTTAGGTAGCATGATGATGAAGCTGATATTGTTCCAGCGGCCGATTACATCATGGCCGCGCAACTCCTTTCGCAGCGTTTCAGTAACTTTTTGAAATACCTTCTGTAGCGCGGCGATTGGAAAAGTCTCGACGAGATCTTGAAGGCCATTTAGTTCTAGGATTCCAAGCGAAAGTACGTCCTTGGGGTCCTTTGCGATTTCTTCTTCGACGAGGCGCGGGAAATGTTTCCTGTTATAAACCCCTGTGATACTGTCGATTTGGGTGCGCTGTTTTAATATCTCCAATGGTATCTGTAGCTGCTCAATTAAGATCGCCAAGCCCCCCCCAATCACCAGACCAAGTATGGTTGCTAGTATTGCGTTAAGTAATGTACGAGGGCTGGACGGGATGGTCGGGGGAACTGCTGTATCTAAAAACTCAACAGTGAAAACCTGATTTAATCCGCGTGTGAAATTGATGGTTTGATAGCCGATCGCGTTGGCGATTTTTGCCGCCATTTGCGGATCGGGCCCTGTAACTGCAAGCTCAATGATGCTGGAGTTGGAAACGACTACGCCTTCGTAAGCATAATCTTTTACATTAGCGGGTTGAAGCTGTAAAAAAGTAAGGGTGTCATCATATATACGCTTGCTATTCATTACTTCTGCATAAGTGGACATTACGGATTGGCTGCTGAGAGTGGCGATACTGCTTAATACGTCATAGCTGTTGACAAGGTCATTGCTGGGACTGACGATAAACCGCGCTGTCGCCGTATATTGAGGGGTCGAAAGATAAGAGATGCCAAGCGCCCCTGCCAGCGCGGTAAGCACAGTCAGCAGGATGATCCACCAGCCGCGTTGTAACATTTGAAAATATAAGCGAACTTCCATTTTAGTTCTCCTTGCGCT
>WBZO01005304.1_pt1 | contig 13220 bp, 2 predicted proteins | sample 5204261 | NCBI WGS metagenome assembly WBZO01 (sample SAMN12412400, study PRJNA552823) | activated sludge metagenome | isolation source: activated sludge from anammox sidestream of wastewater treatment plant... | place: USA: North Carolina | collected 2017-09
CCGCTGATGGGCCGCGACGAGCTCGACCGCTTGCTCGTGCAGTTCAACGACACTGCCCGTCCCTATCCGCTGCACAAGACACTGCACCAGCTCTTCGAGGAGCAGGCTGCCCGTACTCCGCAAGCCATCGCCGTCGTCTTCGAGCACCAGCGCCTCGACTACGCCAGCCTGAATGCGCAGGCCAATCGCCTCGCTCACCATCTGCGTTCGCTCGGGGTCGGTCCCGACGTGCTCGTCGGGGTGTGCATGCATCGTTGCCCCGAGATCGTCGTGGCCATGCTCGCCGTGCTCAAGGCCGGCGGCGCCTACGTCCCGATCGACCCCGAATATCCCGCCGAGCGCATCGCCTTCATGCTCGAGGATTGCGGTGCCGCGGTGGTCCTGACCGAACGAGCGGCACTCGACCTGTTCGCCGACGCTGCGCCCGCAGCACCGGTGCTGGCGCTCGATTCCCCGGAGACGCACCGCCGGTTGCTGGAGGTTTCCGCCGACCCACTCCCGTCGCTGGCCGGCCCCGACGACCTGGCCTACGTCATCTACACATCGGGATCGACCGGTCGCCCCAAGGGCGCGATGATTCCGCACCGCGGCGTGTGCAACCATGTCTTCTGGCTCATCGAGCGACTGGGACTCACCGCTGCCGATCGGATCCTGCAGAAAACCACGATCAGTTTCGACGCCTCCGTCTGGGAGTTCTTCGCACCGCTGGCGATCGGCGCACCCGTGGTGCTTGCACGTCCCGGAGGAGAGAAAGACACCGAGTACCTGGCCGATGCGATCCGCAAGCACGAGATCACGATTCTCCAGATGGTGCCTTCGGCACTGCGCGTGCTGCTGCACGAACCGGCGATTGCCTCGTGCGCAAGCCTGCGCTACGTGGTGTCGGGCGGGGAGGCGCTCGACTGGGAACTCGCCGGCGAATTCGCCCGCCGCCTGCCCGGCGCTCGACTGGGCAACATGTACGGACCCAGCGAGGCCAGCGACGACACGACCAGCGTGGACGTTGCCGAAGTGCATCCCGGCCCCGGGTCGGTACCGATCGGCCGGCCGATTGCGAACGCGCGAGTCTACGTGCTCGACGCCCGCGGCCAACCTGCACCTCTGGGCGTTCCGGGCGAACTCCATATCGGCGGCGCCGGGCTGGCACGCGGCTACCTGAATCGCGCCGAACTCACTGCCGAGCGCTTTGTCGACGATCCGTTCGTGCCCGGCGGGCGCCTGTACCGCACCGGTGATCTCGTGCGCTGGCGTCCGGACGGCCTGATCAGCTTCATCGGGCGCACCGACCACCAGGTCAAGATCCGCGGCTTCCGCATCGAACTGGGCGAGATCGAGAATGCCCTGAAGGCCTGTACCGGCGTACGCAATGCCGCCGTCGTCGTGCACGAGGATCGCCCCGGCAACCGTCGCCTCGTTGCCTACGTCGAAGGTCTGCAACCCGAACCGGCCGGCCTGCGCACCGAACTGGGCGCGCACCTGCCCGACTACATGGTTCCGCAGCACTTCGTGGTGCTCGCGAGCCTGCCGCTGCTGCCCAACGGCAAGATCGACCGCAAGGCCTTGCCTGCCCCCGAGCTCGGCTCGGCCGGCACCGGTTTCGTGGCCGCGCGCTCGCCGATCGAGCAGACCCTGGCCGACATCTGGGCCGACGTGCTGGGCTGCCCGCGCGTGGGCGTGCACGACAATTTCTTCGACCTCGGCGGGCACTCGCTGAGCGCCACCCAGGCCATGGCCCGGCTGCGTTCGGTCACCGGCGCCGCACTGCCGCTGCGAACCCTGTTCGAAGCCCCGACCGTGGCCGAACTGGCCGCGCGCGTGCACTCCGCTCTGGGCGACCCCGCAACCGACGAGCAGCCGCCGCTGGTGGCCGGTGCCGGCTCGCGAAATGAGCAAGCCCCGGCCTCATCGGCCCAGCAGGCCCTGTGGACCATCGACCGCCTGAACGGGCCAAGCGGTCTCTACAACATTCCGCTGGCGATCCGCCTCGTCGGTGAACTCGACACGCGGGCACTTGCGCAGGCGCTGCAGGCGTTCGTCGATCGGCACCCGGCACTGCGGACCCGCTTCGAGCAGAACAACGAGACCCTTGCACAAGTACTCGTCCCGCACCTCGAGGTGGGACTTCCGATCCTGGATCTCTGCGGCCGCGTTCATCGAGCGACCGGCACACTGCCGAAACACGCAAACGCAGTGGCGGGCAGCGCGTCGTTCGATGCCGCGCTCGAAGCAGAAATCGCCCGCCTCGCCACGTCGCCGTTCGATCTCGCCCGCGGCCCGCTGCTGCGCGCGCAGCTGTTGCGCATTTCGCCAACCGACCACGTTTTCGTCTTCGTCGTGCATCACATCGTCGCCGACGGCTGGTCGATCGGGCTGCTCGAACGGGAGTTGCCGCTGCTGTACCGGCATGCCCGCTCCGGTGAGTCTCCTTCACTACCGTCACGCCCCCGACTGGACTTTCGCGATTACGCCGCCTGGCAGCAGCGGTGGTTGGCAAGCGATGCAGCACACGCGTCCCTGGGATGGTGGCGCGAGCGGCTTGACGGCCTCGAGGCGCTCGAGTTGCCTGCCGACCGGCCACGACCGCACGACGGCGTCATGCGCGGCGACCGGCTCGAACTCGTGATACCGGCCGAGCAGCTTGCGGCGCTGAAGGCACTCGCCCGCACCACCCGTGGCACGCTGTACATGGTGCTGCTGGGGGTTTTCGAGACACTGCTGATGCGCTACAGCGGACAGTCCGACTTCGCGATCGGAACGCCGACGGCCGGGCGCAATCACGCCGAGGTCGAACACGTCTTCGGCATGTTCGTCAACATGCTGGTGATGCGCGCAGACCTGTCGGGCGACCCCGATTTCATCACCCTGGTCGAACGCGTGAAGAGCACTGCCCTGGCCGCATATTCGCATCAGGAGGTTCCGTTCGACCGGATCGTCGCCGAGATCAACCCGGCGCGTGAAGCAAACCGCAATCCGCTCTTCCAGGTTTCGTTTGCGATGGACAACACGCCGTCTGCCCCGTTCGGGCTGCCAGGCATCGTCGCGCAGCGAGTCGTCGGGCACAGCGAAACCGCCAAGTTCGACCTGTCGCTGACGTTCGTCGAAACGGAAGGTGCACTGCACGGTACGCTCGAGTACAGCACCGATCTGTTCGAGCGCGCCACGATCGAGCGCATGGCGCAGCACCTGTGCAACCTGATCGGGGCGATCGTCGAGAACCCGCAGGCGCGGCTCTCGGCGCTGCCGCTGATGGGCCGCGACGAGCTCGACCGCTTGCTCGTGCAGTTCAACGACACTGCCCGTCCCTATCCGCTGCACAAGACACTGCACCAGCTCTTCGAGGAGCAGGCTGCCCGTACTCCGCAAGCCATCGCCGTCGTCTTCGAGCACCAGCGCCTCGACTACGCCAGCCTGAATGCGCAGGCCAATCGCCTCGCTCACCATCTGCGTTCGCTCGGGGTCGGTCCCGACGTGCTCGTCGGGGTGTGCATGCATCGTTGCCCCGAGATCGTCGTGGCCATGCTCGCCGTGCTCAAGGCCGGCGGCGCCTACGTCCCGATCGACCCCGAATATCCCGCCGAGCGCATCGCCTTCATGCTCGAGGATTGCGCCGCGTCCACCGTGATTACCACCGAGGCAGCGCTTGCGCGCCTGCCGCAGTCACGTCGCGACAAGGCTCTCGCGCTCGATGGAACACGCTGGCGAAATCTCGCCGACACGCTGCCCACACACCACCCGGAACCCCTGGCTGGCCCCGGGCATCTCGCCTATGTGATCTATACCTCCGGCTCCACCGGACAGCCAAAGGGTGTCATGGTTCCGCATCGCGCGGTCGCGCGCCTGGTCTGCAACACCGACTACGTGCACATCCGCCCTGGTGACTGCGTCGCCCACGCGTCGAATCCGTCGTTCGACGCAGCGACTTTCGAGATCTGGGGCGCGCTGCTGAACGGGGCGCACGTGGCGATCGTGTCCACCGAGGTTCTGCTCTCGGCTACGGAGTTGCGCCGCAGGATCGACGAAGATCGCATCGACACGATGTTCCTGACCACCGCGCTGTTCAACGAGCACGCAGCGAACGCTCCCGATACGTTCTCGGGGCTGCGCGACCTGCTGGTGGGTGGCGAAGCGGCCTCGGCAGCCGCATTCATGCGGGTGCTGCACGGCGGCGGCGCACCCGCACGGCTGCTCAACGTCTACGGGCCCACCGAAACCACGACTTTCGCGACCTGGTTCGAGGTCTCGCGCGAAGCGGCAGGCACCGACGCGGCCGTGATTCCGATCGGCCAGCCGATCGCCAATACCCGTTGCTACGTCCTCGACGCATCGATGCAGCCAGTGCCGCCCGGGGTCGTCGGCGAATTGTGGATCGGCGGACCCGGCCTGGCACGCGGCTACCTGAACCGCTCCGAACTCACTGCCGAGCGCTTCGTCGAAGATCCTTTCGCGCCCGGAGAGCGTCTGTATCGCACAGGCGACCGCGCGCGGCGCCGCGCCGACGGAGCGATCGTTCACTGCGGACGCAACGACGATCAGGTCAAGGTCCGCGGTTACCGCATCGAACTGGGCGAAGTGCGCGCGGCGATCGCCGCGCTTCCCGGCGTGAGGCAACAGGAGGTCATGGTGCGGGAGGACGTGCCGGGCGATCACCGCCTCACTGCCTACATCGTGTGGGATGCGGGAATCGCGCCGCCCAATGTCGCCGAATTGCGCACCGCGCTTGCCGCTCGCCTGCCAGCGTTCATGCTTCCCGCAGCTTTCGTCGCCCTCGATGCGTTGCCGATGACCGCGAACGGCAAACTCGATCGCGCGGCGTTGCCGGTTCCGACCCTGTCGAGCGCCGAACGATCGATGAGCGGACATGGGGAAGAGGGCGACGCGCTCGAGCAGCAGTTGCGCACGATCTGGGAATCGATGCTCGGCATCCCCGACATCGCGCTGGATGCCGACTTCTTCGACCTGGGTGGCCACTCGCTGCTTGCGGTGCGTCTGCTCGCCGAAGTCGAGCGGCGTACGGGCAAGCGGCTGCGCACCGCGTCGTTCTTCCAGGCGCCCACGATTCGCCGCTTCGCCGCGCTGCTGCGCAACGAAGCGACTGCCGGCGCACGCAGTTGCGTGGTCACGATTCGCGAAGGCGACGGCAAGCGGCCGCTGTTCTTCGTCTCGGGCTGGGGCGGGCAACTGATCGTGCTCAACGAGCTCGCGAAGGCACTGGGCCCGACACAGCCGTTCCACGTCCTGGACACGGGTGCCTTCGAAGCCGCCGAAAGCGCGCTTGCGATCGAGGATGTCGCAGCGACGATGGTCGATGACATGCGTCGCGTGCAGCCGCACGGCCCGTATCGCCTGGCCGGGTATTCGATGGGCGGCGCGATCGTCTACGAGATCGCGCAGCAACTGCGCCAGAGCGGCGAGGAGGTTGCGCTGCTTGCGCTGCTCGACTGTGCGGCTCCTGGCTACCCCAGGCGACGATCGGCCCCGGCGCGCGTGCTTCTGCACCTTCGCGAGGCAATCACGATGAAGCCGGCGAAGATGCTCGCATACCTCGCAGGACGCGCCCGCTGGATGATCCGCAACCTGAAGGGCCCGGAGCGATCGCTGTTCGAGGACAGCGATCTCGAGGAGTCGGCGTTCACCCGCACGCTGGAAGAGTCGGCGCGCGCGATGCTGGCGGCCTGGGAGGCCTACCGCTTCCGGCCCTATCCGGGCAGGGTGATGCTGATTCGTGCCGAGACAACGCCGAAGCGCGTGGGCGAAATCGACGATGATCCGACCTACGGATGGTCCGCGCTCACCAGGGGTGTCGATCTGCGCAGCATCCAGTGCACGCACATCCGCATGCTGTTCCCGCCGCATGCAACCGAACTCGGCCGGATTCTCGCAGACGCGATCACGCCGCCAAACGATAATGGGATCGAACGCCCGCGCAGCAGCACTCTCGAGCGATCGGTGACCACGCGCGAACCCGTCGAAGCCGATGCCTGAAGCACGGCCGATCGATGTCTGCGCCGAATTGCAGCGATTCGGAGCGCGGCACGCCGGCGATTCGGCGTCGGCGACAGCGGCCGCCGCACGAAGGGAGGCTCACCGATGAACGGATCGAACCCTGGGCTGACGGCCCCGCTGGCCGACGGGCGAGTATCCGTGCGTCACGGTGTCGAGCGATTGCGTTCGCCGTCGGACACCGAGGAATTCTGGCGCGGCTTCGACGGCGCGATCGAGAACCCGCTCGGGGTCCATGCCTGGTTCGCAACGGCCGCCTCGACCTTCGCGGCCGGGGAGCCGATCGAGGCATACGCGGCCGCAGCGGACGACGGAAGTCGTGCGGTGGCCGCGTTCGTCGTCACACGTCGCGCCCGTGTGCGTCGCTGCCTGCAGCCAGGCGCCGAGTGGCTGGGGGAGCCCTTCGATCTGCCGCATACCGGCGAGGCGGCGTTGCGACTGCTCGTGGATCGACTCGGGCGATCGCGGCGAGCGTTTCGACTGGAGCGCCTCTACGCGGATTCACCAGCGTGGCGTCTGCTGCAGGAGCTGGCACGCAAACGCGGCCGGCTCGAGGCCGTCAGGGATGGCCAGGTTCCCGTGCTGATGCTCGACCCCACGCGACAGGAGCCGGAGCACAGGCTGAATGCGGGCCGGCGCAGTGACCTGCGCAGGGCGCGACGGCGTGCCGAGCAGATCGGGGCCGTCGAGACGAGCATCGTGGCGCCGACCGCCGCCGAGGTCGACGAGGCGCTGCAGGCAGCCTTCGCCGTCGAGGGCAGCGGATGGAAGACGCAACAGGGCTCGTCCGTTCTGACCAACGACAGGTATGCCGCTTTTTTCACCGCCTATTGTCGTCATGCCGCTCGTGAAGGCACGTTGCGGATCGCGTTGCTGCGGATCGGTGGCAGGGTGGCAGCCTCGCAGGTTGCCATCGAGCGCGGGCGCGCCTTCTGGCTGCTGAAGATCGGCTACGACCCGGAATTCGCCGCGTGCTCGCCGGGGATGCTGCTGATGTACGAGACGATTGCGTACGCCGCCTCGCGCAGCCTCGACCGGTTCGAGATGCTGGGTGAAATGGAACCATGGATCGCGGTCTGGAATCCGGTCGTTCGGGACACGCTGACCGTGACTTACTACCCGAACAGCGTCGCCGGACTGGCCGCACGCGCGATGGACTGGCTTGCGCCGCGCCTGCGGCCGTTGCTCGCCGGCGTGCGCGACAGGCTCGCCGCGCCCCTGCTGCGCAGGTTCGTCGTCGGAACGAAGGCTGCGGACGCGATCGCGCTGGCGGCGCAACTGGAAGCCGAGGGACATCTGGCTACGGTCGGATACTGGGACGGACCCAGGGATCCGTCCGAAGCGACCGCAGACGAATATCTCGAGGCGATCAGGCTGCTGCGGGATGCCCGGCCTCGGGCGCGCCACGTTTCGATCAAGCTGACCTCGATCGGCTTCAGGGAAGACCTGCTCGGGCGCGTTGCCGGGCAGGCTGCCGAAGCGGACGTCGCACTGCACTGCGACGCCCTCGGGCCCGAGGACGCCGACCGTGTGCGCACGATGATCGAGCGTTTCGCCGAAAAGGGCGTCACGCTCGGTTACACGATCCCGGCACGGTGGCGGCGCAGCGTGGCGGATGCGAACTGGGCGCGCTCGCGAAACCTCGAGGTGCGCGTCGTCAAGGGGCAATGGCCCGATCCGGAGGCTGCGGACGTCGACCTGCGAGCGGCCTACCTGAAAGTGATCGACGAGCTGGCTGCGGGGGGAGCGCGCCGGGTGGGCATCGCCAGCCACGACGTGCCGCTGGTGAAAGAAGCGGTGCAGCGCTTGCGCGCCGCAGGCACTCCGTGCCATCTCGAGCTCCTCTACGGGCTTCCGGCGCGGCGCTCGCTCGCACAGGCTGCCGCGCTCGGCCTGGAGGTCAGGTTCTACCTGCCCTACGGAACCGCCTACCTGCCCTACACGCTCGGGAAGCTGGTGCGCCAGCCGCGGCTTCTCTGGTGGTTTGCACGCGGCTCGCTCGGGTTCGGGTGATCGCACGGATCGCGAGTTCGGCGCGTCTTCGCCGATCCCGGGTCGCCCGGCGGGCCGGCTCAGCTGCTCGCGAACAGCCTGCGCAGCGAGTCGACGTCGCGGCGCGCGAGCATTCCGATCGCCGACCTCGCGAAGACTCCGGCGTCCGGGGCGAAGAACTGCAGCAGCAGATAGTAGGCCGTTGCGCCGAGCAGCACCGAGGCGGCGAGCGCCACGGCCGCCGGGATCGAGGTGCCGACCCAGACGACGTAGCCGGCCGTGATCGCCGCCATCGCCAACGCCGCGAGCCCCGGTCCGGCCACCGCACGGCTCTGCTGCCCGGGCGTCAGGCCGGTCAGCTGGCGGACGAACCAGGCATACGGCAGCCACATCAGCATCGACCGCGCCACGATCGCCCCCGTCACCGCGAGCAGGCCGTGCGGGAGCGCCGCGCTCACCAGCACGAGCGTCAACACCAATGCCGCGGCATTGGCCCCGAGGTGCCAGTCTGCACGGCCCATCCCGCGCACCACCGACACCTGGACGATCGACATCGAAGACCTGAGCCCGAGCAGCATCATCAACTGGATGATCGGCACCGCCGCAACCCACGCCTGGCCGAACACCAGCGGCACCAGCAGCCCGGCCACCGCCGCCAGCCCGAGATAGAGCGGGCTCGCGATCGATGCCGTGACGCGCATCATCGACACCGCGAGCCGACGCGCCGCCTCCCGGTCGGCCTGCACCCGCGCGATGCCCGGCATCAGCACCTGGTACATGGGCGCCATCAGCAGCGAGAAAACCTGATCGAAGACCCGCTCGGCAAGCGCATAGAGCCCCAGCGCCTCGGTGCCCAGCACCGAGGCGATCAGCAGTCGCGGCACCTGGGTGTTCGCGTAGCCAAGGCCGAGTGCGCCCCAGGTGCTGACGTTGTAGCCGATCAGGTCGGCCGCGTCGCGACGGCTCGCGCGCACGCCGGGGCGCCAGCGGGCGAGCCGCAGCACCAGCGCGGTACGCACCAGGTGCCGCACCAGTTCCATCGCGACGAGACTCCATAGACCCGCGCCCCACCACGCCGCACCGATCCCGACGAGACTCGCCAACGCGCCGGCCGTCGCTCCCGCGCCCGCCAGCGCCTTGAGGCGCTGCTCCCGGATCAGCAGCGCCGCCGGCACCACCGCCAGCGCCGCGAGCGGTAGCGTCGCCGCTCGCAGCGGCAGGATCTCCGCCAGGGCTTCACCGCCGCGGAGCCACTCGGCGATGTTCCCCGCACCGACCGCTATGACCAGCCATCCGGCGAGCGCGAATGCAAGGGTGACGCCGAAAGTCACGTTGCAGTGCCCGCTCTCGAGGTGGCGGCGTTGCGCAAGCGCATCACCCGGACCGCTGGAAGCCACGATCTCGACCAGACCGACGACCACGTACGACAGCGAGAACACGCCGTAAGCGACCGGACCGACCCAGCGCGCGATGAGCGCCACCGCCGCGAGCCCGACGGCGAACTCGAAAAACCGGCCGGCCGCGGTCCATGCCGCGCCTCTCATGAGGATGCCCGGCTTCACGCCCGAATTCCCTCCGCAAGCATCTTCGATCCCCGACCGTGCTTTCCGCTGCCTGATGCCAGAATCGCATTGTGGCGCACCGCTGGTCGAAACAGACGAACCGATTGCCCGCAGACGGGAAGTCGGTCACAGACTGCGATGGTAGATTCGGGCGATCGTTTCGTGGTCGGGCCGGAGGAGCGGCGACGCGTGTGAGGCTCGACAGACGGAGACCAAGCGAATGAGCGCGTCGCCAGACGGCACGCTGCGGGAAGACGGCGACGCCGACAAGGCGGCGCTGCGCCGCCAGCTGCTCGCGCAACGGCTGGCGCGCGCCAGGGCGAACGACGGCGCCGGATGGCCCGGCGCCGGCCAGCCAGCGTTCGAGGACGCGGCCGACGTCGGGTCCGCACCGCTTTCCCACTCGCAGGAAGCGCTGTGGTTCCTCGATCAGTTGACGGGTTCCAACGGGGCCTGGAACATCGCGCTACAGGCGCGGCTGGGCGGCGTGCATCCCGAGACACTGCAGCGCAGCCTGCAGGCCCTGATCGAGCGCCACGACCCGCTGCGCACGGCGTTCGTCGACGAGGAGGGCGAACCGCGCCAGCGGGTGGTGCCCGACGCGACGATCGCCTTGCCGATCGAAGACCTGCGGGGACTGCCCGACGACGCCCGCGAAGAAGAACTCGCGCGCCGGATGCGCGCGCGTGCGCTCGAACCCTTCGACCTGTCGCGCGCGCCGCTCGTGCGCGCGCGCCTGTATCGCCTGGCGGACGCGGAGCATGCGCTGCTGGTCGTCGTGCACCACATCGTATCGGACGGCTGGTCGAGATCGGTGATCGCGCGCGAACTCGGCGTGTTCTATCGGGGGTTCGAAACCGGCACGCCGGCCGCGTTGCCGCCGTTGCCCACGACGTTCCGGCACTTCGCCCGCTGGCAGCGCAGCAAGGCCAGCGAAGCTGCCCAGCGGCGCTCGCTCGACTACTGGAAGGTGCGACTCGCGGGCATCGAGCCGACCGCACTGCCGCACGACCATGCCCGCCCGGGACACGTCGGGCACCGTGGGCGAACCGTCGCGTTCGACGTCGACGCCCGCCAGCTTGCGGGCCTGAAGGCTCTCGCGCGCCGCGAGGGCGCGACGCTCTACATGACGCTGCTGGCCGCCTACCAGACGCTGCTGATGCGATACAGCGGCCAGGTCGACATCGCGGTCGGCACCGTGGTAGCCGGCCGAAACCACACCGAACTGGAAAAGCTCGTCGGCTTCTTCGTCAACACGCTGGTCATGCGCACCGACCTGTCGGGCGATCCGTCGTTCGTCGAGCTGCTGGCGCGGGTCCGCCGGCACTCGCTGGACGCGTACGCGCACCAGGATCTGCCGTTCGACCTGCTGGTCCGTCACCTCAATCCGGACCGGGAGATCGACCGCAACCCGCTCTACCAGGCCGCATTCGTCCTGCAGAACCTGCCTGACTGCGAACTCGCAATCGGCGACCGTCCTTCGAGTCTCGAGCCGCTCGAGACCGGCATGGTCAAGGACGCCGATCTGTGGCTGGTGGCAACCGAGATCGCCGGCGGCCTTCGCGCGCACCTGACCTACAGCGCCGACCTGTTCGACGAGGCAACGATCGAGCGCATGGCCAGGCACCTGCGCAACCTGATCGACGGGATCGTCGCCGATCCTCGGACCCGGCTCTCGCGGCTGCCGCTGATGGAGCCCGCCGAGCTCGAGCACCTGCTCGTTCACTGCAACGACACCGCGCGCGACTATCCGCTGCACCTGGCGCTGCACCAGCTCTTCGAGCAGCAGGCCGAGCGCACCCCCGATGCCTGCGCCGTCGTCTGCGAGCAGGCAAGGCTCGACTACGCCACGCTCGAGCGCCAGGCCAACCGCCTCGCACACCACCTGCGCCGCCTCGGCGTCGGTCCCGACGCCGTCGTCGCCCTGTGCATGCAGCGCAGCCCCGAAATGCTCGTGGCCATGCTGGGCATCCTCAAGGCCGGAGGCGCCTGGGCCCCGATCGACCCCGACTACCCGCTCGAGCGCATCGCCTTCATGCTCGGGAACTGCGCCGCCCCGGTCGTGCTCACCCAGCACGGCCTGCTCGAGCGGTTGCGCGAGGCCGGCTCGCACACCCCGGCCATCGCGCTGGACAGCCCCGAGTGGCACGAGCTCTCGGCCTCGATGCCCGATGCGCGCCCTGCGCCGCTGGCCGGCCCCGAACACCTCGCCTACGTCATCCACACCTCCGGCTCCACCGGCCAGCCCAAGGGCGCGATGATCCCGCACCGCGGGGTGGTCAACCACATCTTCTGGCTCATCGAGCGGCTCGGCCTGAGCGCCTCCGACCGCCTGCTGCAGAAGACCTCGATCAGCTTCGACGCTTCGGTGTGGGAGTTCTTCGCCCCGCTGGCGGTGGGTGCGCCCGTGGTGCTCGCCCGCCCCGGCGGCGAGAAGGATCCCGAATACCTGGCGCAGGCCATCGCCGCGCACGGCGTCACGCTGCTGCAGATGGTGCCCTCGGCGTTGCGCGCGCTGCTGCTCGAGCCGGCGCTGGACGCATGCACGAGCCTGCGCTACGTCGTGAGCGGCGGCGAGCCGCTGGACTGGGAGCTCGCCCGCGAGTTCGCCCGCCGGCTGCCCGCGGCGCGCCTGGGCAACTACTACGGCCCCTCCGAGGCCAGCGACGACGCCACCAGCATCGACCTGGCCGAGCTCGCCGAGGCGCCCGGCCCGGTGCCCATTGGTCGCCCGATCGCCAACGCCCGCGTCTACGTGCTCGATGCGCAGATGCAGCCCGTGCCCGTGGGCGTGGCCGGCGAACTCTACGTCGGCGGCGCCGGCGTCGGGCGCGGCTACCTGAACCGCCCCGAGCTCACCGCCGAGCGCTTCGTGCCCAGCCCCTTCGTCGCCGGCGATCGCCTGTACCGCACGGGCGATCTCGTGCGCTGGCGCCCCGACGGCATCGTCGCCTTCGTCGGGCGCACCGACCACCAGGTCAAGATCCGCGGCTTCCGCATCGAGCCCGCAGAAATCGAGGCTGCGCTGAACGCCTGCGCGGGCGTGCGCCTGAGCGTCGTGCTCGCCCGCGAAGACCGCCCCGGCCAGCGCCACCTGGTCGCCTACGTCGAGGGCGAGCACCCCGACCCGGCCGCCCTGAAGGTGGCCCTCAGGGCGCACCTGCCCGAGTTCATGGTGCCGGCCTTCGTCGTGACCACGCCCGTGCTGCCGCGCCTGCCCAACGGCAAGCTCGACCGCAAGTCGCTGCCCGCGCCCCTCGACGACGCGCTCGCCTGCGACTCCTTCGTCGCACCGCGCTCGCCGCTCGAGGAAACCCTCGCCGCCATCTGGGCCGAGGTCCTCGGGCGCCAGCGCCTGGGCGTGCACGACGACTTCTTCGAGCTCGGCGGCCACTCGCTCTCGGCCACCCAGGTCATGGCCCGCGCACGCCGCGCGCTCGGCATCGAGCTGCCCCTGCGCGTGCTCTTCGAGGCTCCCACCATCGCCGGGTTGGCCGCTCACATCGAATCGCTCGAACACGCCCGACGCACCGGCTCACTCGACCACGCCGAGCCCGCCCCGGCCCTCGTCCTCACCGGCGCCCTCTCCGGACCCCTCAGCCCCGCACAGGAAGCCCTGTGGATCGTCGAACGCATCGACGCCGACAGCGGCAGCCGGTACAACGT
>WBZO01005305.1_pt1 | contig 13220 bp, 11 predicted proteins | sample 5204261 | NCBI WGS metagenome assembly WBZO01 (sample SAMN12412400, study PRJNA552823) | activated sludge metagenome | isolation source: activated sludge from anammox sidestream of wastewater treatment plant... | place: USA: North Carolina | collected 2017-09
GTCGAAGTCGATCTGCTGCTTCGTGTCCGAGAGGGCGACGGCCGGGTTCGGGTGCACCTCCACCATGATCCCGTCCGCGCCGACCGCCAGGCCGGCCTTGGTGAGCGCCACGAGCAGGTCGCGGCGCCCGCCCGAGTGGGTGACGTCCACCAGCACGGGCAGGTGGCTCTCCAGCTTGGCGAGGGCCACGGCCGACACGTCGAGGGTGTTGCGGGTGTACTGCTCGAAGGTCCTTATGCCGCGTTCGCACAGGATGACGTTGTCGTTCCCCTCGCTCAGCAGGTACTCGGCGGCCATCAACCATTCCTCGATGGTGGCCGACAGGCCCCGCTTCAGGAGCACCGGCTTGCGGCTGCGCCCGACGGCGCGGAGGAGGGAGAAGTTCTGCATGTTGCGGGCCCCGATCTGCAGGAGGTCGACGTACTCCTCGAACAGTGGGAGGTCGGTGGGCGTCATGATCTCGCTCACGAACGCCAGGCCGTGCCGGTCGCAGGCGGCGCGCGCGATCGCGAGGCCGGCCTCGCCCAGGCCCTGGAACGAGTACGGGTCGGTGCGCGGCTTGTAGGCGCCGCCCCGGAACAGCCGCACCCCGCGCGAGGCGACGCGGGCGGCCACCGCCTCGACCTGCGCCTCCGACTCGATGGCGCACGGGCCGGCGACGAGGACGGGAGAGTGCTTCGAACCGATCGGCACGCCGCCAACTTCCACGACGGTGTCGGCCTCGTGCGTGGTGCGCGACGTCAGGTAGGCGCGCTTCTCCTGGCTCTTGCTCTGCTGCATGCTGGCCTGGAAGACCTGCTTGAAGAGGCTCTTGACGGTGGCGGCGTCGAACGGTCCGCGGTTGGCGGCGACCAGCGCGTCGAGCATGGCCTGCTCGCGCACGGGGTCGTACTGGGAGCTACCCATGGCGGACTGCAGCGCGCCGATCTCGGCGGCGACCGTGGCTCGCGTGGAGAGGAGTTCGAGGATCTGGAGGTTCAGCTCGTCAATACGTGCCCGAAGGCTCTGGATCTTCTCTTGCATGCAGCATCCTACGCTGAGACACCCGCACCACCAAGATGGTCAGCTCGTAGAGCACCACCAACGGCACGGCGACGAGGGCGAGGTTGAACGGATCCCCGGTGGGGGTGATCACCGCGGCGAGCGCGACGCCGGCCACGATGGCCCAGCGGCGCGTGCGGGCGAGCGGAGCGTAGCGCAGTATCCCGATGCGAGCGAGAAGGTAACCGAGGACCGGCATCTCGAACATCAGGCCGAAGACGGCCATCAGCATCAGCAGGGTGGAGATGTAGTGCCCGATGGACAGGAGCCCCTGCGCCTCGCCGCCGAGGAAGGAGAGCAGGATCGGGATGCTGAACGGCAGCACGACGTAGTACGCGAACGCGACCCCCGCCGCGAAGGCCAACACGGCGAAGAGGATGAACGGGACGGCGTAGCGCCGCTCCTCGGCGTAGAGGCCCGGCGCCACGAACCCCCACACCTGCCCGAGCACGACGGGGGAGGCGAGCACCAGCCCGAAGAACGACGCGATCTGCATCGAGACGGTGAACGGCTCGAGCACCGCGAAGTAGTTGAGCGTCATGCTGGCGGGGAGCGGCGCCTTGAGCCACTCGAGGACGTCGAAGCGGAAGGCGAACGCCACCCCGGACGCCACCACCCACGCCACGAGCGCGATGAAGAGCCGCTTGCGCAGCTCCTCGAAGTGTTCGATGAGGGTCACGGCCTAGCCGCCCCCCTCGCCCGCGCGTGCCGGCCCGTCACCGGGGTTGCCACGTTGCGCCCCGGCGGTCAGGCCTGTCCGGCGCCGTTGCCCTGCGCGGCGGCGGCCGCCTCGGGGTTCTCCTTGGCGCCGGCGCCCGCCGCGCCGGCGCCCGCCGTGGCGGGGGCGGCGGCGCTCGCGGTGCTGGCCGAGGCCACGGGGGCGCCCTTCGGACGCTCGCCCTCCGCCTCGTCGTCGAAGTCCTTCTTCATGTCCCGGATGCCCTTGCGGAACTCACGCACGGCCTGGCCGAGCCCCTTGGCCATCTCTGGCAAGCGCCTCGGCCCGAAGATCAGGAGCACGAGCGCGAGGATGATGAGCAGTTCCCAGATTCCTATGGGTCCGATCCTTCCCATCTGTGGCGCCTCCAAACGGTCCCATGCTAGCAACTGCGGGGGCGCCGGGGGTGTGACGGTGGACAGCGGGCGCGCGCCTGCCCGTGCGGCGCGCGGCACGGCGGGCCAGATGACGCGCGCGCCCGGGCGCGCCCCGCCGGTCGGTCGCGGCCGAGCTCGCCCCGCCGGTCGGTGGCGGCGGGGCGGCGCGAGGCCCACGAGGCCCGTCCTGGACGCTGGTTGACACGCTATTCGGCGCGTGCTAGCTTACCTACTCGGGTCCGCGGCGCGGCTGCCACCCTAGCTCAACAGGTAGAGCACCCGACTTGTAATCGGAAGGTTGTCGGTTCGATTCCGATGGGTGGCTCCACACCGATAGAGTAGGGCGAGGCGGTCGCGGACGCCGGTGCGATGGCGCGGGTAGGTGCCCGAGTGGTTAAAGGGGACGGACTGTAAATCCGTTGGCTTAGCCTACGCTGGTTCGAATCCAGCCCTGCCCACCAGCCGCATTGATCGCCGCGGTGCGGGTCGCGGGAGTAGCTCAGTCGGTAGAGCGTCAGCTTCCCAAGCTGAATGTCGCGGGTTCGAATCCCGTCTCCCGCTCCAGTGCAGTCGCCGAGCCTTGCGGCGTGGCGGCTGCGGCAAGCGAGGCGCAGCCCCGAGCTGCCCCCCGCTCGTGTAGCTCAGTGGTAGAGCACTCCCTTGGTAAGGGAGAGGTCGACAGTTCAATCCTGTCCACGAGCTCCAAAACGGGTGCTGGCGGGCGAGAGTCCAGGGGCGTGGCCGCGCCCCGGGCTCTCGCTGCCACGGCGCCAGGATGCCGGATCCCCCAGCGAGGGGGACCGCGAAAGGACGACAGGGTCATGGCTAAGGGTGTTTTTGAGCGTACGAAGCCGCATGTGAATATTGGGACGATTGGTCATGTTGATCATGGGAAGACGACGTTGACGGCGGCGATTACGTTTACGGCGGGTTCGGCTGATGCTTCGGTTGAGGTTCAGTCGTATGATGCGATTGATAAGGCGCCTGAGGAGCGGGCGCGTGGTATTACGATTAATACTTCGCATGTTGAGTATCAGACTGCGGCGCGGCATTATTCGCATGTTGATTGTCCGGGGCATGCGGATTATGTGAAGAATATGATTACGGGTGCGGCGCAGATGGATGGGGCGATTTTGGTGGTGTCGGCGGCGGATGGTCCGATGCCGCAGACGCGTGAGCATATTGTGTTGGCGCGTCAGGTTGGGGTGCCTTTCATCGTTGTCTTCTTGAATAAGGTGGACATGGTGGAGGATGAGGAGTTGTTGGAGTTGGTGGAGATGGAGGTGCGTGAGCTTCTGTCTTCGTATGAGTTTCCTGGGGATGATTTGCCGGTGTTGCGGGGGTCGGCGTTGCGGGCGTTGGAGGCGTTGCAGGCGTCGCCTAAGTTGCCGCGTGGTGAGAATGAGTGGGTTGATCGGGTGTGGGGGTTGTTGGATGCGGTGGATTCTTATATTCCGACGCCGGAGCGGGATGTTGATAAGGCGTTTTTGATGCCGGTGGAGGATGTGTTTACGATCACGGGTCGTGGGACGGTGGCGACGGGTCGTATTGAGCGTGGTGTGGTTAAGACGGGGGATGAGGTTGAGATCGTTGGGTTGAGTGATACTCGTAAGTCGGTTGTTACGGGTGTTGAGATGCATCGTAAGACGTTGGATTCGGGGATGGCTGGGGATAATGTGGGGGTTTTGTTGCGGGGGGTGGGGCGTGATGATATTGAGCGGGGTCAGGTGTTGGCTAAGCCTGGTTCGATTACGCCGCATGTGGGGTTTCGGGCGTCTGTGTATATCTTGAGGAAGGAGGAGGGTGGTCGTCATTCTGCTTTTTTCTCGGGGTATCGTCCGCAGTTTTATTTTCGGACGACGGATGTTACGGGTGTGGTGTCGTTGCCTGATGGTGTTGAGATGGTGATGCCGGGGGATAATGTTGAGTTGTCGGTTGAGTTGATTAAGCCGATTGCGATGGAGGATGGGTTGCGGTTCGCGATTCGTGAGGGTGGGCGTACGGTTGGTGCTGGTGTGGTCACCGCCGTCCTCAAGTGAACCGCTGACGTCGAGCAAGCCGAGCCGAGGGCGGCCGCACCGGCACCCTCGGCTCGTTCGCGCCGCGTAGGCCCCGCCTCGCCGGATCGCGGGGCGACCCCTGCTCGGCGGCGTGGCTTGGACCCGGGGCCCCTTTACGGGGCGCGCAGGAATCTGTTACGCTACGTGGTCTGATTGGGAGGCCAGAATGGCCAGTGACGTTCGAATCAAACTTCTACTCGAGTGCACGGAGTGCAAGCGCCGCAACTACGCCTCGCACAAGAACCGGCGCAACACCCAGGGCAAGCTGGAGCTCAAGAAGTACTGCCCCTGGGATCGCAAGCACACGGTTCACAAAGAGGTGAAGGTCTAACCTCGTGCTGAAGGGCTTCTTCCAGTACCTCAGGAACTCGCGCGCCGAGTTGGGTCGCGTGACCTGGCCGACTCGCAAGGAGGTCGTCCAGGCGACGGAGGCGACGCTCCTGTTCGTCCTCATGACCGCGCTGTTCTTGTTCGTCGCCGACCTCACGCTGGGCAACCTGCTGGGCCTCATAACCTGAGCCGGCGCCGCCTAGTGCCGAGGGTGGCCCCGCCCGTCGCGGGCGCTCGGCACCAGACAAAGGACATCGCATGAGCATCGAGTGGTACGCCGTCCACACCTACGTGGGGCACGAAGAGAAGGCCAAGGAGAACATCCTCAGCCGTGCGCGCTCGCTTGGCATGGCGGAATCCATCTTCCAGGTCGTCGTCCCCGTCGAGACCACCATGGAGCACATCGGTGGTGGCAAGAAGAAGGAGACGGTCCGGAAGCTGTTCCCGGGCTACATCTTCGTGCAGATGGACCTCGGCGACAACCCGGACGAGCCAAACGAGGCGTGGGAGGTGGTCCGTTACACCCCCGGCGTGACCGGCTTCGTCGGCACGGCCACGCACGCGGTGCCGCTGTCGCCAGACGAGGAGGCCCGCATGCTCACGGCCATCGGCGTCACGGGGCAGCGCGAGGCGCCCAAGGTCCGCATCACGTTCAACGTCGGCGACATGGTGCAGGTGACCGCCGGTCCGTTCGCCGACTTCACGGGCGTCGTCTCAGAGGTCAACCCCGAGCGCGGCAAGGTCAAGGTGCTCGTGTCGATCTTCGGACGCGAGACCCCAGTCGAGCTCGACTTCTCGCAGGTCATCCGCGCCTAGGGCTGAGGGGCGCGCCAGCGGCCCCGCGACCAGTGCGCTGTAGACAACCGCGCTATCACCCCGCGCCTCGCCATGTGCGTGGGGGAGCCTAAGGAGGAACCATGGCCAAGAAAGTTGCCGGCATCGTGAAGCTGCAGCTCCCCGCCGGCGCCGCCACCCCGGCCCCACCGGTCGGCCCGGCGCTCGGGCAGTACGGCGCCAACATCATGCAGTTCGTCAAGGAGTACAACGCCGCGACGGCGGGTCAGGCGGGCGCCATCGTCCCGGTCGAGATCACCATCTACGCCGACCGCTCCTTCACGTTCATCACCAAGACCTCGCCCGCCAGCTACCTCATCAAGAAGGCGGCCGGCATCGGCAAGGGGTCCGCGACCGCCAACAAGGACAAGGTTGGCAAGCTCAGCTGGGCGCAGTGCCTCGAGATCGGCAAGGCCAAGATGGCCGACCTGAACGCCGGCGACGAGGTCGCCGCCGCCAAGATCATCGCCGGTACGGCCCGCTCCATGGGCGTGACGGTGGAAGGGCAGCCGAGCTGATGGCCAAGCACGGGAAGCGTTACCGCGAGCTCGCCAGGAAGGTCGATCGCGATCGCACCTACACCGTCGACGACGCCGCCGCCCTCGTCAAGGAACTGGCCAGCGCCAAGTTCGACGAGACTGTGGAGGCGCACTTCCGCCTGGGCATCGACCCCCGCAAGTCCGACCAGAACGTTCGTGGCACCGTCGCGTTACCGCACGGCACGGGCAAGACGGTGCGCGTGCTGGCCGTCACGCAGGGTGACGGCGTCGCGGCCGCCGAGGCGGCCGGGGCCGACATCGTGGGCGGGACCGACGTCATCGAGCGCATCCTCGGCGGTTGGATGGAGTTCGACGCCGTCGTGGCCACGCCCGACATGATGGCCGCCATCGGCTCGAAGCTCGGGCGGGTGCTGGGGCCGCGTGGCCTCCTCCCCAACCCGAAGGCCGGCACGGTCGGCACCGACATCGGCGGCATCGTGCGCGCCCTCAAGGCCGGGCAGATCGAGTTCCGCGCCGACAAGACCGGCGTCGTGCACGCTCCCATCGGCAAGGCCAGCTTCGCGGCCGAGCAGCTCGCCGCCAACTTCGTCGCCTTGCGCGGCGCGGTCGAGGCCGCCAAGCCCGACGCCGCCCGCGGCCAGTACCTCAAGACCATCCACCTGACCTCGACGATGGGTCCGAGCGTGCGCGTCGCGCTCGGCGCCGCCAGCGAGGCGTGAACCCAGGCATCTTGGTGCGCAGCGCGAGCTGAACACCTCTGGCGTTGGAGACAGCAGGGGCCGCCAGGCTTAAAGATCCTGCCGAGGCGTGGGTGTTGATGCCGTGAGAGATCACGGCGCGCTGCACGCGCTTCGCGGCACGTCCGGGGCAGAGACGGCCCTGGACCAAGCTTCAGACTGAAGGGGAAGGTTGCCATGGCAAACCCCAGGAACGAAGCGACCGTAGCCCTGCTGCGCGAGCAGCTCGGCGAGGCCAAGACGTTCTTCCTGGTGGACTACCAGGGACTCTCCGCAGGCGATCTGGGCCGGCTTCGCGCCGCAGTGCGCGAGGCGGGCGGCAAGATGCTCGTCGCCAAGAACACCCTCATCAACGTCGTGCTCAAGGAGCAGGGCGTCGAGGGTTACGAGTCGACGCTGCAGGGGCCGACGGCCCTCATCCTCGTCGGCGACGAGGTGGTGGCGCCGGTCAAGGCCATCACCGAGTTCGCCAAGGCTCACCCGAAGGAGCTGCCCAAGTCCAAGGGCGGGCGCCTCGAGGGGAGCTTCCTGGGCGAGGACGCGCTGCCGCGCATCGCCAAGCTGCCGTCCAAGAAGCAGATCCGGAGCCAGTTGGTGGGGGTGCTCGAAGCGCCGCTCCAGCAGCTCGTCGGTGTGCTCGCCGGACCGCAGCGGAACCTGGTCACCGTGATGAACAACTACGTTGAGAAGCAGAAAGATGGAGGTAACTGAAGATGGCTTTCGATAAGCAGGCGTTGATCGAACAGCTCGGCGGACTGACCGTGCTGGAGCTCGTTGAACTCGTTGACGGCCTCAAGGAGGCGTGGGGTGTCGAAGCCGCCGCCGCCATGCCCATGGGCATGATGATGGCCGCCCCGGCCGGCGAGGCCGCCGCCGCCGAGGAGCAGACGGAGTTCACCGTCTCCATCAAGCCGTGCACGGGCGACAAGAAGCTCAGCGTCATCAAGGAAGTCCGTGCCATCACCAGCCTCGGCCTCAAGGAGGCCAAGGACCTGGTCGAGGCCGGCGGCGCCATCAAGGAGTCCGTGAGCAAGGACGAAGCCGCCGACCTCAAGGCCAAGCTGGAAGCCGCGGGCGCCGAAGTAGAGGTCAAGTAAGCCCGCAGGGGCGTCGGCACCGCGCGTGGGATCGACGCCCAGGCTGGGCCCAAGATGCGTAAGGCGGATCACCGGCCGGGTCGGGAGCGAGATGGTGCCCCCGATCCGGCCCCCGCACCGGAGGCCGCGCGCCGGGTCGGGCACGGGGGAGCGCGGAGGTGGTAGCGCAGCGCGCACCTGCAAGCGAGGAGCGCTGCTAGAATGCAAGGTCGGCAGGAGGCCTGACGATTGACCTGCGGGGAAACAGTATCTTGATGACAAGCCAAGCGACGCGGCCCGACAGGGCACGCGCCGCCGTGACGTTCCACGCCCCAGTCGTGTGCTCCGGGGCTCCGTTCACGGCCGTGATCACCAGACGGGTGCGCGGCCGCGCGGCGGGCCTCACCGAATATTACTCCCAGCCACACCCGAACATGCAACGCCCGAACGGCGGTGACCGGAAGGCGCGAGACGCGCGCGCCGGTCGACCCGGACGGGCCGCGCGCAGCGACCGCCACAACGGGCCCCACACGAAGGGATGAAGATGCGCGAGATCCGGAACTTCGGCAGGATCAAGGAGGTCATCGACCTTCCCAACCTGACCAACATCCAGATCACCTCGTACAACAACCTCCTGCAACTCGGCCGCAGCGCTCACGAGCGCGAGGACGTCGGGCTGCAGGCCGCGTTCCGCGAGGTGTTCCCGATCGACGAGACGGAACGGGGACGGCAGACGGACCTGGTCCTCGACTTCCTCGAGTACCGGCTCGACGAGCCCGAGTACGACCCCGACGAGTGCCGCGAGAAGGACCTCACCTACCACGCGGGACTGTTCGCCAAGCTGCAGCTCGTCCACAAGGACACGGGACTCATCAAGGAAGACGAGGTCTTCCTCGGCGACCTGCCGCTGATGACGGAGGACGGCTCGTTCATCATCAACGGGGCCGACCGCGTCATCGTGTCCCAGATCCACCGCAGCCCGGGCGTCTACTTCACGAGCTCCATGGTGAGCGCCTCGCAGCTGCGCTACACGGCGAGCATCATCCCCATGCCGAAGCGCGGCCCCTGGATCGAGGTCGAGTTCGACAACTCGCAGGTGCTGTGGATGAAGGTGAACAAGCGCAAGTTCCACTTCACCCTCCTCCTGCGCGTGCTGGGGTACGGCGACGCCCAGATCCGCGAGCTGTTCGCCGGCCACGAGACGTTCATCGACGCCACCCTCGAGAACGAGGGCTCGCCAGACATCACGCCCGACGAGGCGCTGCTGAGGCTCTTCACGGTGCTGCGCCCCGGCGACCCGCCCAAGGTCGACAAGGCCACCCAGTACCTGTTCGGCCTGCTGGCGGACCCGCGCCGCTACGACCTGGGCGACGCCGGCCGCTTCAAGATGAACAGCAAGCTCGGCCTGAACCACGCCGTCAACACCCTCCTCGGCTTCGAGGACGGCCGCTTCGTCGACTACGGCCTCGTGCCCACCCTCCAGTACCTGGTCCGGCTGCAAGCCGGCGACGAGGGGTACGTCGAGGACGACATCGACCACCTCGGCAACCGCCGCATCCGCACCGTCGGCGAGCTGGTGGCCGACCAGATCCGCGTGGGCCTCGGGCGCATGGCGCGCGGCGTGCGCGAACGCATGCTGCTCGGTAACCCGGACGCCGCCACGCCGCAGAAGCTCGTCAACAGCCGCCCCATCGTGGCGGCGCTGCGCGAGTTCTTCGGGCGCAGCCAGCTCAGCCAGTTCAAGGACCAGGTCAACCCGCTCTCCGAGCTGCGCCACAAGCGGCGCATCTCCGCGCTCGGACCGGGCGGCCTCACGCGCGAGCGCGCCGGCTTCGACGTCCGCGACGTGCACCGCACGCACTACGGCCGCATCTGCCCGATCGAGACGCCGGAAGGCGCCAACATCGGCCTGATCACGTCGCTCGCGAGCTTCGCCCGCGTGAACGACCTCGGCTTCATCGAGGCGCCCTACCGGCGCGTCGTCGCTGGCCGCGTCACCGACGACGTCGTCTACATCGACGCCCACGACGAGGACAAGTACCTCATCGCCCAGGCGAACACGCCGCTGAACGACGACGGCACCTTCGCCACGGAGACCATCGTGGCGCGCAAGCTCGGCGACGCCGTCTTCCTGTCGGCCGATCAGGTCGACTTCATGGACGTGTCGCCCAAGCAGATCATCTCCGTCCCGACGTCCCTGATCCCGTTCCTCGAGCACGACGACGCCAACCGCGCCCTCATGGGCTCCAACATGCAGTCCCAGGCCGTGCCGCTCATCCGCGCCCAGGCCCCCTTCGTGGGCACCGGCGTGGAGGAGCGCGTCTCGCGGGACTCCGGCACGGTCGTGCTCGCCGACGAGGCGGGCACCGTCACCTACGTCGACGCCAACCGGATCGTCATCGAGAACGCGCGCGGCATCGAGCAGGAGTACCTGCTGACCCGCTTCCAGCGCTCCAACCAGAACACCAACCTCAACCAGCGCCCCGTCGTCAGCCTCGGCGACCAGGTGCGCAAGGGTCAGGCCATCGCCGACGGGCCCGCCTCCGAGGTGGGGCGCCTGGCGCTCGGCCAGAACGTCCTCATCGCCCTCATGCCGTTCGACGGCTACAACTTCGAGGACGCCATCGTCCTGTCCGAGAACCTGGTGCGCTCCGACGCCTTCACGAGCGTCCACATCGAGAAGTTCGAGAAGGAGGCGCGCGACACGAAGCTGGGGCCGGAGAAGATCACCCGCGACATCCCCGGCCTCTCCGAGGCCGCGCTGCGCGACCTCGACGAGGACGGCGTGGTGCGCATCGGCGCGGAGGTGCGCCAGGGCGACATCCTCGTGGGACACACGAGCTTCAAGGGCGAGAAGGACCCCACCCCCGAGGAGCGCCTGTTGCGCTCGATCTTCGGGGAGAAGGCCAAGGAGGTCAAGGACACCTCCCTCAAGGTGCCGCCCGGCGACGGCGGCATCGTGCTGCGCACCGTGCGCTTCCGCAAGGGCGACCACGGCGTCGAGCTGAAACCCGGCGTGCAGGAGATGGTGCGCGTCTACGTGGCGCAGAAGCGGCGCCTGATCGAGGGCGACAAGCTCGCCAACCGCCACGGCAACAAGGGCGTGGTCGCCAAGATCCTGGCGCCCGAGGACATGCCCTACCTCGCCGACGGCACGCCCGTCGACATGGTGTTCAACCCGCTCGGCGTGCCGTCGCGCATGAACCTCGGCCAGATCCTCGAGACTCACCTCGGCCTGGCGGCGCTCAAGCACGGCGTGTCTTACGTGACGCCCGTCTTCGACGGCGCGCGCGAGAGCGAGATCAAGGACCTGCTCGAGGAGTCGGCCAGGGTGGAGCAGGCGGAGAACGACGCCGCCGGCTTCGAGCCCGACCAGCGCGAACTCGAGGTCTACCGCCGGTCCGCCAAGCTGGGGATCGTCGACCGCGACCTCACGCCGGCACAGGCGCACTCGGCGCTGGCGCGAGCAGGCAAGACGGTGCTGTTCGACGGCCGCACGGGCGAGGCGATCGACGCGCCCATCGTGGTCGGGATCATGTACATCATGAAGCTCTACCACATGGTCGAGGACAAGATGCACGCGCGCTCCACCGGTCCCTACTCGCTCATCACGCAGCAACCGCTGGGAGGCAAGGCCCAGTTCGGGGGCCAGCGCCTGGGCGAGATGGAGGTCTGGGCGCTCAAGGCGCACGGCGCGGCGTACACGCTGCAGGAGATGCTGACCATCAAGTCGGACGACATCGACGGCCGCAACGCCGCCTACGAGGCGATCGTCAAGGGGAACGACGTCCTCGAGCCGACGATCCCCGAATCCTTCAAGGTGTTGGTGAAGGAACTCCACTCCTTGGGGCTTGACGTGACGGTGCTGGACGCGGACGACAAGCCCGTGAGCATCTTCGACGAGACGGGACGGCACTGGTGAGCGACGCCACGAGGTTCAACAACTTCCAAGGGCCCAGGGTGAAGGAGCAACCCCGCGAGTTCACGCAGGTGAGGATCCAGATCGCCTCGCCGAAGCGCATCCGCGAGTGGAGCTACGGCGAGATCACCAAGCCCGAGACCATCAACTACCGCACGCTCAAGCCGGAGCGCGACGGCCTGTTCGACGAGCGCGTGTTCGGACCCGAGAAGGATTGGGAGTGCTCCTGCGGCAAGTACCGCGGTCAGCGCTTCGCCGGCAAGACCTGCGAGCGGTGTGGGGTCGAGGTGACCCGCGCCACCGTGCGGCGTTACCGCATGGGGCACATCGAGCTGGCCACGCCGTGCGCGCACATCTGGTACGTGAAGGACATCCCCAACAAGATCGGCGGCCTGCTCAACCTGTCGACTGCCGAGCTCGAGCAGGTGTTGTACTTCGCCAAGTACATCGTCACCGATCCCGCCGAGGCGCGCATGCCGGACGGCCGCCCGCTCAGGCGCGGCGACCTCCTCTCCGACGACGAGTACCGGCAGCTCCGCTACGGTCAGCAGGAGACGTACACCGTCTCCGGCGGCGAGGACGCCGTCGTGCGCGACGGCGAGATCGTGGAGCCCGGCCAGCAGCTCGCCAAGGGCGTGAAGGCCAAGATCGCCGGCATCGCGCAGTACCGCTTCCCGCGGCGCATCACCCTCGACTACCACGAGGCGCGCGACGCCCGCCTCGTCGTCGCCAAGAAGGACTGGATCGAGGAGGAGGCCTACAAGGGCGGCCAGCCCATCGCCGAGCTCGGCGGCGACGTCGTCGTCGTCAGCGAGGCCGAGGGCGTCGTTGAGCTGCTCCCCATCGGTCAGGACGGCGGCATCCTCTCGGTGCACGACGTCGACACCGAGGAGGTGCTCGCCTCCTACCTGCTGCCGGCAGGCATGGAGCCGCTCGTGGCGGGCGGTGAGTTCGTCGAGGCCGGCACCGAGCTGGCCCGCGCCTCTGCCGGCGCCGGCCTCACGCTGCCGCAGGGCGCGACGGCGACGCTGCGCACCAGTAAGGCGAAGGGCACCAACGTCACCGTGACGCTCAAGGTCGAGTGGGAGCGCTCCGAGACCCACGAGACGAACCCCACCATGCACGTGCTCGTCGGCGACGGGGCCACCGTCCGCCCCGGCGAGAAGGTCGTGGGCGCCATCGACGCGGCTCAGGAGATCACGGCCGCCGCGGCCGGCACGGTGCGCCTGTCGCACCCCGCCAGCATCATCGTGTCGCGCGCTCGCGTCTACGCCTATGACGACGAGCCGATCGTCGTGAACGGCGACCGCGTCCGGCGCGGCGACGACCTCGCCGATGGCGGCCGCATCAAGTCCGACATCGAGGGGCGCGTCGAGATCGACCTCGTCAGGCGCCAGGTGCGCGTCATCGAGAGCTACGACTTCGAGGCCAAGATGGGCGCCGAGGCCATCAAGGAGCTGCTCGAGTCCATCGACCTCAAGGTGCTCGAGGCGGAACTCGAGGAGGAGATGACCTCCCAGAGCCGCCACAAGCGCGCCAAGGCCCGCAAGCGCCTCGAGATCACCCGCGCCTTCCTGCAGTCGGGCACGGGCGAGAACGAGAACAAACCGGCCTGGATGATCCTGGAC
>WBZO01005306.1_pt1 | contig 13219 bp, 10 predicted proteins | sample 5204261 | NCBI WGS metagenome assembly WBZO01 (sample SAMN12412400, study PRJNA552823) | activated sludge metagenome | isolation source: activated sludge from anammox sidestream of wastewater treatment plant... | place: USA: North Carolina | collected 2017-09
CGACCATCAGGGCGATCGTCAACGGCAAGTCTGTCAAACAAATCGCTCTCGAGGATGGCGTTCAGCAGAGCAGTGTGTACAGTCGGATCAATGTCATTCGCCAGAAGTGGGGACTGCCGGCCCAGGCGACGCTAACCGACCTGGTGGTTTTCGCCGTCCGTCATGGTGTTGCCTGAGCGGTAGTGGAATAATTCCAGTTTCTGGAAAATGTGCGACTGGAGGAATTCGCGTTGCTCTGACTGACAAAGTCGCCTACCGTTTGATCTGACGCGTGAATGACCGCAGTCGTGAGAATCAGCGAACTGCTTCAGTCGTTCCCGCCGAAAGGCTTCTCCAGTTGCTGACCGATTCTGTCGTACGCCGTCGCCTCCTCCGATTCGGGTGACGGGGAGCCACACGCAGAAGACCTGGACAGCAAGCATCAGAGCCGTCAGAAACCCTCCCAAACGGAGGGTTTCTGAATGTTAGCGGAACGTCATTGCGACGCTCCGGCCGTCCGGTGCATCAGGACATGATCGACGTAGTCGTCTCCGTGTTTGACGCCCCCCGGCAAGACCCCGTGCTCGACGAAACCCCGTGACGCGTAGAGTCGGCGAGCCACCTGGTTCGAGCCGAACACGCCCAGTTCGACAATGCGCAACCCGCTCAATTGCGCGTCGGCCTCGGTCAGAACGGTGTCCAGCAGTGTTCCCCCCAGTCCATGTCCTCGCCAGGACTGGTGGACGGAGATGCCGAGCACTCCGACATGGCGCTCGGCCAGTCCCTTCAGCGTCACCGCGACGGTGCCGACCACCTGGAGACCATGACAGGCAACCAGAAAAACGGCCGCACCGCTGGCGATTTCATGCAGCCGATCGGCCAGCCAGGCTTCTTCCTGCTCGATCGTCAATTGCTCTCCCTGGAAGAGGACAAAGGTCTTTTCCCTGGAAAGCCCATTGATGAACTCAAGGAGGGCCGGTGCATCGTCTTCGCGGGGATACCGGATCACGATGTTTCCGCGTGAAGACGATATGTTCGTCACGAAGTGCCCTGGTTCGATCACAAGCCCCTGTCTTTCATGAGTAGCCAAAATAACGTTCGAAAAGTCGTGATTTCCAGATGGAGCGCAGTGCCAGCGTCCAAAGCAGCACCGCTATTGCAATGAGTACGTAATCCCGCAAGTTCATGATCTCGATGTCGAACAACCGCCGGGACCAGGGAAAGTACAGAATGGCCACGTAGAGCGGCACCATGGCCATGGCCACCAGCGTCGGCCGCCAATCGAGCGAGTCACCTTCGTCCACCACCGCCCACCACGATGTCGGCGGGGCCACGAACGGGACCAGCACCAGTCCGCAAAGGACCATCACATAGGTCAGCGCATCGCGAGCCAGTGCGTCAGAGGCCACGGCCACAGCGTCGACGCGGCTTTGTGCTCGCAGAATGTCGAGATCGACATCGTGGAGGAAGTAAGAGAGCAGGTAGATCGCGAGTGAGGCCACCAGCGATAGAAATGTCGCCGGCAGCACAAAGCGAAGCAGCGGCCGGAAGATGCGCTCTTCCAGGCGGCCCGGTTTGGCGAAGAGGGCCAGGGCGAAGGTGGGAATCCCGACGGTCAGCAGCGTCAGCAGGGTCATGTTGGCTGGGGCAAACGGAAATCCGGCCGCCATGACCGCCGTCGCCGCAATCAGCAGCGTGACGACAAAAACGCGAACGAGGAACAGACTGAGAATATCCTGCAGCCCCCGCCGGATTCGCTGACCTTCCGCGAATGCGGCAGGGACCGCAGCGAATGAATCATTCAACAGCACAATATCGGCCACCGCCCGGGTGGCCTGACTGCCTGACTGCATGGCGATGCCGAGATTGGCGTTCTTAACGCTGAGCACGTCATTCACCCCATCGCCGGTCATTGCCACGTAGTGCCGATGCTCGCGCAGTGTCTGGATGATACGCGCCTTTTGCTGCGGGGTGATCCGGCCGAAGATATCCCCTTCCTCGACGGCCACGTCGAATTGCCCATCATCCATTTCTGCCAATTCGAGGCCGGAAACCAATCGCGCGCCGTCGCCGAAACCAGCCTGCCGCGCCAGGGCAGCGACGGTTTCCGGATTGTCGCCGGAGATGATTTTGAGTCGGACCCGCGCACGTCGAAATCCTTCCAGGGTTTCCGCCAGGTGCGGGCGAAGCTCGTCGGCCAGCGCGATCCATCCGGCCGGCTGCAGACCATCGACATGCGTTGCCGCGGTCTCATCGAGATGAACGACCTGAGGGCTGTGAGCAAAGAGCAGCACCCGCAAACCCCGCTCGTACCATTCGGCGGGTGGGGTGCATTCGGCGCCGCTGGCCATGAGTGGGCAGAGCATCTCAGGAGCTCCGAGCGCCAGTACACCGGAGAAGTCATCGGTCTCGACCGCTACGGCGCTCCATTTGCGCTCAGAAGAAAACGCGATTTCCGACGTGACCGGCAGCGGCGCGTGCGGGCAGTGCTCAGCCAGTGCCTTGCTGGTCGAGTTCTGACTGGCGGTACTGGCGGCGAACACGCCGATCATTCTGGCCAGATCGATGGCGTTGACCCCCACCGGTCTGACTTCGGCGACATTCAGCCGGTTCGTGGTCAGCGTTCCTGTCTTGTCCGCGCAGAAGACATCGACATTGCTGAGTGACTCCACCGCGTTGACCTGTTGCACCAGCGCGTCCATGCTGGCCAGGCGGAGCGCGCCCATGGAGTAAGTCACCGTGATCATCAGAAAGAGCCCAGATGGCACGATACCCAGAATGACCGCAGAGGCCATGATGGTGTCACGGAACGGCACCTGCCAGATGAAGGCATTGATCAATGACAGCACCAGCATCGATATGGCCAGGGCCAGAAGAATGCGCACGATGATATTGACGTCGCGTTGCAGTGGCGTCAGTGAGGTCGTGAAGGCTCGAGCGCCGGCGGCGGTGGAACCGGCGAGGGTGTCGTTGCCGATCTTTTCTGCTTCGAACGATATGGAACCGGAAACGCAGAACGTGCCGGAGTAAACCGGATCGCCCACTCGCTTGTGCACCTGGTCCTGTTCACCGGTCAGCAGTGATTCGTCGAACAGACCGCTGCCGGAGACGATGGTTCCGTCGAGCATGATCTGGTCGCCGGCCCCGACCGCCAGAATATCGCCGACCACCAGTTGGCCGGGGTCGAGCGAGCGTTCGGTTCCGTCGCGAATCACGCGCGCCTGTGACCGGGTCAGCAGCGCGATCGCATCCAGGCGGCGCTTGGCAATGATCTCCTGGATGATCCCGGCGATGGCATTGATTACCGCCAGACCGGAGGACATCAAGGCATCGCGGGGTTGCCCCAGCGCGACAAGGACCAGCCCGATGCCGAACAGCGTAATGTTGAAAAAGGTGAAGAGATTTGACCGAACGATGTCGCGATACGAGCGGCTACTGACATCAGAAATGGTGTTGCCTTTTCCGGCGGCACGCCGCCGGGCGGCTTCCGTTTCGGACAATCCGGAAAGTAAGACTGGATCTGAAGCCATCATTCACACACGCAGTATCGCCACAACAAGGTGTCCTCCGGCAATGATATGTCCGCTGTGTAATTCTTTGACAGTCGCTCACATTGGGCATAGACTCAAGACAGCACGGAATGAAACACACGGTTTGTCTGCCTCGGCAGCGCCGGATCATATCCTCCACCTTGGTGACCAATACCAGTCGAGCGGGAATTGACGGAAATACAGCGTGGAACCAGTTTTGGAGATCATCGATCTGCACGTGCATTTTCCGACTCGGCGAGGTCCGGTGCGGGCAGTCGATGGCGTGTCTATCAATCTCCATCCGGGTGAACGCCTTGGACTGATCGGCGAGTCGGGTTCCGGGAAGTCGACCATCGCACTGGCCGTAATGCGCATGATCAAGCCGCCGGGTCAGATCGTCGGGGGCCGGATTCTGCTCGATGGGGTCGATCTGCTCAGCCTCAGCGATGAGGAAATGCGCGACGTGCGTCTCAATCAGGTCGCCATGGTCACCCAGGGCGCGATGAACTCACTCAATCCGGTGATCAGAATTCGCAGTCAGATGGTCGATAGCCTGAAGGCTCATGGCGTCGAAATGTCCAAATCACAGTACTCGGACCGTCTCGGCGAACTTCTGACAGCAGTGGGGCTGGAACCAAATGTCGCCGATCTCTATCCGCACGAACTCAGCGGCGGGATGAAGCAGCGGGTGTGCATTGCAACGGCCATCAGTCTGCAGCCGAAAGTGATCATCGCCGACGAACCTACCAGCGCACTGGACGTCGTCGTCCAGAAGCAGGTCATGGAAACCCTGCGCAATGTTCAGGATAAGATTGGCGCGGCGGTCATTCTCATTGGGCACGATATGGGTCTGATGGCCCAGTTTGCTCAGCGGATTGCCGTGATGCGGCGCGGCAAGATCCTCGAGGATGCAGAAGTTCATCAGATATTCGCCAACCCGCGTGATCCCTACACTCGTGAGCTCATGGAGAGCCTGCCGACATTCGACCGCGACACCCGCTTTATGAAGGTCATCGAAGACGCAGCGGAGGAGGTGGCGGCAGTCGCCGCCGCGTCATGAGCGCACAGGACCACAAGTCGTCGACCAGCACGCCACTCGTCGAGTTGCGCAATGTCAGCAAGGTTTTTGGGGGTGGTGGAGCCTTCAGCAAGCGGCAGGTGACGGCGCTCGACAATTTCTCGTATGTCATCCAGTCCTCTCCTGCCACGATTACCGCGGTTGTGGGCGAAAGCGGCAGCGGCAAGAGCACGATGGCCAATATGCTGCTGGGTCTGGAGCGACCAACGTCCGGGGAAGTCCTGTACAACGGCAAAAATATCTGGAACTTCAATCGAAGTGAGCGTCGCACATTTCGGCGAGAGGTGCAGGCGATCTTCCAGGATCCTTACGGCGTTTACAACTCGTTCTACAAAGTCGATCATGTCCTGACGACGCCAGTCGCCAAGTTCAAAATGGCCAGGTCGAATGCCGAAACCGACCAGATGATTTCGCAGGCACTGCTGGCGGTCGGACTCCGTCCGGAAGACACGCTGGGTCGCTATCCGCACCAGCTCAGCGGTGGTCAACGGCAGCGGACGATGATCGCCCGAACACTGCTGCTACGGCCGCGCATCATCGTGGCCGACGAACCAGTCTCCATGGTCGATGCCTCGCTGCGGGTAACGATTCTGGCCAGTCTGCTCAAACTCAAAACTGAGTTTGGCATCTCATTGCTGTACATCACGCATGACCTCGCTACTGCATATCAGATCAGCGATCACATCATTGTGCTGAACCGAGGCGTGGTTGTGGAGCAGGGTACTCCGGACGAGGTTGTCAAGAATCCTCAGCATCCCTACACCCAGCTCCTGATCAGTTCGATCCCACAGGCCGACCCCAACAAAAGCTGGGGCGAGAGCCCTGCCGATCCGTCAGGCGGCAAAGGGGACCACCGACAAGTCGATATCGGTGCATCTGCAACGCAGAGTGGGCACTGACCAGAAAGAAAGGAGGCTCGGAATTTCGGTTCGACGTCGACCGGCGGCACTGCTTGCAGGGATACGGCGCTGACGTCATCGTTTGCGTAGTGCAAATGCCGATACGGTCATCGATCACACTGGCGCAATTGGTGCGCCTGGAGGGTATGTATGAAACAGCGACGATTCTGGGTCGTTACGTTGCTCGCCATCGTCATGGGATTCGCCGCTATGGCCCCCGCGCTTGCCGCGCAGGACTCGGCCATCAGCCGCGAAGAGACCTTCAGGGTCGCCATTGGCCGGCAACTCGCCGACCCGACGAACCTCAACCTGTATGCGGGCGCCAGCCGGTCGGACACCGGGCTCCATCAGGTTGTCTACGAGTATCTCTTCTATAACAACCTCCAGACGGGGGAGTTCACCCCATGGCTGGCGGAGAGTTATGAGTACAACGATGACTACAGCCAGCTGACGGTTCATCTTCGCGACGGCGTGACCTGGAGCGATGGCGAACCATTCACCAGCGCGGACATCGTTTTCACCTACGATCTCCTGCGAGCCAACCCGGCGATGGAGTGGGCCAATGAGGCCAACAGCGCCGTCGCGTCGGTCGAGGCTCCAGACCCGCTGACCGCCGTCTATCATCTGACGACGCCCAGCCCTCGGTTCCACCTCAACCGCGAAGCATTCTCCGCGGTGCAGATCTGGGGCGGTCTGACCATTCTGCCCAAGCACATCTGGGAGAATGAGGCCGATCCGCTGGCGTTCAAGAACTCCAACCCGATCGGCACTGGTCCGTATGTTCTCGACAGTGCATCGCAGAATGGTCTCGTTTACATTCGTGACGAAGACTACTGGGGCGCCACTGTGCTGGGACACACGCCAGCACCGAAGAAGCTCGAATTCGTCTACCTGGGTGACGAGCAGACCGTTGCGCTGGCGCTGGCTTCCAACGAGCTCGACATCGCCACCATCGGAATCCTCTCCGCCGGCACGTTCCAGCAAATCGCTGCTGACAATCCGGCGATCACCGCCTGGACAAACGAGCTGCCCTACGCCTGGGCCGATCCGTGCCCACGCGCACTGATGGTCCAGAATGCGCATCCGCCGCTCGACAATCCGCTGGTTCGCCGGGCGATCTCCGCATTGATCGACCGCGACGCCATCGTCAACCTGGCCTATGAGGGGACCACTATTCCCGCTCAGGGTATCTGGCCGAGCTATGACGCCATGACGCCGTACATGGACGCTGTTGCGGATCTCTATGCGGAGTATCCGATCAACTACGATCCTGAGCGGGCTGCGCAGCTCTTCGAAGAAGCGGGTGTGAATCCTGGCGATATCACGCTGCGATACACCGTGAACACCGATTCGGTCGAGGATGTCAAAGTTTCTCAGGTCGTGGCCGATCAGCTGATCGCCGGTGGGCTGAATGTCGAAGTCGAGCAGATGGGATCCGCAGCGCGCGAACCACTGTTGCTCACTGGTGACTACGACATCTCCTTCCAGGCGTTCTGCCCCGGTTACCTGGCGGAGAACCTGGAGCTGTTCCACAGCAAGTTCTATGTCCCCCTGGGCGAGAACGCGCCGTGGTACGAGCGGAACTCCTTCCGCTACAACAACGAAGAGTTCTCAGCGGTTGTTGATCAGATGCTGGCCACGCCTCCAACCGATCAGGACGCGCTGATTCCGCTCTTCCACGAAGCCATGTCGATCTGGCTGCCCGATCTGCCGGTGATTCCGCTGGTGCAGGCTCCTGCTCTGGTGCCCTTCCATGGCACCTACTGGCAGGGCTGGCCAACTGCGGCTAATCCCTGGAACATGCCGGTCAGCTGGTGGGCGAACTTCAACCTCGTGTTGAATGGATATCCAAGCACGGCAACTGGCGAGTGGGTCGGCGGCATTACGCCGGTCGGCAGCTAGACCGCAGCTCTCGGTTGCCGGTCGCGGTGCGTCGCAAGGCGCATCGGGGCCGGCGACCGATATTCACATTCGACAGGGGCGCTTGACGTGGGGTCATTCTGGAAATATCTGGGTGGACGGATACTGGTTTTCGGGATCACCGTGTTCCTGGCGGTGACCGTCGTTTTTCTGGTGCCGCGCTGGCTGCCGGGCGATCCCCTGGCCGCCGTCTACGCCAAAATGGCCGGCGTCGGAGGCGGCGCCGTCAGTGAAGAACTCCTCGCCGAATACCGGCGCCGATTCGGTCTGGACAAGAGTACTTTCGACCAATACGTTTCATTCTGGCGTGAACTTTTCCAGGGTAATCTCGGCTATTCGATTGCCAGCTTTCCCACGCGCGTTTCTTTCGTGTTGAGACAGGCTGTTCCCTGGACGATCGGTCTGCTCACATTTACCACCCTCGTCAGCTGGCTTCTCGGTTCGCTGCTGGGGGCGATGGTCGGCTGGTCGGATGGCAAATCGAAGAAGCTGAACGCGCTCGTGCCTTTAGCGCTGGTCCTCTATACAACGCCCTATTACATTCTGGCCATTCTGCTGGTGTTTCTGTTCGCATACCGGTGGGCGATCTTTCCCCTCTCGGGCGCCTTTTCGCTGGGCGCCCAGAAGGAGTGGAGCTGGGTTTTTGCCAAAGACGTCATCGAACATGCGGCGCTGCCGGCGTTGAGCATCATCCTGGTTTCACTGGGCTGGTGGTTCCTCAGTATGCGTAGTCTGATCATTTCGGAAAAGGGACAGGACTACATTCTCTGGGCGGAAGCAAGGGGACTTCCCAAGCGCCGGATCTTCTGGTCCTACGCATTTCGCAATGCCTTGCTGCCCCAGACGACCGGCCTGGCGCTCTCGTTTGGACACATCGTCGGTGGTGCGTTGATCACCGAGGTGATCTTCGCCTATCCGGGACTTGGATATGTTATCTACAACGCCATTCTGCAGCGGGACTTCCCCGTCATTCAGGGGGCCGTGCTACTGCTCATCGTGTCAGTGTCGGTGGCGAATCTGTTGATCGATATGCTCTACCCGCTGATCGACCCACGCATCAGGTTCGGGGACGGAGGAAGTTAGCGTGGCCGCCATCAGCGCTTCGGAGCAGCCGCAGTCTCCGCCACTTATCGAACGACGCAGTATCTTCTCGACACTGCTCGGGAACCGCAAGCTCGTCGCTGGTGCGGCAGTGTTTCTGGCTATCTGGCTGGCGGCGGTTGTCGGGGGGCAGTTCGTCGAACCCTCCATGCGCCGGACCGGAGCCTATGACCCCAAGCTGGCACCCAGTTTTGAATCCCCGGCTCACTGGCTGGGCACCACGACTCTCGGCCAGAGTGTGGCGATTCAGTGGACAGAAGCGGTGCCGAACTCGATGCTCGTTGGTCTCATCGCCGCCTCCATAGGCACCTCCGTCGGCGCGCTTATCGGTTTGCTGGGTGGTTACTATGGCGGACGTGTCGATGCCGTTTTGCGCGTCATCGTCGATATCTTTCTCTCGATCCCATCGCTCCTCTTTCTCATCCTGATCGCCTCGTTGCTCAAGGGTGTCTCGGTGGTCGAGATGGCGCTGATCATTGGCGCATTCGCCTGGGCCTGGCCGGCCCGCGCGGTGCGATCACAGACGTTGAGTCTCAAAGAACGCCCATTCGTCCGCGTGGCAAAACTCTCGGGAATGGGTAATCTGGAGATCATTCTGCGAGAACTGCTGCCCCACCTGCTGGCCTGGCTGGGCGCCAATTTCCTCAACGCATTCATCGCCGCCATTCTGGCCGAGTCGGCGCTGTCGATCATCGGACTGGGTCCTGCCCGAGAAATGACGCTGGGCATCATGATCTACTGGGCTCTCAAGTTTGGGGCCATGATCCAGAATATGTGGTGGTGGTGGCTGACGCCGGTGATCTCGTTGATGGCTCTCTTCCTGTCGCTCTTCCTCGTTCACCTGGGTCTCGACGAAATCGGCAACCCCCGGTTGCGCAACGAGCAGAGTGGTTAACGGCGAGTTACCGCCTGAAGGAGGCTTGGTTAAGCCGGTATAGCGCGCGTATTCCCACTCTCGCGTATGATCCGGTCGATGACCGACGCCTCCGCCACGCCAGTAGCAGGATCGCCGCCTTTCACCACGCTCGCGGCAGGGCGACAGGTGCTGTGGGCACTGATGACCACTGCGTTCATGTCCACGCTGATGTATTCCTCGCTGGCCCCCTTCTTTTCCGAACTGGAAGATGATCTGCGGACATCCACCCCCGCGCTGGGGCAGGTCGTGACCGCCCGGTTGCTGATCTCAGCCTCGCTGGCGCTGATCGCCGGACCGATCGCCGACCGCTACGGATATCGGCGACTGATCACTCTGGGTATGGTGGCGCTGGCCGTCTCCTTTCTGACCGTTGCCGCAGCACAGTCCTATCTGATGCTCCTGGCGACCAGTATCCCCGGCGGTGTCGCCGGTGGCATCCTTTCCGGGCTCCCCATGGCGCTGGCCGCGAACACGTTTGCCGGAGAAGCGCGCCTGCGGGCCATCAGCTACACCGTTGCCGCGCTCTCCAGCTCCACAATTCTGGGTATCCCGGTTCTGACCACAGCGTCGTCGTGGATCGGCTGGCGTGGTGTTTTTCTGGCGGCGGGTCTGATTGCCGTGATGGCTGCGCTCTTTTTGCTGCGAGTGCTGCCGGATGATCGCATCGAGCAGACCGGGGCCCGGATTTCGGTGCGTGCTGTCGTTGCGGCGTATCATCCACTCCTTGCGGATCGGGAAATGAAACGGTTGTATGGGGCTACCTTCCTACGCAGTATCGGCTGGCTGGGGTTTCTGACCTATTTCGGAGCATTTCTGGCGGACGAGGTCGATTTCAGTACCAGACAGATCGGGCTTGTCTATATGGTCAGCGGAATCGGGTATCTGATCGGCAGTCTGATTGCCGGACGTCGCCGCGGCGGAACGTCGATCGCTCTCTTCGCGGCGGTCATGACCATGCTTACCGGGCTGGCGGTGCTGATTTCGATGACCACTGCGACGCACCCGTGGCTGGTCGTTGCAGGTGTCTGCGGTGTGACCCTTTCCTCATCCTTCGCCTGGGTAATGTTCACCACCCTGTTGACCACCATGACTCCGGTGGGTCAGGGAACCACGATGTCGCTCAACTCGACGGTGGTCAGTATTGGTTCGGCGACGGGTGGTGTTTTCGGAGGAGCGATGATCGCTGCGGCCGGATACACCGCGCTGGGCATCGGACTGGCTCTGGCCCTGGCTGGCAGTTCCCTCCTGATTCTGCAATCGGAACAACAGAAGACACGATCCTCGCAAGCGTGAGTCAAGCGTGAGGGCACTGTTGACGGCGAGATCGTCCAGACCTACAATGGTCTAAAGATTGAACCATTAGACCAAAAACCCAGGACATCGGGTGCTCATGGAACCGCTTCGCAAACAGCGACTGTCGTCACAGGTGGCAATGTCGCTGTGTACCTCGATCGTCGAGCACCGCATGGAGCCGGGTCAGCGGTTGCCGGGCGAGCGCGATCTCGCCTCGACGTTCGACGTGAGCAGGCATGTAGTGAGAGAAGCGATCAGCCAGTTGCAGTGGCTGGGTATTGTCGATGCCTCGCAGGGGCGGGGCACGATTGTCACCGCTCGCCCGACGACTAACGAGCTCGGATTGCTGGTCAGTCGTCTCGATGGCGGTCCCGCTCGTTCTCCGGAAGAAAGCCTGGAAGCGCGCACCGTTTTTGAAATGGGACTGGCTGAGCTCATCGTTGCCCGGGCCACGCCGGACGATCTGGCCAAGCTGGACGCGATCGCCGATGCCATGCAGGAGCGGCTCGACCGGGGAGAATCGATCGGCGCCGATGATGTGGCGTTTCACGAGGCGTTGCTCAGATGCACCCGCAACGATCTGCTCATCACCACCGGGCAGCGACTGGTCCTTGGCTACCTGCACGCGTCGATTGCCGAACTTGATCAGCAGGCGCTCTCCGATGCCGAGGCATCAGATCTGCCCGGTCACCGGAGCATCATCGCCGCGATCCGCGAGGGTGATGGTGAAAAACTGCGTGAACTGCTGCGACATCATCGGTTGTCCAAGGCTGCGGATTTGTCGGTACGAGCAAACTGAGAGGCACAAACGATGAACGCGAGAGTCCGCATAACCGTGCTGCGACGTTCACAGAATCTGGACTTTCTGGAGGCGTACGCCGATTCGGTCTGGGAGCCGTGCGAGCGATTGATCGAAGGCGCCGAGTTTGTGTCGCACGGGGCCAATATCCCCATCGGTTTTTGTAGCTGGGCATGGGCGGACATCCAGAAGTACGTGCTCACCCTGGCCCGAGGCGGCAACTTCCTGGGAGTCAGAGAAGGCACCTTCGTCACCTGTTGCACAGATGGCTTTCGGCCCGTCTTTTTCAAAGTCGAGCGCATGCGGGATGACGAACCGGAACCGATCATTCCGCGTCTGAGGGAACAACAGCCGTACGACATCGATTATCGCCGAGCAACGGAGAGTCAGTGTGGATGTGCCCGCACCACCGCGTCTCCTGCCGATCAGCCGCGCAACTCGTAGATCCGGAGGTCATGATGGCACCTGTAGACGACGTTCTGGCTCTGGAGGGCGGCAGACCGGTGCGCACGCAACCGATGCCCGGTACGACGACCATGAGAGGTCGCGAAATGGGAGACCGGGAGATCGCCGCGCTGACCGAGGTCATCAGATCGGGGAAGCTCGGCCGCCACGAGGGGACGAAAGTCAAAGAGCTGGAACGCGCGTTCGCTGCGACCTATGGGGTGCCGCACGCCATCGCTGTTTCCTCAGGTTCCGCTGCCGTGCACACCGCCGTGGCCACCATCGATCCTGAGCCCGGCGACGAATTCATCACGACACCCTGCAGCGACTTCGGCACGGTGCTGGGCATTCTCTGGCAAAACGCGGTGCCGGTGTTCGCCGATCTCGATCCCCAGACATTGAGCCTGGACCCGGCCAGCGTCCAGTCGCGTCTCACTGCCAGAACCCGGGGCATCATCGCCGTGCATCCGTTCGGCGCTCCTCCCGATCTGACTTCCTTGCGCGAGATCGCCGACCGCGCGGGGGTGGCGCTTATCGAGGACTGTGCGCAAACCCAGCTTGGCGAATGGGACGGACGGCTGGCCGGGACAGTCGGCGATCTGGCCTGTTTCAGTCTGAATAGCACCAAACACCTCAATGCCGGTGAGGGCGGAATGGTCCTGACCTCTTCCGACGCGCTGGCGGCCCGGGCCCGGCTCTTTGCCGACAAAGCCTGGCCCCGCGACGAAGCGGTGCGGTTCAGTCAGTTTCTGGGGCAGAACTACCGACTCGATGAACTGTCGGCGGCGGTGGCGCTTGTCGGGCTGGAGCGCCTTCAGCATAACGTCGAACGACGGCGGTTGGCTGTCGATCGCATTCTGGCCGGAATTACCGATCTGACGATTGTGCGCTCTCCGGTCACTCCTGCGCAGGCGAGGTCGAGCTACTGGATTCTGCACCTGTGGGCCGACCCTGGCGTCGACGTCGATTGGTTATCCGACGCCCTTTCGGCCGAGGGTGTGCCCTTTCGGCCCCGCTATGTCACACCGCTCTACACGTGGCCCGTGTTTACGAATGCGGCGACGTACGGGACGAGCGGATTCCCGTTTCGCTCAGAGTTCCGACCCGATGACGTTCATTACGGGCCAGGACTCTGTCCGACGTTCGAAAGAGTTCGGGAGCATCTGCTGCTCATATCGGTTGACGAGCAGTGGACCAGCCAGGATGCGGATGATGTCGTTCGGGCTCTGCGCAAGGTCGACCAGGCGGTTCGCCGCCGCG
>WBZO01002233.1_pt1 | contig 13216 bp, 15 predicted proteins | sample 5204261 | NCBI WGS metagenome assembly WBZO01 (sample SAMN12412400, study PRJNA552823) | activated sludge metagenome | isolation source: activated sludge from anammox sidestream of wastewater treatment plant... | place: USA: North Carolina | collected 2017-09
GCTCGATGGACTGCTCGTCGAATTCGTTCAGCACGAAATCCACCGAGTCGAAATCCACGTTATTGCCTTTGACGGGCAGGTCATCGGCGATGCTGGGGATATGTTTGATTGCTACAACAATGTTCATCTACTCTTTCTCCTTAATTTTCTGAATTGACGCACATTCTCAAAAGTGCTAGAATAACTATGAGCGGTATCGTAACGCCTGGTGACTTCGGTCACTCGTAGAGTGTCCTAGCCGTTTCTGAAATGAAACGGGACCCATCCAGACTGAAATCAGAGCCCAGGGTGAGCCGCTCCCGCGAAATCCCTTGTAAGAGGGATTTTCGTTTTAATCATCCAACAAATCCTTTCCATTTGCAACATCTTCAATGACAACCTTTGAGGCGATGATGTCGTAAAAACGCGGGTCGTCGCGCTCGTACTTCTGGAAGAACGCCCAGGCAACCGCGTCTGCCGCCTGCAACTCTTTCCGCGACGATGAATTTTCCTGCGAAATCAACACCACTTGTGGAAGGTCTGCTATTTCTTCACGAATTGCCTTTTCCAACAGGTGACGCTGGCGTTCGTTGGTGTAGCGTTTATCGAGACAAATCTCCACACGCGGCGACTGCTCCACAAGATGACGAACTGCTCGAGCCGTTACGCGCCGATAGATTTCTTCCACATGCTTCGGCTCACGGCGGATCGTGTGCTGATCCAAAACCACTGCCATAACCGTGAGGTCTTCCTTTGCCAGCGCTTGAAGCAGTCGCAGGATGGCGGCTTCTTCAAAGTCTGCGGCTTTGATCTCGCCCGAAGCGATTTTTGCTCCATATTTCTTGATCGCCCTGCGGATGGTCAATCCTAAAACGCGGGGCTGGCTCACGCTCAAAACGACAACAATCAAAAAGCGCGTGCCCGTCTTCGCTCCGACAGTTCCAGATTCATCAATGAAGGCATAAACGCTTTCGATTTCCATAATTCATGTCATTGCGAGACGGTGTTCTTCCGTCGAAGCAATCTTCTGTTATTTCGCCGCTTTCTTTATGATATCTCTCAACTCATCTATCGAGTAGACAGGCTCGCGCTGGTGAAGCATAGCATGACAATTTGGGCAAACTGGGCGCAAGTCTCGTTTTGGATTAAGTTTGTCATTCTTGCCAACTTCTGCCCTCGGCTGTAAATGATGTACATGAATAAAGCCTTTTCCTAATTCGCCATATTTTCGTTCAAAGTCAAATCCGCACACTGCGCAAATTGCTCCGTACTCCTTTATACAAACTGCTCTTGCCAGTGGATTTCGCTCGTAAACAGTTGTGGTTACTTTTTTAGGTGCGCCTTCTTGATAAGTTTTTTGGACATCAAGTTCGTCGGCATAATTGATTTCCTTAACTGGGACGGGGCGTTTTAGAAAACTTGCCCAGTCTTTTTCGAGTTGTTCAGCGATATCTGATTCGATGATCATCCCTGACGCTTGAGGCGTCCATGTCTTCTTGCCTTGATAAACACCTTGCTCCAACTTTTCAATTGGAAAGATGTTTTCATGATCGGGATTGAGAATGGCGTCAAAATTTAGTTCTATATAATTTGCAATCTCTCTTTTTGATTCTTTGAATTTTGTCTGTAATACTTGACTTATTGCCCAACCAGAGGCAACAATTCCCTTCGGTGGGGAGCCAACTTTCATAAGAAATAGGCGATCATCTGGTTGAATGCGTTTGTTGTTGCCTGTACGCCATTCAAAATAAGCGAAACCGTATCTATCAATTTCGTCAATTGATTCTTGAATATCTTCCCATTGGAAAATATCTTGATTCCAAAGCAATAAGTAAGTCGCCATAAATTCCTGACTGATTACTGGTAACTGAACCCTGATTACTGCTCCCCACGCATTGACCTATCCAACAATTCCAAAATATCCAGCACATCCACATGCTCATTGCCCGTGGACTTGACCGCGTCGGTGAAGCGCGAGACTTCGAAGGGACAAGCCACTGCCAGCACGTTCGCGCCCGTAGACGCGGCTTCCATCGCGCGTTTTTCGGAGAGGCGCATGGTGGTGTGCTTGGCGGTGAACGAGTCCATCCACATGCCGCCGCCGCCACCGCCGCAGCAATACCCGTTCTCGCGGTTGCGTCCCATCTCAACCAGTTCCACGCCAGGGATGGCTTCGAGCAGTTTGCGCGGCGCTTCGTATTCGCCGTTGTGACGCCCGAGATAGCAGGGGTCGTGATAGGTGATCTTCTTTTCTACAGGGTGTTTGAGCATCGGCTTGAGTTGGTCAAGGTAACGCGCCAAAAATGTTGTGTAATGAACGACGGGGCGTTCAAAGCCATACTTCGGGTACACGTTCTTGAAGGCATTCAACTCATGCGGACCTGTAACAACGAGTTCGTCCCATTCATATTTATTGAAAGTCTCGATGTTGTACTCGGTCATCATCTCGAACAGACCCTTCTCGCCAGCAAGGCGCTGCGAGTCGGCGTCGTCTTTTTCTTCCTTGCCGAGAATGGCAAAGTCAATGCCGAGCGCGTTGAAGATTCGCGCCGCCGCTGCCGCCGCGTCAATGCCGCGCGGATGATAGGACGGATACGAACCGACATACCAAAGCACGCTTACTTTGCGACCCAAGTCTTTGATGATCGGCACAGGCACGCCCGCGGACTGGATCCACGCGTCGCGTTTGCGCTGGGGCTGACCGAGCGGGTTGCCGCTCTTGGCGGTGTTTTCAAAGGCTTGTTGCAATTCGGGGGGGACAAACTTTCCGTCCAGAATTGCCTGCTCGCGCGCGGCGGGCATGATCTTGACCATGTTCACTTCTTTGGGACACACCCGCAGACAGTTGGCGCAGGTGGTGCAAAGCCACAGTTCGGGCGCTTCGGTCAAATCCATGCCTGTTTGGGCATAGCGATACAACTTGCGCGGACCGTAATTTCCGACCACATCCACAGGGCAGACGGCGACGCACTTGGCGCACTGATAACAATTCGCAAATGATTCCGCGTTGGGGATGTCCGCGATTTTCTCGATCAGTTCGGGTGTGTATTCGAAGATCACCCGCTGTTCGAACATGCGGTTCCAGTGACCTGAAACATCCACGCCGTCCACGATGACGTTTTCTTTTTCGATTGCTTTTGCTTTTTCAAACTTAGGCGCCATGAAATCTCCTGTCGTCGGTAACTGGTAATTGGGGCTGCGTGTTATCAACTCACTTTTCTCTTTTGCCTTGATTGAGCGGGGCTAAAGCCGCCTGCTCAGTTCGTAGAAGCCCTTCGGGCTGGCGCGCCGAGTCCGCTTGAGCGGACTTTTATGTACTGAGGCGGGGGATTCATCCCCGCCGAGCCAATGTCAACCATAACGATAATCTTCGCCATCACCGAACCAACATCAACCGAAACCAAAATCTCTACACAACTCTCTACCCATCAGAATTACCAATTACTATTTACCAATTACGAGTTACCCGCCTTCCTCAACCCAAGCAATCTCCGCGCCATATTCGGCAGCGTGGGCAACAAGCCATTGAACTCGCGGCTCAAACGCCAACTCGTTGTGCCATATAAGTACACGCTGTATGCGCAAGCCAAAAAGGCGCTATTTGCAAATGGGGCGCGCTTCTCGTTGCTCGTCAACTCTTCCACGAACAACCCCGTCCCTTCGCCGAATTTGACGCTCATCGCCGTCACCGCGCCGACTCGGGCATATCCATCCGCGAGATTGTCCGCGATTAGATTGTGGATACTACCCGCCAGCAACGGCAGAATGCCCGTGCCGACGGTGGGATCCCACAGCCAGCGAGTCCACAGCCAGTGTTGGGAGGGGGAGGTGTTGTGTAAAAGTCCAGTAGCGAGTTCGAGCGCGAGTCTGGTATCGAGCGCGTCCAACTTTTCGACGAAGTTCGCCACCCGCGCAGAGGCGGGCGCTTCACCATGTAGCAATTGGTCAAAGATGGCGAAGTCACTTTGCGCAAAGGTATTGGTAATTATGCGCGCGTTCGCTTTGGTGTGCGCGACAGCGGAAGCGATGTCAGCGAAGGAAGAGGCTAAAGAAACTGAATCAGTTTCAAGTCCACGAAAGAGGCGGGCGTGACGTTCCGCCAATTCATCTGCTATCGCGATCACATCCTCAGGCGCGACTTGTCCCAACGCCTCCTGCAAATTGCTTTGCAGTTCGGGGTCGTCGGGTCCCGTCTTCTGTTTGATGATGTGACTCTGTCGCTGAGGTAACATGGTAAATGGTGATTGGTAATTACTATTTACCAATTACTAATTGCGCCTTGACCAACGACATCGCGCGGGCAGCAGCCAACCCCGCCATCGAAATCGAGTCGTTCAAATCCGCAGGGCCCGCCGCCGCGCCCGCGACGAAAATGCCAGGGACGGAAGTTGCGACGGTATCGAGACCGCCCGCGCCGCCCGCTTCGATGAAGCCATATTTATTTTGTTGCACGCCAAGCGTTTGCGCGATGGCGCGCGTGCCTGCGCTCGGCTCCATGCCGACCGAAAGCACAACCATATCCATCGTCACTTCCATCGGGCGACTCATTGTGGTGTCTTCGCCGCGAATCAAAAGTTGATCGCCCTTCTGCAACACTTCGCTGATCACGCCCTTCACATAATTGACTTTGTGTTGTTCCTGCGCCTTCCAATAAATTTCATTTTCCCAATAACCATACATGCGCATGTCAATATAAAAAATCATCACCCTGCTGTCGGGCAGTTGCTCGCGCAACTCGATGGCCTGTTTGCTGGCAATGCCGCAACAAACCTTTGAGCAATATTCGTTTCCAATCTGGCGATCACGCGAACCCACGCATTGAATGAACGCGATTTTCTTCGGCGCCTGTCCATTCGACGGACGCACGACGTTGTGTTCCTTCAACATCTTTTCGAGATCGGTCAACGTAATCACATCGGGAAAGGAATAATAGTTGTAGTATTGCGTGGCGCGACCTGGATCGAAATGCTGGAAGCCTGTGGCGATGATGACCGCGCTCACATTGAGGGACTCGGCGTTGCCGCCCGCTTCAATCTGGACTTCAAAGTTGCCAGCGCTCCCAGACATTCCCTTCACTTCGGCTTGATACTTCACTTGCACATTGGCGTTGCTGGTGACAGCCGACGCGAGTTCGCCCATTGCTTCCGACGCGTCACGCCAGTGATGGGTGAGTTTGGCATAGTTCTCGCGGTCGGGCGTCCCGCCCAAGCGTTCGCGCTTTTCGATGAGAATGACTTCCCCGCCGAGTTCCGCCGCAGACCGAGCCGCTTCCAACCCCGCAGGTCCGCCGCCGATGACTAGAATTTTGTTGGATGACATCTGTGTTCCTCCGAGTCTCGTAATTGGTAATTAGTGATTGGTAATTGGTTCAATTCAAGCAAGAATTAATTACCAGTTACCAATTACCATTTATTTTTTATCCATACACCACGGGCTTATCTGCGTCTTCCCAGGTAATGCCAGACTTCTGCCCGGCGCGGATGAGCTCAAGGTCGTTCTGGAATTCGTCCCAGTATTTCCGCCAGTTGATCCCGAGTTTATCCAGGAACGGACGCCAATCCGTCGAATGCCAGTGGAACTGAACCACGCGGAAGGGATGCGCTCCCATCGCCAGCGCGGCCACCTGCGCGTCGGAGAGGACGGGAATGCCTACTTTACGGTCATGCGCCTTCGCGGAGAATTGGCTTTTATCGAGCGTGGTCACACAGCCAGTATCGTGCGTTACCGTCAAGTCGGGGTTGACTTCGTTTTTCATCACTTCGATTTTTCGGAGAGTGGAGAAGGAGCGGGTGAAGTCGCGTTGAACCAGCACATGACGGAAGCCGAAGCCGCAGCAATCGAACCAGGTCGAGTAGTCCGCCACGTCAATGCCGAGCGCTTCGAGCGTGGCGGTCACGGTCGCCGTGCGCTGACCGCCATAAATATCGGGGTCATAGATCGCGTCTTCGGCGACGATCTTGTAGTAATGACAGGCGGGGTGAACCGTGGCGCGGATCATGCCCATGTCCACAGTTTGTTTTTCCGCGAACTTATCGCGCATCACATGCACCCATTCGCTGTAGTGGACGATCTCTTCGGGGATGACCAACGGCTTGCCGAGTTTATCCAATATGCGGCGCACTTCGTCGCGCAATTCTTTATGATGAACCAACTGCTCGCGGATTTCCTTGTAATGCCCGTAGGACGTGCCGCAATGGATGAGCGGGAAGTAACCCGTCTCATACGCGGCGGCGAAGTTGCGGCTCATCACCGCGGCTTGCGCGGCGGCGTTGGAGGTCGCCGAAGCGTAATAGTTCCAACCCGTGCAGGAGGTCTGGTCGGTGGGGTCAATGTAATCCAGATTGAATTGGCGGTGCAGCCAAAAAATGGACGATGTGTAGCCAGGGATGTGTCCGCACTGACCGCAGGATTTATGGTGCCAGGTATGCTCCACGGGAATCTTCTTGGTGCGCCCGAACTTTGTCGTCGCTTCCACATAGTTCTCAGGCACGCGCTGGACGATAATTTCCCCCCTGGCTTCGAGTTCAAACAACGCCTCGCGGATGTCGTGTGTCGGCGCGGTTTCTGCATTGGGCGTTACAGCGCGGGATTTTCGCTCCAAAATTTCTTCAACGGTTGTTGTCATGGATTCTCCAGTCATTTTCTGCGTAGCGGACGTTCGCCCCTGGCGCCGTCCGCCGTCGGCGTAAGAGAACGCCGACAACGCAATGGGCAAACCGATAAACCGCAATTACCAATTACCAATCTCCAATTACCCCTCCTCGAGTTCCTCCTGCATCACATCCGCCAATAAATCGTACAAACCTTCGTCAATTTCCTTGATGATGTCCATGTTGCCCGTCTCGAACCAAATTGTGTACAACTCCAACAGCGTCTTGCGGTTCGTTTTCCACGCCGCATCGGTCACGCCGCGCAGGGTGTCCACGGGGATGGCTTTTCTCCACACAGGCATGTTCTTGGAAAATTCCCCCACCCATGGACCCCAATCGGGGAAGAAGTCGGGCTGGAGCATATCGGGCGAGACCTGGTTGCCCTTGAGCATGACCTTGTAGATCACGCGGCTGTAACCTTGCAGAACGTCTTTGGTTTCTTGCAGTCCATTCTTGACCGCCACTTCGCGCAACAGGGTCACAAGTCCGCCAGGGTTGTTCTGGCGCGGACAACGCACGCACGAGAAGCACTGCGCGCAGTTCCAAATATCTTCCGCAATGATGTCGTACACGCGCTCCACGTCCTCGCGCGCCATCGCCTGCGCGATCACGCGCGGAGAGTAATCGTAGAAACGCGCCGAAGGGCAGGACGAAACGCATATCCCGCACTCGTAACATCCATACAGGAAGTCTTTATAGCGCGGATCATTTTTTACTTCGAGAAAGAGTTTTTCCTTCTCTTCAAACGCCACTTCGGGGTGACGATCTTGTTTCTTGCCAGGGTTCCAATTTTCTTGTGTGGTGGGCATGTGCCTCCTAAAAAGTAACTGGTATTTGGTAATTGGAGATTTTAAAATGCGAATTCAATTACCAATTACCAATTACCAATTACCAATTACTAATTACCAATTACTAATTACTAATTACCAATCTCCTAATCCATTCATCCGTTATCGTCCGTTGACGACTTTTCTCGCGCCACCGCTTGAAGCAAATCATCCCATTTCGGGACGCCGACAAAGCGCGTCTCGTTGACGAATATCGTCGGCACAGACAGCACATTCGCAGCTTTGGCGATCTCGCGCCCGTTCGCCGTCGCCAAACTGACCAATCTCATCTGCACCTGCGAATCCTGCTCTGCCAATCGCTGAACCATCTGAATCGCGTTCGGGCAGGTGGCGCAGGTAGGGTGGGTGAAGACACGGATTTCAATCATGGTTTTTCGTGCGCATGTGTAAGAGACGCTCTCTAGCGCCAGAGACTATTTCTTAAGTACACGGATTACGCGGATTCTCACGGATAGAACCATTAAAAAAAAATCCGTGTTTGTCCGTGCAATCCGTCAAATCCGTGTACAAAAGGAGTTGAGAAACACACTCTCAGTCCTCATCGGGGAACTCATATCCTTCGCAGTGGATGCAATCGTCCAGGTTCCTGTCTTCCATGAAACCTTCATACGCCTGCGCCGCGTCCGCGCCTGTGACGAAATCCTTCAAATCGAGCGCGTCGGGCTGAAAGCGGACAACCCAGCCCTTGCGATATGGACTGCGGTTGACCAGCCCCGCGTCCTCCAGCAGCGATTCGTTCCCCGCGACCAACGTCCCATCCATCGGCGCCCGCAACGGACCCAGCCATTTGGCGCTTTCGACGATGGCGATCGTCTTGCCCTGCTTGTAACGCGCCCCGACAGGGCGAAAACTCACAACAAGGATTCTCCCTGCGGTGGTCTGGGCGACATCTGAAAACCCGAGCGTCACGCTCCCATCCGTTTCAGGTCTCAGCCAGAGATGTTCTTCGATCTTGTAGAACAATCCCAGCGGCAACACACAACTGCGGACAGTGGCAATGTTTGACATCACAAGCCCAATTACCAATCACCAATTACTACTCTCTACTCTCTACTCTCTACTCTCTACTCTCTATTCTCTATTCTCTATTCTCTATTCTCTATTCTCTACTCTCTACTCTCTATTCTCTACTCTCTATTCTCTATTCTCTATTCTCTACTCTCTACTCTCTAAAATCCTATAACAGCATCCGCATCGCACGCCATGTCGTTGAACGCCGCGCCGCCGATCATTTCCACCCCTTCGATCATGTCGTCCATGGTGTAGCCGTGCAGGTCGAGCGAGGGCTGACAGACGAGAAAGCGCACGCCGATCTCCGCCGCCTGTTCGATGAAGAACTTCAATTCCTTGCCGCCGCCGCCCTTGCGCGGAATGATGATCTTTTCGCCGTTGCCTTTTGCCACGCATTGCGGACCGTTCATGGTGAAGTAAATGCAAACCTCGTTGTCCATCGCCGCGCCAGCCGTCGCCAAAAAGAAGGGGGTCGCCGTTCTTTCGGGGTCTTTCTCTCCATGCGTTTGCACGTACAAAATCTTTTTCACGTCGGGGTCGTTCGTCTTCCACACGCTCATGCCGCTCTTTCTCCTTTGATTAGTAGGTCGCGCTTCAAGCGTGACTTACGACTTCTATACAAACAACTGCACGTCCGCGTCCGCCGCGTATTCGAGGAAGGTCGCCGCGCCGCCGATCTCACATTCCTTGATGAAGTCCTCGCGCTTGAAGCCGAAGACGTCCATCGTCATCTGACAGCCGATCATGCGCACGTCCAGTTCGATCGCCATATCGCGCAATTCTTCAATGGAGGCGACTCCCTTGTTCTTGAAAGTCTGCTTCATCAACGTGGTCGCTAGCGCCTCAAAGCCGGGGACGTTCGCCATGAGCAGGTTCGGCATGGGCCAGGCGATGTTTTGGAATCCCTCCGGACCGAAGGGCATCTTCATCGGCATGGCGGGGTTGCCCAATGGGGAGACCGAAGCCGAGAGGTCCGGTTTTAGAAGCGTGAGGCCGTAGAAGGTAAAAAAAACGCCCACCTCCCATCCCATCGCGCCGGCGGCGGTCGCGAGGATGAACGGCGGGTATGCCCAGTCGAGAGTTCCCTTGCTTGCGATCAGGGCGAGTCGCTTGGGAGCGTTCGGGTCGGATTTGGACATGTCAACCTCTTTTCTTGTTTATGGCGCAAGATGAATCTTGCGTTACTTCTTCTTTAGATAGAAGATGAACTTGCCGTTTTCTGTCGTCGAACGGAGCAGTTCATTGCCGGTTTGGCGGCTCCAAGCCTCCATATCCGGCGGCGCGCCGGGGTCGGTGGCGATCATCTTCAAGACCTGCCCCGCTTGCAGTTCTTTCATCGCCTTGGACGTTTTCACGACCGGCATGGGGCAGAGCATCCCGGAGCAATCCAACACCTGATCTTCCTTGATCACATCCGTCATTCGAGCCTCCTTTGGAATTTTCCAATGATAATGAATTGACCCGAGTCCTGCCATCCCGCGCGCATGGGATTTTTCCTCCCCCGCGCGGGGGAGAAGCCAATTCGGATATAATGATTCTACGCCTTAACCTTTGATTGGCAAGACCCCGCATGGTCAAAAGCGTCGAGTCACTCTTTCGCGCAAACCGCGTCTTCATCTTTCTGGTTTTTTTCCGCTGGGCGTCCATCGTCCCGGCGTTGTTTCTTTTAAATGCCGGAGCGCGCTTCATCGTCCACCCGATTGCGACGTTCGCGCTTGCCCTGGGCGTCAATATCTTCGTTTCCATCTTCAACCGCCGCCTCAACGGGTTGGTCGTATCGCATCCGATCGCGCTCGGGGCGGATATCCTCGTTTCCGCGGCGCTCCTCGCATTGAGCGGCGGCGCGGAGAGTCCTTATTATCTCTACGCGCTCAGCCCCCTGCTGGCGGGCGCGTTTTTCTTTCAAGCGCGCGGCGCGGTGTTTTCCTCCCTCCTCCATACGTTGCTGTATCTCGCCTTCGTCCTTCCCGCCTCTCAAGAATCGGGCGACGCGGCGTCCATCGTCACGCAACTCGCGGGCATCTGGCTGCTGCCGCTTCTCTTTGCCTATCCATCCACGCTGCTCAAGTCTGTGAATGAGACGACCGCCGAACTCTCGGCGGCCCACCGTCAACTGGAGATCATCCACGATCTGACGGTTTTGTTGCAAGCCGCGCCCGATTTACTCTCTGTTCAAGAGCGCGTCCTCGGCGCGGTCACGACTGAGTTGGGTTTTTCAAAAGCCGTCGTCGCCCTCGTGGACCCCGCCCGCGAAGAACTGGGCGGCTGGCAGGTTTATCCGCCGCAGAATGATTTTCCAAAACCCAACCCGATACCCCTGAAATCTGAAAACGGCGAACTCATCAAATCCCTGCTGACCCGCAACAGGTTCATTTCCGCAAACCAGCCCCTGATCATGGATACGCAGCTCGGCCGCTGGCTCAACAAAAACAGGTGGTTCGTCACGCCGCTTTATTTGAGGGAACACCCCGTTGGAATTTTGCTGGTCGAGGAATCTGGTCTGACGCCCGAGCGTGAGTCGACTCTCATGACGGTTGCGAATCAAGCCGCCCTGGCGCTGGGGACGACGATCCTGTGCATTGACCGCGCCCGACGCCTCGCCGTCGAGACCGAACGCAACCGCATCGCCCGCGACATCCACGACACCGTCGCCCAATCCCTCTTCGGCATTACCTACTCGCTCGACGCCTGCATCTCCATGCTCCCGCAAAAAGCCGAAGATGTGCGCGCTGAACTCATCGAACTGCGCTCGCTCGCCAATTCGGCGCACGACGAAGTCCGCCGCTCCATTTTTGACCTGTGGCCCTCGGCGCTCACCATCGAACTCTTCATGGCGGACCTTACGAATTATGTCAGCAGTTGCTGCCGCCCGCGTTCGTTCAGCATCGTTTTCAGCAATCACGGCGATTTCAATTCGCTTTCCTCCGGTATGCGGCGAACCGTTTACCGCATGGCGCAGGAGGCGCTGGCAAACTCGGCGCGACATTCGGGGGCGAACTCCGCGCGGCTGTGTCTGACCGTTTCGGACGAGGATATCTATCTGGTCGTCTCCGACGAAGGCAAAGGCTTCGACCCGGCCGTCGCCCTCTCGCGCAGTCAGAACCGCGAACACTTCGGTTTGCACGGTATGCAGGAGCGGGTCCGAGCCTTGGGCGGCGAATTCGAACTCGCTTCGCGCCCTGGCGCCGGGACGCGCGTCATGATCACCCTGCCCATCCACAATGGACAACATCATGCCTGACCCCATCCGCATCCTTATCGTGGACGATCATGCCGTGGTCCGCAAAGGGTTGGCAATGGTCCTTCGTCTGGAACCAGGCTTCGAGGTCGTCGGCGAAGCGGAAAATGGACGACTCGGCTTGGAAGCGGCAAAAAAACTCCAGCCGGATATCGCCCTTGTGGATTTGATCATGCCGGAGATGGATGGGCAGGAGATGGCGCTGGCTTTACGGAAGTCGAATCCCGGAATCAAGATCATGATGCTGACCGGCACCGAAGTGGACGACCGCGTCTACGACCTGCTTGCGGCGGGCATCGAAGGGTATGCTTTGAAGAACATCGAACCGTCAGAGCTGATGCGCGGAATCCATGCCGTGATTCACGGCGAGACCTTCCTGCATCCCGATGTGATGAAAAAAGTGTTGGAACGCATGAAACCCCAGCCCACGCCCGCCGCGTCGTTGACCCACCGAGAGTTGGAAGTGTTGGAATGGATGGCGACGCCCAACACCTACAAACAGATCGCCGCGCATCTTGGCGTGGGCGAGGAGACCGTCCGCACGCACGCCAAGAACATCCTCGAAAAACTGCGTCAGCCCAACCGCGCGCAAGCCGTCCTCGCGGCGATGAAGATGAAACTAATCAAACTGGATGGGTGACGCCCCTTTACGGACCCACCGTGATCTTCACCCAAAACGTCTTTTCCGTTCCGATCGGCACATCCCTTCCCTGCGGGTCGTTGATCGTGAAATAAGCGGTGTACGACCCGTCCGCCATTGGAGCAATCAACTCCACCGAGACTTGAACAGACTCTTTTAACAACGTCTCCGGTATCGGCGCGGAGAGCGGCGCGTTCATCCTGTCCCCGGCGGCGAACTTAAGAGTGTACCCGTACCAGGGACAACTCCCGTTGTTGATGAATTCCCAGGTCTTGACGAATTTCTGCCCCGGCTTCATCTGAGTCCCGTCGGGGACGGTCACATCGTGGACGAGGACGGCGCTGTCCTCGCAGTTCGGGTCAATCGTGACGCGGAACGTCGGCGTGGACGTCGCTCCCGGCGTGGCTGTGAACGCGGGCGGCGCGTACGCCTCTTTTGTCGGCGCGAGAGTCGCCGTCACAAAATTCGCAGGGACGGGCGTGTTCGGCTTTTCCACCTCAACTGAAATACAGGCGGCAAGCAAGCGCCCAAACACCCACAACAAAAACAAACTTTTCTTACTCATTGCGTCTTAACCACTCGACTACTCAACTATTCGACTATTCGACTACTCAACTATTCGACTACTCAACTATTCGACTATTCGACTACTCAACTATTCGACTATTCGACTACTCAACTATTCGACTATTCGACTACTCAACTATTCGACTATTCGACTACTCAACCATCCAACCACCCAACCACCTCAAAACATCATCATCTGCCCGACCGCCTTCTCGACCGGGTCGCTTACAATTTGTTCCTCGAAGGTTTCGCGGGTCAAAATGGGCAGTTCAAGCAGTCCGCG
>WBZO01003646.1_pt1 | contig 13216 bp, 14 predicted proteins | sample 5204261 | NCBI WGS metagenome assembly WBZO01 (sample SAMN12412400, study PRJNA552823) | activated sludge metagenome | isolation source: activated sludge from anammox sidestream of wastewater treatment plant... | place: USA: North Carolina | collected 2017-09
ATCGAGCCGCAGAACGTGCCGGATCTGCTCGGCCATGTCGCCAGCCTCATTGGGCAGCGCGCTTCCCGGCGCATCGCGAGAAGGCTGCGCCAGCACGCCTGAAGCTAGATTCTCTCTCTGCCCACCGCGGTCACCAGCCGTTCGAACGAGTCAAGGGCGCCGCCGAAGAAGTGGTCCTCGGCCTCGATCCAATACAGCGATTTCGGCCCCCACAACCGATCGTAGAAGACCTGCATCTGTTCACGCGGTCCGTATTCGTCCCGAGTCGATTGGATGAAGATCCTCGGCCGGTAGCACTGAGCGGCAGGTTCGAGAAAGGGCTGGCGGGTGGGGAAGCCCGCGGCGATCACGCGGCGCGGCGCCCGCCACCCCATTCTCGCCGCCAGCGCCAGCACCGTGCCGGAACCAAAGCTGAAGCCCGCCAACGTTGACGGCAGGCCCGGATAGCGTGTGTTGAGGACCGCGAGGCAGGCGGCCGCGTCGTCGACCTCGCCGCGCCCATGGTCGTGAACTCCGCGGCTCAGGTTCACGCCGCGAAAGTTGAACCGCAGCACCGCACAACCGGCCTCGCGAAGCCCGCGGGCCATCCGGTGAACGACTTTATTGTGCATCGTGCCGCCATGGAGCGGATGCGGATGGCAGACAAGCGCAGCCTCGGTGGCGATGCTCGTCTCCGGCTCTTCGAGCAGGGCCTCGAGCCGGCCCGCGGGCCCCTCGATGAAAAACGACTCAATGCGCCGGGCCATGCCGCGGTCAGTTCGACCGGTAGTTGACGAACTGCAGGTCGAGTCCGAAATCCGCCGCCCGGACGAGCGCGATGATCTGCTGCAGGGTATCGCGGTCCCTGCCCGACACGCGCACCAGGTCGCCGTTGATCGCCGCCTGCGCCTTCTTCTTCGATTCTTTGATGAGCTTGACGATCTCGCGCGCCTTCTCGATCGGAATCCCCTGCTGCAGTTTGATCTCGCATTTCACGCTGGAGGATGCCGCCGGCGTGATCGATCCGTAGTCCAGGTTCTTCAAGGGCACCTTCCGCTTTACCAGCTTTGTTTCGAGGATCTCCCGCACGCTCCTCAGCTTGAACTCGTCCGACGAGTGGAGCGTGATCCTCAGCTCCTTTTCGTTCAGTTCGATTGTGCTCTTGGAGTCTTTGAGGTCGAAGCGGGTTGTCAACTCCTTCGCAGCCTGCTGCACGGCGTTGACGACTTCCGGCATCTCGATCTTCGAGACGATGTCAAAACTGTTATCCGGCATGTGCCTCCAGTGTACAGGCCCGCACCCCGTTCACTCGTCAATGGCCCAGGGCCACCAGGACCTTTTCGGTGAGCTCCTCGATCAGCGCCGGCAGCGACCGGTCCAGCGCCAGCGTGACTGCCGCACGAACCGCTTCGGGATCGAGATCCGGCCGCGGAATCCGTGCGGCGTGCGTCGGGCCGGCGCCGGCTGAAGGAGCATTTTCGGGTTTCGCCGGCGCATTCGCCAGTTCGCCGGAGAAGAGCCCACGCGCGAATCTGGCACGGTCGATCAACGGCTTCACGGTTTCCAGTACCGCTGACGCTTCAAACGGTTTCTTGAGCACGGCGTCGCAGCCGCAGTTGCCCGCCTGCGCCTCGTCGACGGGCTCGAGCAGGCCAGCGATCAGCACCACCCCGATATGGCGGTGGACCGGATGCTCCTTGATCAGCCGGCAGAGGTCGTAACCGCACATCTCAGGCAGGAAGACATCGGCGAGGACGACGTCCGGGCGCAACTCGTCGACCTTCGCCAGCGCCTGTCCACCCGAGGTGATCGTCACTACTTCGAAGCCCTCTTCCCGCAGGATGCGCTCACCCATGCGCTGCGCGTGGGGACTGTCGTCTGCCAGCAGAACCAGCGGAGTCACGGCGGCCTACTTCTTGCCTTGCTTCTTCTTCCTGTCGTCGTTCTTCCGGTTGTTGCCGCTCTTCGACGCCGTGGGATCGGGCGGGGTGGCGGCGGTTCCGGCCGGCGCCGCGGTCTGGCCCTGCTGCTGTGTCGCCCGCGCGTCGGGCTGGGTATCCAGCGCGGATGTGCTGGTCCCGCCCGTATCGGTGGAAACAGTCACGTCGGTGACTCCGCCCGCCTGGGCGCCCGGCGCCGGGATACTGGCCGGAATCGAGGGCCTCATCGTGGTCATCGCAGGCTGGCCGCTCTTGGCAGCCGCGCTGACATTGGGCGACTTCGAGAACACGCCCCAGGTCTTGCCCCAGAAGCCGCGCGAGGTGGCGTTCTCAACCTCGTACTTCATCCGCGCATAGGCCACCGGGTCGGGCTCCGGAATCTCCGCCTCCAGCCTGCGGAGCTCCTCTTTGGCCTGATCGAGATAGCCGCTCAGCGGGTACTCCCTCACCAGCTTCTGATAGGCGGCGACAGAGCGCTGCTTGAAACGCGGCCCCATCCTGCCGTAGGAGTCTCCCAGCTTCATCAGGGCATCGTCGGACTTGCTGAAAAGCGGATAGTGATCGGTCAGCGTCTGCAGCCGGTTCGCCGCCGCGGGGAAGGAGCCTTTGTGGTGGTAGTAGTCGCCGACGCGGTACTCGGCTTCGCTGAGGACTTCCTGGATCTGGCGCAATCGCTGGGCCGCCTCGGGGGCGAAGCGCGAATTCGGGAACTGCGTCAACAGTTGCCGGCATTCCTCCTCGGCGCGCAACACATGCGTCGAGTCGCGATCCGGCTTCTCCATCTGCTTGAAGTGGATGTCGCACACCTTCATCTGGGCTTCCGCCGACTCCTCGAGCGTCGGATAGAACAGGATGAAATCCTTGTACTCGGCCTCCGCCTGCGCCCAGGCGTGCGTGCCGCCCTCCCGCATCCACGAATCGGCGATCGCCAGCTTGGCCTTCGCCAGATACTCGCTGGTGTCGTAAGTGTTCATCAGCGTGTTGAGCGTCAGCCGCGCGATCTCGTAGCGCCCCTTCTCGATATCCTTGACGGCTTTATCGAACAGGACCTTGTCCGGCTGCTGCGTGTCTTTGTCGATGGGGTTCTCGTACTTTCTGCCCCGGCAGGCGCCGGTAAACAGCGCGAAGAAGACAATGGCAGCGGCCAGCCACGAGCGGTTGGCGCAAGAGAGGCAGAACAGTCGATTCACTCCATCACCTCAGTCGAGATTCCCTGGATCGCCGGGGTCGGCCTCCGGCGAGTGCCCATCAGGCGAGCTTCGCCACGGAATCGCGCGCCGCCCGCGCCAAGCGCGAGTAGGCCGCCCCAGGGTCAGCCTCGCCAAAAACGCTGGAGCCGGCGACGATCCAATCGACGCCCGCCTCAGCGACTTTACCTATATTATCCACCGAGATGCCTCCGTCGATCTCGATCGCGAAGTCCAGCCGGCGCCGCTCCCGCCAATCGCGCAGCGCGCGGACCTTGTCAAGCACGTACGGAATGAACCGCTGTCCCCCGAATCCCGGATTCACACTCATCAGCAGGACGTAGTCGCACACTTCGAGCGCCTGCTCGAGTGTCGAAATCGGGGTCGCGGGATTCAGCACCACCCCCGCCCGGGCGCCCTCGCTCTGGATGAATCGCAGCGTGCGGTCCAGGTGCGGGGTGGTCTCCTGATGGACGGATACGCAATCGACGCCGGCTTCGAGAAAGAGCGGCACGATGGCATCGGTATTGGCCACCATCAGGTGCGCATCCAGGGTGAGCTTCGTCACCTTGCGGACCGCCGACACGATCGGAGTTCCCATCGACAGGTTCGGCACAAAATGGCCGTCCATGATGTCGACATGGAGGATGCGCGCTCCGCTCGACTCCACCTGAGCGATCTGCTCGCCGAGCCGGGTAAAGTCGGCTGCAAGCAGCGAAGGCAGGATTTCAGGCATCGGAATCCTCACGATAACACGGCGGCGAAAAACCCGTCTCCCGGCTCCCTGCCAGGCAACCGGATGGTCGTGGATACGACGCGCCCGGGCGCCACCGCGAGTACAACTTCCTCATTCTCCCTCCGTTCCAGCGAACAGGTGGAGTAGACGAGCTTCCCGCCCGGCTTCAGCGCATCGAGGGCGTTCGCCAGGATCTCCCGCTGCCTTGCCGCATGGACGGCGATGTCTGCCGGCGCCAGCCGCCACTTGATCTCCGGATTGCGCGCCGACGTTCCGGTTCCCGAACACGGAGCGTCCACGAGAATCCGGTCGAACAGCGGCGCAAACGGAAGTGGCGCTTGCGCGTCGAGCCTGACCCGCGGACAATGAGGCGTCATCGCCGCCAGCCGCGCGCCGCTGGAATCCGCCGCCACCACGGTTCCCGGCCTGGCCTCTAATATCTGCAACGTCTTGTTGCCCGGAGCGGCACATAGGTCCAGCACGGTCTGTCCCGGCCGCAAATCAAGCAGTGGAACCACGGCCTGCGATCCTATGTCCTGCCGTCTGGCCTCCGGCGGAGCCGGTCCGCGAATCAGCCACGCGCCTTCCACCGGTCCGGCCACCGCTTCCGCCGGCGGCGTCACCCCGGCCGGAATCCTGAACCATGGCTCCGGCGGAACCAACGCCGCCAGCGCCGCCGCCTCCGCGTCCCGCGGTCCGTAGGTTTGCTTCCAGGAGTCCCAGATCCATGCCGGCAGACACAGCCGCAACTCAGGATCCGGATACCTCAGCGGCGGCGACGGAATGTGCCTCAATACTGCGTTGACAAAGCTTGCCGCGTGGCCTTTTCCCACCGTCCGGACCGCTTCAACAGACTCCCCCACCGCGGCATGCGGCGGAATCCGCGACAGAAACTTCAACTGATACACACCCAGTCGCAGCGCGTTGAGTACTTCCGGCTCAATCGAACCGGCAGGGCGCCTCGCCGCGCGCTCGATCAACGCGTCCACCTGCGGGCGCCGCCGCAGCGTTCCCAGCACGATTTCCGTCGCCAGTCCCGCGTCTCGCGGGTCCATCCCGGCCAACCGCCGGTCCAGCAGATCGCCGGCAAACGCCCCATTCTCCACCTGGCACAGGATGTCGAGCGCGATCAGGCGGGCCGGATTCACGCCTCTATAATAGTGGCTTGGATATCCCGAAGAGCATTCTGCGCAAAGTCGGCGAAGCCGTCACGCGCTTCAAAATGATCCGCGAGGGCGACCGCGTCGCTGTCGGTTTCTCGGGCGGCAAGGATTCCTACACCCTGTTAGAAGCCCTCCTCGCGCTGAAGAAGCGCGCCCCCGTCAGCTTCGATGTCTGCGCTTTCACCATCGACCAGGGCAAGTTCATCAGTCCCATCCACCCCTTCGGCGAGTGGATGCGCGACCGCGGCGTCGAGTGGATCCACCATGTCGATAACCCGAGTCTGCGATTGCTCGCCGAGCAGCCGCAGCACGGCTGCGACCAATGCAGCCGTTTCCGCCGCCGCGCCGTTTACAGTATCGCGCGCGTCCTCGGGGCCAATGTGATCGCCTTCGGCCACACCGCCGACGACTTCTGTGAGGCTCTCCTGCGCAACGCGATGTTTACCGGAAGACTGAGCGCCCTGCCGCCGATTGCATGGAGCCGCGAGCGCGATTTCCGTCTCGTCCGGCCCTTGCTCTTCGTCACGGAAGATCTCACGCGCGCTTTCGCCGAGGCCGCCGGAGCGCCCGTAATCCCGTGCGGATGCTCGATGAAAACCGGGACAGTGCGGCGCTCACTTCGTGATTTCTTCGCCAGTATCGAACACGATCACCCAGACCTCAAGAGCAACCTCCTGCGCGCGATGGGCAACCTCGATCCGTCCCGCCTGCTCGACCTGCGCTATCTGGACACCGAGCGCGCCGGCGAAGACACTGAGCAGACGCTGCTTCCGCTGCTCGACGGCGGATTCATCGAATCGTAAGCCTCAGACGGTTGACCCCCACCCCTCAAAACAAGAGATAATCGGTTTCGGCCCCAGGTTCCATATGTCTCCCACCGGTAGCCCCGGCTCAACAGAGGCCTCATGAGGCTCATTCCCCGCGAAGAGAAGTTCTTCACCTTTTTCCTCCAGATGTCCGAGATCATTCTCGCTGCGTCAAGGACACTCCGCGAAGCCATGGAGAAGGGTCCTAACGCTCTGCGTGAGGCTGAGATCTCGGTGGCCCGCATGGAGCAGAAGTGCGACGACATCGCCCACGAGATTTTTACCCGCCTGAATCAGACCTTCATCACGCCGCTCGACCCGGAGGACATCCATTCTCTGGGCTCTCACCTGGACGACGTCATGGATGGAATCGAAGAGGCGGCTCACAAGGTCGTCGCTTACAGGATCGACCCCGTCCCCGCGCCGATGATCGAACTGGCAGGCCTGATTGAGAGTTGCGCCGACAGCCTGAAGAAGGCGTTTGAAGCCCTGAATGCCGGCTCGCCGATGATCGAGCACCTGATCGAGGTGAACCGTTTCGAGGGCAAGGCGGATCACCTGGGGCGCGCTACCGTCGTCGGCCTTTTCAACGACGAAAAGGATCCGATCGCGATCCTGAAGCTGAAGGAGATCTACGACTGTCTCGAGTTGACAACCGACTATTGCGAGGATGTCGCCGACGCGCTGCAGAATGTCGTCGTCAAGAATAATTGAGGCGCCCCGTTCATGGACAGCACGCTCATCCTGACGGCGGCGATTTCATCAACGGCTTCCACGACGCCGCCAACTCCGTGGCTACGATCGTCGCTACCCGGGTGCTCACTCCGTTTCAGGCGGTTCTCTGGGCCGCGTTTTGGAATTTCATCGCCGCCATCCCGCTGCTGTTCTTCCACGAAGCCGGGGTGGCGAAGACGGTCGGCGCCGGCATGGTGGATTTGAAGTACGTCACGGAGTTTGTCATCCTCGGCGGGTTGACCGGAGCCATCTTCTGGAACCTGCTCACCTGGTACTACGGCATTCCCTCCAGTTCATCCCATGCTCTGATGGGAGGCTACGCCGGAGCCACCATGGCGAGAGTGATGATGCTCGAAGGTCCCGCCAACGCTCTGAACGCGGTGGTGTGGAAAGGCTGGTTGACGACGCTGGTTTTCATCATCGTCGCCCCGCTGCTCGGGCTCATCCTCGCGTACATTCTCATGATTCTCGTCTACTGGCTGTTCAGGAAGGCCCAGCCGACCAGGATGGACGCCTGGTTTCGTAAGCTGCAACTGCTGTCGAGCGCGCTTTTCAGCTATTCGCACGGATCGAACGACGCCCAGAAGACCATGGGGATCATCGCCGGTGTACTGTTCACATCCGGCTACTCAACGACGTTCGAAGTGGAGTGGTGGGTCGTGCTCGCCGCGATGGGCGCGATCGCCCTGGGCACGATGAGCGGCGGTTGGCGCATCGTCCACACCATGGGCGGCAAACTGACCCGGCTCAAGCCGCGCGGCGGTTTCTGCGCCGAGACTGCCGGCGCCATCGCGATTCTCTTCCCGACCTACTTGAAGATCCCTGTTTCCACCACGCACGTGATCACCGGCGCGATCGCGGGCGTAGGCTCAATCCAACGCCTGAAGGCTGTGCGTTGGGGTCTCGCCACGAATATCGTGTGGGCCTGGATTCTCACTCTCCCCATGTCCGCGCTCGTCGGCGGCCTCAGCTTTCTCGTCATCCACCTGCTGACCGGCAGGCAGTGAGGCCGGCGGCGTCCGCCACGGGCGAGGCCTTCGAACAGCTTCAGGCTCGCTCCCCGGAGTGGGCCAGCGTCTGCCCGCGGCATGCCCGGCGGCCGGCAACACCGTCCGCGACGACGATCAACCCGATTTCGGCGGACGCATCGACCGCGACCTCTCCGAATACCACCGGAGTTCGCCCTGAAACCTATACTCTGAATGAGCCGGAATCAGCCATGCAGAACCGCAGACAGTTCCTCTCCGCCGCCGCCGGAGCTTCCGTTGCGCCCGCCCCGGCCTCCCCGCCGAACATCGTCGTCATCCTCGCCGACGACATGGGCTTTTCCGACATCGGTCCATACGGCGGCGAAATCCGCACTCCCAACCTCGATCGTCTTGCATCCCGAGGCGTCCGTTTCACGCAGTTCTACAATGCCGCCCGTTGCTGCCCGACCCGCGCTTCGCTCCTGACAGGCCTGTACCCGCACCAGGCGGGCGTCGGACACATGGTCGATAATCCGAAGCCGTTCCCAGGCTACAAGGGCGATCTCTCCGCCAATTCAGTCACCATTGCCGAGGCTCTCAAGCCGGCCGGCTACCGGACATACATGTCCGGCAAATGGCACGTCACGCCCGTTACGAATTCAAGCCGCAATTGGCCATGCCAGCGCGGCTTCGACCGTTTCTACGGGATCATCCACGGAGCCGCCAGCTTCTACGATCCCGTCACCCTGAAACGCGACAATGACGACGCCGCGCCCGAGGGCGCCGATTTCTACTTCACGGACGCCATCGGCCAAAACGCCTGTGCTTACCTCCGCGAGAACCCCGCCGGCCGTCCCTTCTTTCTCTACACCGCCTTCACCTCGCCCCACTGGCCGATGCATGCTCTCGAAGCCGATATCGCGCGCTACAACGGCCGGTACAAGGACGGCTGGGACGCCATCCGGCTCGAGCGCCACGCGCGCATGATCGGCATGGGTATCGTCGACAAGAGCTGGCCGCTCACTCCGCGCGACCCTCGCGTGCCCGCCTGGAGCGACGCGCCCAACCGCGAGTGGCAACAGCGCCGCATGGAAGTCTACGCCGCGATGGTCGACCGCATGGATCAGAACATCGGACGTATCCTTCAGGCGCTCGAAGAGACGAGGCAGCTCGACAACACCCTCATCCTCTTTCTCTCCGACAACGGCGGCTGCGCCGAGGAACTCGGCCCCAAGGCTGCCGCCCGCCACATCCCGATCACCACCCGCGACGGGCGCCCGGTCCTTCAAGGAAACCGGCCGGAACTGATGCCCGGCGGTCCCGACACCTACCAGAGCTATGGCCAGGGCTGGGCCAACGCCTCCAACACGCCCTTCCGCCTCTATAAGCACTGGGTCCACGAGGGCGGCATCTCGACTCCGTTGATCGCACACTGGCCCGCCCGTCTCCGCAATCCGGGCTCGCTGCACCCGGAACCCGGCCACCTCATCGACATCATGGCCACTTGCCTGGATGCCGCCGGCGCAAATTACCCCGCCGAGTATAATGGCAATCGCATCACGCCGCTCGCGGGCCGCAGCCTCGTTCCGTGCATCGAAGGCTGCAACCGCACGCCGCACTCCGCCATCTTCTGGGAGCACGAGGGCAACCGCGCCGTCCGCGAGGGCGACTGGAAACTCGTCTCCCGCTATCCCGGTCGGTGGGAGCTCTTCAACCTGAAGGCCGGGCGCACGGAACTCAACGACCTCTCCACGCGCGAGCCCCGGCTGGCCGGACGCCTCGCGGCGCGCTATGACCAGTGGGCCGCGAAGGCTCAGGTGGTTCCCTGGCCCGACGTCCTCAAGGCCCCCCGCACACCTCCGGCCGGGGATTAATTCAAACTGGAAGCATGCCCAACGGTTTACCCGTTGTCCTCCAACTGGAAGACGTCCCCAGCCTGGTTCTCGGCGCAACCGCGGAAGCCGACTCCAAATCGGCGATGCTGACCCGTGCCGGCGCAGCCGTCACGCGCCTGGACAACTACCATCCCGGCTGTCTGCGGGGCTTTGTCCTCGCCATCGCCGCTCTCGACAACCGGCTCCTGAACCCTGTCATTTTCCGGGAAGCCGCCGAGCACAACGTGCTCCTCAACTGCGTCGATGACCCGGCACACTGCCGCTTTACCCTGGCTAGCGTCTTCGAGCGCGGCCTGCTCCAGATCGCGGTCTCCACCGGCGGAGCCTGCCCCGCGCTCGCAGTCCGGCTGCGCGAGAGGCTGGAAAGCGGCATCGGACCCGAGTACGCCTCCTTCCTCGAACTCGCTCGCAACCTCCGCGGCGAGATCGCAAGACGCGTCCCCGACCCCGAGCGCCGCCGCGCGCTCTGGTACGACCTCGTCGATTCTCCGGCGCTCGAAATGCTCGCGACAGACCGGCCGGAACAAGCGCTCGCTGAACTTCAGATCCGCATCGACCACGCATCCGGGGAGGCCGCTCATGCGCCTGGGCATTGATTTCGGAACTACCCGCATCGTCGCCGCCGCAGTCGACCGCGGCAACTACCCCGTCGTGTCCTTCGAGTGCCCTGATGGAGCCTCGCGCGAATGGATCCCGCCCCTGATCGCGGTCGAAGGGGCCGCCGGAAGGCTTCTCTGCGGATGGGACGCGTGGGCTGCTCTCGGCCGGACCGACACCACCGTCGTCCGCTCCGTCAAGCGCGTGCTGCCAGAGGCCGGACCCGCAACCCCCATCAGCGTCGGGCAGCACGACGTCGCCGCCCTGGACCTCGTTGCAGCTCTCGCGCGCTATCTCATGACCGCGCTCCGCGCTCACTCGACCCTGCGTATTCTCTCGCGCGAACCGCTCGAGATCATGCTCGGAGTGCCCGCCGGAGCCAACTCCAATCAGCGCTTCCTCACTGTCGAGGGCTTCCGCGCCGCCGGTTTTCATGTTCTCGGCCTGCTCAATGAGCCTTCCGCCGCCAGCATCGAGTACTCTCATCGCCTCGGCGAGAGAGCTTCGCCCACAGAGCAGGTCCTGGTTTACGACCTCGGCGGCGGCACGTTCGATGTCTCTCTCGTCCGGCGGGATGACCGCAGCCACTCCGTGGTCGCCACCGAGGGCGTCTCATCGCTCGGGGGCGACGACTTTGACGACATCCTCGCCTCGCTCGCGCTGGAGACCGCCGCCCGCCCCATTGACCGCGCCCTCCTCGACCAGGCCGAGGAGTTCCACCTCCTCGACGAATGCCGCGAAAAGAAGGAATCGCTCAACCCCAACACGCGCCGCCTTGTCATCGACCTCGACCGCGTGCGCGAAGGTTGGGGCCAGGTTGTCGTCCCGGTCGCCGATTTCTACGCGAGGTGCCAGCCGCTCATCGACGAAACCCTCTTCGCCGCCGACGACGTCCTCTCGCGCGCGGAAACCGCCGGCCCGACGACGCTCTACGTTACCGGCGGAGCCAGCGAACTGCCCCTCGTCGGACGGCTCCTTCGCGAAAGGTTCGGCCGCCGCGTCAAGCGCTCCGCTTACACGCGCGCCGCCACCGCTATCGGTCTGGCAATCCAGTCCGGCGGCCAGAGCGAATACCATATCCGCGAGCGCTTCACTCGCTGGTTCGGCGTCTGGCGGGAAGCCGACGCTGGACGCCGCATCGTCTTCGATCCTCTCTTCGACAAGGGACTTCAGCTCCCCTTCCCCGGTCAACCCCCCTTGGAAAGCGTCCGCCGCTACTCGCCCGTCCACAACATCGGCCACTTCCGCTATCTCGAGTGCACGGAGCGCGCCGCTTCGGGTGAACCCTCCGGCGACGTCACCCACTGGGATGAAATCCGATTCGCCTTCGAGCCTGCGCTCGCTTCGCACCAGGACCTCGACATCATCCCCATCGCCCACTCCGCGGCGGCCGCCGGCCAACTCGTGGAGGAGCGTTATACAGCCGATTCCAGCGGCTCGATTCAGGTCCGCATCCACAATACAACCGCCGGATACGGCCGCTCGTTCAAGCTGGGCAAGTGGTCGTCCCAGCCGGCCTCATCCAAGCCGCTCCGCCCCGGCCGCCGTCGCGCCGCCCAACTCAGAGAGGGCCGTTGAACCCGGCCGCGTTGCCGGCCCGGACTATTTCAGGATAAGCTTACCCTTTCATCCTGAACGAAAATCCGTTGCGCACTGCCGTCGTCCTCGCCCTCTCCGCCGCCCTCGGCGCCCAGACCGCCGAGCGCCACCTCAGCTATGGGTTCGAGCAGCGCGTCCGCAACGAGAACTGGAACAATGTCCTCGACTTCAACGACTCCGCCGGCGATCACCGCCGCCAGATTCGCTATCGCACCCGGCTCTGGTTCGGCGCGTCCATTACGCCCGACATCGACCTCCGCATCGGACTCGCTCAGGAGACCAACCAGGTCCTTCAACCCCGAACACCGGGCGGCTTCGACGAGGTCTTCTTCGAAACCGCCTACGTCGATATCCGCAAGCTCTTCATCAAGGGGCTCTCGCTCCGCTTCGGCCGCCAAAACCTCACCCGCGGCGAAGGGTTCCTGCTGCTGGAGGGGAACCCTTACGACGGCTCCCGCTCCGTCTACAACAACGCCGCCGTCCTCGCCTATGAACGCGGCAAGTCCAGGATCGAACTGCTCGGCATCCACGACCCCGTCAGCGATCGCTACCTGCCGCGCATCCACGACCTCCACCGCCCGCTTGTCGAATGGAATGAATCCGCGCTCGGCGCCTACTTCACCGCGCATCGCTTCACGCAAACCTCGGTCGAAGCCTACTACCTCTACAAGCGCGAAACCGGCGATCGGCGCTCGCCGGCCCATCCGCAGTTCCAGCCGGACCGCTACGTCTACACCTCCGGCGGACGCGCCGTGCGCAAACTCCCCGGCAACTTCAGCGCCACGGGAGAGTGGGCCTGGCAATGGGGCCATCAACGCCCCTCCGCGGAGCTCCGCGCCTGGGGCGGTTACGGATACCTCAAGAAGAACTTCGGTCCGCAGTCCCGCCACTCCGCCAGCTTCGGTTACTGGGCCATGTCCGGCGACGACCCCGCCACGCCCGGCCGGATCGAGAGCTGGGATCCGCTCTTCGCTCGCTGGCCGAAGTGGAGCGAGTTGTACATCTATACGCAGTTCCGCGAGACCGGCGTCGCCTACTGGACGAATATGGGCATGTGGCAGGCTGAAGCCGTCTTCGCGCCCTGGACGCCGCTCAGCCTACGCGGCGCCTGGTACCACATGGGCGCACAGCACCCCTTCCCCGGCAGTTCCTCAATGTTCTCTCGGGGCCGCGCTCGAGGTGAACACTATCAGGCGCGCGCCGACCTCTCGGTCGGCAAGCATTGGCGCGGTCATTTCCTGTATGAGCGCCACGTTCCCGGCAGCTTCTACACCGGCGACAGGCCCGGCTACTTCCTCCGAATCGAGGTGGCCTATACGTACTCTCGCTCTCACGTCCTATGAAAGGTGGCGACCGTGGCGGCGCTCCATCTCTTTCAAATAGAGTAAATGCTTCGGACTCTTGTCACGGAACAGCGATGCCAGCCGCCTCAGCTATTATCATCTCGCCCGACGGCTTCTCCACCGTGCGCCGCCTCGTCTCGCGGCTGCGCGCGCAAGCGCTGGCCAGCGACCTCGAACTCGTCTTCGTCTTCCCGCGCTCGGCCCCCGGCGCCCTTCCCGTGGAAGAGCTCTCCGGCTTCGCCGCGACCCGCCTGGTTCTCGTCGCCTC
>WBZO01005307.1_pt1 | contig 13216 bp, 7 predicted proteins | sample 5204261 | NCBI WGS metagenome assembly WBZO01 (sample SAMN12412400, study PRJNA552823) | activated sludge metagenome | isolation source: activated sludge from anammox sidestream of wastewater treatment plant... | place: USA: North Carolina | collected 2017-09
AATATCGTGCGGGGTGTGGTCATCGACTTCGAGATCGACCCGGCGTCCGACCACGCTGGCGGCGATGAGCGCCGTCACGCCCGATGCAATATGCACGACGGTTCCGCCAGCGAAATCCATCGCGCCGTAATCCAGCAGCCAACCACCGGGCGCCCAGACCCAATGGCAGACGACCGAAAAGACCAGCGTCGACCAGAGAACGGCAAAGACGATGAACGCCTTGAAATTCTTGCGCTCGGCAAATGCCCCCGAAATGAGCGCGACCGAAATGATGGCGAACATCATCTGGAAGAACGTGAAGACGTTCGCTGGGACGCCGGTTATTCCCGGGGAGGCATCGACCCCACGGAGAAAGACCGCATCGAGATTGCCGATGAGCGATCCGCTGCCGCTGAAGGCGAGTGAGTATCCCCACAACGCCCAGACGATCGCGATCAGGCACAAGATGAAATAGCTGTGCATCAGGGTGGAAAGCACATTTTTCTTTCGCACCAGACCGCCATAGAACAGACCGAGCCCCGGTGTCATCAACATGACCAGGGCGGATGACACAAGAACCCAGGCGGTGTTGCCAGTATCGAGCTGCATGATCGCCTTCCTCCAGTGCGAAATGAACGAACAGGTGGCAGTCTAGAGAGCGTTTCGGGTGATGCCTACGGGTCCGATGCATGACCTGCGTTTCGAAATTCATTCGCTCTGCACAATTTCGAGAATCGCTGAAGAAAATCAACCCTGCTGTCGGATGTGCAATCCAATCGCGGAGAAGCAAGACTGTTCACCGCGCACAAAGCTCGATGGTTGGCGGGTGGCCACTATGATTGGCGACGCTACGGGACGGTACAAAGGTTCGTTCGCCTGCGACTGGGGAGGACATCGTATACTCGCGCGAAGCCTTGGACAGTGTGGTTAGGGTGTTGCTCGTTTCAAGTGGCTACAGAGGCATGCCGGTGTCCCACGAACAGACGAACGGAGATCCGGGCAAGGAACCCGTTCTCGTGAGCACAACCGAGATGGACGACGAAACGAGAGCAGAGCGCCAGCGACGACTCGTGCCGCGCCGCCGCAGGAATACTGAGCCAGCTTCACCGGACGAATCGGTGGACGGTCGCGTCGAGCCGGTCATCACAACGGCGCCCCTGCGCGCGCTGCCCGAGAACGCGATTCCGGGGGCCGGGGTGTTGCCGTCTTCGATCAGTTGGGAATCGATCGCCTACATGGTGATGGTCCTGCTGGCAATCGGGAGCCGTTTCTGGAATTTGGGCGAAAAGGCGCTCCACCACGACGAATCGCTGCATGCCTATTACTCCTGGGTGTACTCCACCGGCGGAGGCTACGTCCATGACCCGCTCATGCACGGACCGTTTCTGTTCCATTTCGGTGCGCTGATCTATCTGCTCTTTGGGGATTCGGACGCGACCTCGCGCTACGGCCCAGCGTTCTTCGGTGTGCTGATGGTGGCCATGCCGTGGTTGCTGCGCGGACCGAAATTTCTCGGGAAATACGGAGCGCTGGCGGCCAGCTTCTTCATTCTCATCTCGCCGTCGATCCTCTATCAAAGCCGGTATATTCGCCACGACATCTATACGATTGGCGGGACCCTTTTTCTCTTCATTTGCATCTTCCGCTATCTGGAAACGCCCCGGCGCGCGTGGTTGATTGCCGGATCGGCAACGCTGGCCTTTCTCTTTACGAACCACGAGATCGTGTTCGCCATCGCCGCGATCTTCTTCCTCTTCCTCTATGCCGCGGTGATGATCGAGCAGTTCACCGCCTTCCGGCGCACGGGCGATCGGCGCGGTTGGGAGCTCATCGGGGTCCATACAGGCTATCTCGTGCTGATGTTGCTGCTCTACGCGCTCGTTCCTGGGTCGCACCGAGCGGATCTGCTCGACATCCCCTGGGAAAATCCGACTCAGGCGCAGCAAAACGCCTATTACAAAATGCTCGTCACCAACCCGCTGATCATCGGGGCGACGATCCTGACGATCGCGTTCCTGATCGGACTCTGGTGGGTGCTCGGTCGCGCCCGCCCAGCACCGGTGACCTCGGTCGTGGGCAACGGTGCAGATGGCGGTCTTGCAGGGAGCGGTGAAGTCGCGATCGTTCCTGCGGGCGGACGTCTCTATTTCACTCCGGACGATGGGTTTTCGGTTACCGGCGCGCTCCGGAGTGCCTGGGTCGACAAGACCGGGCTCTTACTGGCGCTCGGTGCGTTCCTGCTGGTGTTCGTGCCGCTCTATACGAGCATGTTCACCAACATGGCGGGATTGCGCTCCTCGACGATCGATACCGATGGCACCCTGCTCTATTGGCTCGGTCAACACGATTTTCGCCGGGGCGATCAACCCTGGTTCTATTTCCTCGTGCTGTTGCCACAATATGAATATCTGGTCGCGACACTCGGGGCGCTACTGATGACCGTCACGTTCGTGCGGGCGGGGGCGGCGTTGCTCGGCTGGTCGGGTGGGCGGCAGCTCTTCTTTCGCTTATTTCTTTCGGTCTGGTTTTTGCTGATCTTTGCCGGTCTTTCCTATGCCGGTGAGAAGATGCCCTGGTTGCTGGTGCATATCTCGTTGCCAGGATGCTTGCTGGCCGGCGCCATGGTGGGCGCCCTGGTCGATATGGCGAAAGAGCGCCGCGACCGCGCTGAAACCGGCGACGACGAATGGAGCTGGTTCGGGCTTTCGCTTCGGGACTGGGGTTTGACCGGGGCGCTGTTGGTGCTGGGTGGCGCGTTCGTCTGGGTCGCGGCCCAGATCACCTATGGGCAATTCCAGGATGTTTCGGATGGTGACCGAATGCGACTCCGTCGCATCGTGACCGACGCGGCCGCCGATCATTGGTGGTGGATGGCGATTCCGTTCCTGCTGGCGACCGCGCTGGTGATCGGTTGGGTCGTCTGGCGCGGGATCCAGCGCACCTCCTTTGCCCTGATGGGCGCAGTGGTGCTCGGATTGACCTTGTTGCAGGTCCATGCCGGTTGGCGAATGAGCATGCATGAAGCCGATGTGCCGAAGGACATGCTGATCTATACGCAAACGTCGCCGGATGTGACCCGCGTGATGAACGAGATCACCGCGCTTTCCGATGAGCTTACCGGTGGGCAGCATCTGGAAGTCTGGTACGACAGCGGGGTGTCCTGGCCATTCCAGTGGTATCTGCGCAACTTCGACAAAGCGCGCTTTATCGGCGCGTCGCTCTCGCAGGATCCGGGCAATGCGCCGGTGTTGCTCCTGGGCGGAAATGCCGATCTCTCCGGGCAGTATCTGCAAAACTACACCGCTACCGACTATGTGCTGCGCTGGTGGTTCCCCGAAGAGACCTACCGGGGATTCGCGATCGCCCCGGAGATTCCGGTCGGGCGCAGCGCCTGGCGATCGGCCGAGCAACCGCATGGCCCGTTCGACATCCTCAGCTCGATCTTCGATACGGTCAGCGGCGAGCAGAACATGGACCATCAGCTTCGCCTCTACCGGTTGCTGATGTACCGTGATCTCGACTGGGAAATCGGGCAAACGCCATTCCAGCTTTATGTCCGCAACGATTTGCTCCCCTTGTTCAATTCGATTCGCTATTCGCAGTAAGGTATTCGCCTGGAGAGGTTTCGCGTGGCCGAAGCAACCGCCGACATCACACTCGAACGGGACCAGGGACGTTCGATCGATCTGACCCGAGTCTCCTGGTGGACGGTTTCCGCGATCGTCCTGACGCTGGTGAGTCTGGTCGTTCGATTGGCGAAGGTGGGATGGGTTCCGCTTTCGACCTCTGAGGCCAACCGCGCATTTCAGGCGATGGCGCTCCTCGATGGGCGCGCGCTGGCTCCGGGGGAACGCTTCTCCCGGCTCGAACCGGCGATGCTGCTCGGGCAAAGCGGCAGCTTTTTCCTCTTCGGGGTTACCGACAATGTCGCCCGGTTGCTGCCGGTGCTGGCCGGCGCCGGGGTGGTGGTGCTGGCGCTTGCCCTGGAACCGTTCGTGGGGCGTTCGGCGGCGATGGCGATGGCGCTGCTGGCGGCTTTTTCTCCCACGATGCTCTTTGCTTCCCGCGCTGGCGAGCCGCAGATCCTGATCGCCTTCTTTGTAATGTTGCTGCTGGTGAGTTTTCTATACAACGGGCGCGCGCCATCACGCTGGTGGGCAGCCGGGATGGGGGTGGCGCTGGCGGGGATGCTGGCGTCTGGCGCGGCGGCGATTTCGGTGTTCCTTTGCCTGATCGTTGGCGTGGTCGCGGCGAGACTGGTCGATACCGAGAGCGAGGGCGCCATTCGCCAGGCACTCGCCGGGTTCCGTGGCGGTCTGGACTGGCTGATCGCGCTGATCGCGGCATTCGCCGGAACGCTGCTGCTGCTCTTCAGCCACGGACTGAGCTCGGTCAGCGCCTTGCGCGGGGCGCCGGAAACGATCTCGAGCTGGGGACGACTGGTCGTCACCTCGGAAAGCACGACTCCAACCCAGTTCTTCCTGTTGGTGATCCTGCTCTACGAGATCCTCGCGCTTTTCCTTGCTCTGGCAGGATTCGTGGTCGAGAGCAGCGAACGCAAGGGACGGCTGAGTTCGCTCTTCTTCCTGGGCTGGTTCGTCGCCTCGCTGGTGTTGTTCAGCTTTTCGTCAGGTCGTTCGCCGCAACAGGCTGTGCTGGTGGTATTGCCGCTGGTGCTCTGGGCGGGCGCGGGCGCCGGCGCGTTACTGGAATCGGTCGATTGGTCCAGAATCACGGGCCGGAGCGCATTCCTGCTGGTGCTGACGGTTTTCGGTCTGTTGCTTGCTGTCATCGCGTTGATCGCGGCACTAGGCCGGATCGGAAGCGCGGCCGATTCGACCCGAGCGATTATCGAAGTGCTAATGATTGCGGTCATCGCGGTCATTCCACTCGCGTATCTGGCCTTCATCCAACTCCCGCACCATCCCATAGAGGACGACGAAACCGGGCGGAAGCGCTCCTGGCGCATTCCGCTGCTGGCGCTGGCGGCGGGGGTGGTGTTGCTGCTCGGGCTGTACACCATGCGTTCGACGGTGATGCTGAACTTTTTCCGGGCCGATGGCAGTCAGGAGTTGTTGGCGCAACGGACCTCGACTCCGGCGGTAACGGCATTTGCCAGCCGGATGACGAATGTCTCGCGCGATCTGGCCGTGACCGGCGGGTCGCCGGAAGACCCCGAAGGGGGACATTCGATCACGATCGATATCGAGCAACGGGTGAAATCGCCGTTCCGCTGGTATTTGCGCGATTTCCCGTTCGTCAGTATCGTGCCCAATGGCGAAGCGGGGATGAACGGGGCCGATCTGGTGATCGTGCAGGATCAGCCGGCGATCGATCAGGCGGCGTATACCCCGCAAACCATGCCCTATCGCAATCGCGTGCCACCGCAGTATGTCACCCCGTCGGTTGGCTCGGTGTTGCGGTCGATCGTCTTCCCCGGACATTGGGAAGACGGCGTGCGGTTCCTGCTCTATCGGACGGGAATTGCCACACCCGACCCGGAGTCGGTCATCGTCGGCTATGGACCGCGAATTTCGAATCAGCTCCAGCCGAGCTCCGGTCCCTATAGCCTGAGCGATCGGCCGGGACCGGGCGCCGGACGCGGGCAATTCGACGAGCCGCGCGGGATTGCCGCCGACATCACGACCGGCAATACCTATGTGGTCGATATGGGAAATCACCGAGTCGAAAGCTTCGCGTTCGACGGGGCCTTCGCCGGAAGCTGGGGTGGTACCGGCAGCGCGGTTTCGTTCGGATCGACCGATGCCGGGCTCGGTCCCACCGGGATCGCGGTGGGGTATGACGGGCTGATCTATATCGCCGATACCTGGAATCATCGGGTGGTGGTGCTCAATAGCAACGGGGAAGCCGTACGCGAATTCGGTTCTTTCGGCGATACCGCAGACGCGCCGGATGCAACCGCGCAACCGGGACTCTTCTTCGGACCGCGGGCCGTCGCGGTGACCGGTGACGAGATCTTCGTGGTCGACACCGGCAACGAACGGGTGCAGGTCTTCTCGCCGGATGGCACCTTCCTGCGCGCCTGGGGCGGTAACGGAAATGGTCCGACCCAGTTCGTCGAACCGGTGGGTATCGTGATCGGCCCGGACGGCCGGGTCTATGTGGCCGATTCCGGCAACGCGCGGATCAGTGTCTTCCAGCGGGATGGCACGCCGATGGCGCAGTGGCCGGTCGATGCCTGGTCCGGGCAGCAATATTTCGAACCCTATCTCGCGATCGACAACGAGGGGCTGCTCTATGCCACCTCGTCCGGGACCGGCAGTGTCGAGGTCTACGATCTCGATGGTGACTTCATCACGAGCCTGACCAGTACCGGACTGGAGCCGTTCCAGCGGCCGATTGGGATTACGCAGGGCGCGAACCGGCAGATGATGGTGACGGACGCCGGGGCGAATGCGGTGCTGCAATTCACCCCGGTCGAACCGCCGGCCGAACCACCACTGTCGTCGCCCGAGGCGTCACCGGGCACTTCCCCGGTTGCTTCACCGGGTGCAAGTCCGGTGGAGTCGCAAGCGTCCGAACCGACGGCAACGGCTTCGGGGTAGTCATGCACATGCCAGCGGGGCGAGACAATGCGTCTCACCCTGCTGGCATCATCATTCATGGCGGCCTGGAGCCGAAGATCGCCATGGCGAATCATGCACATTTTGCCGTCATACCCCGGAGGTTTTGGGCTACCCCGCCCAATGTTGAAACATCGGGCTGCACAGACAAAACCTCTTCGAGGTTCCGATCTACGTCGTATTCTGGAAACGTGATCAATCGCTGGAACTGGTGGGTTCGGGGGTACCGGTCGTGGGCGACAGCAGCCATTCCTCGAACCGCTCGGTGAGCCGAACTTCGTATTCGGCCCAGTAACTCCAGTTTTCGACGAACTGCAATGGCTTGTTCCCCGGCGCCGACGGGAGGATGGCGACCCGATCGTTCCGGATGAGCGCGAACGCATCGGAATTGACTGGTCCATACGGTACCTGTATTGCGAAATTCGCCTGGGGGATCGCCCGGGTGGCGAAGTTGATGAAATCGAACGCGATATCCGTATTCTCCGCGCCCCGCGGCACCACCCAGCCATCGGCCGAGAGCATCCCTTGATACCAGTTGATGCGGACAGCATCGGTCAAGTCGAGCTGCGGAATCCGCACATTCCAGCTACTTGCGGCGCCGACGGAGTTGGATGCGATTAGCTCGGCGGGTTCCTTGCTTTCCTGCCACCAGACCAGCACGTGGTCCCGGATACGGTCGAGCGAGGCGAAGGCCCGATCGACATCGAGCGGATAGAGATCATCGATGGCCACGCCGTCTGCCAGCAGGGCGAATTCCAGCGTGCCGATGGGATAACGGCGCAGGCAACGCAAGTCTTCCAGCGGGATCTCGGCGCCCTCGGTGACGGGGGCGACATCCCAGAAGCTGGTCCAATCCTGCGGGATTCTTGTCGAATTCGCGCCGTAGATCATCGTCGCGGAGAAATAGGCGACGCCCACCCCATATTCGAGCGCAATATCTGGATAAAGCGGGGTGCGATCGACCACGTCGTAGTTCATCGGTTCGAGCACATTGTCGCGCGCCAGGCGCACCAACTGTTCCATCGGGACGGTGAGCACATCCCAGGCGACTTCTTCCGATGCGACCTGATCGCGCAGACTGCCGATATCGGCCACTTTGAGCTGGATCGAAGCGCCGGTTGCCGTACTGAACGGGGTGAAGAATGCGGCTTCCTGCGCTTCCTGGTAGTCCCCGCCCCAGGTTGCGATCGTGAGCGTTCGCCCGGCCCAGCGGGTCGGATCGCCATAGGCGGGCATGGGTGAGGCGATTGGCGGCTGGGTGGGGGTGGGAGGCGGCGCCTCCGTGGGAGAAGGTTCGGGGGTGGCTGTCGGTTCGGAGGGCCGATCGCTCCCCGGCGTGCAAGCAGAAAGGCCGGCGGCCAGTCCCACCGCTCCGAGCGAGAGCACCGAACGTCGTGTACGTCTCACCTGTCGACCGCCCGTATCCAGTCGCTGCCGGGCGCTCTGGTTCGCCCGTTCCCCGGCGCCGGGCAGCGTAGCCGGCGCGTCACGCGATCATAGCGGAAGTTGGCATGAAACGTGGCGGATACCTGAATACCTCGGGATGAACGGGACTGGTAGGATGCGGTAGCCGAATATCGACGGTCGCCGACAGCATCGATGAGGATCAGAACCAGCATGCGTCTCTTGCTCGCAGGAATCGTGCACGAAACCAACACCTTTGCCGAGAAACGGACCGATCTCGATGAATTCGAGGCCAGCGGGTTCTATCGCGGCGAGGAGCTGCTGGATTTGGCGGGAACCAATACAGTTATCGGTGGCGCGGTCGACACAGTGCGGGAACTCGGGATCGAGCTGATTCCGGTGGTGGCGACCAGCGCTATCCCCGGCGGGCTGGTGACCGACCGGGCATTCGAGCGGGTGGTGACCGCGATCGAAGCTGCCCTGGCCAGGGAAAAACCAGATGCAATCGTGCTCGATCTGCACGGCGCGATGGTGACCGAATCGCACGACGATGGCGACGGGGCGGTATTGGAGCGGGTACGCGCGGCCGCGGGGCCCGGGCTGCCCATCATTGCCACCCTCGATCTGCATGCGAATGTCGGTCCGCAAATGCTGGCGAATGCGACGGCGCTGATTCCGTTCGATACCTATCCCCATATCGACAATGCCGAGCGCGGGGATGAAGCGGTGCGACTGGCGGCACGGGCGACAGCGGGCGAAGTCCGGCCGGTGATGGCTTCGCGCAAGCTGCCGGTGTTGCCCGACGGTCCGCGGCAATTCTCCGGAGCTGAACCGACGCGCTCGATCATGCGACTGGTGCATGCGGTCGAAAAGCGGCCGGGCGTGCTGACCGCTGGAGTCTGTTTCGCTTTTCCGTGGGCGGATTGCCCATTTCCGGGAATGACGGTGACCGTCGTGACCGATGGCGATTCCGAACTGGCCGCGACCTACGCCAATGAAATCGGTGACTACATCTGGAGCCGGCATACGGAATTCCGCACCGATCTCTGGCGCGTGGAAGAAGCGATCCACGAGGCAATGACGACCGAGGGAGGGCCGGTGGTGCTGGCCGATCTGGGGGATAATCCGGGCGGTGGCACCGCGGCTGATGGCACCTCGATTCTCTGGGGATTGATGGATTTGGGCGCCGACGGAGCGGTGGTTTCCACCATCTGCGATCCGGAGGTGGTCGCGCTGGCATTCGAGGCGGGCGAGGGGGCCAACATCGAAACGATGCTGGGCGCCAAAACCGACGAACGGCATGGCTATCCCATCCCGATCAAGGCAACCGTGAAGCGTCTGAGCAACGGCGATTTCGTCTACGACGGACCGATGGACCGGGGAGTGCACGATACGCTGGGCCGGACCGCGGTGCTGGGCGTGCAGGGGCGCTATGGGCATGTGGTGGATGTCATCGTCTGCGAGCGGCGCGTGCAATCGCTCGATACCGCGATTCTGCGCAGTCAGGGAATCGAACCGGCCGACTGCAAGATCATCGCGTTGAAATCGGCGGTCCATTTCCGGGGCGCGTTCATGCCGATTGCCGCGAAAATTCTCGAGGTCGATACGCCGGGTCTCACCTCGCTCGACTACAGTCGTTTTCCTTATGAGCGGTTGCCGCGACCGATTTGGCCGATGGACGATATTTAGGGCATCGTTACTGATACAGTGGGTGTTTCAGCGTTACCGGATCAGTTTTGGCGAACGCTTGCCACATCTCGAATTCGTATTGGATGAGTTGCAACCGGGTTCAGGCGGTGCAGACCGGCACTGGACTCCGACCGTAGAAAGGCCTGACCGGTGGAAACGTTCAATCTCTATATGGACGAGCTTTCGAGCGAAATGGATGGCAATGCCGATCCCTTTGTGGAGGTGCAGTTTCGTATCGCGCCGGCAAGTGTGGACGATGGTAACCCCGAGGAAAATGCGGTGCTGGCCGGTCTCGACATCTTCGATCTGATCGATTTGCGAGATGAGATTCAGGGCGTCATCGACGCGCTGGCCACCAGCGGCTTCGGTGGCGAAGAGGGAAACGAGGACGAGTAATTGGTCCAGTGTCCGGGGTCCAGAGTCCAGTGAAAAACGCCGGCGATTCACCCTGGCCCCTGGACACTGGACACTGGACTCGTTTTTGATGGGCCGATTTGCGTAGCAGCGTGCTCCGCGCGCGTGTAGAGCTGCATGAGCTCGGATTGGACATCCCGTTCCGCGGGGATTCCGTGGGTGCGCAGCATTGTCCAGTTTCCGTCCGAATCCAGGGTCCAGGAATTCTCGATATCGTCCAGATAGCGCGGAATGATCGTATCGCGCAGATACGCGACGAGCGACGGGTCTTCGACTGGAAAGATGACCTCGATGCGGCGGTCGAGATTGCGCTCCATCAGATCGGCGCTGCCGATGGCAATTTCGTCGTTGCCGCCATTCCCGAAATAGTAGATGCGGCTATGTTCGAGAAACCGGCCGATGACGCTGCGCACGCGAATGTTTTCGCTCCAGCCGGGCACACCGGGGCGCAGGCAGCAGGCGCCGCGCACGATCAGATCGATCTGCACACCGGCGCGTGAGGCCGCGTAGAGCGCGCGGATCAGCTCGCGATCGACCAGCGAATTCATTTTGAAGATGAGGCGACCGTTCCCATGGACGCGATGGGCTGCGATCTCGCGAGCGATCGCGCGCATAAAGTGTTCGCGCAGTGAACGGGGAGCCACCCAGATCTTCCGATACTCCTCCTGTTCGGAGTAGCCGGTCAGAACATTGAAGAGCTCGCTGACATCGCTGGTGATCTCCGGATCGGAGGTGAACAGCCCGATATCTTCATAGAGCCGGGCAGTCGCCGCGTTGTAGTTTCCAGTCGAGAGGTGCACATATCGGCGCAGTCCGTCAGCTTCGCGCCGGACCACCAGCGTGACCTTGCAATGGGTTTTCAAACCGGCGATTCCGTAGGCGACATGCACACCGTGGTGTTCGAGCTGCTGCGCCCAGCTAATGTTGTTTTCCTCGTCGAAGCGCGCTTTGAGCTCGACCAGCACGGCGACCTGCGTGTCGTCGTCGCGGGCTTCGATCAGAGCCGGAATGAGCGGCGAGTCCTTACCGATGCGATAGAGTGTCTGTTTGATGGCGACCACATCGGAATCGGTGGAGGCGGCTTTGAGAAAGTCGGTGAAGATCGAAAAGCTCTGATACGGGTGATGAACCAGCACATCACGCTCGCGGATGGCCGCGAAGATATCCGGGACCCCCCATGCGCCATCCTCCGGATTGCCGCCGAAGGGCGCGGGTACGAAGGGGGAGTCCTTGAGCTCGGGCCGGTCGAGCCGCAAGAGCTCCATCAGATCCTCCAGCGCCAGCGGGCCATCGGTGATATAGAGCTCGCGTTCGGTCGCATTGAGCTGGGTGAGTAACCAATCCACCACCGGTTGCGGCATCTGGGTATCGACCATCACCCGCACGACGGAACCAAAGGTCCGCTCGGAAAGGAGCTCGCGCATGGTGGCCAGCAGATCGTGGGCGTCGTCGTCATCGTCGATTTCGATATCGGAATCGCGAGTGACGTGAAAGGGATAGGCCTCGATTGCCTGGTGGCCGGGAAAGAGATCGTAGAGATGCGCCCGGATGAGATCTTCCAGCCAAACGAAGCGGTAGCTGTCAGGATCGAGCGGTTCGGGCACCCTCACCAGACGTGGAAGAATCCGCGGCAACTTGATACGGGCGAGCTTGTCAGCGCCAGCCGAGCGAAGGAGCACGATCAGACTGATGCTGTCATTGGAGATATGCGGAAAGCGGCGGGCATGATCGATTGCCTGCGGGGTGAGCACCGGAAAGACTTCCTGGCGAAAGTAATCGCCGAGCGCGACCTGCTCCTGGTGGGATAAGCCGGCAACGCTGGTGATCGTAATGCCCTCGCATTCGAGCGCGGGCAAGATCTCGGTCTGGAAGATCCGGTTTTGCTCGTACTGTAGCCGCCGGGTGCGCTCGCGGATGGCGAGATAGAGCGCCGTGGCGGTGCGGCCATCGATCGACGGTTCGGTGAGCCCGGCATTGAGTTTCCGGAGTACCCCAGCCACCCGAATCATGAAGAACTCGTCCAGATTGGACGAAAAGATGGCGATGAACTTCGCTCGTTCGAGCAGGGGCACCAGCGGATCGCGTGCTTCTGCCAGCACCCGGGCATTGAAATCGAGCCAGCTCAGCTCGCGATTGATGAACAGCTCGGCCGAAAGGGTGGGAAGCAGATCCGGAAGGATCGACGGGGTAGGGGGGAGCGGCTTCGGCCCCGCGGGCGGTGTGGGTGTCATCGCCTCGACTGGAGACCGGCCGGGCCGCTCCGTTCGTGTTCGTTGGGCAGTCACGGGTCACTCTCCAGGAACAGGAGACCCCGTGACTGTGGCTAGGCGCCTCCGGCGATATAGTGGCTGGCCCGCTCGCGAATGTCACGCATGGCCAGCAGCGGAACGAATTGTGTCACGCGCGTTTGCTCGTCGAGCAGGGAGCTTACGACCGAGGTGACCCAAGTCTCCAGGGTGTGGTCGTCGATCGACGATCCATAGGTTTGGCGACATTCGGCCAATACGCGCGCGGTAATGGTCTGGGCTGTTTGCGAACGGACGATGGTTGACTGTTCCGACATGCGGAGGGACTCCTGTGAGCGTTGGGTATCGCGCATCCGAGCGCTTCCTTTCGCTGGGTTCCTGCACCGGCGCCAGCCTCATTTGCAAGTGTGCACCAGCGCTCGAAAATCGACCACCACATGTACGCAAATCAGGCAGACTCGATCCTGGCATCGCGGGCGAAGCGACCGGCCCTGGAGCAATGCCAAAGTCGCGCTCTGGTCTCATCGGCCGATTCCCTTGTGCACTCTTTTCAGGGGTGACTGTTCAGCCGGGGATTGACAGGTAGCAGATTTTCACGTAGAAAGACGCATCAGCCGATCGACCGACCATCGTGAAAAAGGGGGAATCCATGTTCCGTTCCCGGTACTTCGCGGTTCTTGCGACGTTGCTGCTTATGCTGGTTCCGGTGCTGGCCACCAGCCAGGCGCACGCCCAGGATGATAATCCGATCATTCTTGGCGCCCCGATGAATCTGACCGGCTGGATGGCCGCCTACGATGTGCCGCCCCTGGAGGGCGCGAAGCTCGCGGTCAAGCAGATCAATGAAGCCGGTGGCGTGATGGGCCGCCCGCTCAAAATCGTCGAAGTCGATGGCAAGAC
>WBZO01005309.1_pt1 | contig 13215 bp, 12 predicted proteins | sample 5204261 | NCBI WGS metagenome assembly WBZO01 (sample SAMN12412400, study PRJNA552823) | activated sludge metagenome | isolation source: activated sludge from anammox sidestream of wastewater treatment plant... | place: USA: North Carolina | collected 2017-09
CGTGCTGCGCACGATGAGCGTCAGCGCGAGCACGAAGAGCAGGTGGTCGTAGCCGAGGAGGATGTGCTCGACGCCGTGCTGCAGGTAGGCGGCGAACACGGCGAGCGGCCCCTGCGACGCGGCGATCTCCACCCACGGCTTCGAGGGCTGCACGAGCGTCGTCGACAGCGCGCCGTCGCGCGACTGCACGCGCACGAGCACGTCGGTGATCGACGCCTGCAGGCCGACGAACTCCACGCGCTTGCCCGTGAGGCCCCCGTCCACCTCGATCACGCGCCGCTCCACGATCGAGTCGGGAAAATCGCGCTCGGTCGGCTCGGTCAGGTGGCGCGTGCCCGCCGGGAACCGGAGCACGACGGGCAGGCGCATGCCCGACAGCAGCGGCGTTCGCCACAGCACGTCGTACCGGCCGGGCGCGGTCTCGGTGAGCTGCAGGTAGGCGGGGCGCGACTCGTGCGCCACGGCGCTGGACGCGAGCGCAGCGGCGACGACGAGCAGCCAGCACGTGGCCGCCCGCCGCAGGCGCGACGCCGTCACTTCGCCCCCGGAGCGGGCGCCTCGGGCAGCACGACCTTGTAGCGCGCGCGCATCGCTTCGAACGCCTTGCGCTTCGCCTCGTCGCGCCGCTCGGCGATCCATTCCTGCTTGACCTCGGGCTCGATCTCCTCGAACGCCGGGATGCGCTTCGGCGTCAGCTCGTCGATCCAGACGAGGTGCCAGCCGAACCCCGACTCGACCGGCCCCCGCCACGCGCCGGGCGCCTGCTCGAACAGCGCTCGTGCGAACTTCGGACCGAAGGCGGTGGCGACCTGATCGAACGAGCGGTCGGGGTAGTAGCCCTGGAACATGAAGGGGTCGCCGAGCGCGGCGGCACCGGCCGCGTCGGCGGGCTTGCCCTGCAGCTTCTCGAGGGCCCGTGCCGCGTCCGCGCGCGCCCGCTCGTGACGGCGGTCGGGGGAAAAGTAGACGTGGCGGAACGAAACGCGCGGCGCGCGCGCGAACCGGTCGCGGTTCGCGTCGAACCAGGCCTTCAGCTCCTCGCTCCCCGGGTCGGCGAGCGAGCCGAGATCCTCGGCGAGGAAATCCATCTTCTGCGCCAGCCGGCGCTTCACGATGGTGTCGTTCTTGTCCAGGCCGAGCGCGAGCGCCTCGCGGAACAGCACCTCCTCGCGCACCTTCGCCTCGATCAGCTTCGCCATCTCGGCGGGCGTGGGGGGCGGACGTCCCTGCGCGAGCCACACGACGCTGATCTGGTGCAGGTCGTCCGGGGTGATGACGATCCGGTCGTCGGCCGGCGGCGAGAACGCCGCCGGGTTGACCAGCCGGTACACGCCGAAGAGGGCGAGGCCGGCGAGCAGGAAGTGCAGCAGCGGCTCGCGCAGCCACCGCCCGAGGCGGGAGCGCAGCGGCCCCCCCGGATCGCCGACCGGAGGCAGCGTGCTCACTTCTTGCTCTTGAGGAATTCCTCGAGGCTGAACTGCACCTCGGTCCCGAGCTGCGCCGGCGCCGGGATCAGCTCGTAGTTCGCGTACCCGAACTCGTCGCTGCGCGCGGCGTAGTGCTTGCCGCCGAGCTTGTAGACGGACGTCTCGACCGGTGCGTTGCCGAAGAACGTCACGACCTTCCCGCCCTTGATCTGATAGGCCGAAGACAGGCCGAGGTAGGCCTCGCGATCGAGGTCCCCCGTCCGGCTCGGCTGCGCGACCTTGGGGTTCACGTACTTGATCTGGCGCTGGCCGTTCGCGTTCCACGCCACCTCGAACCGGCCGCCGGTCACGTTGTTCTGCAGCCAGGTCGACTTGCCGACGAGCAGCGTGCGCAGCTGCGCGTCGTCGAGCTTCTTGGCGCCCTTCTTCACGAGCTCGGCGATCTTGGGGCCCGCCTTCGCGGCCTTGCGCGCATCCGCGGAGGGCGTGTACCAGATCGGCGAGGACCACGCGCGCTCCTGCACCGTCGCCGGGACCGTCTCCGGCGGCGCGATGCCGAGCTCCTTCGCCTGGATCGTGGTCCAGCGCGGCGTCGGGATCTCCAGCACGCGCGCGTAGTAGAAGGCGTCGAGCGACGGGTCGAACTCCGGATCGGTCCAGACCGCCTTCAGCTCGACCGCGCCGATCGTGTTCTCGTAGCTCGCGTTCGGGATGTCCACCGTGCTGCCGATCGGCGGGACCTTGCCGGTGAGCGCGGCGCGCTTGCGGTCGCCGGCCCAGACGACGTCGTAGACCTTCTCGAAGCTCTGCCCGCTCTGGCTCCAGCCCTTGACGATCTGGACGCGATCGAGATTGCCCGAGGTGGGGTCCTTGACCGCCCACACGACGAACGACGGCGCCTTGCCCTGCGCGGGCGGCAGGTCCGCCCCCATCGGGACGCCCTGCGCGTAGGCGGTCTTCACCCATTCCTCGCTCTTCAGCAGCTCCGGCGCATACTGCCAGCCGCCGAAGAAGCGCACCTTGATGTGCACGCCGCTCGTCCCGAAGGTCTCCTTGCGCCACATCGCGTCGAAGAGCGACGCGCGCGTGTTCTCCTCCGCCCACAGGCCGGTCAGGCCGGCGGGATTCTCGAAGCGCACGTCCATGCCCGCGAAGATGTGGCCCGACATGCGCTCCTTGATGTCGCCGTCGTTCAACCCGTGGCCGCCGAAGAAATTCGCCTGGCGGTACGGGACTGCCGTGTTGTGCGAATCCGAGCCGCCGACGATTCCCGTCTTGTACGGGTTGTAGCCGCGCGCCTGCTGCATCGCGATGCCGTCCATGAGCCCCTGCCGCACGAAGCTGCCCGGAATCGTCGGCCAGCGGCCCGGCGGAAAGCCGAGCAGGTAGTTGAGGATCTCGTAGTTCGCGAACTCGTCGTTGGGCGACAGCAGCGGGTGGGTTTCCGACTGGCCCTTGATCTGCTTGATCTCGGTGAGGCGCTCGTTGCGGTCGCGCGACGCCGCCCACGCGGCGTCGATCGGGCGGCCCTTCTCGTCGACGTCGATCGGGAACATGTGGCCGTCGGAGAGGTTGGCGTTGTGCGAGATGGCGACCAGCTCGTTGCCGGCCTTGCGCTGCGCGTCCATCCAGCGCCACAGATCGGTCGGAATCGTGGACTCGAGCGAGCTGAAGGGCACCTGCGGCACCTTCGCGCAGTCCTTGAAGTACACGTTCCGGTGCATGTTCCGGCTGTCCGGCGTCGAGGTCCACTCGTAGGCGCAGAAGGCGGTGAACTTGCCGGGCTCGTTGGCCGCGTCCGCGATGTCGTTGTTCCGCTTCCACACCGTGCCGGTGACCGCCGGCTGCATCAGCTCCTTGAAGGGCTTGCCGTTGATCATCGACTCGCCGAGCAGCAGGTAGATGCGCTGGATGTCCTGCGGGCCGTGCACGACGAGCTTCTTGCCGAGCGGCGTCTTGCTGAGCGCGGAGGTCGGGTCGTTCGCCATCTGCACCACGCCCACGTACTCCGAGTGATCGGTCACGCCCATCCAGTCGAGCGGGGTCGTGATCTTAATCGGGTACCCCATCGGGTGCTCGATCGGCTGGCCCTTCGCGTACTTGTAAGCGTCGGCCGGCGTCGTCTTCATGTTGCCGAAGATGAACGCGTCGAAGGACCAGCTGGTGTGAACGTGCTGCTCGCCGAAATAGGCCTCGCGCAGCGGGTTCGGCTTCTGGGCGAACGCGGGCGCGGCGCCGAAGACGAGCGCGACGGCGAGCGCAAGGGCACTGCGGGCACGGCGATGCTCGGTCATGAGTCCTCCTGGTGCGGTGCGATGGATGACGCGAAACGCGGCGCGGGCATGATAGCCGAACGTCATGGAATGCCCGGATCACCGGGCTACGACGCCTCTTTCACTTCGGCAGGCTTCCACGACCCGTCGAGGATCGAGGGCGGCTTCTCCTTCGGCCAGTACAGCCGCATCATGAGGATGAACTCGCCCTTCGGCGCGGGCAGCCAGTTCGACTCCTTGTCCTTGCCGGGCGACTCGTGCTGGATGAGGAGATCGATCGAGCCGTCGGCGTTGGGCCTGAGCTTGTTGCGCTGGCTGAGCGTGTAGCGGTTGAGCGGGTTCGCGACGAAGAAGTAGTCCTTGTCGTACATCGTCAGCGACCAGAAGCCGTCCACCGGGGGCAGATGGCCCTTCTCGAAACGCATGACGTACTTCTTCTCGCCGCTGTACTTCTTCACGACGTCCGGCCCCTCGGAGGTCGGATAGACGGCGTCCTGCGGCCGGTTGGCGCCGAGGCCGATCGCGGTGATGAGCGCGCGCTGCAGGTAGCTCGTGCCGTAGAGGCCGGTCTTGGTGGTGAAGAGCCACCCGTTCTCGAGCTTCAGGTCGCCGGCGGCGATGCCCGCCTTGAGCCACCCCATGATGAGGTCCTGCGCCGGCTTCGGCGCGCCGGCGAGGCCCTTGGCGACCGCCGGCTCGAGCTTCGCCGCGTCGAAGTCCTGCCCGGGGGCGACGCCGATCTTGGCGAGCTTGGCCACCATCGGCGCGTCGTCGGCCGACGGGGGGTTGGTCTTGAGGAGTTCGGCGAAGAGCTTGAAGTAGGCCGCCGCATCCAGCGCGTTGACCTGCTCGCGGACGGCGGTCTTCATGTCGACGGCCGCGTCGACCTTGCCGGGCTCGGGCTTGTACGGCTTGCCGTAGGCGGACAGCGGCACCACCGACATCTGGTCCTGCAGCGCGTGCACCGCCTTGTAGTCCGCCGGCGTGCCGGTGGAGTAGATGCGTCCCAGAATCCAGACCATGCCCGTCGACGACTTGTACTCCGTGACGCCCTCCGGCAGCTTGCCCGTCCAGCCCGGGCCGGTGATCGCGTACTTCTGCGCCTTCGTCCCGGTCGTGCGCTTGCCCGGGTCCTGGAACACGTTCGTCCAGCCGTCGAGCATCGGGAAGAGGAAGTAGCGCCCCTTCATGTCTGGCAGGCTCAGGATCCACGGCTCCTTCGACACGTCGATCCAGGTAGTCGTGTAAAGCGTGTCCGCGTTCGGCGCGGTGACGTCCCGGAACGAGGCGTCGGGGTAGGTCCTGGCCTTGACGAACTGGCCCATGGGCGCGCGCGTGCCCTCAGGGCTCGCGACGTTGGTCATGATCCGGCGCGTCATCTCCATGGTGACCAGCGGGTAGGCGTAGACGTACGCTTCGACCGCGAGCGCCCGCGCCTCCGCTTCCCTGGCGAGCGCTTCGGCGGCTTTCGCGTCCGCCTCGGCCTTCGCCTTGGCCTCGGCCGCCACCTTCTCGGCGCCCTTCTCGACCTTCGCTTCTTCCTGCTTGCCGCAGGATGCGAGCAGCGCCAGCGCGAACGCCGCTGCGGCCAATGCCCTAAGGCTTCTGGACTTCATCTTTCACTGCCTCCAATCGACACACTGCATGAACACGAGAATGCCCGTTCCGGAATCCTGACGCGGGCGGTGTCATTCACGGCCGGCCGTCGCTGCCTGCACGAGCTTGAGCCCGACGATCTCCGCGATGACGACCGCCAGATGGAACTGCGCCGTCATCGTCTCGAGCCATGGCTCGCCGGGCTCACGGAACCAGTTCGATCTCGCTCGGCCGCCAGCTCTTGTCGAAGAACGGCTCGAGCGGGTTGTAGAGGCGCAGGATGACGAACCAACCCTTCTTCGGGTCGGTCTGGATCCAGTTGCCGCGCGCGACGCCGCGCGGCTGCGTGGGGCCGAAGTAGATGGTCGTCGCGCCGTCGGCGCCGGCGGCAGCGGCCGGGGAGGGGTAGCTCTGGCTGCCGGCACGCGGGAACCGCTGCGGCGTGTCGAGCATCGACCGGGTGATGTTGTCGTAGACCGTCAACGACCAGAAGTTCGCCTCCGGTATCCCCTTGGGCAGGGTCATCTTGTAGGTCTTGGCGCCGTCGAAGTAGTTCTTCCGTGCATCCGCCATGGCGAGCAGGTACTGCGAGCCGGCGTCGGGCAGGCGCATCGCCATCGCGGGTGTGATGCCGGTGATGCCGTAGAAGAAGGCCGTCCGCGCATCCATGGTGCGGATGCCGGTGGGTGGATAGGGCTTGACGCCCTCTTTCGTGATCTGCGGGATCGGCGTCTCGAACTCGTAGCCGGTCTGGAACAGGAAGTTGGACCACGCCGAGCCGGGGTAGTAGAACCACGAAGGGTCACGCGGGGCCATGAACAGGCTGCGCGCGGTGGCGTCGGCCAGCGCGACCGCTCCCGTCATGGTCTTCCTCATCCGCGCATCGGGCTCGAAGGGCTTGCCCTTGACGATGCCGACCGCGGCGATCGGGCCCATCAGCTCCGCGTCGAGCGAGGTCGCCGGCTCGTGCTGCACGACCTCGTTCAGCATCTCGTAGAAGGTCCAGTCGCTGGGCGGAATGGTGTTCATCACCTTTCCGCTCAGGCTGTGGAAGACGGTGGCTGGCGGCGGCGTGATCCTGCCGAGCCTGGCCTTGCCGGCAAGGAAGTCGGCGATGGGAGTGCCCACGCCGCCGGCCTCGTAGGGATACACCTTGGTGAACTTCCTGATGACCTCGACCACCGGCTTGGGATCGTTGTGATTCTCCAGGAACGACCGGCCGAACCACAGGATGGAATTCGTTCGGGCGCGCGCGACGAAGAACCCGCCGGTGGGCAACTCGCCCCGGTAGTCCGGCCCGACGATCAGGTACTTGCCGCCCTCGCCGCGGTCCGGTCCCGGCACGCCCAGGTCGATGACCCAGCGGAACCACGCGTCCTGCACCGTGCCGAGAAACCTGGGCGGCGTCTCCAGCACGATGGGTCCCTTGCTGAGATCGAGGAAGCCCATGACGTAGATCGTGTCGGCATTGGCCGTGAGGAACAGCGACCTGGCGTCCATGAGGTCCTCGAAGATGCCGACCTCGTTGGCCTTCATCCCGACGCTCATCATCCCCTTGCGCAGCGCGTGGATGCTGACCCCGCGCATGTTGTCCAGGAACACCCGGTAAGCGTTGGTGAAGTCGAGGTTGTCGTAGACCTTCTCGAGCGTTTCCCTGCTCGGCGCGCCGTCCTTGAAGTTCAGCACGCCAAGGCGACTCTCGACCTTGTCCGGCGTCGTGATCGATACAGGGATCCCGGGGCTCGTCTGCGCCGGGGCCGGACCGGGCAGTGCCAGTACCGCACAGCTGGCGAGCGTCGCCAGGGGCCTGATGAGATGCTGCATCGTTTCGTCTCCTTCAGATGACTCGATTGGGTCTGCGTCTATCGACCTGCTGGCCGCCAACGGCGCCACGGAACCGTGTGATGTTCGGCGCGGGCGACTTCGGATGTTTCTCGATCGACTCCGGGTATCTCTCGACTTCCTTCAGGGCGAACGACAGGGACCAAGGTCGAGTCCACCGCGGCAGTCGGGGTCATTCGCGGCCGGCCGCCGCGGCCTGCGCGAGCTTGAGCCCGACGATCTGCGCGATGACGACCGCCAGATAGAACTGTGCGGTCATCACCTCGAGCCAGGTCAGCGTGTTCGCGAGCGGCGCGACCGCGGTGACGGCGTTGTAGCCGAGGCTCGCCATCGTCGCGAAGCTCACGTAGTTGAACAGCGCCCGGCGCAGGTGCCAGTCCTCGAGCTGCCAGCGGATCTCGGGGTTCACGCTGAACGAGCCCGGCGCGACGACCTCGACGGCCGCGTACAGGCTCCCCCACGCGACGCCGAGCAGGAGATAGCCGGCGAACGCCCCGAGCACCGCGTCGAGGCTGATCGCCCGGCCGCGGAAGATGTCGCGCACCACGATCGCGACCGCGAACCCGAGGAACAGCGCGGCCGAGAGATGGTACGCGATCGCAAAGGAGGCGAGCGCACCGTCGGGTAGCGCGTAGCGCGCGACCGTGAGCGCGATCGCGGGCAGCGCCAGCGCCACCGCCACCCGCCGCTCCCAGCGGAACGCGAACACGGCGAGCAGCACGGCGAGCGCAGCCGCCGCAACCGCGAGGTCGTAGGCGAGGCGCGACGCCGGGCTGTCGCGCGCGACGAGCGGCTGCGTGACGACGGCGGCGAGCAGCGTCGCGAGCAGCAGCACGTGCCTGTGCACGCGCAGTCGTCCCACCATCGGTCGCCTCCGGCACGGCGCGCTACTGCACGATCTGGTTCAAGAGCTTCTGCGACTCCGCCTGGTACTGCGCCTCGCTGATGAGCCCCTGGCTCTGCAGCGACTTCAGCTCCTTCAGCTTCGCCACCGCGGCGGCCTGGCCCGAGCTCACCGCCGGAGCCGGCGCCGGGGGCGCCTGGACGGTCTCGGTGACGTGCACCGTCGGCACCGGCACCGGGTAGGTGGCGGGGACGGGGGCGGAGTAGAACGGCGCGGGCGGGTGGTAATAGGCCGACGCGGCCGCCGCGCTCGCCGCCGCGGCCGCGCCGCCCCACACCACCGTGCGGTACGCGGTGCGCCGCGCGACGCCGGCGAACGACAGCGGCGTGAACGGCAGCCCGATGATGTCGATGAAGAGCGACGCGGGCCCCATCCCGGGCTTCGGCAGCGTGCCCGAAATCACGGTGACGTCGTAGGTGAGGTCGCTGCCGCTCACGCGCGGGTTGCGCAGCGTGACGACGACGTCGGAGAGCTCGTCCTTGCCCTTCTCGAACACCGACAGGGTGGCGTTGGGCGGGTCCTTCAGGAAGCTGTCGGGGCCCGCTTTCCAGAACTGCAGGTACTCGTCGGTGCGGTAGTGCCCGGCGATGCGCACCGGCCGGTCGGAGAAGAAGAGGGTGGTCGGGCTGAAGTTCTTCAGCGTGAGCGTCTTGCCGCCCGCGCCGATCTCGACGCCCGCGGCGTTCTGGACGAAGAGCAGCTGCGCCATCACCGGCGCGGCGGCGGGCACTTCCACTGCGGTCGCAGCCGGCGCCACGAACGCCGTCGCGGCGACGGTCGATACGGCGAAGAGGATCGTACGAAGGAACGTTTGCATGGCGATCTCCAGATGTGACTTGCGAGGTCAGTGCAGGTCCGCGTCCTTAAAGAACCTGGTGCCCGACAGGGTGAGCGAAGCCGAGAGCCCGGTGTCGGTGAGCTGGTACAGGTACACCCCCGGCATCACCGACACCGCCCCGGTGAACGTGCCGCCCCGCTCCGCCACCATCGCCGCGACGCTCGCCCCGCCGCCGAAGTCCCAGCCCTGGTTCACGAAGTCGCGCAGCGCGTTCGCCGTCTCGAACACGAAGATCAGGCGGTCCTTGGAGGCGCCGAATCCCAGGCCCGCCTGGACCTTGACCATCTTCATGAAGATGTCGCGATGGGTGCGGCGGTTGACCACCACCCCGCTCCCGGTCGTGCCGCCGGCGAAGAAGATCTTGATGCCGAAGGTGCTGAACACGCCGTAGCCGGCGGCGTGCTCGATCGCGGCGCGCGCGCCGGGCTGCACCTCGTACAGGGAGGCGAGCGCATCGTGCGCCATCTCGCGCACCTGCTGGCGCTTCTGGATGAGCGCGGTCTCGTCCTGCGCGGTGGCGGGGGCGACGAGCGCGAGCGCCGCGAGCGCGGGAAGCACGAATCGGGAGAGCATGACCAGTCCCCCTCCTGCGGCTACAGCACCGATTTGGGCAGCATGAGCTGGATCTGGAAGCGGATCGACCATTCCGGCCCGTTGTCCGGCGCCACGACGTTGTAATAGCTCTGCAACTGCAGGTTCACCGGCAGCCGCCCGAAGTGGACGATCTTCCCGACCCCGCCGCCGAGCGGCACCGTCCAGCGCTGGCTCGACTCGGCCTTCCAGTCGGCCGTGACGACCGGCGACGAGGTGAGGTACCACCCGTCGGGGAGGTTGTAGTTGAGGAAGGGCTGGAGCAGGAAGTTGTTGTAAGTCGGGTCGGACCCGCCGCTCACCGACCAGACGTTGTTCACCAGGAACCCGTACACCCACGGGCTGCCCTTCTCCAGCCGCAGCGCGACGAACGAGGGCCCGAGCCCCCAGCGGTCGTTGCCGAGACGGTCGCTGCTGTTCGTCGGGAGCTGTCCGATCGCGCCGGCGCCCCAGATGAGGCCTTCGGCGTTGCTCGGCGAGAGAAAGCCGGTGAACTGGACGTCGCCGAGGCCGGTGGTGGTGCTTTCGCCCGCCACGAACCCCGGCTGGGTGATGATCGGGACGATCGTGCGGGTGATCAGGTTCCACTGCTTGCTCAGCTCGAAGGGCACCACCGGCTGGATGTTCAGCACGTTCTGGGTGCCGTCGCGCGGGCCGACGTTGAAGTTGGTGTTGTTCTGGAACGGGATGCTGATCAGGTTGGCGACCGGGTTCTGCGCGAGCTTCGCGAGCGCTTCGGCGCTCATCTTCTGCTGCCCGAGCACGGGGCCGGCCGCGGCCGCCGCGAGCGCCGCGACGACCACTGCGGTTGTGCGTTTCATGCGCTCGCTCCTCAGCCGCCGACGACGGGATGGATCACCAGCTCGACGCGGCCGTCCTCCCACGAGCTGCGGGGATTGCCGGTCGCGGTCACGAGGATCGCCGGCACGCCCATGCCGAGGAGCTGGACCCGGACCGCCTCCGCGCGCTGCTGCGAGAGCGACTCGCGCGCGGCGTAGCTGCCGCCCTTATCCGGATGGCCGATGACGGTGATCGTGATCTTGCCGTAGGTCCGCGCCACCGACGCGACCTTCTGTAGCGAAGCGAGGAACGCCGGGTTGACGACGGCGGATCCGGGGGCGAAGCGCGAAGCGCCGGTCATGTTGACGAGCACCGCGTGGTTCTTGAGGAGCTCGACGCTCGCGTTGCCGGCGTTGACCTCGGGGGCGAGCACCTGCGTGAGGTTCTGCTTCTGCGTGTCCATGTGGTGGCCGATGAGGCCGCCGGCGAGCGCGCCGCCCGCCGCGCCGATCAGGAGGCCGACCGCGGGATCGGCGTGATCGACCAGCCCGCCGATCAGGGCGCCGGTGGCGCCGCCGAAGAGGGCGCCCTTGCCGGTGTCGGTGCCCATCACGCCGCCGCCCATGCCGCCGCCCTGGCTCGCGCAGCCGGCGACGAGCGCCGCGGCGAGCAGCGTCGTTCCCGCTCGCTTGATCATTCCCAGTCGCATCGAAGCTCCTTTCTCGCGCGCATCGGCCGAACGAATCGTCATGGCTGCGCGGACACGTAGACGAGGTTGTTGCCCTGGAACGCCGCGCGGTAATAGACCCCCGGAGCGCAGTTGAAGTACTCGACCCCGCCGATCGGCGTGGACACGCAGCCGGGCGGCAGCGCCGACACGACGGTGCCGATCGGCACCGGGCCTGCGGGCGCCGCGGCGACGGGCGGGGGCACCGGCCGCGGTTGCGCGGCCGCGGTCGCTGCGGCGGCGGTGGTCGCCGCCGCCGCCGTGGCGGCCGATGCCGCATAGACGGTGCGGCGGGTGGTCCGGCGCGCCACGCCCGCGTAGCTCATCGGCGTGAGCGGCATGCCGATGATCGCCTGGGCGTCGCGCGCGAACCGGAGCCCGAGCGGGGCGTCGGGCGCGACCTCGGCGGCGAAGAGCGCGGCGAAAGCGGCGCCGAGAACGAGCGACTTGCGACCTGCGCGGATCATTTCGCACCCCCCACCTTCAGGAAATCGACCCGCTTCGCGCCCTGCGGCGCCCGGAAGGCGAACATCGCGTCGCTCACCTGCGGCGCGACGTTCCACTTCGTCATCACGACGGTGAAGTCCGGCGTGCCTGCCTCCTTCGTCGACGTGATCACGTACTTCCGCGGCAGGGGCGTCGCGCCCTCCTGGATCCAGATCTGCCAGTCGACGTCGGCCTTGCGGAACGCGAGATGGTCGCAGCGCGCCCCGCCCACGAAGGCCTTGCCGACGACGAACCCCACCGTGGTGTCCTGCATCAGCATCTCGTAGGCGTCGCGATACAGGAGGTCGCCCGCCGGCGCCATCACGTCGAGCGAGTCGCGGGCGAAGTCGAGCGCCTGCTCGATCGTCGGGGGCGCCTTGAGCGTCGCGTAGTACTTCGGGCCGGGGTTGAACAGGGTGAGCGTCTTGCCGTCGTAGTAATAGGACTGATCTGCGACGTCCCCCTTCCCGCGCCGCGCGACGAGCTTGTCGGGGCGCTGCAGCGTGACGGTGGAGGCGCTGTCGAACTGGAGCTTCTGGCCCGAGGTCAGCGTCGCCTCGATCGTGCTGTGCGCGTCGACGCTGAACGCCTTCAGCCCGGCGAGAAAGTCCATCGAGCGCTTGAGGATCGCGGTGGCCTGCGGGTCGATGCCCGCAGGCTGGGCCGCCGCGGCCTGCGGCAGCGCCGCGGCGGCCAGCGGCGCGAGCGCCGCCATCAGCCGGACGAGCCATCCGATACGCGTAAACATCAGTTGAGTTCCTTGTCCTTCCAGTACTTGGTCCCGGCCACCGCGCCGCCGGCCTGCAGCCCGTTCTTGGTCAGCGTGTAGTAGAGCCCGTCGGCGATCACCTGCTCGCCCGCCGCCCCACCCACCGTCTTGCCCGCGGCACCCGCCGCAGCACCGCCGCCCCCGGCGAACTCCCACCCCTTGGCGATGAAGTTCTCCAGCGCCTGCTGCGTCTTGAACACGATCAGCGTCTCGTACTCGCCCCCGCCGATCTGCAGCCCCGCGCTCACCTGCGCCATGTCCATGTAGGTGTCGTGCTTGGTCTTGGCGTTGTGCGCGATCCCCTTGCCGCCCGAGCCCCCGAGCAGGAAGGTGAACCCGTAGCTGGTGAACACCGCGTAGCCGGGGGCCTTGGCGACCTCGGCCTTGAGCTTCGGCTCGGCCTTGTAGAAGCGCTCGAGCGAGCTGTTCGCGATCTTCTTGACCTCGGCCTGCTTCTTGGCCTTCTCGGACTGGGCGAACGCGCTGCCGGCGGCGAGCGACAGGGCCACGGCCGCGACGGTGAAGAGTCTGTGCAATCTCATCCTGCGACTCCTTTCGCTCGGGTGATCTTCGACGCGCCCGCGGCTGTCCGACCCGCGACCCGGCCGAACGCTAGCAGGCGCCACCCGAAACGAGAATCGTCACGGCCACGGATTCGCTTCCGTGCGCGCACGTACGAGGTACGTGGCGCCACCTATTCAGGAAACGTCATGTGCCGCCGGAGCAGGCGCGGCGCACCGTGGCGCGCAGCTGGCGGGCACTGACCGGGCGCTCCAGGAAATCGGTCGCCTTCAGGCGTGCGATGTCGACCGCCGTCCGGAAAGCGCGGTGCGGACCGAGCACGATGACCGGGAGCGTCGCGCCCCGGCCCCGCAGCTCGCGTACGAGCCTGAGCGTCGCCGCTTCGTCCGGTTCGGCCGACGCGACGAGACAGGCGCCGGCGCAGGCGGGCAGGCGCGCAAGCAGCGCCGCGCCGTCGTCG
>WBZO01005310.1_pt1 | contig 13214 bp, 12 predicted proteins | sample 5204261 | NCBI WGS metagenome assembly WBZO01 (sample SAMN12412400, study PRJNA552823) | activated sludge metagenome | isolation source: activated sludge from anammox sidestream of wastewater treatment plant... | place: USA: North Carolina | collected 2017-09
GGAGGCCCGCATCGGCCAGCGGTTGCGCGAGGTGTTTGAGCAGGATGCCGTTGGTTGTCATCGCGATCTCGCGGACGCCGGGCAGGGCGGCGAGCTGCTGCACGAGCTCGGTGACATTGTGGCGAATGGTGGGTTCGCCGCCGGTGAGGCGAAACTTATCGAACCCGAGTTCGGCAAAGATGCGCGCGAGCCGAATCAACTCTCCGTCTTGCAGCAGCGCGGAAGAAGGGCGAAATGACATATCCTCCGGCATGCAATAGACACAGCGGAGATTGCATTGGTCTGTCAGGGAGATGCGCAGATAGTGGATGCTGCGCCCATATTGGTCCTGAATCATCGGGGCCACTATACCACATTTTCTCTGCGCGCCGCGAAAATGTGGGCGCGCGTTTGAGAAAAATCATCGCGCGCGCACGACCGGCAGTAGCCAGACGCTCGCGACGAGCAAGAGGCCGAGCAGCAGACCGACGAAGACGGGCCATTTGAGGCGCGGCCAGGCGGCGGTTCGCAGCCAGCGCCAGTGAAGAAGGAGGTGGGCCACAACGGCGGCGCAGACGGCGTAGCCGAGCCATGCGTGGAGATCGCCCCAGTGGCGCGACCAGCCCCAGATGCTGAGGCCGTGCCCGCCCTGCCTGCCGGGCGGTAGGCGATAGCGCACGATGAAGCCTGTCGCGAGCATGCCGCAAAAGGCGATCCAGAGGAAGAAGTCCACGATGCGGTTGAGCCAAAGTTTCATGAGTTGTTCCCTTTACAGGATAACGAATGACTCAGGCGTTTTATCCTAACTGGACTCAGTCAAAAAATACGCTCACATCGAGTCGCGTGGAGGTGCCGCTGGCGACATCGAGGACGGTGAGGCGGCCCTGCATGATGTCCACATCGTCGCGCCAGTTCGCCCAGCCGTGGCGCTCTTCGAGCACCACGCGATAGACGCCACCGGTGAGGTCGAAGGAGCGATCTTTGTAGGCGCTGACTTTTCCGACTTCGATTTGGTCCACATATACGCGGAGATCGTCGCCTGTCCGGTTGTCCACGACGAGGGCGCCCATTCCCTCCGCAGGTTTGTGGCGATATTTATCGTCGTCCCAATCACACGCCACAAGCGAGAGGGCGACGGCGCCAAGGGCAAGAAGAGATAGTAGCTGTTTCATGATTGTGTCCTCAATGAGACGCACACGGGGCGACTCTATTCAAGGGAATCATCGCATGCCAGAAAATCTGGTGGAATTCCTCGTTTCGCCTCATTCCGTGCTTTTTTTTGAGGAGGGGGGTTGCCATGCTAGACGTGGCGATTGTTTCTGGAGGTTCATCGAATGGCTACGGTTTGGGTGATAGACGACGAGCCCGCGACGTCGGACGTGCTGGCGGCGATGCTGCACGAGTTGGGGCACGAAGCGCGCGTCTTCAACCAGGCGCGCGAGGCGTTGGCGGCCTATAAAGCGGGCTGCACCGATATTGTGATGACGGATATTCGGATGCCGGGGTTGGACGGCCTGGAGTTCACGCGAGCGCTGAGGGAAAAAGACCCTCGGGCGACGATCATCATTTTGACAGGCTATCCCTCCGTGGAGGATGCCGTGGAGGCGATCAAAATGGGCGCCGCGGACTACATGACCAAACCCTTTCGGATTGAAGAAATCCGTCTCCGCGTGCTTCGCGTATTGGAAGCGCGCGATCTGCAGGATCGGTTCCGCCGCAACCGCATGTTGACCTGGCTGCTGATCGGGTCGCTGCCGGTGTGGTTTTTGCTCGGAATCGTTTTGACCTATTTGGTGGCGCGCTCGTAGCAACCGCGAGTGGGCCTCGCTATTGCGTCTCGCTCCATCCGCGCTTACGATAGCGCCTTTGCTCGGCACGCTATGCGCTTCTTTTTTTACAGACTTTCGGCTTGGATTCGCGACACGCGGCGCACGGACTACATGCGCCCGATCCTAGTTGCTGTGCTGGCGACGGCGGTGCTGGTCGCGCTGTATGTCGCTGCGGAAGTGTATTGGATCCCGCAGATCACGCTCTGGCAGTCGCGGTTGGCGGGCGCGGCGATGAGCTGCGTGCTGACGGGCGCGATGGCGTATGTGGCGCTGCGGCTCTATCGCCAGATGGCGCAGGACACGATTGACGAACTGCGTGAGCGCTTGCGGTTGAGCGAGAAGCTGCTCGAAGAGCGAAATCTGGTCAATTCGCTGATGGAGAATTCGGCGGACCGAATCTATTTCAAGGATTTGGATGGCCGGTATCTGCGGGCGAGCGCCTCTGCGGCCGCCGCATTTGGTTTGTCGCACGCGGGCGATATCGTGGGGCGGAGCGATTTCGACTTCTATGAGGAATCCTATGCGCGCGCGCTGCGGGCCGATGAGCAGGGCGTGGTGCGCACTTCGCAGCCCTTGGTGGGGCGTTCGTATGGGGAGCGATGGCGCGACGGGCGGGAGACGTGGGCCTCGATCAGCATGGCGCCTCTCCATGATCGGCATGGACAAGTGATCGGCATTCTCGGCATCGCGCGCGACATCACTGCGATTCGCGCGCAAGAACAGCAAGTGCGCCAGCTCTCGCAGACCGTGGAGCAGAGCCCGCACATGGTGATGATCACGAGCGCTGCGGGACACATTGAATACATCAATTTCCGCTTTTGCGAGAGCACGGGCTATCTCGAGGATGAGGTGTGCCGCCGACAGCCGGATTTTCTGCATGCCGATGGCGAGGGCGAAGCGCCTCGCCTCGTGCAGCGCCTGGAGCGCTGTGTGCAAACCGGCGCGGAGTGGCGTGGTGAGCTGCAGACGCGCCGGAAGAATGGCGAGGTGTTTTGGGCCCGGTTCACAATCTCGCCCATCCGCAATAGCGATGGCGATGTCACGCATTTGGTGAGCATCGCGGAAGATATTTCGCGCGAGAAGGAGATCGCTGCGGCGATACAGGTGGAACAGCAGCACCGCCGCGAGCTGGAGCGCATCATCACCATCAGCCCCGCGATTGTTTTCCTCTGGCGCGCGGAGGCGAACTGGCCCGTCGAATATGTGTCGGGCAACATTGAGCAGTGGGGCTATTCCGCCGAGGACCTCACCAGCGGGCGCGTGCCGTATAGCGACGTGGTTTATCCGGAAGATCTGCCGCGTGTGGCGGAGGAGGTTGAACACTTCCGAAACGGCGAGATCAACAGCTTCGTCCAGGAATACCGCATCGTCCAAAAGGACAAGAATGTTCGATGGATCGAGGATCGGACGTGGGTGCGGCGCGACGATCGCGGGAATGTCACGCACTTCCAGGGCGTTGTGTTCGATATCACCGAGCGCAAACATGCGGAGGCGGCGCAGCAGGTTCTCTCCAACGGGTTGCGCTCTGTTCTGCAACTGGCCGATGAAATGCTCGTGTGTCCGGATGAGGACGCGCTCTTTCGCCGCGCTGTTGAATTGGGGCGCGCGCGATTGGGACTGGAGCGCTGCGGCATATTGATCCGCGATCGCGATTGCGTGCGCGGCACCTACGGCACGGGGCTGCATGGCGAGACGACGGATGAGCATACGCATGAGTTTCCGCTCAATGAGCGCTGGCGCGAACGCCTTCGCGTCCGCTTGCCGGAGGAGAGCCGCTGGCAATTGGTCGAGGAGCCCTATCGCGTGTGGCAGAACGGGGCCTTTGTGGACCGCGGGACCGGTTGGGTGGCGTTGACGCAGATTCAATCCACAACGCGCGAACCGATTGGCCTCTTCTGCAATGATTGCGCGATATCGCGCACGCCGCCGGATTTCGTAAAGCAGGAGGTCGTCGCCGTATTTTGTTCGCTCCTCGGAACGATGGTCGCGCGCATGCGCATTGCGCAGGAGCAGCAAGCCGCCGTCGCGCAGCAGCGTGAAATGATGGAGCGGACGGACCGCCTCAATTCGTTGGGTCTGCTCGCCGCAGGTATGGCGCACGAAATTAACAATCCCCTGCAGGGCATGATGAGTCATGTGCGCGCGGTGGAGCGCAGCCTGCCGGTCAAGGCGCCCGCGCAAAACAGTTTGGCCATGGTCGCGCGCGGGATCGAAACCATCGCTGGATTGGTGAGAAAACTTCTGGTGTTGGGAACGGCTGAGAAAGGCACGGACAAGGCGGATGCGAGCGATTGCGTGGAGCTGGTGATGCAGTTGCTGGGCGCGCCTCTTCGGAATGTGCAGGTCAAAGTGGAGACGTCCTATCCAACGCAACGCTTGATCTTGGCGATCCCGCGCAGTGAGTTGATCCAAGTGATCCTGAATCTCTCCATCAATGCGCGCGATGCGATGCCGGATGGCGGCGCCATTCGCGTGCACCTGAGTCGCGAGGCGGGCTTCGGGATCATTCGGATTGAAGACACGGGGCCGGGGATTCCCCCCGAGATTGTGTCCCGCATCTTTACACCATTTTTCACAACGAAAGGCGTGAAGGGCACTGGGTTGGGACTGAGTGTGGTCGAATCGCTCGTGCGCGGAAATCACGGAACCATTGCGGTTGAAAGTCCGCCGGGGCGCGGTGCGATATTTACATTGCGTATTCCTCTGGCATGAGGTGGGGTAGCGGAGAGATGAGTCAGCGAATTTTGATCATAGACGATGACGAGTTGGTTCGGTCCGGCTTGGCCGCGAACCTCGAGGTGGACGGCTTCAAGGTCTCGACTGCGGAGAACGGCGAAAAGGGCTTGGCTATGTTGGGCCGCGAGACCTTCGATCTCGTGATCTGCGATCTGGTGTTGGGCGATTTGGATGGAATCGAGGTGCTCCACCGAATCAAGCAGCAGTGGCCGATGGTGGCTGTTGTGATGATCACCGGCCACGCGACGATTCGCAATGCGCTCGACGCGCTGCGCGGCGGGGCGAGCGACTATATCGCCAAGCCTGCCGACCCCGATGAAGTGGCGCACCGCGTGCGCACGGTCTTGGATACGGAGCATTTGCGGCGCGCCTTGGAAGCCGAACGCGCCTCGGCCGATGCGCGCCAACGGGAGACGCGCGATGCGCTTGGTCGCGCGGAGCGAATGAGCTCGCTGGGTATTCTGGCTGGCGGCACCGCTGACGATTTGAGCAACATCCTCCTGCCGATTGTCGAGCACGCGAGCGCGCTGCAGACGATGTTGGGCGCTGAGCACCCGGGGCAGGGCATGGCCGAATCCATTGCGGAAGCCAGCCAGCGCGCGGCGGCGGTTCTGGAGGATCTGAAGGCCATTGGAACCAGCATTGAATACGCCAAGGAGCGCGTGAATCTGAATGCGCTTGTGGAAGAGTATCTCAAATCGGACGAGTGTGCGCGCCTGAAGGCTGCGTTTCCCGGCATTCGCTTCGAAACGCGGTTCGGAGACTCGCTGCCCGCGGTCACGGGGTCCACACACGCGCTGAGTCGCAGTGTCGGGCATCTACTGACCTTCATTTGCGAGTCCATGAAGGGAGAGGGAACCCTCAAAATCGAAACACACGCGCAGCGACTTGAGCGCGCGGTGGGGCGCTACGGGGTCGCGGCGCCGGGCAACTATGTTGCACTCACGATTGCCGACCATGCACCCGCGCTGTCGGAAGAGGATCTCGAGCGCCTGTTTGAGCCCTTCTATAACCGCACCGTCATGGGGCGTCAGTTGAGCAGCGGCTTGGGGATGACGTTTGTTCATCGCGTTGTCACCGATCACGGAGGCTTGATTGATCTGAACGCTCCCGCAGAGGGAGGCAACCTCTATCAGGTATTCCTTCCGGCCGAGCGCAGCGCCGAGGATTCTGTGGAATCGAGTCCAGACTATTCGGGCCGCGAATGCGTGTTGCTGGTGGATGACTCCGATGCACAACGCGAGGCGGCGAGCGAGATGCTGCGCGATCTCGGGTATCGCGTCCTGACAGCGGCCAATGGGCGTGAAGCGGTGCGCTTGTTTGAGGCGGTTCTGCGTCAGCCCGATCAGCAAATTGATTTGGCGCTCATTGATTTGATTCTCGGCGACGACTTCGATGGCGTGGATGTGTACAAGCGAATGGCGGAGCTGAATCCCGGCCAGCCGGCCGTGCTGGCCAGTGGGTTTGCCGACATGTTTCGGATTAGCGAGGGGCGCAAGCTCGGTATTCGCCAGGTTATCGCTAAACCCTACAGCGTCGAAACGCTCGGCGCCGCCTTGCGCTCTGCCTTGAATCGCTAGGTGGCCGACGCGCTTGCGATCTTCCTGCGCCTGCTGGCGGCTCCTTGTGAGGTTCATGGCAAATCTGATGAGCAGTTGTCTTCAATGCCGCGATAATATAAAAGCAAGACCTGTACCATCCCGTGGCGCGAGTTGGCGTGACGAGATCGTTCCATTTCAACGGAAGGAGTTTGAGAGATGCACATGGCAGATGCGTTGGTATCGCCCGCAGTGGGGGGCACATTGTGGGCCGCTTCGGCAGCGTTGACGTTTTATTCGGCCCGCGCTGTTCGCCGTCAGGCGCGCGAGGCGCTGATCCCGCTGATGGGTGTGATGGGCGCATTTGTTTTTGCCGCGCAGATGATCAATGTGGCGATTCCCGGAACCGGATCGAGTGGACATTTGGGCGGCGGTCTGATGCTGGCTATTTTGCTCGGGCCGCAGGCTGCGTTTCTCGTGATGGCGTCCATTTTGGCCGTGCAAGCGCTCTTTTTTGCCGATGGCGGTTTGCTTGCGCTGGGGTGCAATATTTTCAATCTCGGCTTTTTTGGCGCTTTCGTCGCCTATCCTCTTGTCTATCGCCCCGTGGCGGGCGATGGAGCGAGCGCGACGCGCTGCTCGCTCGCGGCGCTGCTGGCCTCCATTGTTGCTTTGCAGCTCGGGGCTTTGGGCGTGGTGATTGAAACAGTGGCGTCCGGCATCACGGAGTTGCGCTTTTCCACGTTCGCCCTGCTGATGCAGCCGATCCATTTGGCCATAGGAGTCATGGAAGGACTGGCCACCGCCGCCGTAATTGCGTTTGTGCGCCGCGCGCGGCCGGAGGTGCTTCACGTGGGTCCTTGGCCCGCGTCGCGCGGCTCGAACCGCCTGCTCTTTGGCGGCCTGCTGGCTGCGACGTTGCTGGTGGGCGGAGTGCTGAGTTGGTTTGCGTCTTCGCATCCGGACGGATTGGAGTGGTCAATTTTCAAGCTGACCGGAGGAGAAGAACTCGCTTTGCCGGAGGATTCCCTTCATCAGCAGCTTGCCTCTCTGCAGGAGCGCAGCGCGGTGTTGCCCGATTACAGTTTCAAGTCGGCGGAGGCCGAGGCTGAGGCCGATGAAGCGCAGGCGTGGCCCGCCGTGAGCGCCGGCACCACTGTCTCCGGCATGGTCGGGGGCGCGTTGACGCTGTGTCTGGCCTGCGCCATCGGATTCATCTTGAGGTGGCAAGGTTCATCGCGAAGGGCGGCGGGATAGAACCATGCGGGCGGAATCGCGATGGCTTGAGCTGGGGCAGATGGATGATGCGGCGCGAATGGATTCGGCCGTTCACCGATTGGATCCGCGCGCCAAAATCCTGGTCACCCTCGCGTTTCTTGTCGTCGTGATGTCGTTCAACCGCTACACCCTTTCGGCGTTGACTCCGCTTCTTTTCTATCCGCTCGCTCTCGTTGCCCTCTCGCGCGTTCCGCTGATGCCGCTCGCGCGCAAATTGCTGTGGGCCGCGCCCTTTGCCCTGCTGGTGGGCGCCTTCAACCCCCTGTTCGATCGCGAGCCGATGCTGCACCTGGGCGGGTGGACGATTTCCGGTGGATGGATTTCCTTTGCGAATATCGGGATTCGTTTCGTTTTGACCGTGAGCGCAGCGCTCGTATTGATGGCGACGACGGGGATGCACCGGCTGTGCGCGGGAATGGAGCGCCTGGGTGCGCCACGCGTGTTGGTTGCACAGACGCTCTTTCTCTACCGTTATCTCTTTGTCGTTTCGGGTGAGGGCTCGCGCATGGTTCGAGCCGCACATTTGCGCGCGGGGGCGTCGGCGCTTTCGCTCCGCGTTTATGGCACACTGGTCGGAATGCTATTGCTGCGTTCGCTCGATCGGGCCGAACGTGTGCATCAAGCGATGCTCGCGCGCGGATTTGAGGGTTCGCTGCGCCGATTGGATGCCCATTCCTTCGGCTGGCGAGAGGCGGCCTTTGTTTTGGGGTGGCTCTCGCTTTTCGCGGTCGCGCGGGTCTGGAATCTTGCGACGCTGCTCGGAAGCGCCGCGATGAGGGCTGGCGGATGAATGCGTCTGCGTTGGAGGTCAGTGATTTGCAGTTTGCCTATCCGGACGGGACGCTGGCGCTGCGAGAGGTTTCGTTTCGCGTATCGCCGGGGGAGGCGGTGGGTATTGTCGGCGCGAATGGCGCGGGCAAATCCACGCTGCTTTTGCATTTGAACGGATGCCTGGCGCCGCAGCGAGGAAGCATCCACATCGCCGGGGAGCAGCTCGACTCCGCCTCGCTCAAGAGCGTGCGTCGCCGAGTCGGACTTGTTTTTCAGGATCCGGACGACCAGTTGTTCATGCCGAGTGTTGAAGAGGATGTCGCCTTTGGCCCCCTCCAAGCGGGACTTCCGGTGGAGGAGGTGGAGCGGCGCGTTGTGGGCGCGCTCCAGGAGGTGGGGCTTCTGCATTGCCGAACGCGCCCTCCTTATCGTTTGTCGGCGGGTGAAAAGCGCGCGGCTGCGCTCGCCAGTGTTTTGGCGCTGTCTCCCTCGGTGCTGGTGATGGATGAACCCTCAACCCATCTGGATCCGCGCGCGCGCCGCCGGTTGATTGAACTGCTCGGATCGCTCTCGCAGACCCGGTTGATCGCCACGCACGATTTGGAGCTTGTTGTGGAAGTCTGTTCGCGCGTGTTGGTCTTGTCGGAAGGGCGCATTGTCGCCGACGGGCCGACGCGGGCGGTCTTGAATGACGAGCCGCTCATGCTGGCGCACGGATTGGAACGGCCGCACATTTTGCAGCATCAGCATCCGCATCGCGGTTGAGCGGCAAGACGCCGCTCGGTCAGCCCGTTCGACGAATCACCATGAATAGTCCACGGTGTACGTGAGTGTCGCTTCGCTGTCTGCGGCAACGGGCACGCGAAACTCGACCGTGTGAGAGTCAATCTGGGTGAAAGGCAGGTTGCTGGTGCGAATCTTCCAGTTGACCGCGCGAAAGAGCGGCTCGACCACGCGAATTTCGACCGCGTCCTTTTCTTTCCGATTGCGCAGCTTGATCTCGAACGATTCGTTCATTCGCTTGGCCGTGGAGTCCACGTGGAAATTGGTGCGCTTCCGTTCGCCGACGAGGTCAAAAGCGCTCCCCATATCGAGTTTGAGCAGTTCATTCTTGGGCAGGTGGTCAATTTCATTTTCGCCTGTGAACTCGCGCCGTCCATCCACGCTGTCGGTGCGATAGACGCGCATGGTGCCTTTGGGCAGCGGAACGCCGAGGTTGTTCGTTTGGGAGTTGGAAAGTTCGACGCGCACGCCGACCTTCTTGCTGTCGGTCATGCCATAATCGGGATCCACATTTGCGCCGCGTCCATAGGCGCGATATCCCACGGCGGGGTTATAGACGTAGTATCGGTTGCCCTTCACACCGCTTGCGCGGAGGAATTCGACTTGCTTGAGTTCGTTGTTGCGGACGCGAACGGGGCGGGGGAGCGTGTAGAGATGAAACTCGTCGAAGGCGCGCTCTTCCGGCATTTTTTCTTCCATGTCGAATCTAGCGCGCATGGGCGCGGCAGCGACACGCCCTTCGAAGGCTTTGTAGCGATTCTTCTGAACATCGCCTGCGATCAGTTTCACGGATGTGTTGTCGAAATCCTTGCCCGTATTGTTCCGCAGGGAAATCCAGCCGGAGACATCGAACAGATCGCCGCCCTCGGCCGGCATCACGAGGTTGTAGGTGGCCTCCCAGCTCATTCCTGCGGTGACGTATGCGACTTCGATCGGGCAATCGCCTGCTTTGTCGGATGCGAGTTGCCAGATGAGGGAGGGCTTGAGAAATGCGTTGGGATCCAATCCCTCGAACACCGGTTGGCCGGGCAGGGAGAAGCGGATGTCGCCTCCTTCTTCAATGATGGGCTGCTCGGACCCGCCGCCGGGGATGTAGCCGCTGCGAATGACTTTGCCGATGTGCTCTTTGACCGTGCCGTCTTCGCGATGTTCTTCAAAGCGAACCTCTTTGCCTTCCATTTGATAGAGCAGCAAGCCTTCGGTGAGGGGGTCATTGACGAAGCTCTGTTCGAGGATGCGCACGCCGAAGGGTTGATCGGACAACTCGCGCAGCATGACCGAATCGGGTTCGAGCTGGCGGGACATATCGGTGACGCGGATTTCGGAAACGCCTTCTTGAAGGTGCAGCGTTCGTTGTTCTTTCACAGTGGCGAAGCCGTCGTTGTAGATGGTCACCTGCGGACCTTCGGCATGGACAAGGAGTGGGGCGAATGCAATCAGGCAGAGCAGCTTTTTCATGACAATCCCTTCGCGATCAATGGAAGCTCACACGACGATTCACGATACCGAAGGGAGCGCCGACTTGGAAGTCTATATCGTTTCCACTTCGCAGCGTTTGAAGTGAAGGGTGTCGCTCCAATACGAGGCGGGAAGTCCGGCTTTTCTCTTCAGATTTCGCAAGAAATCGCGCGGATTCGGCAAGTCCTCCCAAACCGCGGGGAGAAATATCGCGCGATAGTGGCCGTCCTCCAGCAGGAGCCCATCCACGCCCGGGCGCAGTTTGTTGAGCAAATCCGCCTCGCTGCTGCAGGGCAGCTCGACGGCGGGGGCGAGGAGTGATAGGTGGATGTCCACGCGAGGCGCTTCGTCGGCCGAGAGTGGGGCAAAGCGCGAGTCGCGAAATGCCGCCGCGTGCGCGTTCTTGTTGACATCTTCCGCGAGCGGGCGAACTGCCTCGATTGAGCCGATGCAGCCGCGCAGTGCGCCTCCGATTCGCAGTGTGGCGAATGTCGCGCCGAGTTCCCGGATGTCGGGTGGAAGGGTGTCGAGGTTGAGAGTAGGCGGGGAATTGTGAGTGAGGCCGAAGCGGATCGCGTTGCGCGCGATGGCGTGAAGTTTGGCCCGGCTGGATTCAGCTAAATGCATAGGCACCGTAGCCTACGACGCGGGAGCGATCGCCCGAGGTATCGCCCGAATTGCGCACATCGAGCGTGTGCGCGGTGAGTTTATGGCGTCCGGCGAGGTGGAGGAGGCCCAGAATCGGAATGCGGCCACACGCCTGATCGGGCGCGATGTCGTGCGGCAGATCGTTCTCAATCGCGCGCGTGGTGAGCGCGTCGAGTTTGACGGCCTCGTCATAAGGGAGGTAGTGGCTGAGGTCGGAGCTGATTGAAAAAACCGTGGCGGGATCGTCCCAGAAGAGGTTGAGCGCCTGCACCATATCGCGCGGGGAGGCATTGCCGACGACGAGCGGGACGAGGCTGAACTCACCGAGCGCCTCTTGAAGGAAAGGTAGGTGCGTCTCGATGCAGTGTTCGTGTCGAAACGCGCTATCCATTTCCACGATCTGCGGAAACGCGCGGAGTTGTTGCATGGCATCCGTATCCACCGGCACGAGGCCCAGCGGTGTTGCGAAATAGTCCGAGCTGGGAATGGCGATTCCGTTGAAGCGATGGCGGTGCGAGGGCCCGGCGACAACCACGCGCTTGATGGAGTCGTGCGCAGCCGCCCATGCCGCGAATGCGGAACCCGCGATGGGTCCGGAATAGAGGAATCCCGCGTGAGGTGCGATCACGGCCTTCGGCAGCGTTTCTGCGGCATGGCCCTCTCGCAGGAACCGGCGCACCCACTCGTGCAGCTTCGCTCCATCGTTCGGGTAGAAGACCCCGGCCGCCCCCGCTTTGAGAATGGATGAAGTTTTCATGACGACCTGACTTAAAGTGCCCCTTAACGAGATGGCTGTCAATGGCTGCCGATTGCCCTCCAATCCGTCTGGAGGAGCGGCGACGGAGTGACCGTTTCGCCTTGCGTGGGGTATCTTAAGGAGAGTGCAACTAGAGGTGAAGACTTTGCCGTCGGACCACATTGAGACGCAGTATTGGGAGGCGCTCCCGAATGGGCGCGTGCAGTGCAATTTGTGCCCCAACCACTGTCGGATGGCCGAGGGGCAGCGGGGGGCGTGTTTCGTCCGAATGAATCGCGGTGGTCGGGTGGTGCTGACGACATACGGCCGATCGAGCGGTTTCTGTGTGGACCCGATTGAGAAGAAGCCGTTGAACCACTTTCTGCCCGGAACCTCGGTGCTGTCCTTTGGCACGGCGGGCTGCAACCTGGCTTGCCGGTTCTGTCAAAACTGGGATATCAGCCGATCGCGGGAAATGGATACGCTGGCCGATTCGGCATCTCCGGATGCACTGGCCGACGCCGCGGTCCGATTGGGTTGTCCGAGCGTCGCATTCACCTACAACGATCCCGTCATCTTCATGGAATACGCGATGGACATCGCGCGCGCATGCCGAGCGCGCGGGGTTCGCACCGTTGCCGTGACTGCGGGGTACATTTGCGAGGAGCCACGCCGCGAATTTTTTGCGCACATGGATGCCGCGAATGTGGACCTCAAGGGCTTCACGGAGTCGTTTTATCAGAAACTCTGTGGAGCGCAGCTCGCCCCCGTGTTGGAAACGCTGATGTATCTGAAGCGCGAAACGCGCGTTTGGCTTGAACTGACCACCCTGCTGATTCCCGATGAGAACGATAGCGACGACGAGTTGGACGCGATGACCAAATGGGTTTATCGGGAATTGGGTCCCGATGTGCCGCACCATTTCACGGCCTTTCATCCCGACTACAAGATGCTGGATATTCCCGCCACTCCGCCCGAAACGCTTGCGCGCGCGAGAGAGATCGCGATGGGGAATGGTTTGCGTTTTGTCTACACCGGCAATGTGCGCGACGAGGTGGGCGGCAGCACCTATTGCCCCGGCTGCGGGGCGCGTGTGATTGGGCGCGATGGCTATACGATTACGGATTGGGCGTTGACGGACGATTCTCGCTGCGCATCGTGCAGGCGTCCGATTCCGGGCGTGTTTGCAGGAGAGCCGGGGCGCTGGGGTGGGCGGCGGATGGCGGTGCGGCTTGGGCGTCAGTAGTTGAGGCAGTAGGAGCAGAGGAAATTGCCCGCTCGCGCCGTGCACTTGAGGTTTTCGCGCGTGTCTTCCGGCAGGTCGAGGAACTGAATCCACACGCGGAAGCGGTCGGAATCCTTCTCGGGCTGGCATCGCACGACCGCGCCTGTGCAGGCGATGGTTTTGAGGTGGCCCGCGTTGTCGGGAACTTCAATGTCCACGCTCATGACGCTGAA
>WBZO01004464.1_pt2 | contig 13213 bp, 10 predicted proteins | sample 5204261 | NCBI WGS metagenome assembly WBZO01 (sample SAMN12412400, study PRJNA552823) | activated sludge metagenome | isolation source: activated sludge from anammox sidestream of wastewater treatment plant... | place: USA: North Carolina | collected 2017-09
AGCACGAGCACCAGCGGCACGAACAGCACCCGGTCGGTGGTCGAGGTGAAGATCGACGAACCGAAACCCAGTGTGACGAACGCTGTTCCGAGGAGAATCGAGGTGCCGGTGATCAGTCCGTACCCGCTGAGAATCAGCCGCAAGGACCGATTCCCGGCAACAGGCAGGAATCGCTGATAGGCGCCCGCAAGCGACAGACACGCCAGCGACGAGAGGACCGTCGCGGCTGAGATCATCGCCGAGGCGCGGCCCACTTCGGAGGTCGGCAGCATCCGTTCGGCGACCATCCAGTACACGAGGCCGAGCAGGCCGGTGGCCGCGGACGAGATCATCAGCGCGCTCGCGTTGAGCGCCAGCCTGCCTTTCAGCATGTCTGCCCCGCCCGCCAGGTCCAGCCGGCACCGACCTTCCGCGCGAACATCGCCGGACTGGCCAGGGCCGTGGGGAGGTTCTGTTCGGTGAGTTCGGCGGGCCGGACGGCGTCATACACCGACCAGTCGATGAAGTGCAGCGCGTGGAGCGTCTCGTCGGGCGCTGTGCGGTCGAGATAGTTCTGGGTGATCCTCGGCGCCATATCCGAGTCCGCGAGGACCGAATGGAACACGAACTCGTCGGGGCACAGCGAGAATCGGTGACCACGCAGCCATGCCGGGTGGGCATCGAGGTAGTCGCGGACGGTCCGGATCGCGGTGCCGGTCAGCGACCACCACTGCGAACCCTCGACCAGCGGTGGTCCGGGCGGGATCCGGCGCGGCACCCGCCCGGACAGCCGGGTCCGGTCGAGCAGCGGCTGGTCGGGGAACCAGTAGCGACGTGGCTTGAGATGCCCCTGACTTTCGGCCCGGTTCAGCCGCCGGTCGATGCGCAGATGTTCGGCATCGTCCGACCACCGCTCCAGCAGCACCGGAAGCGGTCTCAGGAGCACATCGGCCCCCGACAGCAGCGTGTGCCTGTGGTAGTCGATGCCGCTTGCGGCTGCCAGATCGAGCGACGCCAAGGTGGCCCGGACCACGCTCAACCCACCCCACCGGACGTCGACCCTGGCAGCCGGCGGTACGAAGGTGACGTCGGCTCCGGCTGCCCGGACAGCCGACTCGAACAGGTCCTGAACAGACGTGGCGTCGACGTGGACATAGACGTCGATCGCTTCATGCCGCAGGGAGGCGGCCAGCGCCGCGAACAGCTGCGGCTGGTCGTGCACGAGGAGGTGGACGGCGAATCTCATCGGGCTCACGCCGGTCCGGTGAATGCGTCGGCCACCAACTGCGCCGTGCGCGCGACGTACGGCGGCCGCAGCATCGCATTGTGGTCGCCGGCGACGAAATGGATTCCCGCGCAGTGGGGTGCGTAGGCGTACCAGCAGTCGGGGTTGTCCGGATTGTCCTCGGCGAGGATCGCGGTGACCGGTCCGTACCAGGGCCGCAACCGGTGCAGCAGCGCCGAACGCCGGCCCAGATCGTGGAACAGTGACCATTGCTCTTTGGCCGGCCGGCGCCACCAGCCCGCGCTGACCAGGGCCAGCCGCCGGCGCCACAGTGCGGCGGAACCGGTGTCCTGCACCGGGTCCCCGGGTGCGGCAGCGGGAGCGGAGGCGAGGCCGACAGCCGCGGGCAGCCGTAGGCGTGCCCTCGCGGCCAGCGGACCGTCGAAGATGGTGTCCAGGCACACGATGTGCTCGACGTGATGTCCCTGGGCCGCGAGCAGTCTGGCGACCTCGACGGCGATCACACCGCCCAGCGAGTGCCCGACGAACCGGTACGGTCCGGGTGGGCAGATCTCCAGGACATGGTGGACGAAGCGGCGGGCGGCCGCACCGACCGTCCAGTCGGGGAGCCCGCGGCTCTCCAGGGCGTGCGCCTGCAGCCCGATGACGCGAAACTCGCTGAGGCACTGGGCCAGCGGACCGAACGCCAGCGCGGACTCGCCGGCGCCCGCGAACGCGAACAGCAGCGGCCGGTGGTCGTCGGCCGCCGCGACCGCGGTCAGCGGCACCACATCGCCGTCGAGCGCGGGCGGGTGATGCCGGTCGATCACCTCGGCGACCGCGCGCAGGGTCGGCGCGCCGACCAGGTCCGACGGCGTGAGTGTGGTGGCGAATGTCGCCTTGATCCGCGTGATCAACTCCACGACGGTCAGCGAATCGCCGCCGAGGGCGAGGAAGTCGTCGTCGCGTCCGACCTCGGCGACGCGCAGCAGATCCTCCCAGATGGGTGCCAGCAGGCCTTCGGTGGCGGTCGCGGGTGCGACGTATAGCGGTCGCCCGGCCGGTTCGGGGAGCCGGGTGCGGTCGACCTTGCCGCGTTCGTTGCGGGGGAGCACGGCCAGCAGAATCACGTGCGTGGGCTGCATCCAGCTCGGCAGCGACGATGCCAGCGTGGTGCGGATCTCGGCCACCGAGGGTGGCCGCGTGCCCGGAGTGGTCGCCAGGTAGGCCGCGAGTTCGGCCCCGGCCGCGCCGTACCGGGCGATGACGGTGGCCTCGGCGACCTCCGGGATGGCCTCGATCGCGCCGACCACCTCGGAGATGTCCACGCGGTAACCGCGGATCTTGACCGTATCGTCGCCGCGGCCGGCCAGATGCAGGTGATTTCCGGTGACCGAGCCACGGTCACCGAGGTTGTGCTCACGCACCTCGCCGCCGGGGAAGTCGCCGGTCAGGTATCCCTGGGCGATGAAGGGGGACCGCACGATGAGCGTGCCGATGGTGCCCTCGGGAACGGGCAGTCCGTGGTCGTCGACGACGAGGACGGTCTTACCCTCGGCGATCCGCCCGGCGGGCACCGTCCCGTCCGGAAGGCGCCGGCGTGGTCCGTAGGTGTTGAAGGCGAGGTTCCCGGTTTCCGATGAGCCGGAGCGGTTGACAAAGGTGATGCCCGCGTTGCACTCGCGCAGCGTGGCCACCTCGCCGGAGCCGATCGCCTCACCGCAGGTGCCCACGAGATCCACGGTGGCCAGCGCGTCGGCTCCGGCCGGATCGGCCAGCAGCGCGCGCAGCAGCGCGGGCGTCAGGTGCAGACCGTCCGGACGCCATTCGGCCAGCGCGGTGGCCAGCTCGGCGACGCCGTCGGTCCGCGGGTGCGACAGGCACAGAGTCGCCCCGTGACCGACCGCTGTCAGGGCGATGTCGAGTCCGCCGCCGAAGCTGACCGGCATCGCGAGCGCAACGGTATGCCCCGGTCCGATCCCGAGTTCGCGGCCGAGTTCGTCGATCTGGTGCATCCACTGCACGACGCCCTGCCGCACGGCCTTGGGTGTTCCCGTGGACCCGGAGGTGAACATCAGCACGGCGGTGCCGGGCACCTCGCGCGGCATCGTCGCGCTCGGCAGGGCATCCTCGCCCGGGTAGGCGACCGCGCCCGCGACCTCGATCAGCCGGGCCGTGCGCTCGGCCGGCGACGCGGAATCGATCGGCAGGACCGGATGCGGCGAGCACAGCACTGTCAGCAGCGCGACCACGCTGTCGAGCGACCCGGACAACCGGACCGCCACCGGGACGCCGGCAGGGATTCCGGCGGCTTCCAGACGTTCGGTGCCCTCATCGATCAGCCGGAGCAGTTTGGCGTAGCTGACGGTGCCGGTCCGGGTGCGCAGGGCGATCACGTCGTTGTGATCGTCGGCCACCCGGACCAGCAGGTCATGGAACGGGTTAGCGTTCCTCACAGAACTCGGTGATCGGAAGACCGACGTGGCGGGCCTCGGTGGGGACGTAGCCGAGCAGCACATCGCCGGGCTTGAGTTCGGTGACGTTGTTGACCGAACCGCCGGGACCGAGCAGACGCACATGCCAGTCGTCCTGGGCGATGACATTGATGGTCTTGCCGGTGGCCGAGGTGGCGGTGATCGAGATCAGCGGGCGCCGTTCGATCTTGACGCGGCCGATACGGACCTCGCGCACCGAGCCGTCGGTGCGGACCGCGAGAATCGGCTGACCCGCCCGCAGCTCGCTGACGTAGCGGGTCCGGTTGTCGGGGGTCATGACGTACGAGTGCACGGCGCCGGCGTTCCACCGGAACGGTCGGGTCGGCATGTACGGCAGCGGATGGGTCTCGCTGCACGAGAGGAACATCCCGCTGGCGAACGAGCCGATGAGGCAGCCCTCGTCGAGTTCGAGGAGCGAGCAGGTGTCGATGCAGGCGCGCTCACCCATCCCGATGTGGGCGACGTCGGTGATGGTGAGCTCGGACAGCTCCATTTTGTCGTTGTCCGGGGTGAGCACGTCAACCAGCGCGACCACGTCGTCGGCGTGCCGCGGCGCGAGCAGCAGACCGTCGGAACCGTGCTCCAGCACCAGCTTGACGATGCCGGCGTCCTCGATGTCGTTGACGACGGTGACGGTCTTGCCCCCCGAGTTCTCCGCCGCGGCGATCACGATCTCCAGCGGGATCTTGGTGGGATCGGTGAAGGTCAGCACCGTCCACGGTGTCACCCGGACGAGCTCGCAGGCAAGGCCGAGCGTCGGCGCGTCGGACACCACGACGTGCACACCGGCCGCGGGGGCGGCACCGGTCCGCAGGTCGGCGGCCTCGGTCAGCACCAGGTCCGGGGTGAAGGACGGGGCCTGCTCGGTGTCGTCGGCGGACTTCTTGTCCGTCTTCTTCTTGTTGTCGGTTTTTGTCTTGTCGGCAACCGGGGCGGTGCCGGCCAGGATCCGGCGGACCGTCGGCGGCAGGCCCGCGAGCAGTGCGGGATCGTCGGCGACGATGCCGTCGAGACCGTAGTTGATCGCGGCCTGGACCACGGCGTCACGTGCCGCACCCTCAAGGTTGCGGACATCGACCCACGCGAAATGCTGGCTGTTCCGGTCGTTCTCCGACGGTGCGGCGGGCACGATCTGGTCGGTGACGACGACATGGCTGGTCATAGGTTGATGGACCTGACTTTCTGCTGTGGTGAGGTGTGCCGGCTGGTCATGCCGGGCCGTGGTGCTGGGCTGGTGTGATCAGGCGAGTGCGGCCACGCGCTCGGTGTCGCCGATGCGCTGGTGGACGATCCGGGCGAGCGCGCTCGCGACCCTGACGGGGCTGGACGCGTCGAAGACGTTGCGGCCGAAGCTCAGGCCGGCGACTCCGCTGGACATGATCTCCGCGCCGAGTGCGATGGCGGCGTCGTCGCTGATGGTGGGGCCACCGGCCACATAGACGGGGACCGGTGTCGATGCCACCACGGCCTGCATGGCCGCGGGCGATCCGGCGTAGTCGAGTTTGATCATGTCGGCGCCGAGGTCGGTGGCGATGGCGGCGAGGTGGGCGAGTGTGGCGGCCGACGACGGCCCCGACTGTTGCGGCCCGCGGGCGTACATCATGGCCAGCAGCGGCACCCCGAGCGCCTCGCATTCGCGTGCGACGGTGGCGAAATCGGCCAGCTGCTGACGCTCGCTGTGTGAGCCGATGTTGACGTGGATGCTGACGGCGTCGGCACCCGAGCGCACCGCCGCCTCGACGCTGGAGACGAGCACCTTCGCGTCGGTGTCCAGGCTCAGCGAGGTACCCGCGGACAGGTGGACGATGAGCCCGATGCTGGAGAACGCGTCGACCGGCACATGGTTGATCCGGCCGCGGTGCAGCACCACGGCGTTGATGCCGGTGCGGGCCAGGAGGGAGACCATGCGTTCGGTGTGGTCGACCGGGCCGAGCGGGCCGACGGTGACCGAGTGGTCCATCGGCACGATGTGGGCGCGGCGGGTCGCGGGATCGCTGATGCGCGCCAACCGCAGGGCCTTACCGCTTGAGAGAGTGGCGCGGGCCAGTGCGTGCTGGGTGTCCATGAGTTCTCCTGCGACCGATTTGAGGCTTTTCGCGATACTTCCGAAAAGCTTAGGCTAGCCTAGCCAAACTTACAAAGCGGGTGGCATGAGATCTGTGCCACACCGGCATCCGCGCTCACGCCGGCGCTCCCGCGCCGATCGGGCTGCCGAACGTCGGGGCGGTGGCGAACGGCAGGCCGAGGTACACCTCGCCGAGCTCGTGCTGGGCGGCCTGCGAACCGACCCAACGGTCGAGCGTCGCGCGGCGCAGGGCCTCGGTGAAACCGTCGCCGGGCAGTGCGTGCAGCGTGGTGGTGAGCAGCGCCGAGAACCGCTGCGCGGCCATCACGCGCGGCAGGGCCGTCGCGGTGTAACGCTCCAGGTGTTCGGTGCTGCCGTGATTGAGTGCCGCACCCAGGGCGTGCGAGAGCACACAGGTATCGGAGATGGCCAGGTTGAGTCCCTTGGCGCCGGTCGGCGGCACGATGTGCGCCGCGTCGCCCGCCAGGAACAACCGGTCGTACTGCATCGTGCTCGAGACGTAACTGCGCAGGGGAGCGAGCGACCGTTCGATGATCGGCCCGGTCTCCAGCGGCGCGGCGTCGGCGGCCGAGCAGCGTAGCGACAGCTCGTCCCAGATCTGCTCGTCGCTCCAGTCGCCGAGCTCGGTGCCGGCGGGCACCTGCAGGTACTGCCGGGACAGCTTGGGGCCGCGCATGCTGTGCACGGACAGGCCGTTGGGGTGTGGGCAGTACATCCCCTCCGGCGCCGCAGGGGTCGATTCGGCGAGGATGCCGAGCCAGGCCACCGGGTATTCGCGGATGAGTTCACCCCGGACCTCGGCGGGAATCGCCGCACGGCCGGCACCGTGGAAACCGTCGGCGCCGACCACGAAGTCGGCCTCGAGGGTGTGCTCGCCGGCCGCGGTCCGGTACCGGACCGATGCGGTCGGCCCGGTCGGGGAGATGGCGGTGACCTCGGTGTCGAACAGGAGCGGACGGCGGGTCCCGATCCGGGCGGCGATCAGGTCCTTGACCAGTTCGTGCTGGCCGTAGACGGTGGCGTGCTGCCCGGTGTGCGGGTGGAAGTCCAGGTAGTGGGTGCTGTCGTCATAGCGCAGGTAGAAGCCGCTGTGCACCATGCCCGCGCGCAGCAGTCGGTCACCGAGGCCGGCGGAGACCAGCAGATCGACGCTGGGCTGCTCGATGATGCCCGCGCGCAGGCGCTGCTCGACATGCTCGCGGCTGCTGCGTTCCAGGATGACCGAGCCGATGCCCTGTAGGTGAAGCAGATGTCCGAGGGTGAGGCCCGCCGGTCCGGCGCCGACGATCGCGACCTGGGTACGGGACGGAACCCGGTCGTCGAGTGTCGGGTCGCTGGTCACTGAGGATCACCTTGCTTTGTTTAGGCTTGCCTTGATTGCACTGGATTGGTCGTCAGCTTAACGGTGGCTGAGGACGACAGCAACGAGGGGGCCGGATCGGGTTACGCTGCCGACGGTTCAACCGAACGGGGTACATCATGGATTGGCCTGCCGGGCCCGGAGCCGGCGCTGCTCATGCCACAGCGCTTTAGGGCCACCGAGTACCGACAACACCTCGGTGCGCCCCACCGAGCGCGGTACATCCTGCAGGAACGCCGGCGGGGGTGCCGCGATCGCGCAGTAGGCGCGCCCCGCCCTGGCCACCGCGCGGCCACGGTGCCGCAGCACCGACAGGGCCAGGCGCCGGTGGCCCTTGTCCAGTGCGACCTTGGTCAGCCACGCGCCGAGACCTCGGCCGTAGCCCCGGGCCTGAGCCAGCAGCGCGTCGTTGTCGCTGCGGTGCCGGTGCCAGATGATCGACGAGGGTTCGGTGGCCAGACAGTGTCCCGATGCCAACACCCGGAAGAAGATGTCGAGGTCCTCGCCGCCGCGGGTGGCGGTACCCGCGCCGAGCCGTTCATCGAACAGGCCGAGGTCGACGATCACGTCTCGGCGGACCGCGAAATTGGCGCCCGTGCCGAAGCGCCCGATCTGGAACGGGAACAGCGGTACATCCTCGGGCGGGTCCGACAGCCGGTACACCCGGGGTTCGATGTTGTCGGCCCAGGACACCCGCCAATCGAAGTAGGCCTGAGGGAGGGTGCGCAGTTCGCCGCTCGGCACCAGACCCGCTACGCAGGCGACGTCGTCGGCGCGGGTGAACCCCGTCGCCAGTCCGCGCAGCCAGCCCGGATCGGCGACCACGTCGTCATCGGTGTAGGCGATGATGTCGTGCCGGGCGGCGTGCACTCCGGCATTGCGGGCGGCCGACAGGCCGGCGATCGGCTCCACCACGCGGCGCACTCGCGGATCATCGATCGCGGCGACGACGCGAGCGGTGCCGTCGGTGACAGGCGCGTTGTCGACGACGATGATCTCGAAGTCGGGGTAGTCGACCCGTAGCAGAGAGTTCAGGGCCCCGCGCAGATCGTCGGGTCGTTCGCGGGTACACAGGACCACCGACATCGGTGGCAGTGCCGAGGTCGCGGCAGGTGTCTCCGTTTCCGGAATCGGCAGCAGCGCGCGGCCGTTGACCAGCGGAACGTGCGCGAACTCCAGCGGGATCAGCCCGTCCCGGATCAGGATCCGCGCGCTCGCATAGCCCTCGACATCCGGCACGACTCCGAGGAACTGTCCGGTCCGGCCGTCGCGGAGCAGGTCCGCGATGTCGGCCACCCCGATCCAGACGGCGCCCGGCCAGCTCGGTGCCCCGCCGGGCGTCATGGGTGAGCTGAGGGTGACTTCGGGAATCATGCGCAGATGCTCGAATCCAATCAACGATGAGGGGCGATACGGCGACCACAGCGGTCATTCTCCGGCCACTCCGGTCCGGATCAGAGGTTAGCCTAATCTAAAGGATGGGGGGTTTGCGAAATTCCATATTCCGGACGACTTGCTATCCAGGACGGTGCAGCACACCGGCCGGGTCGGTCGCGAACGCGGTGAGCGCCTCGCGGATGCGTTCGGGTGAATGCAGCTCGGGCTGAAAGGACGCGCTGATCAGCAGGCGATCGTGGATGGTCGCCGACTGCAGGGTGATGCCGTTCGGGACCGCGGGACGGGTGCCGGTCACATACACCGAATTGTCCCGGTCGATCCAGGGGAAGCTGTCCATCAGCTGCTGGTGGGCCTGAATCCCGGTGAACACCAGCGGCGTCTTCGGGGGCAGCATCGTGGCGTGCCGGCCGTCCGGAGACAGCAACTGCGCCGCGCGCGAGAGTGCGGTGACCCGGGCCAGGGAGACGATGGGGCGCCCCGACGCGACGGCGGCGGTCAGGTCGTCGTGCAGGCGAGCCGGATCATTCCCGTCCCGCAGGGGTAATTGGATTCCGGAGACGAAATTCGCCAACGGGTTGGTGCCGCGCGGCAGGTACCTGCGCAGGTCGACCGGCAGGGTGCCGACGTCGTCGACGGTGATACCCGCCCGGACCAGGGCACGGGTGAGTCCGCTGACGACCAGGGCGAACAGGCTGGTGCCCGGGAGCGTCGCATCCCGCCACGCCCGAAGGTCACCGAGAGCGTCCGCCGGCATCGCGGCCACGGCCACGGTGTGCGGTCCGAGGTTCGGCGGTGGCGTCGTGGCGGGGGCGCCCGCATCGATGGGGAACTCGGGCCCGGCCGGTGTGCGCTTGGTTTCGCGCATCGATCGGAGCACGTCGAACACCCGGGTGGGACGGGACCCGAAGACCCGCAGCCCGGCCGTTGCCAGACCGTCCCAGCGCCGGGAGATCTGCGCGAGCATCACCGGGTCTTGGGGGGACACCGCCCCGGTGATGATCTGGTGCGCGAGGAGGCCGAACCGGATCTCACCCACCCCATGCTCGTGGTCGGTACGCAGGTACCTGCCCGCGAGGGTGATCCGCATCGGTGCGTTCGGCCGGCCGTCGGGCACCAGTAGGTCGAGGGGGTCTGCCGGTTCGTCGACGACCTCGATCGTGTCGAGCAGACGCCGGGGGTCGTGGATCCAGCGGCGGCCGTCCGGGTCGGGGCGCAGGGCGATGCGGGTCGCGGGGCCGAACGATGCGAATGCGTCGAGGTTCCTCCGCACCGTTTCCAGATCCGGGAGGTCGACGGGCCCGATGAGTGCAGTTGCGGATTCGCCGAGGTGGATGCGGTCGCTCAGCCCGATTCGGGGTCCGGTCACCGGCATCGGCCGAACGGTCGCCGGTGCCGTGCAGGGCGACGCGGCGGTGGGGACGCGGGCATGATCACCCGATCACCGTAGCCAAACCGGACAAGCCGTACAGCCGGTGGGCGGCCGACCGGCGGGACGGCTGTGAGGGCACTCACTTAGGACCACCTTGTTTTGATTAGGCTAGCCTTGTTAAATAGCCGTAGCTTAATGATCGCTTAGAGCCTCGGCCATGCACCTCGGCCACGAGAACCTCAGCTACGAGAACCTCAGCAACGACAGGGTCCAGACATGCACGACGCTTCCGGTAACGACGGACGAACCGACAACGTGACCGAGCTACCGGTCGGAGCGGACTCCGCCGCGCAGCAGAGCCGGCCGACGGTTTCCGTGATCATCCCCGCGATGAACGAGGCCAAGAACCTGCCCTACGTCGCCCACCGCATGCCCGGCGGGATCGACCAGATCGTCTTCGTCGACGGCAACTCCTCCGACGACACGGTGGCCGTCGCCCAATCGCTGTGGCCCGAAGCGACTTTCGTGGTCCAGAGCCGTTCCGGCAAGGGCAACGCGCTCGCCTGCGGCATCGAGGCCTGCGTCGGCGACATCATTGTGATGATCGACGCCGACGGTTCGACCGATCCGGCCGAGATCCCGCTGTTCGTCAAGGCGCTCACCGACGGCGCGGACTTCGCCAAGGGCAGCCGCTTCGTCGACGGCGGCGGCAGCACCGACATCACCACGCTGCGCCGCATCGGCAACAAGGGCCTGAACACGATCGTCAACGTCGCCTTCCACACCAAGTTCTCCGACCTCTGCTACGGGTACAACGCCTTCTGGTCGCGTCACGCCGAGCTCATGGAGTTGCCGCCCACGCAGTACTCGCGGGCGCAGTGGGGCGACGGATTCGAGATCGAGACCGTCATCAACGTGCGCCTGGCCACCGCGGGTATCAAGATCACCGAGGTCGGCAGCTTCGAAGGACCTCGCCTGCACGGCCGCAGCAATCTGAACGCCTACAGCGACGGCATGCGCGTGCTGCGCACCATCCGCCAGGAATGGCAGCACTGGAAGGCACACCGCGCTTCTGTGCGGCACGGGGTCCGGGCCGGCAGCGCCGTCGCGGCCACCGCCGACGAACTGGCCGGGTGAGCCCCTCCCAGCCGGGAATAGCCCGAAACTCACTGGCCGTAGCGATCTCCGGGATCGCTACGGCCGGTTTGGGTTTGATCTACTGGATCGTGATCGGCCGGCTGTATCCCGCCACCGAGGTGGGTGCGGCGGCGGCGGTCGTCTTCGCGGCGTCTATGCTGGCCGCCTTCGGCAACCTCGGTCTCGGTGCGTACTTCGAGCGGTTCCTGCCGGTCGCGGGGCCGGCGTCGGCGCGGCTGCTGACCGACGGACTCGCCGTCGGTGTGCTGTTCGGCGGATTACTGGCCGCCGGATTCCTCGCGTTCGGGCCGGTCGAGGAGATGTTCGCCGATGTGTGGCAGATGGCCTTCTTCCCGGTGGCGGTCGCCTCGCTGTCGTTGTTCGCACTGATCGACCACGTCTGTATCGGCCTGCAACGTGCCGAGTGGTCGGCTGCCAAGAACATCGTGCACGCGGTGGTCAAACTCGTTGCGGCCGCGGCTGTCGCAGCCGTGGCGGGCCGGCAGGGGATCGTGGCAACGTGGGTGCTGACCGCGCTGATCGGGGCCGTCATCCTGTGGGTGATCGTCATCCGGGAGATCCGGCGCCGCGCTGTCGTGCCCGTGCCGCAGGTGCTGCCGTCCTGGCGTGACCAGCGGCGGTTCATCGTCGGCAACTACGGGATCTATGTGGCGAGTTCGCTGACGCCACTGCTGCTGCCGATGATCGTGATCGGCCAGGTCGGCGCCGGACAGAACGCCTACTTCGCGATGGTGTGGCAGCTCATCACCGCGGTGATCGTGCTGCTGACGATGCTGATCGGGCCGTACGTCGCCGAGGCGAGTGCCGGCAGCACCGATCTGCGCCACCTCACCTACCGTTTCATCGCCATCATGATGGGTGTCGCCGGCGCGGCGACGGCCGGGCTGTCGACGATCGGGCCGCTGTTCCTGCGCCTGGCCGGCGACGACTACGCGGACAACGGGACCCCGCTCCTGCGGGTCGCGTCGGCGGCACTGCCGCTCGCGGCGGTCGGGCTCATCTTCGTCGCGGTCAGCAGGGTCCGGAACCGGCTGTGGCCCGCGCTCGCCGCGCAGGTCGCCGGGGCGCTCGTCAACCTGGGACTCGCCACCGCACTGCTCGGCGGCCACGGGATCGTCGCCGTCGGCTGGTCCACCATCGCTTCGGAGGCGCTGATCGTGCTGCTGGTGATCGTCCCACTCATCCGGGGGGTGCGCGCATTCGTCCGCACCGGCCCGACCCCCGATCAGGAGTCGGTCAGATCGACCGCGCCGGGGGCGTTGTCGAAGTAACCGCTCTTGTCCAGCGACGCGTACGAGGTCATCACGTCGTAGACGGCGACCCAGTCGATGTCGACCGAGGACTCGAGTGGCCGCGGTTCGGCGCGCGTGCACGGCGCCATGCCCCATTCCGCACGCAGCGCGCAGGCGCCCGCACCCATCTGCAGACCCAGCCACATCGGTGTGGTCGGGGCGCGGTCCGGCGATCGGGAGATCGCCCACACCTTGCCGTCGAGGAGATAACGGACGATGCCCGGCGCCCACTCCACGCCGACCGTGCGCCAGTCGGTGAAGTCACCTGCTATGTGCGCCTTGGCTTTTCGCTTCTCCTTGCCGTCCTTCCAGTGCAGGAAGGCAGTGATCTCGTCGCGCCCGGACGACACATCCTCGGCGAAATCGATCTCCGGTGGCCATTTCTCGTTCTGCGGCCACAACAGGAAGTGGTAGGAGATGTCGGCGCTGCGTTCGACCCGGTACCGCACCTCCCAGCGGCCGTATTTCTGGGTCACCGGCCAGTTGGACACGCCACCGATCTTCCAGTCGTCACCGTCGCGTTTGCTGTGCAGGCGCAGCGCACCGTTGTCGATCGACACCATCGACGGATGCCACTTGCCGTACTTGGCGCCGCCCGGACGGCCGTCGTAGGCCGACCAGTTCTCGCCGAGCTCGCACCGGTTGAAGTCATCGATGAACACCGACTGCCAGGTGCCCTCGATCGCGTGCGGGGGTGCCACACCGCTGATCGTCGCGCGATGGTCGCAGTTCAATGCATCAGCGGCGGAATCGCTTCCACCGGAATCACCACACGAGGTGAGGACCAGACCGGCGGCGAGGGCGGCGACGACGGCCGGTCGCACCCGCCGGGCGCGCGCTGTCACCATGCC
>WBZO01005311.1_pt1 | contig 13213 bp, 9 predicted proteins | sample 5204261 | NCBI WGS metagenome assembly WBZO01 (sample SAMN12412400, study PRJNA552823) | activated sludge metagenome | isolation source: activated sludge from anammox sidestream of wastewater treatment plant... | place: USA: North Carolina | collected 2017-09
CATCGCGATAGGGAAATTCCACGGCGTGATCGCCGCGCACACGCCCACCGGCTGCCTGAGCACCAGGAAGCGCTTGCCCGGGTCGGTCGCGGGAATCGTCTCGCCGTAGATGCGGCGCGCCTCCTCGGCGAACCACTCGACGAAGCTGGCGCCGTAGGCGACCTCGCCGCGCGCCTCGGCCAGCGGCTTGCCCTGCTCGGCGGTCATGATCCGCGCGAGGTCGTCGGCGTGCTGCAGCAGCAGCTGGTACCACTTCATCAGCACCGCGTGCCGCTCCTTCGCGCTGCGCGCGCGCCAGGCCGGCCAGGCGCGCGCGGCGGCGGCGATCGCTGTCTGCGCGTCGTCGGCGCCGAGGTTGGCGACTTCGGCCAGCTGCTGGCCGGTGGCCGGGTCGCGCACTTCGAAGCGCGCGCTGCCGGCAAGCCACTCGCCGCCGATCAGCGCGTCGGTGCGCAGCAGCGCCGGGTCGGCGAGGGCGGCGAGCGGCGTGTTCTTCAGCTTCATCAGGGTCCTCCGAACGGGTGGGTGCGCGGCGGCGTCGCGCGCGCAGCAGGCGCGGCGGCGGCGGGGCACGGTGGCCGCTGAAAGCCCCGGGCCGTGTGGCCTTCGGTCGATCCGGCGGCGGTGCGCTGGGCCTTCGGCGCTTGCTCGTGCCGGCCGGCGATCACCGCGCCGGCGGGACAACGGCGACGTGGCGACGCCCTGCCATCGGCAATGCTACTGAGCTCGCCGACCGCGTGCGCGCTGCGGCGATGTCACCCCGTGGGGCGCATCGACCAGCGGGGACGCCGGCTGCCGGCGTGCCGGCCTGCTGGCGGGCGGCGTCCGGCGTGGTTCGCAGCACCTCGGGCGGCCGCCGCCCGGTGCGCCGTGGTGCGTGACCGTCGCGCGTTGCCGTGCGCTCGGCGCGCAGTGCCGGTGCTGCGGGCAGCTGCAGTGCGCGGCGGCGCGGTCGTCGCGCCGCGCCGCCTCAGCTGAAGGCCTGGATGCCGGTGATCGCGCGGCCCAGGATCAGCGCGTGGATGTCGTGCGTGCCCTCGTAGGTGTTGACCACCTCCAGGTTGACCAGGTGGCGGGCCACGCCGAACTCGTCGGAGATGCCGTTGCCGCCCATCATGTCGCGCGCGACGCGGGCGATGTCCAGCGCCTTGCCGCAGTTGTTGCGCTTGAAGATGCTGGTGGCCTCGACGCTGGCGGTGCCCGCGTCCTTCATCCGGCCGAAGGCGAGGCAGCCCTGCAGTCCGAGCGTGATCTCGGTCAGCATGTCGGCCAGCTTCCTCTGGATCAGCTGGTTGGCCGCCAGCGGCCGGCCGAACTGCTTGCGGTCGAGCACGTACTGGCGCGCACGGTGGAAGCAGTCCTCGGCCGCGCCCATCACGCCCCAGGCGATGCCGTAGCGCGCCGAGTTCAGGCAGGTGAAGGGTCCGCGCAGCCCGCGCACGTCGGGGAACGCGTTCTCCTCGGGGCAGAAGACCTCGTCCATCACGATCTCGCCGGTGATGCTCGCGCGCAGCCCGACCTTGCCGTGGATCGTCGGCGCGCTCAGCCCCTTCCAGCCTTTCTCGAGCACGAAGCCGCGGATCTGGCCGCCGTCGTCCTTGGCCCAGACGACGAACACGTCGGCGATCGGGCTGTTGGTGATCCACATCTTCGAGCCGCTCAGGCTGTAGCCGCCGTCGACCTTCTTTGCGCGGGTGATCATGCTGCCCGGGTCGGAGCCGTGGTTCGGCTCGGTCAGCCCGAAGCAGCCGATCCACTCGCCGGTGGCCAGCTTGGGCAGGTACTTGCGCTTGGTCGCCTCGGAGCCGAAGGCCTCGATCGGCACCATCACCAGCGACGACTGCACGCTCATCATCGAGCGGTAGCCGGAGTCGATGCGCTCGACCTCGCGCGCGATCAGCCCGTAGCAGACGTAGTTCAGGCCGGCGCCGCCGTAGCCTTCCGCGATCGTCGGCCCGAGCAGGCCGAGCTCGCCCATCTCGCGGAAGATCGCCGCGTCGGTCTGCTCGGAGCGGAACGCCTCCTGCACCCGCGGCAGCAACTTGTCCTGGCAGTAGGCGTGGGCGGCGTCACGCACCGCGCGCTCGTCGTCGCTGAGCTGCTGGTCCAGCAGCAGCGGGTCTTCCCAGTTGAATTTGGCGGCGGCCATGATGAGTCCTTTCCAGTTCGCAGTTCGGGGGTCGGTACAGACCGCAATGATGCCAAGTCCTGGGGCCTGCGGCGCAGCGGCAGACCCCGACGGTAGCAGCACCGCGCGGCGGCGCCCGCCGCGTGACGCGCGCGCCCGGCGTCGCCCCCGGCGCGAGCCAATGATGCGCAGCACGCAGCCGATAAAATCCGCGCCGCCCGGCACTGAAGCCCGCACCGCGCCCACCGGCCCGCGGCTGCCGATCGCGCCGGTATTGCGGCCGGCGGCGACCGGCAACGCGGGGCGCGAGCGGCGCGCGAGCGGACGGCGTCGAAGCGCAAAGCGGGTGCCGGTCGCGCGCGAGCGGGCAGCGGCTCCCGGGCTGCGGCTGCCTGGACCAGGCCCGGCCCTCGGCCAGCGCGCCGGGCGGCGCGGCTTCGCCTGACTGCTGGCGCAGGTGAGCGCCGTCCCCTTCTGCCCCATCGATCCTTCGACCGCGACCGACTGCCGAACATGAAAGCTTCCGAGATCCGCGCGACCTTCCTGAAGTTCTTCGAGGGCAAGGGCCACACCGTGGTCGCGTCGAGCCCGGTGGTGCCGGGCGACGACCCGACGCTGCTGTTCACCAACGCCGGCATGAACCAGTTCAAGGACGTGTTCCTCGGCTTCGACCAGCGGCCGTACAAGCGCGCCGCCACCAGCCAGAAGTGCATCCGCGCCGGCGGCAAGCACAACGACCTCGAGAACGTCGGCTACACCGCGCGCCACCACACCTTCTTCGAGATGCTGGGCAACTTCAGCTTCGGCGACTACTTCAAGCGCGACGCGATCCAGTACGCCTGGGAACTGCTGACCGAGGTCTACAAGCTGCCCGCCGACAAGCTGTGGGCCACGGTCTACGACGAGGACGACGAGGCCTACGACATCTGGGTCAAGGTGATCGGCCTGCCCGCCGAGCGCGTGGTGCGCATCGGCGACAACAAGGGTGCGCGCTACCAGTCCGACAACTTCTGGATGATGGGCGACACCGGCCCCTGCGGGCCGTGCAGCGAAATCTTCTACGACCACGGCCCGGAGGTGGCCGGCGGCCCGCCGGGCTCGCCCGAGCAGGACGGCGACCGCTACATCGAGATCTGGAACAACGTCTTCATGCAGTTCAACCGCAGCGAAGACGGCGTGATGCACAAGCTGCCCAAGCCCAGCGTCGACACCGGCATGGGGCTGGAGCGCCTCGCCGCGGTGCTGCAGCAGGTGCACAGCAACTACGAGATCGACCTGTTCGCCAACCTGCTGCAAGCCACGCGCGACACGGTCGTCGCGGCCGGCGGGCAGCATCAGGCCGACCTGCAGACGCCCAGCCTCAAGGTGATCGCCGACCACATCCGCGCCTGCGCGTTCACCGTGGCCGACGGCGTGATCCCGGGCAACGAAGGCCGCGGCTACGTGCTGCGGCGCATCGCCCGCCGCGCGATCCGCCACGGCTACAAGCTGGGCGCGCGCCGGCCCTTCTTCCACACGCTGGTCGCGCCGCTGGCCGACGAGATGGGCGACGCCTATCCCGAGCTGCGCCGCGACAAGCTGCGCGTGACCGAAGTGCTGCGCGCGGAGGAGGAGCGCTTCTTCCAGACGATCGCCAACGGCATGGAGATCCTCGAGGCGGCTCTCGGCGCCACCACCGACGGCGGCGCGCGCGTGCTCGACGGCGAGACCGCGTTCAAGCTGCACGACACCTTCGGCTTCCCGCTGGACCTGACCGCCGACGTCTGCCGCGAGCGCGGCGTCGCGGTCGACGAGGCGGGCTTCAACACGGCGATGACGCGCCAGCGCGAGCAGGCGCGCGCCGCGGCCAGGTTCAAGATGGCGCAGGGGCTCGAGTACGACGGCGCAGCGACCGCCTTCCACGGCTACGAGCACCTGGTGTGCGAGCACAGCAAGGTCAGCGCCATCTACCTCGACGGCACGCCGGTGCGCAAGGCGCGTGCCGGCGACGACGTGGTGATCGTGCTCGACCACACGCCGTTCTATGCCGAGAGCGGCGGCCAGGTCGGCGACGCCGGCGAGCTGCGCAACCAGCGTGCGCGCGTGCTGATCGACGACACCACCAAGATCCAGGCGAGCGTGTTCGGCCACCAGGGCCGCATCGTCGAAGGCGAGGTCGAGCTCGGCGACGAAGTCGTCGCGCGCGTCGATGCCGAGCGCCGCGCCCGGACGATGCGCAACCACAGCGCCACCCACCTGATGCACAAGGCGCTGCGCGAGGTGCTGGGCGCGCACGTGCAGCAAAAGGGCAGCTTGGTCGACGCCGAGCGCACGCGCTTCGACTTCGCGCACAACGCGCCGGTCAGCGACGCGCAGATCCGCCAGGTCGAGCGCCTGGTCAACGCCGAGGTGCTGGCCAACACGCCGGTGATCGCCGAGCTGATGCCGATCGAGCAGGCGCAGAAGGCCGGCGCGATGATGCTGTTCGGCGAGAAGTACGGCGCGGAAGTGCGCGTGCTCGACATCGGCTCGAGCCGCGAGCTGTGCGGCGGCACGCACGTGGCGCGCACCGGCGACATCGGCCTGTTCACGATCGTCGCCGAAGGCGGCGTCGCGGCCGGCGTGCGCCGGGTCGAGGCGCTCACCGGCGACAACGCGCTCGCCTACGTGCAGGGCCTGGAGACGGCCCTCGGCGGCGTCGCCGGCACGCTGCGCGTGCACAAGCCCGAGGTGCCGGCGCGCGTGGCCGCGCTGCTCGAGCAGCTGCGCGGGCTGGAGAAGGAGCTGGATGCGCTCAAGGGCCGGCTCGCGTCGGCGCAGGGCGACGAGCTGCTGGCGTCCGCGGTTGACGTCGGCGGCGGCCTGAAGGTGCTGGCCGCGGTCTTGCCCGGTGCCGACGCCAAGGCGCTGCGCGAGGCGATGGACAAGCTCAAGGACAAGCTCAAGAGCGCGGCGATCGTGCTCGCCGCGGTCGAAGGCGGCAAGGTGCAGCTCGCCGCCGGCGTCACCGCCGACCGCAGCGCGAAGATCAAGGCCGGCGAGCTGGTCAACTTCGTCGCGCAGCAGCTCGGCGGCAAGGGCGGCGGCAAGGCCGACCTGGCGATGGCCGGCGGCAGCGATCCGTCGAAGCTGCCGGCGGCGCTGGCGTCGGTGCGCGCCTGGGTGGCTGAGCGGGCCTGACGCGCCGGTCGCGGCGGCTCGCGCCGGACCCCGCGGCACCCGCGCGTCCGCGCCGCAGCGCCGCGTTCGCGCCGCGAGCGCATCGCCGTCGGCGCTCGGGCCGTGAGGCTTTCGCGTGCCGTCCGATCGTGGGTACCATCGTGCGTCTGCGTCGGGTGTCCGGGCCGCGCGATGCAGCGATCCGACCCCGCCCGGAGATGCCGAGCTCCGGATCATGGGCACCGATGACCGCCGGCGGCCGCTCAGCCTGGCCAAGCTGAGCGCGCCGAAGCCGAATCGAGCCTGGCCGCGCCGGCGCCTGTTCGAGCGCCTGGACGCGGCGCGACGCAGCGGCACCGTCGTCTGGATCGCCGCACCGGCCGGCTCCGGCAAGACCACCCTGGTCGCCAACTACCTGCAGGCGCGGCGGCTGCGCGCGGTCTGGTATCGCATCGACGTGGTCGACGCCGACCCGGCGGCCTTCTTCCACGACCTCGCCCTGGCCGTGGGCTCGCGCCGCCGCGCCGTTGCGCTGCCGGCATTCACCGCCGAGTACCTCGCCGGGCTCGAGGTGTTCGCGCGCAACTGGTTCCGCGGCTTTTTCGCGCGGATGCAGGGCACGCCGCTGCTGGTGCTCGACGACTACCACCTGATCGGCGCTGACTCGCCGGTGCACCTGGCGCTGCGCGAGGGCCTGGCCGAGGTGCCGCCGGCGACGACGGTGATCGTCACCAGCCGTGGCGAGCCGCCGCCGCTGCTCACCCGGCTGCGCATGCAGGAGGGCTTCGCCCTGCTGGGCGGCGAGGAGCTGCGGCTGACCGTGGACGAGTGCGTCGGCGTCGCGCGCCAGCGGCTGGCCGAGGCCGCGCCCGCGGAAGCCGTGCTGCAGCGCTTGCACGAGCGCACTCAGGGCTGGGTCGCGGGGCTGGTGCTGTTGCTCGAGCGCGGCGCGGCGGAGGCCGATGCGGCGCCGGCGGCCGAGCCGCTGGTGTTCGACTACTTCGCCGGCGAGCTGCTCGCGCAGGCCGAGCCGCGGCTGCAGCGCTTCCTGCTGTGCACCGCGCTGCTGCCGCGCTTCAGCGCCGCCGTCGCCGCCGCGCTGAGCGCGCAGGACGACGCCGCCGCGTTGCTCGCCGAGCTCGAGCGGCGCAACTTCTTCATCGCGCGCCACGCGGCGGCGGGGCAGGGCGAGGCCTGGCAGTACCACCCGCTGTTCCGCGAGTTCCTGCTCGCGCGCGGCCGCAGCCAGCTGGCCGCGGGGGAGCTCGCGCGGCTGCGCAGCGACGCGGCCGCGCTGCTCGCCGCCGAGGGTGACGCGCCGGCGGCGGTGGCGCTGCTGCGCGAGGCCGGCGACTGGCAGCGGCTGGTGTCGCTGGTGCTCGAGCTGGCGCCGGCGCTGCTGCGCAGCGGCCGATTCCAGACGCTGGCCGACTGGATCCTGGCGATTCCGCCGGGGCAGCGCGCCGCCTCGCCCTGGCTCGACTACTCGCTCGGCCTGTGTCGCCTGCCCTTCGATCCGCTGCAGGCGCGGGAACTGCTGGCCAGCGCCTACGACCGCTTCCGCGCCGCCGGCCACGCGCTGGGCGAATACCTGTCGTGGGCCGCCGTCGTCGACACCTTCCTCTACGCCTGGAGCGACTTCGGGCCGGCCGACCCGTGGATCGACGAGTTCGACGCGCTGCGCGCGCGTCACCCGGCGTTCCCGACGCGCGAGGCCGAGCTGCGCGCGGTCGCGGCGATCTTCGCGATCCTGATGTACCGACGCCCACAGCACCCGCGGCTGCCCGAATGGACGCAGCGCCTGGACGCGCTGGTGGCGCAGGGCGAAGTCGAGGCCTCGCTGCGCATGACCGCGGCGGTGCACCTGGTGATGTACTACGAGTGGTGGGCGGGCAACCTCGCGCGCGCCGACGAGCTGGTGCGGCGCATCGAGCCCTTCGCCGGTGCGCGTGCCGTCGGCCCCTTCGTGCGCCTTGCCTGGGAGGGCATCCTTGCGATCTCGCACTGGATGAACGCCGACAACGAGGCCGCTTTCGCCGCCGTGCGGCGCGGGCTGGCGCTGGCCGACGAGACCGGCGCGCACGTGTGGGACTTCATGCTGGTGGCGCAGGGCGCGGTCGCTGCCGGCAGCTCCGGCGACGCCGAGCAGGCGCGCGCCTTCCTCGAGCGCCTGGGCGAGCGCGCACCGGGCCATCGGCCGCTGGACAGCGTGCAGTACCACTTCTTCTCGTTCCAGCAGGCGATGCGCCGCGACGACCGTGCGGCGATGCTCGCACACGGTCGCGCCGGTGTCGCCAGCGCGGTGCAGGCGGGCGTGGTCTGGACCGAGGTCTACACCCGCCCGGCGCTGGCGCAGGCGTTGTTCCTCACCGGCGACGAGGAGGGCGCGCAGCGCGAGCTCGAGCGCGCGACCGCGGTCGCCGCCACGATCGGCTGCAGCAACGCGTTCTACTACCTGCACGAACTCGACGCGCAGTTCGCCGAGGCCCGCGGCGACGCTGACGCGCAGCTCGCCGCGCTCGCGCGCATGTTCCGCGTGATGCGCGCGCAAGGCTTCAGCAACTCGGCCTGGTGGCGTGACCAGCCGATGGCGCGCTGGTGTGGCCTGGCGCTCGAGCACGCCATCGAGGTCGACTTCGTGCGCGCGCTGATCCGCCGCCGCAGCCTGCAGCCGCAAGGGCCGGCGGCGCGGCTCGAAGCCTGGCCGTGGCCGCTGCGCGTGCGCGCGCTCGGCGAGTTTGCAATCGAGCTCGACGGCCGGCCGCTTGCCTTCAGTGGCAAGGTGCAGAAGCGGCCGCTGGCGCTGCTCAAGGCGCTGGTCGCCTTCGGCGCCTTCGGCGTTCCCGAGGCGCAGCTGGCCGAGGCGCTGTGGCCCGACGCCGAGGGCGACGACGCGCACAACGCCTTCACGACCACGCTGCAGCGGCTGCGGCGGCTGCTCGGCCAGCGCGAGGCACTGCTGCTGCAGGAAGGGCGCCTGAGCCTGAACCCGCAGCTGTGCTGGGTCGACGCGGTCGCCTTCGAGTCGGTCGATCCAGACGACCGCGGCGCGGCCGCGGACCGCGAGCGCGCGCTGCGCCTGTACCGTGGCGCCTTCCTTGCCCAGGAGGAGGCGGCCTGGGCGATCGCGCCGCGCGAGCGGCTGCGCGCGCGCTTCGTGCGCCTGGGCGGCGCCGACCTGCGCCGGCACCTCGAGGCCGCCGACTGGGACGGCGCGCTCGCCTGCGTCGAGCAGCTGCTGCACGCCGATCCGACGGTCGAGCCCTTCTACCAGCAGCTGATGCGCGTGCAGCACCGGCTCGGGCGCAGCGCCGAGGTGCTGGCCACCTACCGGCGCTGCCGTGAGGTGCTGGGCGCCACGCTTCAGGCGCGGCCCTCGGCCTCGACCGAGGCGCTGCTGCGCGAGCTGGACGCGGGCGGCCGCGCCGCGTAGGACGCGATCGCCAGCGCGAGCAGCGCGGCAGCGGCGACGCCGGCGACGACCGTCGCCCAGTCCATCGGCCGCAGCAGGCCGAAGGCGAGGATCAGCGTGAACAGCAGCGGCTCGAGCTGCTGGCCGAAGCGGGCCAGCGGCGCGCGCCGCGCGCGCTCGAGCTCGGGCGTGACCCGGTCAGTGGCGCGCATGCCGGCGAGCAGTTGGCCCAGGCGCTGCGCGTGCGCCCGCGTGACGGTGTTCGCCCAGACCGACTGGAACACGAACAGCAGCGCCATGCCGGCGAGCCACGGGAGCTGGAGGAAGGCCCAGCCGTAGTAGCTCACCACCAGCCAGACACCGCTGAGCGCAAGCAGCAGCACCGCTGGCAACAGCAGCCGCTTGCCGACCGCCTCGGCGCTGCGCCCGGCGCGGGCGATCGTGCCGCAGTCGCGCGCTTGCGCGATCCGCCGGTCGGCGAACCACAGTGCGACGACCGCCGCGCCGAGCCCGGCCGCACCCAGCAGGTGCGCACCCAGAAGCCAGTAGTAGCTCATGGCTTGCCTCCATTGGCTTGCGGTGCGGCCGTCGCGTAGGCAACGGCCGGGCCGGGGGTGGTCCACAGCGCGTGGTTGAAAGCGCGGGTCAGCGGATCGGCCGGGGCGCCGGCGGGCGCTTGCGCCGGCGTCGGCGCGTGCGCGAGCAACCGCTGGAAGGCGGCGGCAGGCGACTCGGGCGCCGCTGCGGCTGGCCGCAGCTCGGCGGCCGGCGGCTGCGCGCTGGCGGGGTGCGCGTGCAGGAGCACGACGCCGGCCAGCAGGGTGGTCAGGACGATCGGTTTCATGGTGGGTCCTCTCGTACAGGGTTGGCGGGGATTGCGTTCGGCGTGGGCCGCGTGGCCGGCTGCCGTGGCGTGGATGCTCGCTGCCGGCGACCAACGGATCGCTAACGGATCGGCGCGGTGGGGTTGACTGCGTCCTGCCAGCGGCCGAGCTTGGCGTCGTCGTCCGCTTCCTGCATGCGCTCCAGCCCGCGGTACATCGGGAACGGGCTCAGGGTCAGGTTGCAGGAGTCAACCTGTACCTGGCGGCGAAACGGTCGGCGCTCGTTGCAGCGCCAGTGCAGCAGCTGCTGCAGCGGGCGGCGGCAGCGCAGCTATGCGTCCTGCTGCGGGCAGCCGATCGGGGATCGTGCCGATCGCCTGGATGAACTCCGGCCAGCCCGGCAGCTGCACCAGCTCGCGGCTGGGGGTGGTCGTGCCGCTGCCTGAGCGTCAGATCGGGCTCGGGCCGATCGCGCTCACGCCCGGCTGCAGGTTCGGGTCAGCGGCGGCTGGCGCCGACCGCCGGCCGGTGCACGGCCGCGCCCGTCGCCGGCGCCTCGGCATCGCGGCCCAGCAGCAGCGCGAACAGCTCGCGCTGGTTGCGCACGGCGAGCTTCGCGTAGGCGCGCTTGCGGTAGGTGAGCACGGTCTGCATGCCGATGCCGAGGTCGACCGCGATGCCGTCGGAGGTCATGCCGGCGGCCACGCGGGCGGCGACTGCGGCCTCGCGCCGGCTCAGGCCGGGCTGCAGCCGGTGCAGCCGCTCGCCCAGCGCGTCGATGCGCGCGGCCGGGTCGACCGCGGCCCGCGCCGGCGGCGCACACCAGTCGTGCTTCGCGCAGCACGCGGCCAGCACCGCGGCGCGATCCTGCACGTACGCCAGCGCGCCATCGGAGAAGGGGCCGTGGTCGGTGCTGCGGTAGAGGTTCAGCGCATAGCCGCCGGTCGGATCGACGCTGAGCACGCTCAGGCGATCGACCAGCCGCGCCGCGTCGTAGCAGTGCCAGCGGTAGTCGAAGCCCGGCACCTCCTCGCGCCGCAGGCGGCGAACCGCAACCGGCTCGGCCGGGCGGGGCCGGTGAAACACCCGGCGGTTGGGGTCCAGTGCGCAGAAGCGCTCGAGGTAGGCGCTCTGCGCCGCGTGCAGGAACGGCCAGCGCGGGCGCGAGACCGCGAACACGAGCCGCGTGCACTGGTCGCCGCTGAAGCGCAGCAGCGACACGTGATCGACCAGCGCGAGCTCGTCGAGCGCTTCGAACAGCAGTCGATCGAAGTCCGCGGTCCCGAGCGCGCTGATCAGACCGTCGAGCTTCTTCATCGATCGGCTCCGCTGCGGTCCGGCCGGCGCCGGCGGTCCAGGAACCCCGAACCCCGATGCGGCCCGCGGCGGTCGGCGCGGGCGGCGGTTGCTCGGCGGTGCGGGCGCAACTTGCGCGCCGGGATGATAGGTGGCGGATGCGCGTACGTCGATGGTGTGCTCGCCTGGTGCGTGCGCCGGTGCGTGCACCTGCCGCGCGCGGTTCGGTACTGCGGTTCGCGGCGTTGCGGCTGGCCTTGGTCGGCGACCGATGGCCGGCGCGGCGCCATCTGTGCCGGCGCGCCGTCTTCGCGCTCAATCGAGCGCGAAGAAGCGCATCACGACCCGATCGGGATGGCGCACGCCGGCGCCGACGAACAGCCGCTCGTTGATCCAGCCCAGCGCCTGCGACGCGGTCTCGAGCCGCGGCAGGCAGCGGAAGTAGATCTGTGCCGGGTCGACCGGTTCGCCGCGCGCGAGCCGCTGCATCAGCTGCGCCGGGCCGCTGCGCACCGCCTGGTTGCACACGTAGACCAGTTCGCCGCCGTCGACCTCGATCACGTAGCGCGCGTCGAGCTCGGCGTAGCCGGGGTGCACGATCAGCTGGAAGTCGGCGCCGCCGGCGAGCACGCGTCCGCTCCAGCCGTCGCCCTGCACTCTGCCGCCGACGATCGGGATCACGCGACGCACGCCGTGGGGGACGGTGCCGACCACCTGCGGCTCGCCGACCTGGACCGCCAGATCGGCGAAGAAGCGCAACTGCGGCGTGGCGACGGCGTTCGACTCCATGGGCTGGACCCGGGCTGGCGAGGACACGCGCGAGCGTAACCCGAAGTGGCGGCCGCGCGCCGCCGGCTCCAGCCCGGTCAGCCGCGGCGCCGGCGCGCGTGCAGGGCCAGCGCGGCCGCACCGGCGAGCAGCAGCGCCCAAGTGCCGGGCTCCGGTACCGGCGCGCTGATCTGCTCGACGACGACGTTGTCCAGGCCGATGCCGCCGTTGTTGCTCAGTGCGCCGTTCGCGCGGCCGACGAAGGTCAGCGTCGCGCTGCTCGCGGCCGCGACCCAGTCGACGCTGAAGCTCGCCCAGTTCATCGGGCTCTTCGGGTTGGCGTCGAGCGACGCATTGGTGAACCACTGCTCGGCGCCGCCCGCGATGCTCAGGCCGACGGTCGACGGCCCGAACGGGATGTAGTTGCCCACGGCAAAGCTGAGCCGGTAGCTCGCGCCGGCGGTGGTCGCGAACTCGTCGGAGCGCAGCCCCTTGTCGTAGCCGTAGATGCCGGTCAGGTCGACCCACTGGCGGCCGTCGTCGGCCAGCAGGCCGAGGTAGCTGTCGGGGGTGAGCTGCACCGAATCCGTCGCTGCGGCGACCACGGTCCAGCCGGTGATGGCGGTGGAGCCGCCCGCGTGCAGCACGTAGCTGCCGCCGACGATGTCGGGCGCCTCGAACGAGCCGTTGGCGACGAGGTTGGCCGCCGACGCGGCGCCGGCGGCCAGCGCGGCCGCGGCGAACAAGCTGGTGCGCACGAGCGACGCGCTGGTCCAAGGCTTCATGCAAGGGTCCGAAGGGCTGCAGGGGCCGCGATGCTAGCGGCGGCGCAGGCCGGTGCGCATCCCCGATTCGCGGGGGCAGGCCTGGTCACTGTCCACGGATGCGAGCTGGCCGCCGCGGCGCGGCATCGACGCTGCCCGCAGCGCTCGACGCGGGGCGCGGTCGACCGGCGCGGCCTGCACTGCTGGGACGTGGCGCCGACGCGGCATCGATCGCTGCCCGCGATGCGTCGACGCCCGTGCGCTGGCCGGACGGCCGAACCGCCGCGGCTCAAGGCGCGGATGCCGGCTTCGGCGCCGGGAGCTGGTGGCGCAGGCTCTCGCAGTGGTCGGGCTGGGGCGTGACCACCGCGGCACGGTGCTCGTCGGCCTGCAGCCCCGGCGTGGGTTCGCCGAACAGCACCACGTGCACCGGCAGGGTCGGGTCGATGCCCGCCAGCTGCCGCGGCACGCCGCGGTCGCGCGCCGCGTGCTGCGCGCCGGTCAGCAGCAGCACGGTCGCGTCGGCCGGCGCGGCCCGGGCCGCAGCGGCGGCGACTGCGGCGATCGCGCGGTCGCGCGCGATCTGCACCCGCACCATCCCCGGCAGCTGCGCAGCCGGCAGCAGATCGCAGTGGCCGATGCGCACCGCGTCGGCGATGCGCGCAAGCGTCGCCGGGTCCAGGGTCGCGTCGAGCGACGCATCCTGCATCGCTGCACGCAGCTGCGCGCGCGGCAAGTTGCCGCCGAGCACCGGCACGCCGGCGCGCACCGCGTTCATCACCACCGCCGCGTAGTCGGGCCATTCCCAGCCCTGCCAGTGCAGTGCGGCGCGCGCCTGCGCCTCGGTCGCGTCGCGCGCCAGGCCGGCGGTGGTGTGCGGCCG